>Ga0170475_110398650_pt1 | contig 10226 bp, 3 predicted proteins | sample Soicark_Litter_5_FD_111474 | JGI IMG/M metagenome (GOLD analysis project Ga0170475, IMG submission 111474) | Avena fatua rhizosphere microbial communities from Hopland, California, USA. Combined Assembly of 48 SPs | reverse complement strand
GCGATCGAGGATGCCGGGATGGCGCCGGAACGACTTGCCGGCACGAACACCGGGGTCTTCATCGGCATCGCGACACTCGATTACGGCGGGATTCAGACCAGCACCGCTGAGCGCCGCTCGATCAACCCCTACACCAATCTGGGCTTGGCACTGTGTATCGCCGCCAACCGCCTCTCCTATCTGTTCGACCTGCATGGACCCAGTTTGGCGGTCGATACGGCATGTTCGTCGTCTCTTGTCGCAACGCACCTCGCGTGTCAGAGCATCTGGAGCGGCGAGTGTGACATGGCGTTGACAGGCGGTGTGAATCTGATCCTCAGGCCGGAAGGGACGATCGGCTTCAGTAGAGCGTCGATGCTGGCGCCAGATGGTCGCTGCAAGAGCTTCGATGCGCGCGCCAACGGGTATGTCCGCTCGGAGGGCGCCGGTGTGATCATGCTGAAGCCGGTATCTCGAGCGGTGGCCGACGGCGATCCGATCTATGCGGTCGTGCGGGGCACCGCCGTCAACCAGGATGGCCGCACCACCGGCATATCGATGCCCAATGTGCTTGCGCAGGAGCAGATGCTTCGTGAAGCGTACCAGCAGGCCGGCGTGGCACCCGAGGTCGTTCAATACGTCGAAGCTCATGGCACAGGAACACCCGTCGGTGATCCGATCGAGCTAAGAGCCATCGGCAATGTACTGGGGAGTCGTCGCTCGGCGCAGGACAGGTGCATCGTCGGGTCGGTGAAGACCAACATCGGCCATCTGGAAGCAGCATCGGGTGTCGCCGGGCTGATCAAGGCGGCGCTGAGCCTTCAGCATGGGCAGATCCCGCGGAATCTTCATTTCGAGAAGCCCAATCCCGACATCCCGTTCGAAGCCCTGAAGCTGCGTGTCCCGCAGATTGCCGAGCCGTGGCCGGATACCGGTGCGGCGCCACGCCTGGCCGGAGTGAACTCGTTCGGGTTCGGCGGCACGAACGCCCACGCGATCCTGGGAGCGGCCCCGAAACGGGCTGAGAAAAGGTCTGAACCTGGCCGGCCATCAGATGATCGCGCGATACTTGTGCCGCTGTCGGCCCGTAGCCCTGCGGCGCTGCAGGCCCGCGTACGCTCCTATCTGGACTTCATGGCAGATCCGGCTTCGAGCGGTGACGTGTCGCTCGACGACATCGCCTACACTGCCAGTCTCCGCCGAGGGCACCACGATCATCGTCTTACCATGGTTTCCCACTCCACAACTGAGTTCGCTGAACAGCTCGAAGCCTTCTTAGCGGGCGAAACGCGACCGTACATGGCCTCTCGCCGCAAGGTCTCAAGCCGTTCGCACAACGTGGTCTTCGTGTTCTCGGGCATGGGCCCACAGTGGTGGGCGATGGGGCGTCGGTTGCTCCAGGACGAACCCGTTTTCGCTGAGGCGATCAAGCAATGTGATGCACTATTGCGGCAGCATGCCGATTGGTCGTTGTGGGATGAGTTGACCGCTGATGAATCGCACTCGCGTATCAACCATACCCGCATCGCGCAGCCTGCCATCTTCGCGTTGCAGGTCGGACTGGCGGCGATGTGGCGTTCCTGGGGTGTAGAGCCCGACGCAATCGTCGGCCACAGTGTCGGTGAAGTGGCCGCCGCCCACGTGGCTGGCATCCTCACCCTGGACGATGCCGTCCGACTGATCTTCCATCGCAGTCGCTTGCAGCAACAGATAGCCGGACAGGGGGCCATGCTCGCGGTCGGATTGTCCGCGGTAGAAGCTGAGCAACTGCTCGGGGGGTATGAGGACAGCGTCTCGATCGCGGCTGTCAACAGTCCCAGTGACGTTACGCTCTCCGGCGACGCCGATGTCCTGCAGCACATCGCCGGATTGTTGGAGCAGAAGCAGGTCTTCCGTAGCTTCTTGCAGGTAGAAGTGCCGTATCACAGTCCCAAGATGGATCCATTGCAGCCGGAGCTGATCGATTCGCTACGAGACATTCGCCCGCGACGTGCCACGATCGAGATGTTCTCCACCGCTACCGGCCGGGCGGTTACGGGCCCCGAATTGGATGCCGCCTATTGGTGGCAGAACATGCGCAACCCGGTCCGATTTGCAGCGGCGGTGGATGCGCTGCAGCAGGCGGATAACGACGTTTTCCTGGAGATCAGCGCGCATCCGGTGCTGGCTGGTTCGGTCAGGAAGTGCCTCGCCGCGGCCAAGAAAGAGGGATTGGTGCTGCCGTCTCTGCGGCGCGCGGAGCCGGAACGGGGAGTGCTGCTCCATTCCCTTGGCGAGCTGTACACCTGGGGACTTCCCGTGGATTGGCATCGGCAACATCCGCACGGAGGCCGTCTGATTCGTTTGCCGGCCTATCCCTGGCAGCGGGAGCGCTACTGGCATGAGTCCGACCATGCCCGGCGAGAGCGATTGGGCACGAGAGTGCATCCGCTATTGGGTAACCAGCTTGACGCGGCGGCGCATCCGACCTGGAGCAATGAGCTGGACAAGCAGGAGCTGACGTATCTGGCCGACCATCGCATTCAGGACACAGTGATGTATCCCGCTGCTGCGTACGTTGAGATGGCCTTGGCGGCCGCTAAAGAAAGCTTCGGGCAGGGGCCGTATATTGTGGAAGACATCGCGCTGCAGCGAGCGATGTTCCTGTCCGACGGAATTCCCCTACCGGTGCAACTGGCCTGCAATGCGGGCCGAACCTCCTTCGAGGTCTACAGCCGTGCCGGAACCGAACAGGCATGGACCCGGCACGCCACCGGCAAGCTGCGTCGTTCTGACGAAATCGGGGTCGGTAAGCAGCTGTCATTGGACACAATACGCGGCCGATGTAGCGAGGAGATCCCGAAGAGCGATCTTTACCGATTCTTCGCTGCGGCAGGCATGCAGTACGGTCCCAGCTTCCAAGGCGTGGAACGGCTCTGGATCGGCGAGGACGAGGCTCTGGGACAGATCGAGCTGCATGCAGGACTGGAAGACGAGGCGCTAGAGTACCAGCTGCATCCGACGATTCTGGACGCCGCCTTCCAGGTGACGCTAGGCACGATAGCACCGAAAGCAATGAACAACGGCCATGCGCAGGGTGTATATCTGCCCGTGCAGATTGACCGGGTCAGGCTTTACCAGCGCCCCGATCACACTGTGTACGGTCATGTTCGGCTCGTGGAACGGGATGCATCGCATATCCGGGGCGACATACAACTGTTGGACGAGGCCGGAAACGTGCAGGCGGAAGTTCAAGGATTTGTGTGTCGATTGATCGAGCCCGCGTCTGAAAGAACGGACCACTACCTGTACGAATACCAGTGGAGGCTCAAGCCGTGCTCCGATCATGCGGAAGCGCGACGTTCGCCCGGATATATTCCTGCTCCGCACCAGATTGCCGACCAGCTTCAGCCGGAAGCGGATCGCCTGGCCGGACGGCTGAACCGCAGCCAGTACTACGAAGATCTGGAGCCGCAGGCCGGCATCCTCGCTCACGCGTTCATCGTCCAGGCATTCCAGCGACTCGGCTGGCAGCCCCGTCCCGGCCAGCCGTTCGCGGCGAATGCGCTCGCGGATCAGTTCGGCGTCGTCCCGGAGCACCGGCGGCTGTTTGGACGCTTGCTCGACATCCTCGCCGAGGACGGCGTGCTCGAGCACGCCGGCGATCGATGGGCGGTGCGCTGCATCCCCGAAGTGGCGGAGCCGCAGCAGGTCTGGCAGGCAATGTGGGCACGGTTCCCCGGCTACCAGGCGGAACTCACGCTTCTTCGGAACTGCGGCGAGAAACTGGCCGACGTCTTGCGCGGTGCCGTCGATCCGCTTCAGCTGATCTTCCCACAGGGTTCGCTGACGATGGCCGAGCACCTGTATCAGGACGCGCCGACGTACCGGATTTACAACCTTGTGGCGCAAAAGGCTGTGGGCCGGGCACTGGAACGCCTGCCGGAAGGCCGCACCGTGCGCATCCTGGAGATCGGCGGTGGCACCGGCGGCATGACGTCGTACGTGCTGCGCAGACTTCCGGCCAGCCGCACCGAATACGTCTTCACCGACGTGACGCAACTCTTCCTTGCGCATGCCGAGCAGAAGTTCCATCCGTATCCGTTCGTTCAATATCAGCTTCTGGATATGGAGGCGGATCCCATGGACCAGGGATTCGAGCCACATTCGTTCGACCTGATTCTCGCTTCGGACGTGCTGCACGCCACGCGCGAGCTGCGTCACACGTTGACCAACGTCAAGGCATTGCTGGCATCCGAGGGTCTGTTGCTGCTGCTGGAGGGGACCAGGACACCGCGCTCGGCGACCCTGATGTTCGGCTTGCTCAAGAGCTGGTGGCTCTTCGACGATGTCGACCTGCGCGGATCGGATCCGTGGGCGTCGCAGACAGCGTGGCAGCAGGTACTCCACGACGTCGGGTTCAGCGACGTGGCGTGGGTCACTGACACCGAACCGGTGGACAGAGCGGTACATTCCGTTCTGCTGGCACGAGGCCCTGTTGTCGACCAACCGGCGCGTGGGGGAGAAGCAGCCGCGCCCCTGAGCCAGAGACAGGGACTTTGGTTGATCTTCGCCGACGGAAAGGGCGTCGGACGACAACTGGCCGAGCGACTGAGGGACTACGGAGCAACGCCGGTCTTGGTCTCGCCCGGCGCAGCGTACCGGCGCATCGCGGCTGATCGCGTGGAGATCCGGCCGGCCCACATCGGAGATGTGCAGCAACTGATCGACGAGACACTGACTGATCCGGAACCATGCCGTGGCGCGATTCACTTGTGGAGCCTCGACGCATCGTCACAGCCCGAGACGACGTCATCCACGCTGGAGACGGCGCAGCGCCTGGGCAGCGTGAGTGCGCTGTACCTGGCGCAGGTGCTGGCCCGGGCGAACGAAACCGAGCCTCCACAGCTCAGGCTCGTCACCTGCGGGGCACAAGTAGCGGGCGAGTCGGGGCAAGGGGTTTCGATCGCGCAATCCCCGTTGTGGGGACTGGGCAGGGTCGTCATCACTGAACACCCGCAGCTGCGCTGCAAGCTGATCGATCTGAGCCCAGTCGATCTGAACCCAGCCACTTCGGCCGAGGAGGTGCAGGCGCTGGTCGAGGAACTTTGGACCGAAGACGGAGAGGACGAGATCGCCCTGCGCGGCGGAGCGCGGTATGTGCACCGGTTACGGCATGTATCGCTGCGAACCATGGCGGGATTGCCTCAGGAACACGGTGCGCCCCGAGCGCAGCCACCGTTCCAGGTCGAGATCGCCAGGCCTGGCATGCTGGATCACCTGACTTTCCTGGAAACCCCGGGTCGTGCACCCGGCCGCGGCGAGGTCGAGATCCAAGTGCATGCCGTTGGCCTGAATTTCAAAGATGTCATGATCGCCATGGGGCTGCTCCCGGAGGAGGCACTCGAGGGCGGCTACACCGGCAAAGCGCTCGGAATGGAGTGTGCCGGCAGAATAGTCAAGGTCGGCGAAGGGGTGGAAGGACTCAGCGTCGGCGATGCCGTCATGACGTCGGCTCCCGGCGCCCTACGGACCAATTTGACCGTCGATGCGCGATTTGTGACGCGCAAGCCCGACCACATCAGTTTCGAAGAAGCCGCCACCATTCCGATCACATTCCTTACGGCCCACTATTCGCTGCACCACCTGGGCCGTATGCAGGCCGGCGATCGGGTGCTCATCCACGCCGCCGCCGGTGGTGTCGGACTGGCGGCGATTCAGTTGGCACAGCGCGCAGGCGCCGAGGTTATGGCCACAGCGGGCACGCCGGCCAAGCGCGATCTGCTGCGGGCACTGGGCGTCAAGCACGTGATGGATTCCCGGTCGCTGGCCTTCGCCGGCGAGGTGATGGAATTCACCGCCGGGCAAGGCGTCGACATCGTATTGAACTCGCTGGCCGGCGAAGCCATCCCCAAGAGTCTGTCGGTGCTGAGCCCGTACGGCCGGTTTATCGAGATCGGCAAGCGTGACATCTACGAGGACAGCCAACTCGGGCTGCGCCCGTTCCGTAACAACCTCTCATTGTTCGCCGTTGATCTGGACAAGTTGTGCGCCCAGCGGCCCGAGCTCGTCCAATCGTTCCTGCGTGACGTCATGCAGGGATTCGAAGACGGCTCGCTCCACCCGTTGCCGCACCGCGTGTTCTCCGTTGCGGACGTCGTGAGCGCGTTCCGTCATCTGGCGCAGGCGAAGCATATCGGCAAGGTAGTCGTGTCTATGCAGGATGACGAGGTACCGGTGACTCCAGCAGCGCGGGGACCGCTGAAGTTGCGCGATGACGGCACGTATCTGGTCACCGGTGGCCTGGGCGGCTTCGGACTCGCGGTCGCGCAGTGGCTGGTAGACCGGGGCGCGCGCCATCTGGTGCTCACCGGCCGTAGCGGTGCGTCATCATCGGCAGCCGAGGCGGCAACAGCAGCCATGCACGATGCCGGCGCCACCGTTGTCGTCGCTAAGGCAGATGTGACAAAGGGGGCACAGGTCGCTGCGGTGCTGGCCAACATCCGCAAATCGATGCCGCCACTGCGCGGTGTTATCCACGCCGCCATGGTTCTGGACGATGCCATGCTGATGCAGCTCAACGAAGAGCGTATGCGCGAGGTGTTGGCGCCCAAGGTGATCGGCGGCTGGAACCTGCATACGCAAACCCTGGACGATCCACTCGACTTCTTTGTGTCGTTCTCCTCCTTCACGTCGATGATCGGCAATCTCGGCCAGGCCAACTACGTAGCCGGGAACGCATTCCTCGATGCGCTTGCGTATCACCGCCGGCTCCACGGCCTCCCGGCACTCACCGTCAACTGGGGTGCCGTCTCCGACGTCGGCTATGTTGCGGAGAACCCGGAAATCGGTCAGAAGCTCGAGCATGTCGGCGTGAACTCCCTGCCGGCACCACAGCTGTTGAGGATCCTGGAAACCCTGCTGCAGCACGACGCCGTGCAGATCGGCGTCGCCCATATAGATTGGTCACAGCTGGCGAAAGTCCAATCCATCCGGATATCGCCGCGCTTCGCCCATCTCACCGAAGCATCGCCCGCAGACGACGGTGAGGGGGAAAGCGCCTCCTTGATCGGTAGTCTCCTGGCGGTCGATCCCGCCGAGCGCGAACAGTTCCTGTCGGCACAGATCCGTGATCAGCTCGCCCGCGTGCTGGGCATGCCGCCTGCGAAACTCGACATCGAACAATCCTTGCTCAACCTGGGGCTGGACTCGCTCATGGCCGTGGAGATCGGCAATCAGATCCAAGCCATGGTCGGCGTCGAGGTGCCCACGATGAAGTTCATGGAAGGTCTCAGCATCGCGGGCCTGTCGGTGTACGTCATCGAGCAGTTGAGTTCGGCAAATGCACTCGGCGCCTCGTCGCCGTCGGACCAGCAGACAGCCGAACAGCTGCGGGAGAAGGTGGAGCAGCTCTCCGACGAGGAAGTGGACGCACTGCTCCATGAGATGGCGGCTGGCGAGGTGAGCGAGGAGGCGGGCCCGTGAGCCGGCCGCGGCCTGACCTGTCGCAGTTGTCCTCGGCGGAGAAGCGGGAGCTTCTGACGAGGCTCCTGCTTCAGCAGAAGACGAGGGCGGCATCGACTTCCTCGGCCACGAAACAGCACCGCACCAGCCCACTCGACCACTTCGCGATTCCTGTGACGGATCTGGCAGCCGAGGTGATTCTGGACGACGCCATTCGCCCGGACGTCCACCGGTCGAACATGCAACTGGGCCGGCACACATCCTCTTGACCGGGTCAACCGGCTTTCTGGGAGCGTTTCTGTTGCAGGAGCTGCTGCAACACACCGAAGCAACCATCTATTGCCTGGTGCGGTGCGCTGATGTGCCGGAGGGCCGACGGAGGATCGAGCGCAACCTGGCCACGTACCTGCCGGGCAGTGACCCTCCGCGGTCACGCATCGTCCCTGTCGCCGGGGATCTGTCCCAACCACTCCTGGGCCTGCCACGGGGCGAGTTTGATGCTCTCGCGGCCGAGATCGACACCATCTATCACAACGGCGCGGCCGTTAATTGGATCAGTTCCTACAGCCGACTCAAATCCGCTAACGTCGGAGGAACACACGAGATTCTCCGGCTGGCCAGCAGCAGCACGGTCAAACCGGTGCACGTCGTTTCCTCGCTTTCGGTCTTCCCGTTGGTAGGCAATAGACGAGGGAAGGCTGTCCGGGAACAGGACAGCCTTGATCATGGTGGGGTGCTCTACGGGGGATATACGCAGAGCAAATGGGTCGCCGAAAAGCTGGCGGCGACCGCCCGTCGTAGAGGCCTCCCGGTAACCGTGTACCGACCGGGCATCATCACCGGGCACAGCCGAACAGGCGCCTGGAACACGGATGACTTCATGTCCCGCCTCGTCAAGAGTTGGATAGAGCTGGGCTGCGCGCCGGATCTTGACGGCGCGACCGACATGACGCCGGTCGACTATGTCAGCAGCGCGATAGTCCGACTCTCGTTGTCGAGACAGCAGCGGGGGAAGGTCTTCCATCTCGTCAACCCGCGGCAGATCCATATAAGAGAGCTTGTCGCTTGGATCCGTTCGTCCGGTTACCCCGTCGAACGTGTCCCCTACGATCGGTGGCGAATGGAACTACTCAGCCGTGCCGGGCGCTTCAAGGACGAGGCGGTGTATTCGCTGGTACCACTTTTCTCGGCAAGGACTTCTGGACAGGCCCCGCGAACAGGCGACAGCGAGCCGGATCTGAATGGCCAGAACACGGTAGATCAGCTCGGAAGCATCATGGCTGCTGAGTATGCCGCCCGGTCGGTCGAGTTCGACGATCAGCAGGCGCGCGACGGGCTTGCTGGCTCGTCCATCGTATGTCCCCTGGTCGACGCCGAGGTGTTCGCACGGTACTTCTCGTATTTCGTCCGTACCGGCTTTCTCCATGCGCCGGCGTTCCGTGATGGTTGACGCTGGGTGCGGCTGACTTGTAGAGGTGGGCGTTATGGTCATCGACGCGCTGCGTGCGACCTCGCTCGTGCTGGTGGGAACCAGCCTTTTGTGGACCGCCTTCATGCACCTGTGCACCTGGACCTATTTCGCCGTCCGTGGTCACACTCCTCCGGCAAGCGGGTACGAACCGCCGGTATCGATCATCAAGCCGACCAAAGGGGTCGACCAGTCGGCCTTCACGAACTTCCGAAGCTTTTGTGAACAGGAGTACGACGCGGAGTATGAGCTTCTGTTCTGCGTCGAGGACCCGTTTGATCAGGCCGTTCCCGTCATTCGCCGGATCATCGCCGAGTATCCGCAAAAGCGAATCCAACTAGTCTTCAGCGATCCCGCGGACTCGCGGTCATTCGGCAAGCTGAAGAACATGATCGCCGGCGTCGCGGCCAGCTCTTACGAGACCGTCATCTTCAGTGATTCGGATGTTCAAGCACCACCGACATTCCTCCGAGATACCGTCGCGGGCACCCGTGATCCGACCATTGGCATCGCCTTCGGTGCCCCGGCGTATGCAGGCTCGGATGACTGGCCAGCGGCTCTGACGAGCATGTCGGTCAACGAGCTGACACTTCGCATAGCGACACTACATCGCTTCGGGCTGTTTGATGGAGCCATCGGAAGCACGATGGTCACGCGTAAAGAGGTCCTCGGCGGCATCGGCGGTCTCGAGCAGCTGGGATGGCAGATCGCCGACGACATCGAGCTTGCCAGAACGATCCGCCGGCATGGATACCGGATTCATCTGCTGCAGCAGCCGGCACAGGTCGTTCACCATCACGATGTTTTCCTTGGATGGTGGTCGCACGCCCACCGCTGGCTGGTGATAACCCGTCGGTACTGGCCCATTCTCTTCGTACTGGCGAATCTGGTCGACCTTGCGCTCTGGTGGACCCTGCTCTACCTGGGCATCGCACTGTTCGAGAACGACGGCGTCGCGATCGCCGTAGGTTCGGTCGTCGTGGTTCTGGCCACAGCGCTCGCTTCGGCGGCCGTGGTGAACATGGCATTTGCTCGCAACCGGAAGCTGTGGCGATTCCTGTGGGTCGTCCTGATTCAGGAGCTGTTGCGCTTGCCGTTGGTTCTGTACAGCGTTCTCACGGCCGAGATCGTCTGGCGCGGCAGGAGGTTCCGTGTCGAGTCCGACGGCACGGCGCGGATGGCCGAAACGCGCAGCGGCAGCTCATGAGGTGACTCGGCAGGTGCCACACGATACGTGCGGCCAACGGAGTCGGCAACTGCCCTCAACATGTGTGGCCGCGCCGGCCGGCGAAAGACGCCGGACCCTTGATCGGAGGCCGCGGCCGCGGAACGGCAG
>Ga0170475_127340486_pt1 | contig 10231 bp, 4 predicted proteins | sample Soicark_Litter_5_FD_111474 | JGI IMG/M metagenome (GOLD analysis project Ga0170475, IMG submission 111474) | Avena fatua rhizosphere microbial communities from Hopland, California, USA. Combined Assembly of 48 SPs | reverse complement strand
GCAATGTGCTTCCCGGAGGAAGAAATGAATAAGTATGGCGACCATGGCAAATTCGACATAGCCAGCGCAGGCGACATCAGCGCCGTCGCCATGCTCCAGCTTGATGCACATGGCCTGGGCGCCGCATGGAATTTCCGGCCCGGTACGCCCGGCGCCGCCGTGGAGGTCGCACACCTGATAGTGGAATGCGCCCTTGATCACGCAATTTTCACGCTGGATGAAAATGGCGTGGTGAAAACCTGGAACAAGGGCGCGCAAAGAATAAAAGGCTATGCCGCCGCCGACATCATCGGCCAGAATTTCTCCTGCCTATACCCGAAAGAAGACATCGACAAGGGTAAGCCGCAAGGCGACCTGGCGAGAGCGCGACGCGAGGGCCGCTTCGAAGACGAGGGATGGCGCAAGCGGCGCGACGGCAGCCTGCTATGGGCCAATGATGTCACCATTCCGCTCTACGACGCGCAGCAAGCCTTTCGCGGCTACGCCAAGATCATCCGCGACTTTACGGAACGTCGGCGCGAAGAAGAGGCGCTTTGGCGCAGCGAGGAACGCTTCCGCCTGATGGTGGATGGCGTGCGTGATTACGCGATCTTCATGCTGGACAGCCGTGGCTACGTGGAGAGCTGGAATAATGGTGCGGTGCGTATCCAGGGCTATGAGGCCGGTGAAATCATCGGCCAGCATTTTTCGCGCTTTTACACCCGGGACAATATCGAGGAAGGCCGCCCGGCCACCGCCCTGCGCCGGGCGGCCCAAGATGGGCGCGTGGAAGACCAGGGGTGGCGGGTGCGCAAGGACGGCTCGAAATTCTGGGCGCTCGCGGTGCTGACCGTGCTGCGCGACCCTGAAGGCGGCATCCGAGGCTACTCTAAAATCATCCGCGACATGAGCCAGTATCGGGAAGAGCAGGAAAGCCTGAAACGCGCCTACGCGCAATTGGATATGCTGGTGCTGGACCGCACCGTGGCCCTCGCACTGGAAATCGAGCAGCGCAAGCAGATCGAGGCCGAGCTGTCGCGCGAAAAGGAGCGCCTGCAGGTGACACTGCGCTCCATCGGCGATGCGGTGATCACCACCGACATGGCCGGCGCTGTTTCCTATATGAACCCTGCCGCGCAGGCCATGACGGGCTGGGCCAGCAGTGAGGCCATGGGTTTGCCTATCTCCGTCATCTTCAATATCGTCAGCCGCGACGAGCGGCGCGTGGTTGAAAACCCGGTGCATGTGGTACTGCAAACGGGCAATGCCGCCTCGCAAACAACCGATATCCAACTGATACGCAAGGACGGCCTGGAATACGCGATCAGAGACTCCGCCGCCCCCATCCGCAACCAGCAAGGGGAAGTGGTGGGTGTGGTGATGGTTTTCCACGATGTGAGCCAGGCGCAGGTCATGGCAGAGAAAATGGCCTACCAGGCCAGCCACGACCCGCTGACGGGACTCATCAACCGTAGCGAATTCGAACGCCTGCTGGAGCGGGCCATCGGCAACGGCCGTGCTAATGGCAAGCAATACGCGCTCGCCTATCTGGATCTGGATCAGTTCACGGTGGTCAACGATAGCTGCGGCCACCTGGCCGGCGACATGCTGCTGCGCCAGTTGTCCAGCCTGCTTAAGGAGCGCCTGCGCAGCACCGATACCCTGGCACGCCTGGGTGGCGGCGAACTCGGCGTACTACTGGAAGGCTGTGCGCCGGAAGCGGCCCTGCGCATCGCCGAATCGCTGCGGAAAACCGTCAGCGACTTTCGCTACACCTGGCATGACAAGACCTTCCAGATCGGCGTAAGCATCGGCCTCGTCAGTTTTTCCAATGGCGAGATGGGCATGGCCGATACCCTGAGCGTGGCCGATGCGGCCTGCTACGCCGCCAAGGACCACGGCCACAACCGCATCCACGTCTACCGCGCCGACGATCACGACATCCTGCAGCGCCACGGCGAAATGGATTGGCTAGGCCGCCTGTACCGCGCCATCGACGAAAACCGCCTGCTGCTCTATGCCCAGAAAATCGTCCCCATCAGCAGGGCGGCGGACAGGCATGAGCATGTTGAATTATTGATACGCATACGCGATGAGGATGGCAAGCTCATTCTGCCCATGGCCTTCATCCCGGCGGCAGAGCGCTATAACCTGATGCCCTATATAGACCGCTGGGTGATACGCACGGCGTTTCAACATTATGCAGACCACGCCGCGCAGCAGCCGGGAAGCCGCTATGCAATCAATCTCTCCGGCAGCTCATTGAATGACGACTCCATGTTCGACTATATCCGCGAGCAATTCGCCGCCTGCCAGATACCGCACGCCGCCATCTGTTTCGAGATCACGGAAACTGCGGCTATCGCCAATCTGAGCCATGCCACCACCCTGATCCGGGAAGCACGCAAGCTGGGCTGCCAATTCGCCCTGGATGATTTCGGCAGCGGCATGTCCTCGTTCGGCTACCTGAAACATCTGCCCGTGGACTACCTGAAAATCGACGGTTCCTTCGTCAAGGATATGGCCAGCGACCCCGTCGCCAGCGCCATGGTCGAGGCCATCAACAATATCGGCCATGTCATGGGGCTGCAGACCATCGCCGAATTTGTCGAGAACGACGCCACCCTTGAGAAGCTGCGGCAGATAGGTGTCGACTTTGCCCAAGGCTATGGCGTGGGCCGCCCCTATCCCCTGCTAAAAATCGAATGAAACCCCCTTTAAATAGCTATATATTGATAGCTATATATTTTAAGCGCCCGGCCCGCGCGATATTTCCTGGAACACCGGCAGGCGGTGGCAGCAGGATGGATGCTGGGGCAAAGCCTCGCTGCTGTCTAACTTGATTCCGTTGCGCTTTGCCTGGCAGGTGCAGGACTCATCGGCTATGAATATACTTGCATCAACCTGACCAGCGCCTGGCTGCAGCCGCATCACACTCGAAGGAAGGAAACGCAGACCGTGTCAGACCGTGCCACCATCCTCGTCGTAGACGACGCACCGGACAACCTGTTGTTGGTGAACGACTTACTGGAGCCTCACTACGAGGTCAAGCTCGCCAATAGCGGCAAAACCGCCCTGCGCATACTCGCCGGCACCCCGCAACCCAGCCTGATCCTGCTCGACGTAGTGATGCCGGCGATGGATGGCTACCAGGTGTGCCGCGAGATCAAGGCCAATCCGGCCACCGCCGCCATCCCGGTGATCTTCCTGACCGCCCGTCATGAAACCACGGACGAGCAGCAAGGCTTCCGCGAAGGCGCGGTAGACTATATTTCCAAGCCCATCAATCCAGACACGCTGCTGTCGCGCGTCAACACCCATGTTGCGCTGCGCCGCGCCAGCGCCTTGCTCGCCGACCAGAACAAGCACCTCGAATACCTGGTGGCCGAGCGCACGACCGAGTTGGTCGCCATGCAGGAAGCAACCATACTGGCGATGGCCAGCCTGGCGGAAACCCGCGACAATGAAACGGGCAACCATATCCGCCGCACACAGAACTACGTCGCGGCGCTGGCCATGCAGCTAAAGGCCCATCCGCGCTTCAGCGCAGAGCTGACGGACGCGAATATCCACCTGCTGTTCAAATCGGCGCCCCTGCACGATATCGGCAAGGTCGGCATTCCCGACCATATCCTGCTCAAACCGGGCAAGCTGACGCCGGAAGAATTTGAAATCATGAAACTGCACACCGTCTACGGACGGGACGCCATCCTGTCGGTAGAAGCTTACCTCGGGCAGAAGACCACCTTCTTGCATTACGCCAGGGAGATCGCCTATTCCCACCAGGAGAAGTTTGACGGCAGCGGCTACCCGGAAGGTTTGGTCGGAGACGCCATCCCCGCCTCGGCACGCCTGATGGCGGTGGCCGATGTCTACGATGCCCTGATTTCCAAGCGCGTCTACAAACCTGCATTTACGCATGATGAAGCCGTCACCCTGATCAAGAATGGCCGTGGTTCGCATTTCGATCCAGATGTCGTCGACGCGATGCTGGCCATTGAGGAGCGCTTCAAGGAAATTGCCCAACAATATCGGGATACAGACAGTGCCTGACCGGGATTTACTTCCAAATTCAGCAAATTTCTTTATATACTGCACACAGGTGTGTAAATGCTGACCGAGAGAGACAAACCTCCTTGTGTTCTCTTCCCCGCGTCGGTTTTGTGCAAGCACGCATAAAGCGTAGATCGCAGCGCTATCAGTTGCCGCCGGTGACAGCGTATGAGACAGGCCGCGCAATGACATCATCATACATGAAGGCGCAAGCATGACGCTACGTCAAAAGCTGTGGCTGATGATAGCCATCATCGTGCTGGCCGTGTCCCTTGCCGCCGCGCTCAGCCTGCAATCCCTGCGCCGCGACCTCATACAAAGCCGCCGCGCCGAGGCCACGCACCTGGTGGAAATCGGTTATTCCGTACTTAGCCATTACGGGGCGCTTGAGCAGGCGGGGTTCATGTCGGCGTCAGTGGCGCAGACTGCCGCCAGCGATGCCATCTCCGCCCTGCGCTACGAGGGCGGCAACTACTTCATCCTCTACGATCTTGACTACAGGATGGTGCGCCACCCTTTCCACCCGGAAATGAATGGCCGCGATCAGCGCGGCTTGAAAGACAGCAACGGCGTTTACCTGATCGTAGACCTGATCGATGCCGCAAAGCGCGGCAATGGCGAATTTGTCGAGTACCTGTGGCCCAAGACCACAGACACCAAGCCCGTCGAGAAAATTTCGACGTCGCGCCTCTACAAACCATGGGGCAGGGTGGTCGCCACCGGCATCTATATCGACGATGTCGAGGCCGAATTCACGCGCAAGGCCTGGCTGGTGGTGGGTGAAATCGCCGCTGGCCTCGCCATACTGCTGCTGGCGGTATGGAATATCGCGCGCAGTATTACCGACCCCCTGGGCAGTCTGCGCAGCAGAATGACGCAAATTGCCGCCAGCGGCGATCTGGCCGTGGTGGCGACGCCACGCTACAGCGGCGAGATCGGTGAAATAGCCGCCGCCTTTTTCTCGCTGATGGACCGCCTGCGCGAACTCAACGCCAATCTCGAGCAACGCGTGCTGGACCGCACCAGCGACCTGAACCATGCGCTGGCCGAACAGCAGGCCATCCTCAACAACGCCCTGACCGGCATCGCCTTCATGCGCAACCGCATGATCCAGCGCTGCAACGAAGGCTTCGAAAAAATGCTCGGTTTCGAGCCGGGCGAATTGAACGGCCAGAGCACGCGCATCATCCATGCCACGGATGCCGCCTACGAGGCCCTCGGGCAGTCCGCCTACCCCATCATCCAGTCCGGCGCCGGCTTCTTCAGTGATATCCGCCTGTGCCGCAAGGACGGCACGGAAATCTGGTGCACCTCGCACGCCAAGGTCGTTGACCCCACCGACCCGGAAGCCGGCGTGGTGTGGGTGGTGCAGGACATCAGCGCCCGCAAGGCCACCGAGCAGGCCCTGGCGGAAGCACGCGACCGCGCCGAAGAAGCGACGCGCTCCAAGTCGCTCTTCCTCGCCAATATGAGCCACGAAATCCGCACACCGATGAACGCGGTGATCGGCCTGGCTCACCTCGCGCTGCAGACGCCGCTCAACCCCAAGCAGCGCGACTATGTGGGCAAGATCCACCGCGCCGGCCAATCGCTGCTGGGCATCATCAACGACATCCTCGACTTCTCCAAGATCGAAGCGGGCAAGCTGGACGTGGAAATCACCGACTTCTCGCTGGACGAGGTGCTGGCCAACGTCGCCACCGTCACCAGCCAGAAGGCCGCAGATAAAGAGATCGAATACCTGTTCCATGTGCCGCCGGAAGTGCCCCGGCAACTGCAGGGCGACCCCTTGCGGCTGGGGCAGGTGCTGACCAACCTCGTCAACAATGCCGTCAAATTCACCGAAACGGGCGGCGAGATCGAAGTGGCGATCGCCGTGGTCGAGCAAGGCAGCGATACGGTAGCGCTGCACTTTACCGTGCGCGATACCGGCATCGGCATGAGCACCGAGCAGCAGGCCAGGCTGTTCCAACCCTTCAGCCAGGCTGATGGTTCGACGACACGCAAGTTCGGCGGCACCGGTCTTGGCCTGTCCATCTCGCAGCGCCTGGTCGAGTTGATGGGCGGGCGCATCGGCGTCGCCAGCCAGCTCGGCAGCGGCTCGGAATTCCATTTTGACTTGCGCTTCGATTTGTCGACCAAGGGTACGCAGCGTGGCGTGCTGCCGGCCGGCATCAATGGCTCGCGGGTGCTGGTGGTGGACGACAGCACCGCCGCGCGCATGGTGCTGTCTGAAGCACTGAAAGCCTTACCCATCCATGTAGACAGTGTCGACTCCGGCAAAACGGCCCTGGCCGCCATACGCGCCACCGATATCGACACCCCTTATGACCTGGTGCTGACCGACTGGCAAATGCCGGGCATGGATGGACTGGCGCTGATCCAGGCGGTAAAGGCCGACGCCGACCTGCAAAACCCGCCGAAAATGGTGCTGGTGACCGCCTTCGGACGCGACGAAGTACAGCGCGAAGCGGACGAAGCGGGGGCAGATGGCTTGCTGTTCAAGCCGGTCGGCCCGTCGGCGCTGGTCGATACCCTGGTGGAAGTCTTCAACAGCAGCAATCGCCAGACTTCGCCCCAGCATGCCCTGCATGACCGGCCCTATGTCAACACCCACATCCTCTTGGCGGAAGACAACAGCATCAACCAGCAGATCGCCACAGAATTGCTGGAAATGATCGGCATTACCGTCGATATTGCAGAAAACGGCCAGGAGGCGGTGGAACTGGCGATGGCCGCCAAACAGGATACCTATGCCATGGTGCTGATGGATCTGCAGATGCCCATCATGGACGGGCACGAAGCCACCATCGCCATCCGCCAGGACAAGCGCCTGGCGCACGTGCCCATCGTCGCCCTCACCGCCCACGCCATCGGCGATATACGCGACCGCTGCATGAAAGACGGCATGCAGGATTACCTGACCAAACCCATCCATCCGGAAGCCTTGTTCGAGCTGATAGAACGCTGGCTGGGCAAAGGCGCGGCCAAGCCGGCGGCACCTGTCGAACCCAGCAAGGCAGAGCCCCCCAGCCTGCCGCCAGCCAAAGCCGCGACCAGCATCGCCAAGGCGCCGCCCATCGCGGCGGATACGGCGCCGGAACTGGACCTTGGCCTGCTTACCGAGCTGAATACGACGCAGGGCCTGCAATTCATGGGCGGCAAGCGCAGCCTGTATATGCGCCTGCTGGAGCGCTTTCGCACGGGCCAGGCCGAAACCATCACGCGTCTGGCGACCATGATAGACAACGAAGAGTATGCGGAAGCAGAGCGCCTCGTCCATACCTTGAAGGGTTTGGCGGGCAGCATGGGCGCCAAGCATGTGCAGGCGAGCGCCGACATCCTGGAGCACGCCTTGCTGGTATGCCAGCGCGACGGACATACCCTGCAGGAGGCGGATATTCTGCAAGGCAACCTGGGGCGTCCGCTGACCAAGGTGCTCGCTCAGCTCAATGCCGTTCTGCCCGCGCCGCCCAGCGCGGCCAAACCACCCGCTGAGCCGGAAGCCATCGCCACCGAGACGCTGCAGGCAGTGCTCAAGGAGCTGTCCGCACTACTTGGCGCATTCAGCGGCAAGACCCTGCTCTACTTCGAAGGGCAGCAAACGGCCTTGGCACGATGTTTCGATGCCGATACGCTGGCACGTCTCGATAAACATATCCGTAACTTCGAATTCGACGAAGCAGAGGACTTGGTGAAATCCGCCCATATTCCATGATGACCGGAGGACTGGTCCTGGCAGTGTCGTTGCGACAAACACATGCATATCCGTTGATTTTCTTGTACTTCCAAGGGCACAATCCTCCCGGCTGCACATGACGTCACTGTGCAGCATCTGTATCTGTCCTGTTTTACCGCATTTTACCGAATGATCAGGCGCATGTATTTGCTGCAGCGCACCGTTCTGCCCCCATACTTATTACCAGAAAGCCCTGTAAATTGGACACAGTTGCCCGCTATATAGACCTGCTTGGCTTCCTGATACTGATCGTATCTGGCGCTGCAGCATTTTTGAGTTTGCTGACCTGGCGCTCCAAACAGACCAGTCATCCGTTGTCGCTGGGTTTGAACCTGACCCTGTTCTTTCTTACCGCCGCCATGATGAGCAACACGCTGTTCAGTGTGCTGCCGCCGGTACCGGAGATGATGCGCGACGGCATACATAAAAGCATACAAGCCCTGGGCTGGCTGTCCTTCGCCTTCCTGTTCAATTCCGCGCTGAAGCGTTTCATCTGGTACGGCCGCCTGCGCCATGGCGACCGCTCGGCGGTGCCGGACATCCTGATCGGTTTCGCCAGCCTGGGCATCTATGCGGCAGCCATCCTGTTCATCTCCTCCGTCGTCTTCCAACGCGACATTACCGCCGTCGCCGCCACCTCCGGCGTCGTCGCCTTCGTGCTCGGCTACTCGGCGCAACCCACCTTATCCGAGATTTTCTCCGGCCTGGCATTGAATATCTCGCGCCCCTTCCGTATCGGCGACAGCGTGCAGGTAGACGGCGTATGGGGCAACATCCTGGAGCTGGGCTGGCGCTCGGTGAGCCTGCGTTCCTACGAGGGCAACCTGATTGTGCTGCCCAATTCCAAGGCCGCCTCCATGCGTCTCATCAACATGGACCTGCCCCAGCACCATACCCGCCACCACATTCCCTTCGTGATGGACATCGAAGTAGCGCCGTCCCTGGTCAGGAAGATCGCCATGGAGGCGATACTCAGCGTGCCTACCGTGCTGCGCACCCCTGCCCCGTTGGTGCTGTGGAAGACTTTCCACGAGTACGGCATGTCCTACGAAGCCATTTTCTGGCAGGCCGATCCCAATCTGTGGATTCTGCGCCAGGACGAAGTGGGCGGCGCCATGTGGTATGCCTTCAAACGTGCCGGCCTGCCGTTTGCCGTCAACCGCCGCAATTCCTCCATGCCGGTGCATGCCATTCCCTCGGTGCCCCTGTCCGATCCGGCAGAGGAGCGGGAAGAGATACTGGCGGTGCTGCAACGCTCATCGCTGTTTTCATCCCTGCCTGAAGACGTGCAACTGGCATTGACCGGCACCGCCAAACGCCGCCTGTATGGCGACCCGGAGCGCATCGTGCGCCAGGGCGACCAGGGCTCGTCCATGTTCCTGATCATCCATGGCAAGGTGGATGTGCTGCATGAAAGCGCCGACGGCAGCGAGCAGAAGATCACCACGCTGGGCGCAGGCGAAAGCTTCGGGCATATGTCGCTGATGACGGGCGCGCCACGCAGCGCCACGGTGCGCGCCGCCTCGCACCTGGTGCTGGCGGAGATCGAGAAAGCCGCCCTGACACCGCTGATCAGCCGCTACCCGGAGGCCGTCGAAGCCATCGCCACGCAGATCATGGCGCTGCAATCGGCCAACGAGGAGTTGCACTTCGACGACGGGCAGCCGGCCAGCGATGGCCATGCCTCGGTACTGGGCCGGCTGGCTTCGAAAATCCGTACGTTCTTGCACCACCACGGCAAATAGCCGGCATGGACTTCCCCCTATCGATCCTGATGGTATGCACGGGCAACATCTGCCGCTCCCCGACTGCCGAAGCCGTAATGCAGGCAGCACTCGCCGCACAGGGCCTGGGTAACTGTGCAGTGGATTCCTGCGGCATAGAGGCGTATCACGTCGGCGAGCCGCCCGATGAGCGTTCGCAATTGCATGCGCGGCGGCGCGGCTTTGATCTGTCGGAACAGCGCGCCCGGCAGTTGGCCGATGAAGACTTTGCCCGCTTCAGCCTGATCCTGGCCATGGACCGTCAGCATCTGGCCACGCTGAAGCGGCGCTGCCCTGCCGAGCATCAGCATAAGTTGGCGCTGTTTTTAAAGGTATCGACGCTGGACGCCAATGGGGATGTACCCGATCCCTACTATGGAGGCAAAGCCGGCTTCGAGCAGGTGCTGGATTTAATTGAAGATGGTTGTGCGTCCTGGATAGAGGTCTGGCAAAAGACCGAATAGCGCGCGCGGGGCAAGCTGCTCTGTGCAACACGTAGGGCGTAATAACCAACGGGCATTACGCCGTATGCCAATAATTACCGTGCATCGCTGCAACCGACAATGCGTAGCACTGGCAGCCTGTCGGACTTAGGATGCGCGGGCTGCAGAAGTGGGTGGAACGGCCCGCTTTTCGGCGTTTTTTCGTTGCGTAGACCCACTACGCGCCTCAAAATCGCCGAAAACTGGTCTCGCTC
>Ga0170475_109023105_pt1 | contig 10233 bp, 1 predicted proteins | sample Soicark_Litter_5_FD_111474 | JGI IMG/M metagenome (GOLD analysis project Ga0170475, IMG submission 111474) | Avena fatua rhizosphere microbial communities from Hopland, California, USA. Combined Assembly of 48 SPs | reverse complement strand
GCGTTATTTATTGGAGTTAGAGATAGAGACGATAACAAGAGAGGAAATAAAATCAAATACAAAGGCACACACGCCGGCGAGAAGGAGGGCGACAATGGTGGGCATGAGTATGAGGAGTTACTCTGAGAGCATTCTCTTACAAGGTGCTTTTGTAAATGGGTGACTCACCACCTTTAGTCGCTCCTTCATACAGCGGCGACGTATTGGTAGCACCGTCCACGCCAAGAGCAAAGCGATCGAAGTAGTCGTCGACAGCGGCCTTCTGCTTTCGCCGAATGGCGAAGATCAAGCCGGCAATGATGGCACCAGCAAGGAGACCCGCAATAGGTGCGGCGATGAACGCGATGTTGTTTGCAGCGGGCTTGGTAGCGACCACAAGAGAATCGGAGACAACACTGTCGTCGATAAAGACGCTCGTGTTAAGAGGAGGAGGAGGGTCGCGATAGTCGATATTCCCGAGATCGTTGACATTCAGCTCGACACGGACATGACCAGTGACCGTGGAATTGAATACGAGAAGGATACCGATCTTAAGCCATGGATTCAAGTTCTCGATCTTGTCTTGGCACGAAATACAAAGCTTGTCGGCAGAAACATTGCAAGGGGGGGCCTTGCCGGCAGCCGAACTGTCCGGAAGGAGGAACCACCCATCGCCTTCCTCAGCAGCGTTGCCATTGCCTTGCACGCGTTTGGCCTTCCCATTGGCATGATTCGGCCCCTGAACTGTGCGGAGGCAATATGTGACGTTGATCTGGTGACCAAACTTGAAGTCAACATCGGCGACAGTCGAATTGATGTCCCACGAGTTCAGCGTGGAGTTGCCAGACATGGGCAGTAGGATCTTAGTCGCGGCAATGGACGGAGGGTCGTTGACGGGGAGCACAGTGATCTCCACTATCACACGCTGAGATGTCGCAAAGTGAGGGTCGACACCATCGATGAGAAGACGAGCCACACCGTTAGCATTGGGCAACGGGACGAAAAGGAAGCGGAAATAAGCGAAGTTAGCGTCAGTGCTGATGGGGGCGAAATTTCCCGGAGTCAACTTAGCGCCTTTCTTGCAGTCACCTTGGGCATTGACGCCTTGGGGATTGGGGTCACAGACGTAGTACTCTCCGGGTACGCCCTGGTACAAGAACTGTACAAGATCACCGTTGAGAGTGGCAGGAGCATCGTCCACGTCGGACACTTTGAAGTCGATGATCTTGTACGTGTCCTCCAAGCAGACGTTCTTCAAACCAGTGTCCGTCGTGTTGAAGAGAGGGAAGATAACAGGTGGATCGTTGACGGGCGTGACGATGATCGTATAAGTGACCAAGACCGGAGGAGCGCCAGTCTGCGGAGTGAGCGTGAGGGCGAAGGTCAACGCACCCGTCACGTTGTTCAAGTCTTGTCCTCCAATGTACTTGAAGAGCGAGCCAGTGGGGATTACAGTCACGCCAGTGTCAGACACAGGGTAGCAGATTGAGTCAGACGGAGGAGGGCAGTAGACAAGCGAGCCATTCATGAACTTCTTGACGTTTTGAACAGTGAGATTGACGTCCGTCAAGCCGGCATTGCCACCGAAATAGTCAGTATTGTAACGGTCGACCTGAAAGCGCAACTCAACGTCCTCCGGGGTAGAGAGGATCGTGTTGTTCTTGTAAGTGATATTGTATGGCACGAAACCCGTGAGGATGTTGACCGTGTAGATCTGAGACGAAGCGCCATCAGGGTCCCACACACGGTAATTGATGGTGGCAATGGGCGCGTCCAAGTCGTATTGATTGAGATAGGGTGTAAAGGTGAGGTTGAAGCCGTCAATGAAACCAGTCGAGACATCACCGCTCGTCGAGTTCACTTCAAAAGTGCCCTTGTTCGACTGAGGCACATCGATGATCTCAATGATGAGCTCACTCTGAGGCGACTCCTTGTCCAAGTGTACGAAGGTAAATGTCACGGGCACGTTCATGTCCGTGATATACGTCGCGTTGGCGCCAACGGGAGGGTCGTTGACGGCTTCGACATTGACGGTGATGGTGTAGTTGCGCACACTGCTGAGGCCTCCAGAGGAGAGCACAATGAAAGTGCCGGTCGTGTAAGGGATGCCATTTTGATCAGGTGCGGGCTCGTAGTAAACACGAACTTCAGACAGGTTAATGATCTGCCCGAGCGTCACGGGGACAAAGACGCCCGATGATGAGTTGATGACGAACTTTCCAAGGGTAGGGTCGCCCAAGGTCGTGAACTTGATGGAAGTGACATCTGTGATGTCGGGATCAATGGCGACGACGGTTACGAAAGTCGGATTGCCCGTGGGAACGCTGCAGTCGTTGAGAAGGCAGTAATCTTCAGTGATGTTCAGCACATAATCGTCTGAAATAGGCGGGTCGTCTACTGGGGCAACACTGAGGCAGACCGTACGGGGCGCAGACACAGTACCCTGACTGTCGATCACAACGAAATCGAAACTGTCGTGGCCGTTGAAGTTGAGCTGCGGCGTGTAGATCACGTTAACAACAGTGCTATTGCCTGCGCTGCTGGCGTGCGTGTGGTTCACATTGTCGCCGAAGGCGAGCAAGTCGCCCTGGTCGTCAGTGAGGTTGCCGAACAATGGGAGGGCAACAATCTTGATCACCAGGGAGGTTTGATCGAAGAGATCCAAATCAGAGCCTTCAAGACGAATCGTGATTGACGTGTCCTCTGTGGCTGCCAAACAGGTAGTGGGGCTCACAGTGAATGGAGGGCTGTCCGGCGTTACACGCAAAGTGACATTCTGTGAATTGCCAGTGGCATTGCCATCGGTGACTTGGAGTTGGATCCAACCCACAGTGCCGTCAAGGATGGTAATCTTCGGCGTCCACGTGAAATAGTAGGTCTCCGTGTGTGGCGAGGGTCCAGTGAAGCTGAAGACTTGAGGTGTCGTTGAGTAGGCGAGGACGGTGGCGCTCGGGCTGTAGACCATGGTCGATTCGACCGGCACATTATTTACGAGGACCGACACGTTCAACAAGGACGAGTCTACGTCGCTAATCGTGAAGCTAAACGATGCATTCTGTGTGCGATTGACAGTGAGCAGGGTCGGCGCGACGGTAATGATCGGAGGGTCATCCACCGGAATGACTATGATGGTGACAGTGCCTGGCAATAGCGAGATATCGCCTTTATCGTCGACTGCATAGTAGGTGAAGGTCGTGTTACCGTTCTGATCCGTCTGCGGAAGGAGATAGATGGGATAAGTGCCCAAGGGAGAGGGCGACAGGGTATTGCCAGGAAGAGGAGACTTGTTGTTATCACCAAGCTGGACGAGGCTTCCGTTCGGTGGATTGCCAATGATAACCTCAACAATAGGGTCACCGTCGACATCGAACATATGCGAAATAAGGTCGATCGGGGTATCTGTGTCCTCAAGAATGTAGATAGTGAAGTTCCCCGCGACAGGAGGATTGTTCTCAGGAGGCGTAACGATGAGGCGCACGTCAAGAGTGATGGTGCACACCACCGACTGCAGAGGTGCGGAGTTATCGAAAGGAATATCCGTGATCTGATAGGAGAAGGTGAAGTTGCCCACACCATTGGCAGTGTAGTTCAGCTGCCACGGGCGACTGTCAGTGAAAACCGCAGTAGGCGCAGAGGTCACTGCCGTGCCGCTCGGAAGACGGATCAAGGTGCCGCTCGTGATGTCAATGGCAGTGATCTGATACGTAAGACCATCGTTGCTGTCAGGGTCAGTCGCGCCCAGCGTGATCGTGGCCGTTGTCCCATTCTGGACCTGGACATCGTCTTGGTCGGAGCAGACCGGAGGGCTGTTTACGTGCACGACGTTGATGGTCACCTTAGCGATGTTGGACACCCCACCGACAGGGTCAGTGTAGGTGTAGTAGAAGATGTCTTGGCCGTAGAAGCCAGCGTTGGGAGTGTAAAGGATGTCCCAGCGCGAACAGCACGTACTCGCGATTGTGTTGTTGTACGGCGGACTGTAAGTGCCGAACTGAGGTTTCGCAGGAAGACCAAACGCAGCGACGAGGGTCGGAGTCAACTGGGAGTTGTCCGGCGGATCGACATCGGTCCCATTGAGAATGAGAGTAGCGGCAGTGCTGCCCTCTTGAATGGTAATCGTGAAGTCCAACGCGACGGGGTTGTGATTCGAGCCCACTTGATAGTTAACCTGGAGATCACGGGCGCGATTATTCTCCGTGTCTGTGAGTTGTCCAATGTCGTAGCCAGTCTGTCCATTGGGCGCGGTAGGGCTTGGCTTCCACGATGCTTGCACAATGACAGGTGCACCAGGGGTCGGGTTCGGAACAGTGAGGGTAAAGTCGTGGGTAATGTCGACGGTTATTCCACCAATGATGAGTACAGAGCCTGGAGGGATGTGTTGCAACTGCGATGAATTAATGCGAATGGTCATCGTCGCCGAGTCGATGTCCACGAGACTGTAATTGAAAGGAGTCGCTTGACCACGAGCACCGACAACGAGCGATGGGTTGACGGTCCAAGTCGGGGGGTCATCGACACAAGTGACGTTGATAAAGATGCCACTCGTATTCGAGTTGAGACCGGCGCTGTCGGTGGCGCGGATGTTGAAGACGTACGGACCACAGTAGTTGGGGGCAGGAATGAACTGAATGGTATGATTCTCAGTGGGGCCAAGTGAGCCCCCGACCACAAGAACTCCAACAACAATTCCATTCACGGAGTACGAGTAGACGGTGCCCACGCTCGAGTTGTCCTGAGGAGCACGAATGGCGACCTGGATACTATCGCCGTCAAGGTCGTCCTGCATGTGATTGTTCAAGTCAATGTAGATCGGCGTGTCCTCGGGCGTCGTGTATGTTCCATTGGTGGTGATTGGCGGCAAGTTATTGCAGTTCGCGTAGCGCGCAACGGCGACAAGGACGGTGTAGTTCTGCGAAACAAGGAGGCCGTCGGTCACACGGAACGTGAAGGACTGATTCACAGTCGTAGACGCCGAGTCGAACTCGAACTGCCAGAGATCAGAGGAAATGCCAGAGATGTTGTACGCGCCAGTAATTTGCGTGCGAGGGTTCTGGCGCCAGAGCGAACCCGAGGTAATGGAAGAGACATCAGCAGAGATCATCAACGTCAAGCTATCAGAATCGATATCCTGGCCAGAGAAGGAGAAGGAGGCAGTCGAGATCCAGCACACTGGCAACGTTATGTCAGCCGAGGTTGGCGCATGGTTAACGGGTTTAACGTCGAAGCAGACCTGATGCGGGACAGAAGTCGCGCCCAGGAGATCCATGTACTGAACGGTGAAGCAATCTTGACCATGGAAGTGAGTGTTCGGAACGTAACAGAGGTCAAACCCAGTGCCATCAGCATCTGGTGCACCGGCGTTAAATCCTGATGCTACTGTCTGGTTGAGGACACCATTAGTGGTCGTCGACACAATAGCCATTTGAAGAACATGATTATCGACAGCATCGGGGTCAGTCCCTACGACCCTCAGAGCGCCGCAGGTTGTCTGATCTTCGTTGATGGTGGATATGACCTGAGTGAAGTGCACGGGTGGGTTATTAGCAGGAGTTCGGAATGTGATAACGTCGTCTGTGTACGGCGCTACAGCAGAGAGGCCCGAGCTGTCCACTGCAGTAAACAAGGCATGACCTTGTGCGCCGTCAGGAGTGAGGGGTCCAGGAGCCCACACAACAGTGAACACAGCGGTTTGTGCGCTGGGATTGACAGGGAAGGTGCCAATGAACACAGAGGCCGTCACGTTGTTTGACGAGGTGAGAGTCGATCCAGAAGGGACAACCTTGTCCGCCCAAGAGACGTTGACACTCGGGCTGTCAATGTCGGTGACGGTGACCGTAAAGGTTTGAGTCTGCCCACGTTTAACAACGGCATCTAGAGGTGTGACCGAGAGGCTCGGTGGGTCGTCCACAGGATTGACGGTAATCGCCACTTTACAAATGGTCGAGGGAAGGCGACCAAACGAGTTATCGCGCACAAAGTAAGTGAAGGAGGTCTGGCCGTTCTCATTCAGATCAGGGACATAGGTGACGGGCACGATGATGCCACCGTTCTTGTCGAGCAGATAGTTCTGAGTCGTAATGGGACTGCCCGAGGGAATGCGCAAGGTCCCGCCAATCGGGTCCGTGAGAAGCGACACGATCGTGATCTCTGAGAGCGGTGCACCGGCCAATGACTGGTAGTACTGGGTGAGCGTGATGAGAAGGTTAGTGTCCTCATTCGTCGAAAGGGTGACGTTCTGGCAGGTGGGAGGGCCTTGTTGCTGAAGCACGAGGTTGACGTAGCAGACACCCGAGCTCAAGACGCCGTCGGTGGTCTGGTAGGCGAATGTCTCCGAAGCGACAGAAACTGAAAATGATCGAGTGTAATCAAACGTCCAGGCGCCTTGGTTGACAGTCAAGTTGAGATATGAGCTGCTCGCCACGGGTTGCGAATTGGCGTCATTGAGGACACGATTGCCAGCGACGCCGACAAGCGATATGTTCGATGAAATGAAGGCAATCTTGTCGGTAAGGTCAACGTCGCTGCCCGCAACGAAGAAGACAAGCATGACGTTCTCCTTGACGACGTAGGTGTAATTAGTGCACAAGGGAGCATCGTTCACCGGGGTGACGCTGATCTTGACCGTATCCGTGACAGAAGCGCCAAGCGCATCGGTGCACGTATATGTGAAGCTCGTGTTACCGTTCCAGTTGAGGTTCGGAGTGAAAGTGAACTTCTGCGCAGTGCCGACGTAGCTCGTGAGATTAAACGTGGATCCATTAACTACGACGTTGCCATTGGCTGCGTTTGTGGTCTGCGCAATACTTAGGGTGTAGGTGTGGTACCAGTCCAAATCCGTGCAGCGGACAGTAAAGGTGATGGGCGTGTCCTCAGGAGTTGTCACTGGAGGACTTACGACATTATCGCTCGTGGGCACATTGTTAGGCAGCACATGGAAGGTCGCTGTGATAGGCGTGGACGTTGGCCATCAGAAGCAATTGCTGTGAAGGTCACGTTGGAATAAGAACCATCCGGGTGCAGCATCGTGGGTCGCCACATGAGATCAGTGTAGCCTGAGAAATTCGAATCCATAACCAAGACGGCCTCGAGCGTCACGTTGCGAACCTCCAGACCTCCCATAAGGACGTATGCAATATCCGCGTTGGGAACGAACTGGGCATTGCTTGCGTAGATGCTCACCTCCACGCCAGGGTTGTATCTGACGGTAATGGTGTACGTCGTTGAGTTCGTCTCGCGAGGAGTGAAGAAGTTCAAGCTTGGTGACAAGTAGATCTCAGGCTTGGACAAGAGCTTAATGATGGGAATCGTGACCGTGCACGTCGAAGAAGTCGACTTGCCATCAGTCACCTGGTAGGAGATGGTCGCAGTGCCATTCGTGTTGGGCAGGATGCTGTAAGTCGCAACACCATTCGCATCGACGCTGAGCGAACCAAAGGGAGTGGTCGCAGGCGTGTTCACAGAGACAGTGATTGGCACGCCGTTCGCGTCGAAGGAGAGAGCTTTCAGATCGACGACGACGCTTGCGCCAACTGCGGCGTACGTATTGACAGGAGGATCAATGAGATTGTCGGTGCAGTACGGAGGCTGATACACTGAGCACGTGACACGAACGCGAAGGATGGAGTTGCCATTATTCGATTCCGTGCCGGACTCCTGACAATAGCAACCGTTGCAGACGCGGTAACGAATGAGAAGGTCTTTACCCGCATTCGCTCCCGTGGGGCAAGGAGGACAGAATCGAACACCAGTGCCGTTGTAGTTCGGACACATGCGCGTACTGACATCGGGATTAGTCGAAAGAGAGATCGGCGCGCCGTCGGGGTAACTCGTCATGTTGAGGAAGCCAATGTTGATGGAAGGAGGAGTGCCGGTGTAGCCCACGTAAGTGACCTGGAAGTTGTGAAGATAGCCGTTGCCGTCGATGACCATGTTCGGTCCCTTGTCGAAATTGTAAATCACGCAAGTTCCGTCCTTTACGATGATGGTTTGATCGTTGACAGTGAGGAAAGGAGCGGTGGGGACAGTGACGTAGGAACTGCGCGTGTCATGGCCGAAGACATACATGTAACCGTAGAAGTGATTGGCCGACATCTGATAGAGTGACTCCGGAGGAAGATTCGAGAGGAGGACGAGGCCGGTGGAGGACAAGAAGAAGCAATCGCAACCACCAACGCCGTCGAACGGATGGCCTGAGTGACCTCCCCATGCCGTATAACCAACCTCAACAGTCTTTCCATTGCCAGTGTTACCGGGTGGAACGTGGCAAATGAAGAGCTTATGGGTGTTGGCGAGCGCTGCGCACGGCATGTTCCTGTCGTCACAATAGAAGAAGCCGGGAGGAGGGACAGCAGCACCCGACACATGGGGGTAGCAATAACACTTGTCATTCACAGTGAGGACGATCTTATCGTTACCGGAAGCGTAGTTCTTATCGAGATTAAAGAAGAGATAAGGAGGGTTGGGCCACATGTAGACGTAAGTCGCCTGAAGCATGTTGTTTGCAGCGGTTCCAATCTCCGATCGAGCATCACCGATCCAGGCCGTGCTGCTGGATGCCAGCGTATTTAACTGCGGAGGGCAATTTGTGCAGAGGCGAGTCCACGGAATGATGTTTTGCATTGCAAGCCAGTTGGCGCTGCCGGTGGCACCAGGGGCGTAGACGTAGGGAAAGACCTGCAGGCCACGAAGAGAAGTGTTGAGCGGCTGAAAGTCGTAGCCAATGGCAGGAGCGTTCGAGGTGATGATCATCACAACACGCATGTAGTCGCCAACGCCAGGAGTTGAAATATTCCACGTAAACGAAGAGGTGTTGAGGAAAAGAACACCACCGAGGACGGAGCCTGTGAGGGCAGATATCGACGGAGGAACGAAGTCGGTAGGGCTCAGAGACGAAACAGGCTTGGTGGCAGACATGCCCGACGAGCTCCCTCCATCCCAATAGCGATACGCGAGATTGACCGCAGTGCCACGGGGGGCAATATCACTGGCAAGTTGAGTGGCGAAGAGCTTCATGTTGCTGGCGAAGACACTGTTACCAACTGAGTTGACCAATGTGCCCGTCATACCAACGGCATCCAAAAAGACGACAAGATCGAGGATCTTGACGTTGGCCAACTGAATCGACGACTGGGTGGGACTCAAGCCCGTGTAGGCAGGAAGGCGGATGGTCATATTGGCAACAGTCCCACCGCGAAGATTGACGAAGAGGGAGATTGGATCAAAAGGGATCTCCGTGCTGTTGACCACAATGCGAGACGGTAGCTTGACGTCGCAGTAGGAGTTGTAGTTGTCAGGGTGGCAGCGTGTGTCGACGGCGAGCCTGCGGAGAATGGGGCGCGCCATGCCTGCGCCAAGTTGCACCTGGACGCACCACTGATTCGCGCTGTTGCGAACATAGGTCCAGCTATCAGCGCAGCCTATCTTTGAAGGCCAGCAATCCGTTGGCAAATTCCAATATTTGGAATAGAGGTTGACCACAGTCTGAGTGCCAACAGCAGTGCTTGGAGCAACTTCCCAATTGGAGGGAAGTAAGTAGTAAAGAGGACCACCCGTCGTTGTCCAGTTCGTCGTCTCGCTGTAGCCGAGCGGGAGGTAGTCGCGACACTCCGCCAGGTACTGCATTTGAATGACCGCAGCCGCGTCGGGGTCAAAGGCAACGCAGTTGATACCCGGCATCACTGGAGGAAGAGGAACGCCTGGCACTTGCTCAACCTCTTCGACGACTTCGACACTCCGAGAGAGGGTCTGTCGATACTCCTCGCTGAGCATAGCGAACACAATGTCGGTGTGGCGGATGCGGACAAGGAACACGCCGTCAGCGTCGGCGCCCAACATAAGGTCAGTGCTGCCCTCGAGTTCGACGCTGCGGAAGACGCGGCCGTCATCAAGACGAGCCACGAGACCAAAGATAGAATTCTTCACTTGGTCGAACTCCACCCTGAGCTCATCGCAAGGCTTCGATTTCCTGGTGAAGATAGAGCCAGAGTCGACCACAGCGCGTAAGTTGTTGTCAAGTTGATACCAGCTCAAGGTAAAAGGCTGGGACGCACCCAGAAGACGAAAACGGAAGTTGCCTCCGTAGAAAATCGCAGGCTTGTCAAAGGATTGCGAAGGCGCGGATAGTGTTCCAGAGGCGGCGAGGCCGGCGATCTTGGGCGAGAGTCCACAGACGGGCAAGATATACGTGGTCGCCCCAAGCGTCAACAGCGCTAGGAAAGCGATTGCAAACACCGAGAGCTGTTGCTTCACGTTAGG
>Ga0170475_100961193_pt1 | contig 10233 bp, 5 predicted proteins | sample Soicark_Litter_5_FD_111474 | JGI IMG/M metagenome (GOLD analysis project Ga0170475, IMG submission 111474) | Avena fatua rhizosphere microbial communities from Hopland, California, USA. Combined Assembly of 48 SPs | reverse complement strand
GCCCGCTGAAAATATGCAGGTATAGTTTATTTGCTTTTATCGTAGACACGCCCCAGCTATGTAAGGGGAGAGGGCTTGCTTTGGTCCCATAAATACTTTCCCTGTTTTTACTCATCCATTCACCAATGCCCCGTAAGATTTTTTTATCTCTTTCATCAAAGCTTCCATCTCCTTTTGGTCCAATATTCATCAGGAGATTTCCACCACGAGAGGCGGCATTTGCAATCAAACGAATGAAATGAGAGACCGGTTTATGGCTGCTGTCATATTTCGAATAGCCATAAGATTCATTGGTAGTGGGAATAGCCTCCCAATCTCCATTTACTGGGTAAAACTCTGCCGGGCGGTCTGCAGTATTCTTATAATCACCGAAATTGGAATCCGCAAAGCGCACTAATCTTCCATTGACTACAACTGTGGAATCGATACTACGAATAGCTTTAAGAATCCTGATATTTTCTGATAAGGGGAGTTTTTGAGGCGTATCAAACCATAGAATATCCGGGTGATACTTCCTGATTAATTCCTGGATCTGCGGAATTGCTTTTTCATCAACATATTTCTTTGCCTTTACCAATAATTCCGGATGAAGGTCATACCAGTCCCGTCCTCCGTATAAATTGGAATCACCTCCGGGATTTTTATATTCCCAATCATTACCCGGAGCATCCGGATGTTCCCAATCGAAGGCATGGGAATAATAAAATCCAAACCTGAGTCCGTATTTCTTACACGCAGCAGATAATTCTGCCATGGGATCCCTTCGGAAAGGAGTTTGCTGGTGAATATTAAAATCAGAAACAGCGGATGGATACATGGCCAATCCATCATGGTGTTTGGAAGTGATGATAAGGTAATGCATACCTGCTTTCCTGGCATATTGAACCCACTCTTCTGCATTAAATCTTAAAGGATTGAACTGATGGGCTAATTGAAGATATTCAGCGCGACTGATTTTTTCCTTTCGCATTAAATGTTCAGCATACCCCGAAACTTTTTTGCCCTTCCATTCGCCACCAGCTTTTGAATATATTCCCCAATGAATGAACATGCCGAATCTGGCTGTACGCCACCACTGAATGCGCTGATCATGGTTTTTCATGGAAGCAGTCCACCAGCCATTGATCGCCTCGTCTATTGCCTGCTGGTCCCGTTGCCGGCCTTTATTGAACATTTCCTTATCCTCATCACCATTATTGGTTTGTGCTAACAATGAAAAATAGAAACCGAAACTGAATACGAGAAGCAGGAAAATTGATTTTTGTGCTGTCATGTATGCAATAAAAGCCCAAATTCCTGCAAAAATCCCTGTTATGATGTTGAATTCCTACCCATCTATTCAGGTTTTCTGGCATTTGATCACCAGTACCTTCCAGGCCCGGAAATAGCTCTTCGTATCAGGGCTACAATAAAGGTTAGAATGGCTGATCCCACAACGGACCAGACAATTGGGAAAACTTTTCCCCCAATCTTAACCGCGAAAATTTCAGGAAGGCCAAATTTTCCTGCCATCCACATTCCAATATAGGCGCCAATAAAGCCCACAACAATGGAAACAAGGCAGCCGCCAAGATCATAACCCGCCAGAGCCTGGCCTACTGATCCACAAATGGCAGCAATTATGAGAAGGACTAGAAATTCTGTAAGTGTCATAGTTGGTTTTATGAGGATATGTTACAATTTGAGTGCCTAAACCTTTTTCTTGAAAAATGGGCCCAGCGGGCCCAATAACTACAAATTTGCTATCGGGGCTTTTCGTGATATTTTACCATTCGCCAAAAGCCTCGAAGCCTGGTTCCAAATAAAACCATAAGCCTAAGCGATTTTTACATTACGACTTCCTTTTTGAGCACCGATCTTACCCTGGCTGTAATAGCGGAAGCATCAATACCTGCATCCTTCATTAACTCTTCTTTAGTTCCTGAGCAGGAGATCTTCCTAACTGCCAGTTTAATAATCTGGCCAGGTACTCCTGAAAGGGCTGCTGCAGCAAAATCACCAAATCCTCCATGTAAAAAATGATCTTCTACTGTGATCAGGATCTTATGATGCGTTTCATTCAGGCATTTCTTCAATGTATTGGCATCAACTGGCTGGATGGAATAACAATCCACTACACGCAGATGTATATGTTCCTTCTGCAACTCATCAGCGGCTTTTAATGCTTCAGATACAGTTATGCCAGTTGCTGCGATGGTTAAAACATCATCGTCTGATTGTCGCAATATTTTTGATCCGCCAATACTGAAACTATCTTCATTTTTATAAACCAGCGCCGTCTTGGGCCTTAGCGTTCGCATATAAGCAAAGCCTTTGTGTGATGTTATCAAAGGAACCAGTTTCTCAGTTGAGATTGCATCACAGGGCTGGAGTATTACTGTTCCGGGAAGAGCTCCAAATAAGGCAATATCTTCCAATCCCATCTGGGATGGGCCATCTTCGCCAATACTTACGCCCACATGAGAGCCAATAAATTTTATATTGGCTTCTGACACCCTGGCCATTCGTATCTGGTCTGCCGCTCTTGTAAGAAAGGCAGCAAAGGTGGCTACAAAAGGTATCTTCCCGATTCTGGAAAGGCCTGCCGCTACTGATACCATATTTTGTTCTGCTATATAACATTCAACAAATCTTTCTGCGTGAGCCTTCTTAAAATCTTCAGTAAAAGTTGAATTCATCACATCGCCATCCAGGGCATAGATATTCTGATTTTCATTACCCAATTTTGCAAGCACTTCTCCAAACACTTCCCTGGTTGCGTATTCTTTTTTAGGCTCAAAGCTCATCCCTGTTTTTAATATCTTGTCCAGCTGTTGTGGTAATTTAATTTGTTCGGTTCTTTTCAGGCTAAACCGGAGATCGTCATTGATTGGCTCCAGCTCTTTTAATGCTTTTTCCAATTCATCTTTCTTCAGGGCTTTGCCATGCCAGCCATCCTTATTTTCTAAAAAAGAGACGCCATGACCTTTAAAGGTTTTGGCAATAATTGCATATGGTTTACCATTTGGCTTTTGCGCGGTCTGAAATGCCTTATCGATCTCATCGTAATTATGCCCGTCAATGGAGATCACTTCAAAGCCAAATGCTTTGAACCTGTTGATGTATTCATCTATATGGTGACCAAACATGGTCTCCTGACTTTGCCCCAGCCGGTTGATATCGAGTATCGCCACCAGGTTATCCAGTTTCTCATGCGCTGCAAAATTGGCGGCCTCCCAGACCTGTCCCTCTGCCAGTTCTCCATCACCTGTAAGCACATAAACCTTGTTTCCCAATCCTTCACGTTTGGAGGCTAAAGCCAATCCGGCACCAATTGATAATCCCTGTCCAAGGGAACCTGTGGCTGCCTCTGCATATTTATAGGCTGGTACCGGATGTCCTTCAAATTCACTCCCAAATTTGCGCAAGGTTTTTAATTCCTCAAGCGCATAAGCGCCCGCCATTCCAAACAGGGTATATAATAGGGGAGCTGCATGCCCTTTCGAAAGCACAAACCTGTCATTATAAAGATTTAACGGGTTTTCAATATCGTAAGTGAAATAGCGATCAAAGAGAATTGTTGCCATATCAGCGGCTGATAAACAGGAAGTAGGATGTCCTGATCCTGCTTCGGTAGTGGAGACCAAACACCATTTACGAACAAGTTTGGCTTTGTCCTGCGTAAGCTGAAGATTTTCCATAATACATCCTTTAGATTTTCAAAAAGAAAGAATTGAGGCTTGATTAAAGCGCAACAATTATTCCAGATGAGATCGGATGTATGTTCAAAAAATCTCACATGACTTTGCCAGAATAGCGTCAGGTTAGTAATTTAACGGTGAATCCCTGTTATCTGCGTAGGCTTTTTTGTAGTCAATACCGGAAACCTGGCCTGCAACATATTGTATTCCCTGCAGAATATGCTTTAGGTAAACGGGATCGGAATAATCTTTCTTATCATGCCCCAGCGTTGTAACCCAGGTATGCCCACCATCAAAATCATAAGTCCATACAGACGGATATAATTCTGCATACGCGCCGGCATTCTTTATGATGTTTGCTTTCTGAGCAGAGTCTCTTGTATCCAGAGAAGTGATATCATGCGCCATGATCACTTTGGGGCCCGGGTATAATTCCTTGGCAAAATAGAATTCATCTTCTTTAGACCAGACTGCAGGTAACCCTTTTACAGATGGGTGGTTGGGATCAACCGTCTTTACATTGAATTTCTGGAATTTCGCATGCCAGGAGAAAGTGCCACCCAGCATCATTTTGAACCATTTCCAGTTACGTTCAGTACCTGTAACTGAATGTATCCCTACAAATCCACCGCCTGCTTCCATATAATGCCTGAACGCCAGGCGTTGCTGATCAGTATCAAATACATCATTATTAGTGCTTGGAAAAATGAGCATCGTGTATTGCTTCAGGTTCGATTCTGTCATTACAGAAGCATCGCTGGACGTATCTACTTTGAACCCGTATTTCTTTCCCATTTGCTGAATGCAATTCACCGCACTTGGGATATTTTCATGCACATATCCCTTTCCATTTTTTGAATAGACGAGTACCGTTACCTTTTTCCAGTTGAATGTTGACTGTGCATTGCCAATTGTAATCAGAAAACAGGAATAAAGCAGAGCCTTATAAAGTAATTGCATCTGTTCGGATTATTTTTTAATAACGTAACCCGTACCGTAGGGGTAACGTTGCGGACGTGAAAGCCATTTATTGGCTTCCGTATTATTTTTGAAAACTTCCTTCACAGGATCCCAAAATAATTTTCCTTCCGTCTTCATGGCTACATGAGCAACAAGACAGGCACTGCAGGAACGGTGTGCGATCTCTGGATGGCTAATCGTCTGCTTCTTGCTCTGGATACAATCCAGCCAGTTCCCGTGTTGTTCAGGACTTGAATAAAGATGGATCTCATTTGGCCCAATTTCAGCATTCAGGATTTTGGGATTACTTGCATTAAATGCCTTGTTTTGTCCGTCTGGTGAACTGGGGTCAGATGCCGTAACACCTACATTGCCTCTTGAAACAAAGATCCAGCCATCAGTTCCTTCAAATTTGATCCCGTTAGGATTTTTGCTGTTAATGAGCATGGTTACCCCATTGGCATATTTGGCCGTGACTTCATAGTCTCCATGAACATTCCATAAACCTGTTTTGGGGAATTCAGCTGTACCTTCCAATTCTATGGGGCCTGTAAGCTCTGTATTCATGCCCCAATGCGCTATATCGATATGATGAACACCCCAGCCAGTGATCATGCCAGCGCCAAATTGCTCCAGCCTTAACCAGCCTGGTCTTGATTCTATGTCAGTTTGGGAATGGACCCTGTCGAGGGTATAATAGATATAAGGCGTTGAACCCAGCCACATATCATAATTCAGGTTTGCAGGAATCGGCATTTCTGCTGAATTCCCACCTGAAGGATCAGCTGGCAGGCCAACATGAACCGTATGCAGTTTGCCTATGCGACCGTTCCTTACCAGTTCACATGCCTTCTTGAATTGTGGCCAGGGATTAACTGATCGTTGCTGACTTCCCAATTGAAAGACTACGCCGGACTTCTTTATATTATCAGCCATATGCCGGCCTTCTTCAATTGTGAGTGAAGTCGGTTTTTGCAAATAGATATGTTTACCTGCATGCGCTGCTTCTATGGCGGGTTGTGCATGCCAGTGGTCTGGTGTGCTGATGATGACTGCATCAATTTCTTTATTGGCCAGCAGATCATGATAATCGTCATAAAGCTTTACATCGATATAATTACTTTGCCCGGTCTTCTTTGCATACCATCCTTCAATCATCTGCTTTCCCTTTTGCTGACGATTCTTATCCAGATCGGCAATTGCCATTATTCGCGCCACGTCATACTTGAAAGTTTCTGGCAGGTCATGACCACTTGCAATACGACCACAACCGATCTGTCCAATATTGATCTTATTGCTTGGAGCATTCTTTCCAAACACAGAGGATGGAACAATGGTAGGAAAACCGCTTAGAACAAGGCTGCCTGCACCAACTTTAACGGTATTCTTTATGAAGCGTCTTCTGCTTCCGGGAAGATTAGAGTTTTGCATAATGGGGTATTTATAAAAAAAGACATGCGGGCAAAAAAATGCCCGCATGTATGATTCAAGATCGATTATGGTATTTTATCCAGTGCCTGGAAACCAGGGTCATAACCCGTATAACCCTTGTTTTGCTTATACCGCCCTTCTATATTTCCCTGGATTGCCTTGGTTGGTATTGGCCAGAAAATATGGAAAGGGCTAATAGTGTATCTGTCACCGTGATTGGTTACAATTCCGTTCCTGTAAAAATTATTCTTTGCAATAACCCTGTCATAGAAATAATTATCATCTGATATTTTATCCATTGTGTAGGTTTTGCCATTTTCAGCAACCTTTCCGGTTTTTGCAAACAGGATGGATATCCTTGTTAATTCTGATTTGCGTCCTTCTTCAAAAAACAGTTCACGCGCTCTTTCGTCAAGTATCATTGCCATATCAACCTGCGCTGCTGTGATAGGTGCGCAACCAGCACGCGTTCTTACTGCATTGATATCATCGGCTGCTTTCTGAAGGTCACCTTTCCAAAAATAAGCCTCTGCACGTATTAAATATGTTTCGGCCAGGCGGAACAGGTACCAGTCCGTATGCCCGCCCTGTTTGGGAGAATTTTCATTATCATCTACAAATACCTTGTAGTGAGGCCAGCCAAACCAGCTACGAATGGTGTCTGTTGTAAGCAAACCGCCAGATGCGTTCCTTAACTGAAGATTCTTGAGATAGTTAACATCATTGGAAGATTTCAGACCTGGGTCATTATACAGAAGGTCTTCCATATTCATCCAGTTTCCTTTGGCATGTCTCAGGTCATTCGGGTCATTCCAAATTTCATATTGCGAATAATTGGTTGGGCGGGACCTTCCAATACCTCTTCCATAGTAATTTGATTGCACCAGATCGGCAGTAAGATTATCATATGTTCCTTTTTTACCGCTTGGAGCGTTTACATTACTTCCCCAGAATGCCACAGCCTGACGCATGATGGTCATACCGGTACCGAATTGCCCATCTCCAAATCTGTCTATGATCATCATCAATCCCTCTTTGTTTTCAGCAACAGATTTATTCTCTGGTCTGTGTAGCGCCCAGATCACATTATTAGGAAGTGATACAGGCTTTGTTGAACCAGCAGGGAAATAATACGGGGGAGCTGCAGGTCCAAAAGGATTTTTCATCAAACTATACGTTCCACCATTGATAACTGAACTGGCAGCAGTAATTGCATCATCAAAATTGCCAAGTGCCAGATTAACCTTTGCAAGCAAATGGCCTACGGCTCCTTTGGTAACTTCACCACGATTCACATTATCAGTGCACCAGCCAAATGCAGAATCAAGATCCAGTTTAATCTGTTTAAGGATCACTTCCCGCTTGGTAGAATAGAATTCAAGCTGAGGGGCAGTAATCTCTTTCATGATTGCCGGAACATCTCCAAACTGGTTGGTCAGTTTATAATATCGGTAAGCCCTGTGAAAATAGGCTCCGCCCAGAATGGAATTACGTTCAGCCTGATTGGCATAGGTGGCATTGTTGATCCTTGAAATAACTGTATTCGCATATTTAATTGCCGCATACCCTTCTCTCCAGTAAGTATAGATCTTATTGTGGTCATCATCTTCAAAACCCGCAAGGTCAGGTGTAATAACCAGGTTAAGATCCTGTGCAGGTCCTGATTTATCTGTAGTACCTTCTACAGAAGTCTCGGAAAAGAGCATTTCCGTTAAAATCGGAGGATTTCCACCATAAAATTCCTGGCGAAGATTTCTTGCACATGAAATCAGCGCCGCTTTCATGGCTGCTGCATCCACATAGGTCTCATTGGGCTCATAAAAGGAGAGAGGCTCTGGTTTGAGAAATTCTTTTTTGCAACCTAAGGAACCAAACAGCATTCCTGCCATTAGTGCCGTACCAGTTATATATTTAATATTCTTTTTCATTTTTCAACTTTTTGATGTGATACAAATCAGAGGGTCAGATTAACGCCTAAAGTGTAATACCTCGGAGGAGGTATTATATTTCTGTCAGTTGGTGGATTCACTCTGAACTCAGCATCCCACCAGTTCCATTCAGGCTGGTAAACCGCAAGGTTGTTCACATTCACATATACTTTTAGATTCTGAATTTTGGCTCTTCCCAGGAAGCTGGCAGGTACCGTATAAGCCAGTGCCATTGTGCTCAAACGAATAAAAGAAGTTTTTCTGTAGGCGCTAAAACCCGCACTACCATTACTGGAGAACAGTCTTGCATAGTCATTGATGGGATTCTCCGGTGTCCAGTAAGGAACTTTATAGGAATTCTGCCTGTCAATGAATCCGCCATTATTCTTGGCCTGGTTAAATTCTTCTGACATTCCCCAGCTGGAGTAGATCAGGAAGGAGAAATCGAAGTTCTTCAGGAATGTAAACTCATTCCGCAAACTCCACATAAATCTTGGATTTCTGAATCCAAGGAATTGGCGGTCTGCATCGGAGAACTTGCCATCATTATTTACATCCTGTAGTTTGAAGTCTCCCGGACGCACACCGTATTTGGCAGCATCAGTAGCTTCGTTTTGTTGCCATACACCCAGTATCTTAAGATCCCATATCGCATCAATATCATGGCCGATGAACCAGCGGTTGCTGGGATCATCTTTTTCAGACTTGCCAATTACCTTCCCTGTTGCATCATAGTCATTGGTCTCCCCATACAGGTGAATGATCTTGTTCCTGTTAACTGTCAGCGTTGCTATGGAACGCCATGAGAAATTGGGCTTGCTTATATTTATTGAACTAAGACTTAGTTCAGCGCCCTGGTTGCGAACTTCTCCAATATTGAAAAGCACATTGGTAAATCCGGTAACATCCGGCAATACTCTTGTTACGAGAAGATTTTTTGTGGATTTCCTGTAAGCATCAATAGAACCACTGATCCTGCTTTTGAAGATAGAGAAATCAAGCCCTCCATTATAAGAGGTGGTTCTTTCCCATTTAAGGTCGGGGTTCTGTAATCTGTTTACATATAATTGTGAAACCAGCAGGATCTGACCACTTGGCGTGATCAATTGGTATTTGCCGGTGGTGAGATCAGAAAGGGCGCCATAACGTGCGAGGTTACCCGGAATATCACGGTTACCATTTACTCCCCATGAAAAACGAAGTTTTGCATAATTCAGGAATGGAATATTCTCCAGGAATTTCTCCTGGGTCATTACCCAGCCTAATGCAACCGAAGGAGCATTAGCTCTGGGATTCTTCAATCCAAATGCTGAATAACCATCGCGACGGATAGAGGCTGTTAACAGGTATCTGTCCTGGAAAGAATAATTCAAACGGGCCATCAACGCATCTCCCGTACTAACCTGGTCATTACTGGTAATTACCGGTTTGATACCAGCTCCAATATTATGATAGCTCAGATTATCATTAGGATCAAATCCTTCATTGGTCATTGTTTCATCCCACTGTTGCCATTTTTCTGAGTTGAAAAGGAATGTTGCGTCAAAGCGGTGTTGACCAAATGTTTTGTTCCACATTAACAGCTGATCAATCTGCCAGTTGAAGGTTGAACGATTCTGGCGCGATGCAACTCCCTTACGTGCAGAAACACGGAAATCTTTTGCTGATGTGCCATTGAAATTCCGGTAAAACTCATAATTGGGTGTAAAGTTCGTCTGGTAAGAGAATCCCCAGGGCAACTGGCCTTTCAGGTAGATAGAACCAAATACTGTATTGTATTTTCGAAGACGATTGGTATATACATTATCCAGGAAAGGATTCAGGTTATTTCCCACATCATCATTAGGGCTATCACGCAAGGTTACGCCATCTGCTTTATATACTTCACCATAAGGAGAAGCGTTTACCATTTGTCCCCAGGTAACAGGTACCTGACCTTCATCACGGTCTGCATATTGCAGGTTAATACCAGCAGTAAGATATTTGGCTGCTTTTGCTTCCAGGTTTATACGTATACGGTAAGTCGTGAATTCATCACCCACCAGGTACCCCTGGTTGTGATTATAGTTGGCAGACATATAATAAGAAACATCCTGCTTTCTTCCAGATATGGATGCGGTATGGTCATTACGCACACCAGTCTGGAACATCATATCATACCAGTTGGTCTGTTTGTCCTTTCTATAATTATCCCGTTCTACCGGCAATAATTTTAAACGCGTCAGCCAGATATC
>Ga0170475_110960970_pt1 | contig 10235 bp, 10 predicted proteins | sample Soicark_Litter_5_FD_111474 | JGI IMG/M metagenome (GOLD analysis project Ga0170475, IMG submission 111474) | Avena fatua rhizosphere microbial communities from Hopland, California, USA. Combined Assembly of 48 SPs | reverse complement strand
GCCCCTCGACATCCCGCGTGTCTGGACCTTGAACCCTGTCGCGTTCGCCACGATCGCCTGCTCGAAGCTGATCTTCGAGCCGTCGGCGAATGACGTGACCATCGCGGGGTTCTGGCCCCATTTCTCGGCGAAGCCCCTCTGCGTGTCGGGGTTTCGATACGGATCCTGGAGTCCCTTGACGTTGCCCATCACGCGTGGAATCAGTCCAAGCCCCTGCACCCACCGGAAGAGGTTCATCTGTATGCCGGGTTCGTCTCCGTCGCAGGCGGAGAAGCCGACGCCGTGCTTTCGGGCGTACACCTGAAGGATCGGTCCGATCGTCGCGTCGACCTCGGCGTTCATCACGATCACGTGCTTTCCGTGCTGGAACGCCTCCATCGCGACGCGGGCGCCGAACTCGACCGAGCCCGTCACGTCCATGATCGCGTCGATCTGAGACGAGCGACAGAGCAGGAATGCGTCCTCGGCCGCAACGTGCCGCCCGGCCCGGACAGCGTCCTCGAACGCGCCCTCGTCATTCGCGACCGTCGCCTCGGCGCCCGCGTACGCAAATGCATCCAGCGCTCGCTGTATGCGTCGCGCGTAGATCGCCGTCATGTCCATCCCGGGGACGCTGTTCAGGATCTGGTTCGTGAGGCCTTGCGCCATGAAGCCCGCACCGATCATGCCGACGCGAATCGGGCGGCCCTCCGCTGCGCGTGCGCGCAACGCGTTGTCCACGATGATCATTGGACTGATCTCCCCGCCGCCTCGCGCGGCTCGACGATTGCCATTTTCGTTCGGATCTCGGACTCGACTTCGGAGAGCAAGGGCCAGACGCGGTCTTTGTCCGACATCTCCGTCACGGGAAGCGGCCACGTTAGGCCAAGCGCGGGATCGTCATACCTGAGGCCGCCTTCGGCCTGCGGTGTATAGAACTCGCCGACCTGGTAGCTCGTCTCGGTCTCGTCCTCGAGCACCTGGTAACCGTGGGCAAATCGCTCCGGAACGTAGAGTGCGCGGTGATTGTCGGCCGTCAGCTCGACCGAGACGTGATCGAGGTACGTCGAGCTCTCCGGACGGAGGTCGACGATGATGTCGAGTATCGCGCCGCGCGTGCAGCGAACGAGCTTCGTCTCCGCCGCGGGAGGAAACTGGAAGTGCATCCCGCGGACGCATCCCTTTCGGCGGTTGAAGGCGAGGTTTGCCTGGGCGATCACCGGCTCGAGCCCGTGGTCCTCGAACTCGTGCTGGCAGAAGGCGCGGGCGAAGAACCCGCGGTTGTCCTCTCGCCGCTCCAGGTCGATTATGAATGCTCCGTTGAGCTGGGTCTCCTCGAAGATCACCCCAGCCCTACCGATCCGGCACAGCCTGTCATTCCCACGATAAACCGCCTTTCGTATGCTGGGTTACGACGACTCGACTCGTTCTTCGGCCTCTTCGCGCGGTCGCGCAGAGAGGCCACTGCCCTCGATTTCCTTGAAGTGCTGACCCGCGTACTCGCGGGCGAATGCGACCCCTCCGTCGTCGACCTTCAGCCACGGCCAAAGGTCGTCGGGGACGCGAGGCTTGAGCGCCACCATCGCCATCGTGTTGCACTGCTTCTTGAAAACGCGCGTCAGTCCGCGCAGAACGGGGTCGGCTGCTTTGATGACCTTGAGCTTCACGCTGCTCTTCTTCCATCCCGCGAGCTCGTAGGGAAGGTTCAGCCCGTAGAAGAAGCGAAACGTGTGACGCCCTCGAGGATCGAACGCGCGTAGCGCCTTCTTGAAGTCGGCCTCGGTCCACCGATAGATGTAGTTCGGGACGTCCGAGTTGTCGACGCCGCCTCCGCTGAAGTCGCTGCCGACGACTGCCTCGACCTCGTACATCGGCGAGAGCCCGACCCGGTTCGCCGACCGCATGAGCAGGCTGTCACGCGACTCGACGACGATGATGCCCCTGCGCGACGCGGTACATCTCCAGCAGCGCCCGATGAGGCGACGAGCAGTGATGCAGGCCGTCGGCAACGAACGCAAAGTCGAAGGTCTCATCGGCGAAGCCGAGTTGTTGAGCGTCCTCGTACCTCCACTCGAATGGTGCGAAGTTGTCGCTCCGGTCGTCCTGGTTGATGTTGGTGATCAGGACGTTGTCGAAGCCGCAGCGCACGAAGACGTCGCGGTCGCGCACGCCGGCGCAGACGGCGACGACCGAGTCCGATGGCTTCAACGCTCCCTCGCGAACCAATTGCCTCAGGACGGTGTCGGTGAATTCCATTCGCATGAGTCGCCTCTCAGTCTGCTCGATTTCGTTCGCGAAGCTGTCGCCGATGCTCGACCGCAAGTGCGCACCCCTGGACGAAACCCTCGACGCCACGCTCGATCGAAGCCGCTTCGAGCGTCTCGCTTGATCGGGCAGCAGCTCGTTGCCACTGCTCGGGGGCCCACTCGGAGATCGCTCGCATGGCGCCGGTGAGCTCCTCGGCGGAGCCCGTCGAGACCACGAAGCCGTTCGTGCCGTGATCGACGAGATCGTCGCCGGCGCCGACCTGATCCGTGACGATCACCGGCAGCCCGTGGGCGAGGCCTTCGTGCACCACGAGGCCCTACGGTTCGTACAGCGACGGCACGACGAGCACGTCGGCCTGCTGGTACGCGTCCTCGAGCGGATCCCCTTGGAGGTGGCCGAGCGCCCGGATCCGCGGGTCACGCGCAGCTGCCGCTTCAACGATCTCTCGCTGCGGCCCGTCTCCGACGAGCCAGAGCTCGCCGCCGCCGACGCGCCCGAACGCGTCGAGGAGCACGTCGAGACCCTTTCGCTCGATAAAGCGGCCGACGAAGAGAAAGCGCGTCGAACCGGCCCGCTCCGGCCGCGGACGTTCCGGCATCTGCTCGGGAGCGAGCGCCGTGATCGGCGCAATTACCGTGCGCGCCGGGTCCGCGCCGAGCTCGACGGCGTCGCGCGCCTGTCTCGTCCCGTACACGAGCCACGCGTCGGACGCCCGCATGAACGTCTTCACCCACGGTTCCGCGAGCCGGCGCGGCAACGTCGGCCTCGGGCGGCTGAAGCTTCCCCACCAGGGAACGAACGCCCAGTCGCGCCATCTCCTCGCGGCGAGCGCGGCGATGTTCGCCGGCGACGACCAGATCCCGCCGCCACCGCCGACGACGACGTCGGGCGAGAACGCGCGCAGCGGCGCGAGCGGGCGCTTCGGCACGTAGAAGTACGTGTCGAACCTCGTCTTGAACCCCGAGCCGATCGCGAGCGGCGCAAGGTCGACGGTCCACGAATCGAGCAGGGCGTGCTCGAACGGGAGGCCTGTTTCCGGCGCCCAGGCGCGATCGCGCTCCATGAGCGTCTCCGAGACGACGAGGAGCTCGCACTCCGGGCGCTCGGCGAGCTTTGCGAACAGCGGCGTTGTGTATGGAGCGACCATGTTGACGATGACTGCGATCCGCATCGTCTCCACGGGCGCGCTCCTCGGCGGATCGGCCGCGCGCGACGCCGGCTCCGTGGCGTTCACGGGTTGAGCCACTGCCGAAGGGCGGGCGCCGGCATCCGCTGTCTCGCCTTCGCAATGCGTCTCTTGCGCAGCGTCTCGGGCACGATCCGAGCGGTCATCGGCACGGCAACGAGGGCGCGCGGCGCAAACAGCAGGTTGTGGGCGACGACCATCAGCTCGCGCCCGAGGATGAACGGGAAGTCGCGGGCGAAGTTGTAGGCGTCTTCGTTCTTCAGCAGCATCAACCACTGGTTCTTCATCGCGTGGACGCGGACGAACTGCGACTTCTCACGCTCGTTCCGATGGAAGTTGCGGATCGCCGATATGTAGCCGGACGAGCCGAGCCCGCGAGTCGTCCGCCCGTGATACGCGATGGCATCGGGTACGTACCAGCACTCCCACGCCGCCAGCCGCAGCCGCCAGGAGACGTCGTGGTCCTCCTTGTGGGCGAAGAAGTTCTCGTCCAGGTACTCGCCGTCGACACTGACCTCCTCCAGCGCCGATCTGCGCAGGACGATTGCAGCGCCGTCCACGCCGAAGACCTCGCGCGCCTCGTCGTACTGACCCGTGTCGCACTCGGATTCGCCGCGCACAATGATCCGGCGCTGGCGCGTCAGGATCAGTCCCGCGGAATCGATCACATCCGTCGGCCGGTCGGTCGCGAGGTCGTAGCGAATGAGCTTTCCCATCGCCGCACCGGCCCGCGGGTGCCGGTCGAAGAACGAGACGATCTCCGCGAGGTACGTCGCGCTCGGGAAGAGGTCGGCGTTGCAGAACATGACGAGGTCGCCGCTGCTCTCGCGGATCCCGCGGTTGATCGCGCGCGCGAAGCCCGCTTCGAACCCCATCTCGACGATCCTCACCCTCGCGTGGTCCGCGTACTCGCCGAGTGCGCCGCGGACGTCCTGCGACGGATCGTTGTTCATGATCACGACCTCCAGGTCGTCCGGCGGGTTGCTCAGCAGAACCGGCAGCGACTTCCGAAGCAGATGCGCGTCGCGATAGGTCGGAATCAGTACGCTGGCCGTGTATGCACGTTGCGTCCGCTCCACGTCGTCGCGCTGGCCGGCCGGCGCGCGCGCCGTCATAGGACGACCTTCCGGCCGTAGAAGCCCTCCGCATAGCGCGTCGGCGAGTTCGACTCCATGCCGCGGATGCGCAGTGCGGAGAGGAAGAGGTCCTCGGTGAACCAACGCCGGTCGCGCTGCGTCTGGAAGAACTCGAGCAGGTTCTCGACCTTGCGCTTTGCGATCGCCTCGCTGAGGTGGAAGAAGACGTTCGGCGTACCGAAGTCGCCGTCATACTTGGGCACCTCGTATTCGAGGATCAAATGGTTGCGGAACGTGTTCCAGGTCAGCTCTGACGCGACTCGGTGATCCTGATGCAGGTCCTTGCGGTTGTGCGTGAAGATCAGGTCAGGCGAGATCTGCGGCTTGAGGTCCTCGAAAAAGTCCTTGATCGCGCCGCCGTCGTATGGAAAGAAGCCGTCGCGGAACTCGCTGACCATGATGTGCCTGCCGGCGGCCCCGTCGAGGAACGCCTCGGCGCTGCGGTGCACCTCCTCGGCGCGCGCGTCCCGCGCGCTGAGCACCACCCACCACACCTCGACCGACGGAAGCGACTCGATCAGATGGAGGATCGTTCCGCCGCAACCGATCTCGATGTCGTCGGCGTGGCAACCCATGGCGAGGACACGGTAGGGCGACGACGCCTCGCCGAGCGTCAGCTTCAGCATGGCCACGACGACCCGTCGGCTTCGCGCGGAACGCCGTTCCTTTCCGCCCACACCTCCCAGGGCGGCTGCCCGGTCGCCGCGAGCGTCTCGAGCTTGTGCTTGTCCTTCAGCGTGTCCATTGGCTCCCAGAAGCCCTCGTAGGGATACGCAATCAGCTGCTCCTGTTCGATCAAGCGGCGAAACGGCTCCTCGACGAGCTCCTCGCCGTCCTCGATGTAGTCGAAGATGTCGCGCCGGAAGATGAAGAACCCGCCGTTGATCCAGATGCCCGACTGGGTCACATCCTCGATGCCGCGCACGAGCTGCCCGTCGGACACGGCGACCGTGTGGAACGAATAGCTCGTCGGTCGTACGCACAAGAACGCGCCGACCTTGTCGCGCTGCCGGAAGTTCTCGATCAGCCGCGGCAGCGGCGCGTTGGTCACAGCGTCTCCGTACGTCGCCAAAAAGAATTCCTCGCCCTCCAGATGGCGCCTCACGGCACGAAGGCGCTGCCCGACGTTGTTGTGGAGCCCGGTGTTCACGAACGTGATGCGCCACTCGGCGATGTCGCTGGCGAGCAGCTCGACGTTCTTACCGCCGTCGGAGAGGATGAAGTCGTTCGCGAGCGCCTCGTTGTAGTCGAGGAAGTAGTGCTTGATCACGTCGGCCTTGTGCCCGAGGCACAGGACGAACTCGTCGTGTCCGAAGTGGGCGTAGTACTTCATGATGTGGAGCAGGATCGGCTGATTCGCGATCGGGACCATCGGCTTCGGAATGCTCGGGGCCGCCTCTTGCATTCGCAACCCGAGGCCACCGCAGAAAAGTACGACCTTCATCGCCGACTGTCGCCCGTCAGACCGCGGTCGGCCGTGCGGCCTGCACCCAACGCAGGGTCTCGTCGATGCGGCCCGAGTCGGCGAGCAGCTTGAGGTGCGCCAGCCGCGTGAATTTGTGGCCGGCGAACTCGGCTTCGTTCAGGTTGACCTGCTCGAACGCAGTGCGCAGCTCTCGCGCTCCGTCGGCGGCATTCCACGTCGTCTGGAATTCCGGGAACGTGCGCTCGAGCTTCCCGAAGGACACGCGATAGCTTCGAGGATCGGGCCCGGCACCCTCGGCGTATTCGACGTCACAACCCGCAAACGTCACGCGAACGATCTCTGCGAGGTCGCGCACCTGGTAGTTCTCGCTGTCCGCGCCGACGTTGAATGCCTCCGCCCGAACGACGTCGGCAGGCGCTGTGAGCATCGTGATGGTGGCGTCCGCAACGTCGCGGACATGGACGATCGGCCGCCAAGGTGTGCCGTCACTCATGATCCGCACACGTTTCGTCGTGTACGCCCACCCGGCGAGGTTGTTGAGCACGACGTCGAAACGGAGACGAGGTGAGACGCCGTAGACGGTGGCGTTGCGCATGAAGACGGGAGCGAACCCCGCGTCGGCGAGTTCGGCCAGTCCCTCTTCCGACCGCACCTTCGATTCGGCGTAGGCCGTGAGCGGCCGAAGCGGCGCTTCCTCGGTCACGTGCTCCCCTCCTGCCGTCTCGCCGTACATGCTGCAGGACGAGGCAAAGACGAAACGGCCGACGCCCGCGTCCTTCGCCTTTCGCGCGAGCTCCACAGTCGCGCGGAAATTGATGTCGAGCGTCAGCTCGGCGTTCAGCGCACCGAGAGGATCGTTCGACAGCGCCGCCAGATGGACGATCGCGTCGTAGCCCTCGAGCTCTCCTGCGCTCAAATCGCGGACGTCGGCGCGAAGAGCCGTGACCGCACGCGACTCGTCGACGAAGTCGCAGCCTTCGTAGAAGAACGTGTCGACGCCGGTGACGTCGTGTCCGGCCGCCGCGATCGCCGGCGCAACGACCGAGCCGAGGTAGCCATGATGTCCGGTGACGAGAACCTTCATCGCGCGGCGGCAGGGCGGGGTACTCGTGACGCGTGCAGCGTCCGAAGGCCGTTCATGCTTGAACGCGCGCAAGCCGTCGCGCACGTGTTGCTTTCCCCCGGGCCGCCATCACCTGCCAACACTATTGAGCAGCTTCGATCGACTGTCAACTACTCGAACGGGCGGTCGTCCGAGCCTCTCGTTGAGGGCCGACACGCCGGAGCCAGCTCTCGCGCCAGTACGGGTAGATACTCCGCGGACACATGCGGTGGTAGTCGCCCGTGCAGATGAAGCCGTCGATGATGATGCAGTCCGCCTTGATCGTGAGCATCCGGCCTGTCTTCTCGTCGATGATGTGCTCGACCCGCCGTAGAACACGGCCACGCCTGCCGCAGTACCGGAGCATCTCGCGGTCGAATCGGAGGCCACGCGTCCGGTCGCCCTGGTCGAGCGTGTCGAGGATCTCCTCCTTGGTCTTGACCTCGACGAGCTCGCCGGGCTGCAGGTTCAAGCGATCCTCCGGCCGGCCGCCGTTCGCTCGACCGCGCAGGAACGGGTACTCGTTGCCGCCGTGGATCAGCGTGAACCCCGGCGTGAACCGCATGTTTGCCTTCTGAAGCTTGTTGAAGAAGCCGATGAGAAGTCCGCGTACCACGCGACGCGGCGTTGCGTTGCCGGAGCGAATGTCGCGGAGGTATTGGCCGGGCAGCCACCACGGAAGCTCCGCCGCCGTCGCGTTGATCAGCTCCGTCGCCTGGCACGAGTAGAGCGTCTTCCCGTCCTGCTCGCCCTTCCGCGTTACCTGCGAGAGCGTCTCGAGCGTCGCGCCTGTGCCCACGGGCACGCCGGCTGACGCCGGGGTGCGTTCGGCGGCGTCCGCGGTCGCGCGCGGCGTGGCGCGCTTCAGCCACGCCTCCTTCCAGTAGATGAGGCAGCCGGCTTGGCAGCCGCCGTGCGCCGAGCCGTCGCACCGGAGCCCCTGAAGGTGAACCGCGTCCTCCATCCGCCTGAGTACGCCCCAGTCGATCGTGTCGCACGCCTTCTCGGCACGCCGGTAGACGCGGAACCTCTTTCCGCAGAACCGGAGCATCTCCGGCATGAACGGCAACGCCTCGAACATCCCGCGCTCGTCGAGGGTGGCCAAAATCTCCTCCGCCGACCGCACCTCGACGAACTCGCCGACTCGTAGATTGAGAACCGTCTCCACCACAATCCCCTGTCCGACAGCTTAGGGTGTCAATGAGGTTGCGTCACGGGCGGGGGTGTGTAGTTCTGACCACGGTCCTTTCCATTTCGAAAAACGGCGCTATCCTGCTGATAATGACCGTTGCGGCACGGCCTTCGAAGACGCTTCTCGCGAGAAGTTAGGTAGGACAAAGCGTGTCAGTGGAAGACGGCCGGACCCCGGTCAGCCTCGCCGACTATCTTAGCCTCCTCCGGCGGCGGAAGTGGGTCTTCCTGGCGACAGCGTTTCTCGTCCCGGCCATCGCCGTGGCCGTTTCGCTCAAGAGCCCGCCGACCTACCTAGCATCGGTCAAGGTACTCCTCAATCAGAACAGCACTCCAGGCGCATCGCAGGGGGCGCCCGCAGACCCGGCGAGAACTGCGCAGACGCAGGCCAACGTGGCGCGAGGCCTCGAAGTTGCCCAAGGCACAGTGAATCGTGCACACGTTCCCGGGCTCACACCGGCATCGCTTTTGGATCACTCCTCGGTTGTTGCGGACCTCGGCAGCGACTTCCTCACGTTCTCCGTGACGAATTCTGATCCCGACGTCGCAAAAAACTTGGTCGGGGCCTACGCTGACGAGTACGTCGCGAACCGCCACGAAGCCGACACCAAAGTTATTACCGACGGCCGGGCGTCAGTGGAGTTCAGGAAGAAGCAACTGGAGGCCGCCGGTCTCGCGGCGAGCCCGGAGTACGCGCTCCTCGAGCAGCAGCTCGCCGAGCTCGGGACGGCGGCGCCGAAGCTCGACGTTTATCCAAATCCGTATGGGCCGGTCCAGGTCGGGCCGCGGGTGAAACGGAACGCCGGGATCGCGGTGGTTCTGGGACTCATCCTCGGTGTGACGCTCGCGTTCCTCTGGGACATCCTCGACACGCGGGTGCGTTCTGTCGACACCGTTCGCAATGCGCTCCAGCGTCTTCGCCTGCTCGGACGCCTGCCGACACCGCCACGCGCCTTGCGCAGGAGCGATCGCCTGGTGATGCTGACCGATCCCACGAGCGTGGACGCCGAGCCCTTGCGCGTGCTGCGGGCAAACTTCGAATTCGCGGTCGCCGACGTCGGCGCGAGGACGATCATGGTCACGAGCGGCGTCGGAGGTGAGGGGAAGTCGACCACGGTCGCGAATCTCGCCGTGGCGCTCGCACGGTCGGGGCGCCGCGTCATCCTCGTCGACTTCGACCTCCGCAAGCCCGGCCTCCACAGCCTCTTCGGCCTCGAAGGCATGCCGGGCCTTATCGACGTCACGGTCTTCGACGCTCGCCTCGAGACCGCACTGGCATCGATACCCCTGACGGACTTCGAGGAAGACGGGCAGCCGTCGTATCAGGCCACGGAGGGAAGCCTTCAGGTCCTGCCGCTCGGAACGATGCTCCACGACCCCGATCGCCTCCAGACGGAGGTGCTCGGTGCCCGGATCGTCGACAGCCTCAAGGATCGCGCCGACTACGTTCTGATCGACGCCGGTCCGATTCTCCCAACGGGCGATACGATCGCCCTGAGCGCGCACGTCGACGCCATCGTTCTCGTCGTCCGGCTCAACGGGCTGCCGCGGGGCGCACTCGACGACCTCGGCCGTGTCCTCGCGTCTGCGCCGGCCGCGAAGCTCGGCTTCGTCCTGACCGGAGACGATGCCAGCCTGCTGAAGCTTTCGCAGCATTCCGGCTCCGCCAGGCGCGCCAGCAGAATGAACGGGAGCAGGGGAAACGGCTCGGGTGTGTCGAGCAGCAGCGGACACGCCGCGAACGGCAAGGTTGTGGCGCCGGACGCAGATGAGTCCGCCTACGCGACGGACCGCTAGCCCGTCCCTCGGCGCGATCTGCGTCGACTCCCCGCCGTACCTACCCTGCCCGCCTGGAAGCCGGACGTCCTGCTTCGAAGCGCGACTCCCTACGCCGGCTCTTCCACCGTGTAGATCGCCCAGAAGTCGCTCAGTGCTCTAACCGTACGG
>Ga0170475_111052488_pt1 | contig 10240 bp, 9 predicted proteins | sample Soicark_Litter_5_FD_111474 | JGI IMG/M metagenome (GOLD analysis project Ga0170475, IMG submission 111474) | Avena fatua rhizosphere microbial communities from Hopland, California, USA. Combined Assembly of 48 SPs | reverse complement strand
TGCTTGACCAAATCGGAGCGAAGGCATGGCAGGTTCAACTCACCGTCGCACTTGGACGGGCCGCTGATCGCCCGGATCTGTTGCTGCAGCCGTATCACCTCCTGGAGTTGTTCCCTCTGCTGTATGCGATCAAAAAGGAGAAACTCGACCCCGCTGGCATCCAGCTGTTTCCCGGGAACAACATCGGATACTTCGGTCCCTATGAAGCCGAACTGCGATACGGCGGGCGTGCAGGGCACGTCTGGAGCGGTTGTGGTGCCGGCAGGTCGTCGATTGGTATCGAAGCCGACGGGAAGATTAAGGGCTGTCCGTCCTTACCCACCCGCGACTATACCGGTGGGCGCATCCGAAAGCAATCACTCGAAACGATCTGGCAGTCAGCCCCGGAGCTTCGGCAGCTCGGCTCACGGACGATTGAGGACTTGTGGGGATTTTGCGCGGCATGTGAGCACGCGGAACGCTGCAAGGCGGGATGTACCTGGACGTCCCATGCGCTTTTGGGCCGGCCCGGGAATAACCCCTACTGCCATCATCGTGCCCTGACGTTGCAGGTCCAGGGTCTGCGCGAACGAGTGCGGCTCGTGGAGGTTGCGCCGGGAGAGCCATTCGACTTCGGACGATACGAGATCATCACCGAGCCGATCGACGTCGCCGACGAGCGGGACTCGCCGGTTCCGATGACGCACCTGACGCGCTTGTTCGACCTGAACAGTGCGTCGAAGTCAGTTTGGCAGGGCGACGCGTTGCGTCGCGTGACAAAGACTCACGCCGTCGATCGTCGGGAGCACGGTGGAGGTGAAGGTCGCCGCATCATCCCGTTGACTCCAGTCTTTGCCTCGCGAGAACGCTGATGCCTAGCCACATTGAGGAACACGGGCAACCGATGGAGCTGGGGCTCATGTATGCCCACACCTGCAACATTGCCTGTCGGCATTGTGGCATTCTGTCGAGTCCGGCGAACCGCAACCGGATGCCTCTCGAGCTCGCCCGGCGATGCATTCGCGACGCGGCCGCGATCGCGCCCGAAATCTCGACCATCGTGTTCACCGGCGGCGAGCCGTTCCTCTTCCCCAAGGAGCTGGAGCAGCTGATCTCGCTGTCTTACGATTGCGGTCTCCCGACGCGCGTCGTCACGAATGGATTCTGGGCCGAGACGCCGAGCCGGGGGCGCTCGTTGCTGCATCGCCTTCGATTGGCAGGTCTCGACACGATCAATTTCAGCGCCGACAAGTTTCACCTTGAATACCTCGAGGCTTCGGTCCTCCGCGACGCGATCGCCATCGCGCAGGACCTCGGTTATGCGGCTATCGTGAACTTCGTCGTCACGAAGCCTGGCGATCCGGTCGAAGAGTTCTGCCGCCTGTACGACGTCGCTCCCGAGCGCGTACTCCGGTTTCGCGAAGCGGAATTCCGGCGGCAGTTGCGCGAGAACACGCTGCCGCCAGATTTCTACGACAAGATCCACGTGTCATGCGGGAGGTTGATCGGTCTGGGTCGGGCGAGCGAGTATCCGAGAGAACACTGGCGATCCAGTTTCGACACGTTTTCTACCGGCCCGTGCGGGGAAGTCGTGAACCGCCCGGTGGTATATCCCGATGGCGATTTTCAAGCGTGCTGCTGCGCCGGGGGGAAGATTGCGGCTTTCAAGGTCGGTAATCTCAAATCCAGCAGCCTGGCAGAGTTGATCGCGATGATGCGTGCTCGGTCTCACTACCGCTTCATTAATGTGTTTGGACCCCGTCGCCTTTACGAGGCGATGTGTGCCGATCAGGTAGCCCTGGAGCCCGCACTGGAATTTCCCTCGATCTGTGATCTCTGTGTATCGGCGACGGCGGGCCGCGACCCCAGCGAAACCGATCGCATCGTCGAGCACTGGGCTCTGGGACGCCTCATCGAAAGCCACGATTAGCCTTTTTGAGGCGCGACGGGCGATGCTGCGGACGTGTTCGTGGCATTCATCATTTAGCGAATCGTCTCGTTTGCTGCCGAGACATGGAACCAACTTAATTGCTCATCTGGAGGAAATCTAGTCATGGACACCAAAAGCGAAAAGAACCGTCTCTTGATGGCGGATGTTATTGCTCAAAGCTGGAAGAACCCGGAATACCTGCGGAGCCTTGTCGCGAATCCAAAGAAGGTATTGTCTGAGGCCGGGGTCGAAGGGCTTACCGACGAGATCGAGGTGCATGTACTGGCAAATACCGCGAAGACGAAACACCTCGTGTTGCCGGCGGCCGACATCCAGCCGACCTATTTACCGCTGCTGTTGGAGATGCTCCGGAGGTCATTGCCCTTGCCGGAGGGCGACCAAGTAGTGCTGGTGCAGAACACTGACAAGGTCGTCAATCTTGTAATCCCGATGGCGCCCCGCGTTTCCGGAATCAATATAGATGCGTCGCATGTACAGCTGCTGATGGACACAGGTTGGGAAGCCATCACGCTCTGGACCACTGCGAATGCCGCTGCGGAAGTGAATGCTGTTGTCTGGTCCAATGCGGCGGCTGTGACCTTGGCGGTCGCGGTCGCGGCGATCGTGCTGATCTAAAGCTGATCTAAAAAGGACAGTACAACGATTATGAGCTGGACAACCACCGTTGAAAGAAACCAGAGCGGAATAGACAGCGGGGAGATCAGGCTCTTGCTGAAGGAGAAGTGGGCCGCCGGAAACGACTATATCACCGGGATCGCGCATACCAAGCGATTTTTGGAGCGATGGGTGGCGGATCCGAAGTTCAGGGCCGAAGCGCAACACGACGCGCGGGGCGCCGCGGAGCGCTACGGGCTGTCGGGTGATGCGGAAGAGATCCGCATCCTTTGGGACGTCGAGGCCGGCAAGGCGCATTCCCAGGAGGATTCGACGCCGTTAGCCGTGCGGCGTTATCAATCTTTCGTACACGAGAAGCTCCAATACCGCGATCTTATCCGGGTGGCCGGGCATCCACTCGACCAGGCGTTCAAAGATTGGCGGATACGACAGGTGCACCGGACGGCTGTAGAGGTAGGGATCTCGCAGGCGCATAGCATTGTCCATGCCCCACTTGTCTTCGAGCTGAGCAAAGGCTGTTCGGTAGGGTGCTGGTTTTGCGGCGTCGCAGCGCCAAAATTGGGTGGCCATTGGCGTTACGATACCGCGAACGCAGGACTGTGGCGGGAGATCCTGCACGTGACAAGGGAGATCATCGGGCCGGCGGCGGGCAGAGGATTTTGCTACTGGGCTTCGGACCCGCTGGACAATCCGGATTACGAGGAGTTCGTGAAGGACTTCCACCATATCCTTGGCATTTTTCCACAGACGACCACCGCTATTCCCGAGAAGTATCCGGCGAGGGTGCGAGCATTGTTGAAACTGAGCGACTCCCTGGACGGTGAGCTGAATCGATTCTCAGTAATCACTCTCAACCAGTTGGAAAAGATATTCCAGGAGTTCTCGGCGGAAGAGCTGGTGTTCGTGGAATTGGTGACACAGAACGAAGGCGCTCTTAGTGGCAAATCGATCGCCGGCAGGGCAAGAGATGCGCGTTTCCGTTCCAAGCTGGCGAAACATGTTCCGATGATCGATCCCACGCAAACCGGCACGATCGCCTGCGTCTCGGGCTTCCATTTCAGCTTGATCGACAAGACCATCCGGCTAATCAGCCCTTGCAATTCCTGCGACGAATGGCCGCTGGGCTACCGCATATATGACGAGCAACCGTTCGAGACGGCTGCCGATGTCGAAACGATGATGCGAAAGATGATGCGGGAGCAGATGCCTGCGCGGCTTTCGCTCGACCGGGAGATCAGCATCCGCCGCGGGCTGGAGCTGGAATTCATCGAGCACGGATTCATCCTTGCGGCTACGACTATGAAGTATAGCTTTCATGGTGACTTACCCTGGACCCCGCTGGGCCACTTACTAAAAGACGCGACCCGCAGCGTGCAGGGCATCGCTCTGACCATGGAGAGAGAGGCCGCGGTCCCCTTTGAAATAACGTTGCTCATGCTGGGCCAGCTTTTTGAAGTCGGCGTCTTCGAACAAGACCCGCCCTGGCGCCAGTCGCCGGGATTGGAAAGCCAGAAAACGCTCACCCGTTCCTAGATTCTTTTGTATGGACGTCTGCCTGCTCAATATGCCGTATGCCGGATTGGAGCGACCCTCGATCGCCCTCGGCATCCTGGAAGCGTATCTGAAGCGAGACCGTCGGACATACACGTCCATCTACGCCAACCTGCTGTTTGCCGAATATATCGGCGTCGAGTCGTATTATTTCATCGAACTCACCAGCAATGAAGACTTGCTAGGGGAGTGGACCTTCGCACCGGCGGCCTTCCCCGACTTCTCGCCCGATCCAGACGCGTTCTTCGACTTGTTCAGGGATATGAAGCCCGATTTCAGGGCGAAGATCATGGAGGTGCGGGGGAAGAGCGCACAGTTCATAGCTACCCTCACTCAGCAGGTTCTTGCCTTATCGCCACGCATCGTAGGCTGCACTTCCACCTTTCAGCAGAACTGCGCCTCACTGGCCTTGCTCCGGCGAATCAAGGAAAGTGATCCCGGCGTGATCACGATGATGGGAGGCGCCAATTGCGAGACGCAAATGGGCGTCGCTCTACTGAAGACCGCGCCCTGGATCGACTATATCGTTTCTGGTGAAGCGGAAGACGTGTTCTCCGATCTGATCACCCGGTTACTCACGAGCCGCAGAGCTGCCGAAGACGGTGCGTTGCCGTTGGGAGTTCTTTGCGGCAGCGAGGCCAGGCGGGCGATCAAAAGCCCGGCGACGGTGCCCCGCGCCGTGACAAAGGACATGAATACCGTGCCGGTACCGGAATATGACTTGTATTTCAAGGCGGTTAATGCCTCTGGCCTGCGGAGGGTCATCAAGCCAGGATTGCTGATGGAGACATCCCGTGGCTGCTGGTGGGGCGCAAAGCATCATTGCACCTTCTGCGGGCTCAATGGCGAAGGGATGGCGTTCCGTTCTAAATCTCCGGCCAGGGTCGTGGGAGAGTTCAGGCAGCTGTCGGACAGATACCGGGTCTATGGTTTTGAGATCGTGGACAACATTCTGGATATGCATTACATGGATACGGTATTGCCGCAGCTCGGTGAAATTCCGAAGCCTTACAGCATTTTTTATGAGACCAAATCCAACTTAAAGAAGCGCCAGGTCGAAAAGCTGGCGAGGGCAGGCGTCAAATGGATTCAGCCGGGGATCGAAAGTCTCCACGATAAGTTCTTAAATTTGATAGACAAGGGCGTCGATGCCATCCAAAACATCGAGTTGCTCAAATGGTGCCGGGAGCAGGGCATTCGCGTCTCGTGGAATGTACTCTTCGGTGCTCCCGGAGAGAGCGATCACTGGTATAGCGAGATGGCCGGATTTTTTCCACTGTTGTATCACCTGCAGCCGCCGCAGGCGATCACGAAAATCAGGTACGACCGGTTTAGTCCCTATTTCAACCGGCACGCGCAGTTCGGACTGCAACTTGTCCCCTCACCGTGCTATGCCTACGTGTATCCGGTCGACGAGGAGCGGCTGATGGAGATCGCCTATTTCTTCGAGGACAAGACCACGCGGCACCTCAAGAAGCCAATAGGACGCGATCCGCTGCATACGTTGCCCGGACAGAGGGACGTCGAAAGCTGCATCTACGAATGGGCCGGCGGCTTCTGGGGAATGCGCGGTCGGCCGCTGCTATGTACGGTTGATCGACCGGGTTGTTTATCGATCATCGATACCAGACCCGTGGCGGTCACCAGGACCTATTCCTTCCACGGGCTCGCCGCAGCCCTCTATCGGGCCTGTAATGAAGCCATTTCCCAGAAGGCTTTGTTAGCCCGGATCAGGACTGAACAGAAAGACGAGCGGATCACCTGGGAAGACCTAGAAGCCCACCTCAACGTGTTCATCGACAACAAGCTGATGCTCTTCCTCTCGGATAGATACCTGGCGTTGGCCTTGGATGGGAATATTCCGGAGCTGCCCGGGATTGATGAGTTCCCGGGAGGCTACCTAGATCTCGCAGGGTTTACCAGGGAGTACAAGTCAACCGCCAATTTCCTGGGCGCTTGAATCTAACGGCCATAGTGTACAGGGAATGCAACGAGCTGATCGAGAATGCGCCTGCGGCCTGCAGGGCTGATCTTCGCGCGGGCTTCGAGGCGCTGGGCAGCCAGGATTTTGTCGCCGCCGTGGCACGATTCACCGCGGCGGATGCGCTAGGCGGCAACACTCCGGAGGTGCCTTATGGCATGGCCTTGTTGTACGTACAGCGTGGAATGACCACGATCGCCCTTAGCTATTTTGCCGAAGCGTTGAGCAGGGAGCCTGTGTTGTTCGCGTGCCAACGCGATTTTGTCGCGACGTTAAGGGAAGTAGAGGCGATCTACCGTCCGCTGTTAACGGACAAGCTCAGGCAGGCGCTCATCACCTGTTTCCGGACGCAAGGGTTGAACCACCAGCTCCTGCTGCCCTTTGCCCTGGCGCTTATCCGGAAGGAGGGGCTCGGGTTGGATGACGACCCCCTGGTCTATTTGCTGCTGAGCAACTGCTATCTCACGGATTTGCAGGCGGAGCGTTTCTTCACTCAATGCAGGAGGAACTTGCTGCTGCGCGGTGAGACCGGTAACCAGCGGTTGGCCATTGCGCTGGCGGCGCAGGGGCGCAATAACGGATTTATCTGGACGGTGTCGGCGGAAGAACAAACCCTGCTACGATCGCTGCAAAAACGTACCGATCCTGCGGCCCGGCTGCTACTGAGCATGTATTGCGACCTCCCCAAACAGCCGTCCCGCCAACGCATTGTCCGAGCGACGCGGGTAAGGGACCGTGTTTCCAAAAACGTGCAACGACAGTACGATCGGTTTCCTTACCCCCCTTGGACGGATCTGCTGCTGCCCAGTCCGGAGCCGCCCGACCGCCATCCGCAAAGCGATATCCTGGTAGCCGGCTGCGGGACGGGCAGACATGCGCTGTACCTGGCAGCGCGTTTTCCCGGTATTGTGGTTGATGCCGAAGATTTAAGCCTGCGCAGCCTGCAATACGCCGCCGCCAAGGCGAACAATTTGGGCCTGTCGAATATCCGTTTCATGCAGGGCGATATCCTGGAGCCGCGTGCCAGAGATAAGCAATATGCGTGGATCGAATGCGTCGGAACGCTTCATCATACTCGGGCGCCCATGAAGGCTTTGAGCAGGCTACACGGCCGGCTACTGCCGGGTGGGCGCATGAAGCTAGGGCTGTATAGCCGAAGGGCGAGGGCGTTCGTAGAAAGAGTGAAGGCTGCCCATCTCAACGGCAATCGCGCGGTACGCAGCTTACAAAGGTTACGCGCCTGCCGCCAACAGTTACTGTCCTGTCCGCCCGATCAAGATCTGGACCGCGTCTTCCAGCTCAACGACTTCTATTCCGCTTCCGGGTTTAAGGACCTGTTGTTCCATGAGATGGAATCGGATTTCAGTTTGCCTGAGATCCAGCAGATGCTGCAGCGGCTTGGGCTTTCCTTCCTTGGGTTTGAAGTTTCCCGGAAGATCGCCGCTGCCTTTCATCAGCTGTTCCCGGACTCCACTGGAACTGATTTGGCGGAATGGGATGAGTTCGAGCAGCACCACCCCGACAGCTTTTTGGAAATGTATGTCTTTTGGTGCCAAGACAATAAAACTCAATAACTAGGCTGACAACGATGGCCAAGAGTGTATGCTGACAACCATGGTCGAAAGTGTCATCTTCGATGACGCGCAGCCGGAATGCGTAACCATCATTCCCACGCATCGCTGCAATGCGGCCTGCAAGGAGTGTTGCTTCGAATCCAATCCGCGTCTGCAACATCGGATGACGCGCGAGCAGCTGTTGAAGGCCATCCGGGACATCAAGGAGAACTTCCCCGACACGAAGTATGTCGTGCTCACGGGAGGGGAGGTGACCCTGCTGAAAAACGATCTTATCGAAGCGATCGCGTTACTGAGCGAGCTCGGACTAGGCTCGAGAATAGTGACGAACGGCCATTGGGCGAGAACGGAAGAAAGCGCCGTTCGGTGGATCGACCAGCTTAGTGCTGCCGGCCTGAACGAACTGAACCTGAGTACCGGTGACTAACACCAGGAATGGGTTCCCTTTACCACTGTCGCCCGCGCGGCGTGGTATGGGCTTGAAAGAGGCATGGTGACCGTGCTCGTGGTGGAAGGCCAGGACGATGCAGGTTTCACGCTGGACAAGGCGAGGGAGGATGACTACATAAAGAAGATCCTGGCGGACGAAGAGAAGATGAAGAAGTTCATCCTCATGACGAATATCTGGATGCCGTTTCATGAGGATGCCCATTACACGGGCGATAAGAAGGAGATAGCCCGGTATGAAGGCTGCGATAACATCTTTAAGAATTTTGTGATCAACCCTTATGGGCAGCTGGTGTCCTGTTGCGGGCTGACCATGGAATACATTCCCGAGCTAAAGGTCGGGAACGCTTATACGGATTCCCTGAAAGACGTCTACCGAGAACAGTTCGGCGACTTGCTGAAGCTGTGGATCTGGCTGGATGGAACGCGGTATATCTTCGACAGGCTGGCGGAAGTCCACGGTTTGGAGATCATCTCGCCACATCCCTGTTCTATTTGCGCTCGGCTCTACCAGGCCAAAGATGTCCGTCCGACGCTGGAGAAGCTATTACGGGAAAACGAGGAAGACATTCTCTTTCGCGCCGCCGTCAAGACAAGGATCAGTCGGACCCCGGATAGCAAAATACATTCCCGCACCATCAACGAAAACAAACAATATGAAACCGTCGAAGTCCAGCTCAATTAGGCTTTTTGGTGCGCCGCAGCCGCAGAAGTTCATTGCAAGTCCGGACGGGAAGACCCTGTCCAAGAGTGCTGCCCTCCACTTTAAGGTAAAGGACTCCGCCAAGATCAATAAGCTGTTGGCGCTGGAGAAGCTGGCGCTGGATATCTTTGAGAACAGCGATGCGGCCAGGGCCTTTGCCTTGCATCCGGAAGAGTATCTGCGCCGGGCCGGATTGGCCGATGTGAAGCTGGATCTGAACAGCCCCGAGATCCGGGTAGCGATGGCCGTGGGTGACCCCAAGGCCCGCGCGGCAGCCCAAAAAGGTGACGTAGAAGGTTTCGTGGATGCCGTACTGGCCCAGGGCATCGCACCGGGGATCGGCCTGGGTGGTTTTGTTCATACCGAGGCGCTGGTGCACAGCTCCGCGGTGGTCTATATGATATCCGCCGTTGTGACTTGGCAGAAGGTGGTCACCCAGACTGCGGTCCCGATCGTGATCGCCGTCGTCGTTGACGGCGGAGTCCTCGACACTGCGACCAAGCAGAACATGAATGTCCTGCTGCAGATCGCGAAACATCTTGGCGACAAGGAATTTACCAAGCAGCTGTCCAGCAAGAAGACGCTGGATTTGGTCACGAAGTATACGGAGCTTGTAAGGCAGAATACGGGGAAGTGATCGGTGAGATGCGTTGCCGTTTCCACCATGCGCCGCGCATTGCACGATGGGTACACGCTCGCGCGCGTGCGGTCGAACTGGCACAAGGCCTAGTCCAGTAGGATGCCGAAAACCGGACGTGACGCGATCGAACAAGTCGTTTCGCGAGAAAGCGCTCGACACTTCTTCAATGCTCCCGTCGTGGCGTTCCTGCTGTCGGTCGTCAGCATTTTCATCGTCAAAATGTCTGCGATTGCTGTTGCCAGGGCTCATCGCCCGAGCGGCAGCAGCGCTAGCCAGCTCCCAATGCGCACTCGTGAGTTCCACGATGGATCTCATGCGCGACCACAAACGCCATCATGCGGCCAAGCAGCATCGGATCACGCGATTCACGTTCGGCACGAGGTTGAAAGTCTTTCAGGAGCAGTTTGAGGCCGAGCACTGGGAACAGAGTGGTCCAGCCCTGCTGCACGATGGCTGGAAAATTGGCTGAACTGCGCGGTTTTGCGCGAAATTTCGCGGCTTCTCGTAGCGCTGCCAGCGCTTCCCGTGTGGCTGGTGCTTCTAGTTCGCCGGCAACCGTTGCATACCGTGCCGACGAGTCGCAGGATCTGGCGCCGTTGGGCGCAGGGCCGACGGTCGCTGCCAGTTAGCGGCTGGCGTTGGAATGACGACGACGTGCTAGTGGCTGGCAAGGCAGAGCCAAGCCGGACGCTCAACATTTACTCGCACGTTCTGAAGGGTATGCAGTCAGACGCGGCAAACTGTCTCTCGTCTCAGCCGCGGCTGAGCGTCGTCTAAGAATCATAGTTCCGCAGCAGAC
>Ga0170475_104074750_pt1 | contig 10241 bp, 19 predicted proteins | sample Soicark_Litter_5_FD_111474 | JGI IMG/M metagenome (GOLD analysis project Ga0170475, IMG submission 111474) | Avena fatua rhizosphere microbial communities from Hopland, California, USA. Combined Assembly of 48 SPs | reverse complement strand
GTCCCATAGCCAGGCTCCATGGGATCCGCTTTATAGCGGCCATAGTTCAGCCCTGACTCAACTGTTTCAATGTGAAATTGCGGTCGTTCCAACAAGATGCATTGCCTCCACGGGTCTTGCATGAACAGCGCTCGCTCGAGAGCGCCGCAGGTGCTTAGCGGCTGTAGTGCTCCACGACCAGCGCTTCATTAAACGAAGGAACTTCGATCTGGTCTCGAGCTGGCAAGTTCAGGACTTTGCCACTGAGTGCGCGCGAATCAACGGTCATCCAGTCAGGTGCCCGACGCGTTTCTAGCACTTCTGCATAGTCCGTGAAATACGTTCGCCCCCTACTTCCCAGGCGGACGGTTACAACATCGCCTGGTTTGACGAGGAACGAGGGGATATTGGTCTTTCGATCATTGACCATAAAATGCCCGTGTCGCACAAGTTGACGCGCCTGACGCCTGGAATCGGCGAATCCCATCCGGTAGACCACGTTGTCGAGTCGAGACTCGAGTATTTGCAATAAATTGTCGCCAGTAACGCCACCACGCCGCTCGGCTTCAACAAAATGCTTGTGAAACTGACTTTCCATGATGCCGTAAAAGCGACGCACCTTCTGCTTTTCGCGAAGCTGAAGTCCGAACTCGGATGGTCGCCTCGTTCGCCGCTGTCCGTGCTGGCCGGGCGGAAAGTTCTTGGCGGGCTGCCGCTTCACAATCGGGCACTTGGGGCTGTCGCACCGAGCGCCTTTCAAATAGAGTTTCAACCCTTCGCGCCGGCACAGCCGGCACACGGGGCCCGTATATCTCGCCATTTTTCGATCAGACCTCCGTCAAGTTCATCTCATACCAGGCGGACTGTGCTCCGCCGCAGTGGCTCGGCGAGATCACAACCACAGTAACTAGACCCGCCGGCGCTTCGGCGGTCGGCAACCATTGAAGGGAATTGGAGTCGTGTCGGTGATTGACACAACCTGAACGCCACTCGATTGTAACGAGCGAATTGCCATTTCACGCCCCGAACCTGGTCCCTTGACGAACACGTCGACCTGGCGCAGACCATGTTCCATCGCTTTACGCGCAGCTGACTCTGCTGTGACCTGCGCCGCATAGGGCGTGCTCTTCCGGCTGCCCTTGAAGCCATTAGCGCCGGCGCTCGACCACGCGATCACATTCCCCGCAGGATCCGTCATGGTGATGATGGTGTTGTTGAATGTCGCCTGCAAATAGGCCTTTCCGCGAGGGATATTTTTCCTGTCGCGGCGACGAACTCGCGTCTTCCCTTTACCTCCACGTCGCTTGTCCGACATCTAGTTTCTACTCCTCTACCCAGCCCGTGGCCGTTGTGCTCTCCGACGAAAACAGCCACCAAAGGCGTTTTCCGATCTACGACTTCTTGCGCCCGCCAACCGCTCTGCGCGGGCCGCGTCGAGTCCGCGCATTGGTCCGCGTCCGCTGCCCTCGTGTTGGCATGCCGCGGCGATGGCGCAATCCCCGGTAGCAACCGATGTCCATCAAACGCTTGATGTTCATCGCGACTTCCCGGCGCAGATCACCCTCGACCCGCATCTCCTTGTCGACGATCTCCCGAATGCGGTTGACCTCGTCGTCGGTCAAATCGCGAACTCGGGTATTTGGATTGACATTCGTGCGCTCGAGAAGCTGCTGGCTGGTATGCAGCCCAATCCCGAAGATATACGGCAGTGCCGCCTCAACACGCTTTTCGCGAGGGAGATCGACTCCCGCAATTCTCGCCATGTCCTATCCCCTTTGCGCCCCGGAAAATGCGGGCGACTAGCCTTGCCGCTGCTTGTGTCGTGGGTTGACGCAGATCACCCGCACCACGCCCTCGCGGCGGATGATCTTGCACTTCTCGCAACGCCGAGTTACGGATGCCGCTACCTTCATAACCGTTACCTATCCTGTCCTAAAAAATGGGGTAAAGCGCCCCAGAAATTCAATCGGTCGATGTCATGAAAACACACGCGGACAGCGCACGCCCAAGGCGTGCGCCGAACACGTTATTCTAACACGGGAGCCAGGCGCCGCGTCAATACGCGCCCACCGTCAGGTCCCACGGCCACAGTGTGCTCGAAATGCGCCGCCAATGAGCGGTCGGCCGTAACTACAGTCCACCCGTCCTCTAATGTTCTAGAGTCTTCGCTGCCGAGTGTCAGCATAGGTTCGATGGCAAGGGTCAGTCCGGAGCGGAGCAAGACGCCGCGATCTGGACGACCTTGATTGGGCACATGCGGGTCTTCATGCATCTGACGTCCAATGCCATGACCGCCATAATTCTGGACCACGCCCCTGCCCCGCTCCATCGCGAATGACTCGACCGCATGGCCGATTGCACCAAGACGGTTTCCAGACGTCGCCGCTGCAACTGCAAGAACAAGCGCCGCCTCGGTGTCCCGTAGCAGCGCCGCAGCTTCGTCTGAAATTTCGCCAACTCCATACGTCCAGGCCGAGTCGCCGTGGTAGCCACCAAGAATGGCCCCGACGTCGATCGAGATGATGTCACCGTCACGCAGCACTCTCTGCCCCGGAATTCCGTGCACGATTTCGTCGTTCACCGAGGCGCAAATATGCGCCGGGAAACCGTGGTATCCAAGGAACGAAGAAACGGCGCCCACTTCTTGCAGCGTTTCCCGCGCGATATCGTCGAGGTCGCCGGTCGTGATTCCGGGAGCCAACACACGTTCAAGGCGAGAGTGGATCAGTGCAACCACTTGCCCGGCCTCTTCCATGAGGCGGATCTCGGCTTCGTTCTTGATCGTAATCGTCATCGCACAGGCGTCCTAGCTGCCGCCGGCCGCGAGCGCGGCTCGGCTAAGAATCGCGTCGACGATAGATTCGGTCACTTCTTCGATTGGCCGGTCGCCATCGACGTGGACGACAAGGCCTTCATTTGCATAGCGATCGACAAGAGGGGCGGTCTCCGCGTCATAGAGATCGAGACGCTTAGTAACTGCCTCCGACGTGTCATCAGCGCGCTGGATGACTTCCCCGCCGCATGCGTCACAGATAGCGTCAACCATCGGTGGATCGGACACGACGTTATATACCCGCCCGCAGTTCGAGCAGACTCGTCGCCCGGCCAGACGCTCGATGAGCGTTTTTCGCGGCACATCGATGGCAATGACCGCTGTCAATTCTTCATCTCGTGCCTGCAGTGCGCGCCTCAACGCGTCCGCTTGGGCGATCGTTCTCGGAAAACCATCGTACAGCGCGCCGTCGACCCGGACGCCCGCTGCCCGGTCGCGCGCTAACGCGTCCAGCCGCTCATCAACGAGTGCAACCGTCAAGTCGTCGGGAACCAACTCTCCGCGGTCATACACGGCCTGGATTTGCCGGCCGAGCGGAGTTCCCTCTTTGATAGCGGACCGAAACAATTCACCGGTCGCGATCGATGCTAACTTCAGCCGGGATCTCACGCGCTCGGCTTGAGTTCCCTTTCCGGCCCCCTGGGGACCCATCAAAATCACATGCATTGAATTCCTGCGGTTAGCTTGTTCGAGGAGGTGACGAATCGTCGAACGTCACATGGGTCTCTCATCGTCTATTTGATGAATCCCTCGTAGTTCCGCATCACCAGTTGCGCCTCGAGCTGACGCATGGTGTCAATTGCGACGCCCACCACAATGAGCAGAGACGTGGCACCGAGAAGAAGAGAGTTCACGCCGGTTAGCGTGGACGCGATGTAGGGCAGAATCGCGACCGTGCCGAGAAACAGTGCTCCAATGAGCGTGATGCGATTGAGTGTCCTCATCAGATACTGCTGCGTGTTCTTTCCTGGCCGTACTCCAGGAATGAACGCCCCTTGTCGCTGCAGGTTCTCCGATATCTTCTGCTGCTGGAAGATGACCATCGTGTAGAAGTACGTGAACGCGACGACGAGGAAGAAGTACACAATGTTGTATTGCAGTGTGTTAGGGCTCAAGAAGCGCGACAGCTCAGCCGCGAAGTTGCGCAGCATGGGGTTGCCCGATGTCGATAGGAACTGGGCGATCAAACCTGGAAAGACGAGGATGCTGACGGCGAAGATCAGCGGGATCATCCCCGCCGAGTTCACCTTCAGTGGGATAAACGTAGTGTTACCGCCATACATGCGTCCCGATCGGACTCGCTTGGCGTGATGGACCGGGATGCGCCGCTGCCCTTCGTTGATCAGCACGATGCCGACGATGGTCAACAAACCAATGGCCGCGAACAATACGATGCCGATCACATTGCTGGTAACTGAGGGACCGCGGAAGAGCGAAACGACCGCGCCCGGTAGCGAAGCGACAATGCCGCCGAAAATAATGATGGAAATGCCGTTGCCGATTCCGAACTCCGTAATCAGCTCACCCATCCACACCAGGAGCATCGTTCCCGCCGTCATCGTCAGCAGTGTGGCGAGAGTTGACAGGATCATGCCGGGACTCGTAAAGCCGAATCCTTCGATCAAAGGTCGGCCGTTGGGACCCGTCTGTTGTGAAAAAAGCACCCCTTGTCCATAGCCCTGCAACATGGCTAGTGGGACGGTCAGCCAGTGGGTGTACTGATTGATCTTGTTTCGGCCGCCCTGACCTTCGTTTGACAGCTCATTCAAACTCGGAATGATTGGGGTCATCAACTGCATGATGATCGAGGCAGTGATATAGGGATAGACCCCGAGCGCGACAATCGAAAACTTCTTGAGGCTGTTGCCGGAGAAAATGTTGAGGATCCCCAAAAGGGCGTTGTTCTCGATAAAGTCCTGCAAGCCTTCCAGGTTCACCCCGGGCACGGGGATGGCGGCCATGAACCGGAAGATGAAGAGCATCCCCAGGGTGAAGAGGATCTTTGAACGAAGGTCGGGAATCCTGAACGCGGTGGCGACAGCCGTAAGCACCGACTAGGCCTCCTGGAATTCGGCAAGTGCCGCGATCGCCTCGCGACGCGAGGGACCGCCGACTTTGCCAACTCGCGCCTTCTTCAGGTCGCGATTCAACGGGAGCCGCCGCGTGCGCGGCTTGGCCTGAACCCACTCATCGGTCCGCTCCAGCTGCGTGACGGCCCCGCCGAGCTCTTCGACGGCCGTCCTGGCCGCGTCCGAGAACGCATGTGCGTGGATGGTCAACGGTCGCGTAAGTTCGCCGCCGCCCAGAATTTTCACCGGAAATTCAAGACCCCGGGTTACCCCTTGGGCAAAGAGCACCTCAGGCGTAATCGGACCATCGACCTGCATCGCCTCGAGGCGACCCAGGTTAACGACTTCCCAGGGAGTACGGTAAATGTTGGTAAATCCGCGCTTGTAGGGCAATCGCTGCTGAATTGGCAGCTGTCCACCCTCGAAGCCGCGCCGCACCCCGGGTCCGCTCCGCGACTTCTGGCCCTTTGTCCCGCGGCCGGCGGTCTTGCCTTTGCCACTTCCGTGGCCACGACCGACCCGCTTCCGCTCGCGATGCGCTCCTTCGCCACCGCGTAGATCGTCAAGTGTGAGTGGCATTGTCATGGTCCCCATCGCTCAGTCCGCGCTCGGCATCGGACCGCGACTTCTCTTCGTTCCTAGGCTGACGACGTATTACCCCGTGGCTCGACTGACGCCGGCAACTCTTCGACTTTCACGAGATGGCTAATTTTGTTCACCATGCCGCGGATCGAAGGGTTGTCAGGTCGCTCAACTGTTGAGTTCAGCTTACGGAGGCCAAGCGACGCAATTGTCCGTCCTTGATCTGCCGGACGGCCGATCGTACTTCTCACTAACGTAATGCGAAGCGTTCGCGTTCCGATTTCGCTCACGAGCTTTCCCCTCCTCGGGGTGCACGTCGACGCGCAGGCGCGGCCGGGCGTGCCTCAGCGCCGTTCCCCGGCTCTGCCATAGCGCGAGCTCCATCGCCCTGACTCCGGCGAACGCGCGGCGCGCGCCCGCGACGCTGGGCGATCGCGTCAGGCGACTCCAACTCCTGGAGGGCCTTCAGCGTCGCGCGAACGACGTTTACCGGGTTGTTGCTGCCCAACGACTTGGTCAGAACATCTTTGATGCCGGCTGCCTCGACAACTGCACGCACGCCTCCGCCGGCAATCACACCGGTCCCCGGTGCAGCCGGCTTGAGAAGTACGCGTGACGCGCCAAACGACGTTTCGATTGGATGTGGGATCGTGGTCCCTTCCAGCGGCACCCGAATGAGCGACTTTTTAGCCGCCTCAACGCCCTTTCGAATGGAGTCGGGCACCTCGTTCGCTTTACCGAGTCCCGCCCCGACGCGCCCCTTGCCGTCACCAACCACGACGATTGTGCCAAAGCTGAAGCGACGACCACCTCTGACGACTTTGGCGACTCGATTGATTTGTACGACGCGTTCCTCAAACTCACTCGCGCCTTCGTCGTCGGAACGGCGTCTGGAGCCGCGCTCGCCTCGATTCCTGTCCATGCGTTTCTCCCCGATCACCGCATCCGGGCTCCCAGAGCCAGGCGCGCTTGTCCTAGAAGACGAGTCCGGCCTCTCGAGCGCCTTCTGCAACTGCCTTCACTCGCCCGTGGTAGATGAACCCGCCACGATCAAAAATTATGGTGTCGATGCCTGCAGCTCTTGCCCGCTCACCAATGACCTCACCGACCACTCGTGCCTTCGCGCTCTTCGTGGCACCACTACCTGCGCGATCCAGCACGTCTTGCTCCAAGTCACTAGCTGCGACCAGAGTACGCCCTCGATCATCGTCAATGACTTGCGCGTAGATATGCGCCGACGAGCGAAAGACGTTGAGTCGAGGTCTCGCACGTGTTCCACTAACTTTCGCCCGCACTCTCACGTGGCGACGTTTTCGTGGGGTCAGCGCTCTCCGGAATTTTCGTTGCATCTCGATTGCTCCTGAGCAGGGCCCGGATGTTCGCGCCCGGTCCGTCTACTTCGCCTTGCCAGCCTTGCCCGCCTTACGGCGGACCTGCTCGCCCGCGTAACGAATTCCTTTCCCCTTATATGGTTCAGGCGGCCGCACGCGTCGAATCCGCGCCGCTTCCTCGCCGACCATCTGCTTATCGATGCCGACGACCGACAATCTCGTGTTCCCGTCGAGCGTGTACGACACGCCTTCCGGAGGGGACATGCGAACGGGGTGCGAAAACCCGACCGAGAGTACGAGAACGCTGCCATCGAGCGCCGCTCGATACCCGACCCCTTGAATCTCCAGGTCGCGCTTGTAGCCGTCAGTTACGCCAACGACCATGTTATTGAGCAGTGTTCGTGTCAGCCCGTGCAGTGAACGGTGCTCCCGTTGATTATCGGGTCGCTCGACAAGCACCGTGCCGTTGTCTCTTTGTAGCCGCATTCTCGGGCTGAACCGCTGCGTGAGCGAGCCTTTCGGCCCATTGACGGTCACCGTGTTGTCGTCGCCAATTTCGATCTCAACGGCTGCTGGGATCGCCACCGGCATGTTCCCAATTCGTGACATTGCCATTCTCCCGCGGGCAACCCCGGATCAGGGCGTCGCGCTTCAAATCCTAAAAAACGGTGCAGAGTACTTCGCCGCCGATACCACGCCGCCGGGCTTCGTAGCCTGTCATGACTCCCTGCGGTGTGCTCACGACCGCGATTCCCAGGCCGCTTTGAACCCGAGGAATATCGTCCTTTCCCGCATAGACGCGCAGCCCCGGTTTGCTGACCCGCTTAATCTCCTTGATCGCTGGCTTCCGATCCGCGCCGTAGCGGAGGGAAATCACCAATTGATCCTGCGGCCGTCTCTCGATCACCCGAAAGTCCGCGACGTAACCCTCTTCCTTGAGGATTTTCGCAATCGCGACAAGCACTTTAGTTGACGGCATCGTCGTCTCTAACTGGCGTGCCATCCCCGCGTTGCGAACCCTCGTCAGCATGTCGCTGATGGGATCATTGACACTCATGCGTCCGTTCTCCTCACAATCCTGCTTCCCGTTGTCGTCTGGCGCGCGCGGATTGTTACCAACTCGACTTCGTTACGCCAGGAAGCCGTCCCACGGAGGCCAGTTCGCGGAAACAGATGCGGCAGACGCCAAACTTTCGCATGTACGCCCGGCCGCGGCCGCAGAGCTGGCAGCGATTCACGTGCCGCACCTGGAATTTGGCCGGCTTCGCGGCCTTGACGATCAAACACTTCTTGGCCATTCAGGTTCCTCCGGCTCGTCCCTTGGACGAGCTAGCTTGGTCGCTCAGTTCGAGCGAACGGCATTCCGAGCAGACTCAGGAGCCGCCGCCCCTCTTCATCATTCTTTGCGCTCGTCACGAGACTGAGCTCAAGGCCACGCGCTTTGTCAATCTTGTCGTAGTCGATCTCGGGAAAGGCGATCTGCTCCTGCAGACCCAGCGTGTAGTTGCCTCGTCCATCAAATGAATTCGGAGAGACGCCTCGGAAGTCGCGGATGCGTGGCAGTGTGATTGCAACCAGTCGATCGAAGAACTCGTACATCCGAGGACCGCGCAGAGTCACCGTCGCGCCGACCGGCATACCTGCACGCAGCTTGAATGCCGCGATCGACTTCTTGGCGCGCGTGACGACGGGCCGCTGTCCGGTGATTGCTGTCAAGTCCGAGACCGCGCTCTCGAGCGCCTTTGCATTGCTGACCGCTTCACCGAGACCCACATTGACAACTATCTTCTGGAGTTTCGGTGCCTGCATGACGTTGGAGTATCCGAACTCCTTCATCAGTTCGGGGACGATCTCTTCCTGATATTTCTCTTTCAGTCGTGCCACCAGTCCCTACCTACTTCTTCCTATTTCGGCGTTCCCGCCTGGTCCGCCAGTCATTGGGCGCTCAGGCCACCGTCCAAATCAACGCGTTCAAATCAGCCTACGCGGCTTCCGGTCTTGGAATCAGCCCGTCGCACTTCTTGCAATACCGGACGTTCTTGCCATCAGCGCCTACGCGGACACCAACCCGAGTTGGTTGTTTGCAGTTGGGACAAATCAACATCACATTCGAAACGTGCAGCGCTGCTTCGACCTCGACGATTCCGGCCTGCCGCGCTCGACCACGTTTGATGTGCTTCTTGACGATGTTGACGCCTTCGATGACTACTCGATCGCGTTCGATCATGTTGGCCCGCACTTTGCCTTGCTGACCTTTGTTTCGGCCAGACGTGACCAGCACGTTATCCCCACTTCGAATCTTGCGCATCCTCTTGCTCCCGCTTCTCTCTCCGCTGGCCTAAAGAACCTCGGGCGCAAGCGACACGATCCGCATGAATTGTCTTTCCCGAAGTTCGCGCCCCACCGGACCAAAGATGCGGGTTCCGCGCGGTGCGCCCTGGTTGTTGATCAAGACTGCAGCATTATCGTCAAACTTGATGTGGCTGCCGTCGGGACGGCCGTATTCTTGGGCTGTCCGCACGACCACCGCACGCACGACCTCCCCCTTCTTCACCGCGGCATTGGGTTGAGCCTGCTTGACAGTCGCAATGATGATGTCCCCGACGCCGCCGTACTTCCGTCCCGACCCGCCGAGCACGCGAATGCACAGGAGTTCCTTAGCACCGCTGTTGTCCGCGACCCGCAGTCGCGATTCTTGTTGAATCACCGTGTTACTCCAGTCCGAGATCTGCGGCACGATGCCCTGCTAGATCTGCACGCCCCGCTCGACAATCTCGCGCACGACCCACCGCTTCCGCTTTGACAGCGGCCGCGTCTCTTCAATTCTGACAATATCCCCTGACTTGCAGGTGTTTTGCTCATCGTGGGCCAAAAACTTGTTCGTGCGCGTGATCCGCTTGCGATACAGGGGATGGCGGCGCACCGAATCGACCGCGACAACCACCGTCTTTTCCATTTTGTCGCTGACGACCCGTCCTACTTTCTGCGTCCTCGGTCGCTGGGCCGGGGCCGCTTCTACCACTTCCGCCAGATTCTCAGTCATCATCATTCCTCGATTCCGTGGGAGCGGCTATTCGGCCGGCCCGGTGGTGAGCGCCGCCAACTCTGCCTCGATTTCGCGCTCGGTCTGGATCGTCTTGATGCGCGCAATGTCTTTCCTGATCTGACGAATCCGGGAGGTTGCTGTCAACTGACCGACGGCCTCCTGAAATCGAAGATTTCGCCACTCGGCGAGCAAGTCATTGACCTGGTCACCAAGTCTTTCATCGCCCATCGCTCGGATCTCGGCGGGTTTCATGCCAACACCTCCTCGACCACGATGCTGTCCCCGTCAACTTCTGCGGCGCTTGTGACTCCGATGTGTTGTCGCTCAATGAATCGGCAATCCATCGGCATCTTCATCGCGGCCCGGCGGAGGGCTTCCTGAGCCTGCTCTTTCGAAACTCC
>Ga0170475_111771110_pt1 | contig 10242 bp, 17 predicted proteins | sample Soicark_Litter_5_FD_111474 | JGI IMG/M metagenome (GOLD analysis project Ga0170475, IMG submission 111474) | Avena fatua rhizosphere microbial communities from Hopland, California, USA. Combined Assembly of 48 SPs | reverse complement strand
CTGGACGGGTCCGCGGGTTTTAGTGCCTCGGGAACTTATTTAACCGCTGTTACGGCCGAAACCGTGACGCATTATGATGAAAGCCAGACTCTACGAAAAGTACGTTAAGGAAGTAGTGCCGGCGCTTCAAGAGAAGCGCAAATACGGCAATGTTCACGAGATCCCGCGGATGGAGAAGATCGTGGTCAATATGGGCATCAGCGCCTCCCTGGAAAAGAGTGCAATTGACGACGCTTCCAAGGATTTAGCGATGATCACCGGCCGCAAGCCGGCGGTCAGCCGTTCGCGTCATAGTATTGCGAACTTCAAGCTCCGCGAGGGCCAGCCGATCGGCTGCCGCGTGACGCTGCGCCGCGAAGCGATGTATGAGTTCTTTGACCGGCTGGTTGCCACCGCGCTGCCGCGTATTCGCGATTTCCGCGGCCTTTCGCCGAGGTCATTTGACGGCCGTGGTAATTATACTGTCGGCATCAACGACCAAACGATTTTCCCGGAAATCGAGCTGGACAAGATTAAGCGGCAGCAAGGCATGGACATCACCATTGTGACCAGCGCGCCGACGAATGATGAAGCCTACGAGCTGCTCAAGTTGATGGGCATGCCGTTCGCCGAACCGACAAAAAAAGTAATTTAGAAAAGATTAGATAGATATGGCCAAGACTTCATGGACAGAGCGCAATAAGCGCAAAGCTGAGACGGTAAAGAAATACGCCGCCATCCGCGCCGAACTCAAAGCCAAGCGCGATTACGCCGGCCTCGCCAAGCTTCCGCGCGACGCCAGCCCAACGCGGCTCGTGAATCGTTGCGCTATGAGCGGCCGCCGCCATGGTTACCTGCGCAAGTTCAACTGCTCGCGTATGACGTTCCGCGAGGGCGCTTTAAACGGCCTTATTCCCGGCGTAACTAAGGCGAGTTGGTAGTCCTAACGATTAACGATTTAATTCCATGACCGACCCCATTTCTGACATGCTCGCCCGCATTCGCAATGCGAATAGCGCGTTGCTCCCGTCCGTCGAGATGCCGCACTCCAAGATTAAGGAGAACATCGCCGGCATCCTGAAGCGCGAAGGTTATATCGCCGAAATCGCTGTTGAAGGCAAAGTCCCCAAGACTTTGAAGTTAAAGCTGAAGTACACAGGCAAACGCAGTGTGATCGAAGGCTTGCGCCGCGTCAGCTCGCCTGGCCTGCGCCGGTATGTCGGTTCCACCGAGATCCCGCACGTCCGCGGTGGTTTGGGCGTATCGCTCCTCTCAACTTCCGAAGGCATTATGACGGGCACGCAAGCTCGCAAGAAAAACATTGGCGGCGAGCTGCTTTGCTACGTCTGGTAAATTTAGAAAACACGACTCATGTCACGCATTGGTAAACAGCCCATCACCATTCCGCCCAAGGTGAAGGTCGAAGTCAAAGGGCAGCAGGTCCACGTCGAAGGCCCCAAGGGCAAGCTGAACTGGGAATTGCCCAAGCGAACCAGCCTGAAGGTTGCCGACGGCAAAGTGGTTGTCGACCGCAATGGTGAGGATGCCCAGGCCAAGGCGCTGCACGGCCTCAGCCGTGCGCTCGTGAACAACATGGTCCGTGGCGTGAGCGAAGGTTTCAGCAAGAAGCTTGAAATCCAGGGCGTCGGTTTCAAGGCAGCCGTCCAGGGCAAGGTCGTTAACCTCAACCTCGGTTACTCTCACCCGCTTGTTTACAACATTCCCGACCAGATCAAAGTTACCGTCGAGGAAAATACGAAGCTCACTATAGAAGGCCCTGACCGTCAGGTCGTCGGCCAGGTGGCCGCTGAGATTCGCAGCTTTTATCCGCCTGAACCTTACAAAGGCAAGGGCGTTCGTTACAGCGACGAACGAGTCATCCGCAAGGAAGGCAAAACCGTCCAATAACCCTGAAATTTCGGCACCAAGATGCGCACAGAAAAAAAACACAAGCTGGCCCAGCTCCGCCATTGGCGGTTGCGTAAGAAGGTTTCCGGGACCAAAGAACGTCCGCGGATGTCGGTTTCCTTCACCCAGAAAAATATTCACGTCCAGTTCATTGACGACCTCGCCGGGGTTACCTTGGCGGCGGCCTCAACGACGAGCAAAGCGACTCCCGACCGGGACAAGCTCGGCGCGAACGTCACTGGCGCCAAAACTATTGGCACGATTGCGGCCCAGGCTGCGATTGGCAAAGGCATCAAACAGGTCGTTTTTGATCGTGGCGGCGCGCGATATCATGGTAAGGTCAAAGCCTTGGCCGATGCCGCCCGCGAGGCGGGTCTGCAATTTTAAGAGTTATTAAGGGTTAGTTATTAAGGGTTATTAAGAGAAAAGTTTTTTGCGATGGACAACGAGAAAGTAGCCGGGACGGAGTCGACGGAGACTCCCGAGAAAGCAGCCCTCGAGCAGGCCGCCCAGACCGAACATGCGGCTCAACCCGCCCAGGCCCAGGCCCAGGACCGTGGTCGCGGACCACTCGGCGGTGGCATGGGGCGTGGCCGGCGTAATCGGCCTGAAAACACACCCACTTACGGCGCGAATGGTGAAGAGCTGACCGAGAAAGTGGTGTTCATCAACCGTTCCCCAAGGTTGTCAAAGGCGGCCGTCGTTTCAATTTCAGCGCGCTCGTTGTCGTGGGTGACAAGAAGGGCAAAGTCGGTGTTGGCCTTGGTAAAGCCGGCGAAGTTGCTGACGCGATTCGTAAGGGCGGCGAAATGGCGCGTGTCGCCATGGTCCCCGTTTTTCTGAAGGATGTCACGATCCCTCATGAAGTTTTTTCGCATTACGGTGGTGCTAAGGTGCTGCTTCGTCCCGCTTCTCCGGGAACCGGTATTATCGCGGGCAAAACCGTCCGCGCCGTCCTCGAGTCCGCTGGCGTTAAAGACATCCTCAGCAAGTCGCTCGGTTCCAAAAACGCTGCCAACGTGGTGAAAGCGACGCTGCAGGCGTTGCTGAGCCTGCGCACGAAAGAAGATATTTACAGAGCTCGCGGCATGCAAATCCGGAAGCCCCAGGTGCAGACCAATGCGCCGGCGGCCGAAGTGTCTCCCGTGGTCACTGCTACCGCTTAAGCTAGCGATTAACATTCAACGATAGAATCACGATGCGTTTACATGATTTAAAGCCGCGCCCAGGCGCCAAGCACCGCCGCAAGCGGCTCGGCCAGGGTGAATCCAGCGGTCACGGCAAAACCAGCGGTCGCGGTGGCAAAGGCCAAACCGCCCGCTCCGGCAGCTCCATCCGAATCGGGTTTGAAGGTGGTCAGATGCCCCTCATCCGCCGCATTCCGAAACGTGGTTTCAATAATAAGCGCCACGGCACGCGTTACCTGCCCGTCAACCTCAATGATTTGAATCAGTTCGAAGACGGCACCGCGATCGATGTCGCTGCTCTCGAGAAGGCGGGGCTTGCCAACGGACGTTTTCACGAGATCAAGATTCTTGGCACCGGCGATCTGACTCGCAAGCTTACCGTCACGGCGAACGCGTTCAGCGCCTCCGCGCGTACCAAGATTGAAGCAAAGGGCGGCAAGTGCGAAGTCATCGTTCCGCGCCAGGCTGGCCCGGCCAAAACAGAAGCGGCCAAATCGTAGTTTTTTCAAAAAGCAGTTACCCCACCAGATAAATGCTTGCCGCGATTGCCAACACGTTCAGCAACTGCTTCAAAATTCCTGAGCTGAAGTCCCGCATCATCTTCACGCTTCTGATCCTGGCGGTCTGCAGGTTGGAAGCGGTGATTCGTGTCCCCGGACTCAATGGTCAGCTACTCGCTGATTTTTTTAATTCACATGCGGGCGCCGGTGGCGTGCTGGGCATGTATAGCATGTTCACGGGCGGTGCCCTGGAGCATTGCGCGGTCGGAGCGCTTGGCATCATGCCGTATATCAGCGCCACCATTATCATCCAATTGTTGACGGCAGTTGTGCCTCAGTTGAGTAAGTTAGCCCGAGAAGAAGGCGGTCGCACCCAGCTCATCAAATACGGTCGTTATATCACGGTTCTCCTCTGCCTTGGCCAGGGCTTCTTCATGGCTTATCAGTGGGAACGCCCGCAAGGTATCTTCCAGGGATTTCCGGAAGGCCAGAGTCTGCTTTATTTCTCACCCAGCATGATTTGGTGGTACCGCATCCAAACGGTTATCATCCTGACTACCGGCACCATGCTGCTGATGTGGCTCGGTGAACAAATCACCGAACGTGGGATCGGCAACGGTGTTTCGCTCGTCATTACTATCGGCATTTTGGCGCGCCTTCCTCAGACCTTCGTTGCACTGCGCGACATGTTTTTTCCGAGCGGTGGCGAAGCGCACTTCAATGCTGGTCACGCTATTGCGCTGGTTTGCTTGCTCGCTGGCGTTATTGCTGGTGTTATCGCCATCACCCAGGCGCAACGCAAAGTACCCGTCCAATACGCCCAACGCGCGGTTGGCCGCAAAGTCTATCAGGGTGGGACGTCGTTCATGCCCCTGCGCGTGAATTATGCTGGCGTTATGCCGATCATCTTCGCTCAAGCGATCCTGATGTTCCCGCAAAAGTTTTTCCTCTTCGCGGGCCATACGTTCGCGAATATGCATACCAACGCGTCCAAGTTGGTTTCCGATGCGATGATCAAAATTGCAGCGGTTCTCGGAGAGCGTCACGCTGTTTACCTCATTCTGTACGGCCTGATGATCCTGTTCTTCTCCTATTTCTGGGTCGCGACCCAGTTCAACGAACTTCAGATCGCTGACGATTTGAAAATAACGGTGGCTATATTCCCGGTGTTCGGCCGGGCCAGGCCACCAGCGATTACCTGCATAACGCCATGAGCCGGATAACGTTGGCCGGCGCTGTTTTCCTGACAGTCATCGCGATAATCCCTTTGCTGCTCTATAATCAAATGGGCATCCCATATCCCGTGGCGCAGTTCTTCGGCGGCACGAGCATGCTGATCATGGTCGGCGTTTTGCTTGACACCATGCGGCAGATGGAAACTCACTTGCAGATGCGGCATTACGACGGCTTTTTGAAGAAGGGCAAGATCCGCGGTAGATTCTCAAGCTGAGATTCAATCCCTAAAGGATTGCGGCATGTCCAATGATCATCCTCAAGAGCGAACGCGATCTCGAAGCCATGCGCCGGCATGTGCGGTTGCGAGCCTCGTCTTGCAGGAAATCGGGCAGTTTGTTCAGCCCGGTGTAACGACAGGCGCGGTTGATGCGTTCGCGGAATCGCGTATCCGCCATTACGGCGCGAAGAGCGCCTTTCTGGGATATAAATCGCACGGAAAGAAATTTCCCTGCTGGACGTGTTTGTCGGTCAATGACCAGGTCGTTCATGGTTTGGCCGGTCCGCGGGTGTTGCGTTTTGGCGATATCCTGAGTGTGGATGTCGGTGTTATTTTTAACGGGTTCATTGGCGACAATGCGCGCACGTTCCCGGTGGGCGGGTGCGGTGTGCTAGCGCAGAAGCTCATGGATGTGTCCGAAAAGGCGCTCTATGAGGGCATCGCGCAGGCGACTCCGGATAACCGGGTAGCTGACATATCGCGAGCCATCCAGGACTATGTGGAAAGTAACGGGTTCAGCGTGGTGCGCGAGTTTGTTGGGCACGGCGTAGGCCGTAAGATGCATGAAGAGCCCCAGGTGCCGAATTTTGTAGATAATAAGCGGTCGGAACGGCTCCGGCCGGGGATGACGATAGCGATTGAGCCGATGGTGAATGCCGGGTTGCCGGGTGTAAAAATCTTAAATGATGGCTGGACAGTAGTCTCGCAAGATGGTTCATTATCTGCCCATTTTGAGCATACTGTGCTCATTACGCAGTCCGAACCGGAGATTTTGACATGGCCCGAGAAGGTGCCTTCCTCGTTGAAGGCGTCATAGTCGAGGCTTCGCCAAATGGCACGTATCGGGTCGAACTGCCGAATGGCCATCGGCTCCTCGGTTACGTCACCGGCAAAGCGAAGAAAAGTTTTGTTGGCGCCGCTGGGAATAAAGTGACCGTGCAACTGTCGCCCTTCGATTTGTCCGAAGGCCGAATTTTGATAAACGATTTAAAAAAGTAAATGCGTCCCGATTGTTCGGGACCCGAAAGAAAATATGAAAGTCCGCGCATCAGTGAAGAAGCTTTGCGAGAATTGTAAAATCATTCGTCGCAAAGGCGTTATCCGCGTCATTTGCACCAACGCTCGTCACAAACAGCGCCAGGGCTAAACCCAACCTTTAACTCGATAATCACATGGCCCGCATCATTGGAGTAGAAGTTCCCCCGAATAAGCGCATCGACATTGCGCTGCGTTACATTTACGGCATCGGCCCGACGAATGCCATTGAGATTCTTGAACGCGCGAATATCGACCGCTCGGTCCGCGCGAAGGACCTTACCGAAGCGCAGCTCTCCCAGATCGTTCACGCTATTCAGGATGGCAAGTACGTGATCGAAGGTGACCTGCGCCGCGAGATCGGCATGAACCTTAAGCGCCTCCAGGGTATCAAATGCTACCGGGGCATTCGTCATCTGCGCAGCTTGCCCGTTCGCGGTCAACGCACCCAGACGAACGCGCGCACGCGCAAGGGCCCGCGCAAGACTGTCGGCGTTGTCCGTAACCCTGCCGCGAAGACTGGTATTCACTAATTTAGGTAGGGATGACTTCAACGTCATCCCAGTTTTAACTTTTAAAAAAGATCGTTTGTATGGCTGAAGAGAAGAAGAAACCGGCTCCTAAGAAAGAAAAACCCGAAGGCGCGGAAAAAGCCGCGAAACCCGCTGCTGCCGGTGCTGAAGGGGCCCCCGCCAAGCCGAAGAAAGAGAAGGCTGCTGCCGGTGCTGCTGATGCAGCGGCTCCTGCTGCCGTGGCTGATGGTGCCAAGCCGGCCGAGGCCGCTCCGGCCGCCGCGCCAACGGCTGCCGAATTGCTCGCCGATGATTTGGCTGGCAAGAAGATCGTCAAAGCCAAGGGCGCCAAGAACATCAGCGCAGGAATCGCGAACATTCTCGCTAGTTTCAACAACACCATTGTCACCATCACCGACATGCAGGGGCATGCGATTGGCTGGTCCAGTGCCGGTCGTGTCGGGTTCAAAGGTTCTCGCAAGAGCACCGCGTATGCGGCTCAGCAGGTCGCGCAGGACGCCGCCCGCCAGGCGATGGCTCATGGCATGAAGGAAATCGAAGTCCGTGTCAGCGGCCCCGGCTCCGGTCGTGAATCCGCTATCCGCGCTTTGCAGGCCATCGGCCTGGAAATCAGCACCATTAAAGATGTGACCCCTGTGCCCCACAACGGCTGCCGCCCCCGCAAGAAGCGCCGCGTCTAACCCATTCTACATTTTATAATCTGCAATCTACATTGAGATATGGCTCGTTACACTGGTCCCCGCGTTCGCATTAGCCGCCGTTTCGGCGTGCCGATTTTTGGCCCCTCGAAATACCTGGAACGCCGTGCCTATGGCCCCGGCATGCATGGTCCGAAGTCCCGCCGCAAGCACACGGACTACGGTCTTGGCCTAATCGAGAAGCAGAAGCTCCGCTATTACTACGGTCTACTCGAGCGCCAATTCCGTGGTGTCTATGAGCGCGCCCTGCGCCGCCGTGGTGTGACCGGCGAGCAGATGCTCCAGATTCTCGAGACGCGCCTAGATAACGTTTGTTACCATCTAGGCTTCGCGAACACTCGCGCCGCGGCTCGTCAGCTCGTATGCCATGGTCATGTCAAAGTGAACGGTCGCAAGGTCAATATTCCTTCCTACGGTTTGAAGGTAAACGACGCGATCGAGATCAAGGAATCCAACGCTGCCCGCCAGCTCGCGACCAAGAACCTTGAGATTGCCACCAGCCGCGCGGTGCCCGATTGGCTCTCGTTGAACAAAGAAGGTTTGAAGGGCGTTGTCATGCGGATTCCTACCCGCGACGAGATCGCCCCGATCGCCAACGAACAGGCGGTTGTCGAATTTTATTCCCGATAAACAGTAAACATCGGAACGGCGGCTCAGCTTCCGTTCCAAAAAACAATTATACGGACTCACGGCACCACCGGGAATAAATGCCGCGAGTCAGTTTAAAATTGTTGAAAGGTTAATATGCCAGTACGTCTAGGACGTTTTGAAATGCCCAAGCGGTTGACCAAGGATGAGTCTTCCGCCACTGAAACCTACGCCAAGTTCGTCGCTGAACCGTTTGAAACCGGTTACGGCCACACGGTTGGCAACTCTCTCCGCCGGGTCCTGCTGTCCTCGCTCGAAGGCGCGGCCATTTCCTCCATCAAGGTGGACGGTGCGATGCACGAGTTCGCCACTATCGATGGTATTGTGGAAGATGTCACCGACATCGTCCTCAACCTGAAGAAGATTCTTTTCAAGGCGCACACGCGCGACCCAGACGGTGCTGCTTTCGGTGAACAAGGAAGGTGAAGTCACCGCCGGCGACATCCAGCTCAACCAAAATCTTGAACTCGTGAATCCGCAGCAGCACATCTGCACGCTGGATAAAAAGAAGAAGTTCGAGATGGAGCTCGAAGTTAAAGTCGGCCGCGGATTTCTTCCGGGCGACGAAAACAAGAAACCCAATCAGCCGATCGGCGTGATCGCCATCGACTCGTTGTTCTCTCCTGTTACTCGCGTTCGTTATGCAGTCGAAAACGCCCGTGTCGGTCAGCGCACCGATTACGATCGTTTGCTGCTCGAAGTCTGGACCGATGGTCGCATCTCGCCTGATGATGCCCTGACCCAGGCATCCGCGATTCTCCAGCATCATCTCGATGTGTTCGTTGGTTACGACAAGAATGCCGTCGAATTCGAAGAAGTCGTCGATAAGCAGGACGAGGAAAAGACCAAGCTCAAGAAGCTGCTCAACATGAGCGTCAATGAAATCGAGCTCAGCGTACGCGCCGCGAACTGCTTGAATAACGCCAACATTACCTCCGTTGGCCAACTCGCGATGAAGTCCGAGCAGGAAATGCTCAAGTACCGCAACTTCGGCAAGAAGTCGCTGAACGAAATCAAAGACAAACTGCTGGCACTGGGCCTGAGCCTCGGTATGACCTTCGAGCCTGAGTTGCTCGAGCAACCGAAAGACGACGGCACAGTCACCGCTTTAACACGTTAGTTTTTACGCAGGCGTGGAGTTCTCTCCGCGCCTGCCTTTATTAGATTTAGAAAGAAAAAATATGCGCCACCTGAAACGCACCGCCAAGCTGGGACGCACGGGCGAACATCGCAACGCCATGCTCGCCAACCTTGTGTGTAGCCTTATCAAGCACAAGCGTGTCAAAACGACCCTCGCGAAGGCCAAGGCCGCTCGCAGCGTCGCTGAAAAGATGGTTACCCTCGGCAAAGCCGGCACCGTCCATGACCGCCGCCTCGCCGTTGCCCGCCTTCACCAGGAAGACGTGGTTAAGATTCTCTTCAACGAGATCGCTCCCGCCCAGAAAGATCGCCGTGGTGGCTACACTCGCATCATCCAGATGAACCAACGCCAAGGCGATGCCGCGCAGCGCGCCATCCTTGAATGGGTGGACATGCCTGCGACAGCCGGCACTGAAACGGCCGCTGCTCCTGAGAAGGAAACCAAGGCAGATGAAAAAGCCGCCGAAGCTTCGAAGTAAGACTCGAAGTTAATTGATCTTCAAAAACCCGTCCACTCGGACGGGTTTATCTTTTCCGACGCTTAACTCACGGTGGGCCAACGCATTGCTGTGGCCCTTTAAACTGCCTTTTCGTTGGCCTACCAGTTTTCATCGCCAGGAATCGTGAATTGAGGATAAATCAGCTCAGTTCCCGGCTTTCCTCCCTTGTTTGTCGCCGCCAGCGTGAACTCTTGGGGACGCAGTTTGCCCTGAGCAACGAGCTTTTTGATCCTTCCTCGTGCCAGCATCTTTTGCTTTCTCACCAGCAGCGACTTATCCACGAAGAATAGAATAGTATGGCCCAAGTTGATTGCGCAATCCGTAACAAGATGAGTAATAAGAAAGGCCGTCAGGCGGGGTCTACTCAACCGCGGTCGATTCGCTTATCTAGGTTTTGAGTATGGCCTTACCGAAAATTAAGCCGAACGAGGACAACAGCCTTTCCCAGCGATCTGTTGAGGAGAACCCCGCACGCGAGAGGTTGGCTTCGCTGGACGCTTTCAGAGGCTTCACCATTGCTGCCATGATCTTCGTCATCATGGTTGCCGGCTACCGCGATCTGCCGCTCACTTTGCCCTGGTGCGGGAGCGCGCCGGTTTCCACATTCAAGCACGCGAGCGAGGATTTCGACGTACGGGAGTGGCAGGACTGGCACGGCGGG
>Ga0170475_118732690_pt1 | contig 10243 bp, 7 predicted proteins | sample Soicark_Litter_5_FD_111474 | JGI IMG/M metagenome (GOLD analysis project Ga0170475, IMG submission 111474) | Avena fatua rhizosphere microbial communities from Hopland, California, USA. Combined Assembly of 48 SPs | reverse complement strand
TTTAGATATTATTATTGTAAGCTTAATTGCTTTAATAGTAATAGGTGGAGCACTCTCGGCTCCTTTGTTTTTCCAAGATCCAGCTAGCCCCATTATGGAGGGTATTATTAATTTGCATAACTATATTTTTTTTTATTTAGTTATTATTTTGGTGTTTGTGCTTTTTATGCTCTATAATTTATTAGTTGTCCACTTTAAATTTATTAAACGTCCTCGGTCCGCTAAACAACTCCTTTATCGTTCGGTTCTTTTTTTAAATAGGCGTGTAGTACACGGTACTTGGTTAGAAATTATTTGGACCCTTATTCCAAGTTTTGTATTAATGTTTATTGCTGTGCCTTCTTTTGCTTTGTTATATTCCATGGATGAAGTCATAAGTCCAAGTTTAACCTTGAAAGTGACTGGTTATCAATGGTATTGGGCTTATCAATACTCAGATTATAGTTCTCGTTCCAAACCCAATAATGTTTCTTTTGACAGTTATATGATTGATGAAAATGATTTAAAATTTGGTGATTTACGTTTATTAGAAGTTGACAACGAAGCGGTTTTGCCTGTAAATACTCACATCCGTATAATTTTAACAGCTGGTGATGTTTTACATAGTTGGGCTGTTCCATCTTTGGGCGTAAAAACTGATGCCGTTCCGGGTCGTCTTAATCAAATTCCTTTATATATTAAACGTCAAGGTGTGTATTATGGCCAATGTAGCGAACTTTGTGGAGTTAATCACGGATTTATGCCCATTGTTTTGAAGGTTTGTTCTACTAATGCTTATTTAGATTGGTTAACTACCAATTTTAAACGGGCTTAGAGAATTTTTTATTAGGATTAGCTAAGCATGATTAATTAGAAAAAGCCCTTTTTGTGGCGTCTTATTAATTTATTTTATAAAGAATGATTCTTTTTGGTTTAGTTGAACAATTATTGGGTTTGGCGCTTAGTCTTTTTATTTTGGGTCTTTTAGGACTTTTTGTTTTTCGTCGTACTCTTATTTCAATTTTATTGGCTTTGGAAATAATTTTATTAGCTATAAATCTTAATTTTTTATGCTTTAGTTTGTACTTAGACGATAGCCTAGGAATGTTATTTAGTTTCTTTATACTAGCTGTAGCTGGAGCTGAGTCTTCTATTGGTTTAGCGCTTTTAGTCGTATTTCATAGGATTACAGGAGTCATTTCTATCCATTCCCTTAGTACTTTAAGAGGTTAGGTTTGTTATTATTTTAAACAATATATTTTTATTGAAATGGAATTTAACTTTTTATTAATAATGTTTGGACCTTTTTTTGGTTTTTTCATTGCCGCATTTATAACTTTATTAGAGATGGTGTTGGCTGTTCGTTTAAATTCGAAATTAGCATGCTTAGGTGTTGTTGGGGCTACTTTTATTTCGACTTGTTTAAGTTTGCGTCTTTTTTATCTTAATGCAGTTGGCAACCTAGGTGATTATTGGTTTGATTTAAAATATGCTCAGTGGTTTAATCTTGGCAATAACATTACTTTACCCTTTGACTTTGGTTCTTTTCAGTCTTTTGGCTTGCGGTGGGGCTTTTTGTTTGATCCCCTTTCATTAACAATGTTGCTTGTTATTACTTTTGTTTCAGTTTTGGTTCAAATATATGCTGTCGAGTACATGAGTCATGATGTGAATAGAACTAGGTTTATGGGATATTTAGCCTTGTTTGTGTTTTTTATGATAGTATTAGTTACTGCGGATAATTTTGTTCAGCTATTTATTGGCTGGGAAGGGGTTGGTTTGATTTCTTACCTTTTAATAAGTTTTTGGTTTACACGGGTTGAAGCTGCTCGTTCTGCTTTGAAAGCTGTAGGTGTAAATAAGTTTGGCGATTATGCTTTGGTTATGTTTATAGTCTTTGTTTTTTACGCTTACGGATCAGTTGATTTTGATGCATTGTTTTTCTTGTTTGTTAATAGTGTGCAGATTCCATCTGTGGATTTTCCATTTGGTTTAGACGTTAGCCTAGTTGATTTTTTAGCGTTTTTTTTACTTGTTGCGGCGGTCGGTAAGTCGGCCCAACTTGGGTTACATACCTGGCTGCCAGATGCAATGGAGGGTCCAACTCCAGTCTCGGCTCTCATTCATGCGGCTACCATGGTTACTGCTGGTGTTTACCTTTTGGTTCGTTCATCGCCTATTCTTGAACATAGTCCTGCTATTCTTGCTGTTACAGCTTTAATTGGCGCAACCACAGCGTTGTTTGGTGCTACTACAGCTTTGTTTCAAAATGATCTTAAGAAAGTTATAGCGTATTCCACTTGTAGTCAATTGGGTTACATGGTTTGTGCATGCGGTTTTTCTTCGTATAGTGCTGCTATGTTTCATTTAACAAATCATGCGTTTTTTAAGGCGCTTTTATTTCTTTGTGCTGGTGCTGTGATTCACGCTATGCACGATGAGCAAGATATGCGTCGTATGGGTGGACTTTTGAAGATTTTACCTTTTACTTATAGCGTTATGACTATTGGGTCGTTATCCTTGGCTGGTTTTCCGTTTTTATCTGGTTATTACTCGAAGGATCTTATTCTTGAGGTTGCTTTGTCAACATCAAATTTTGTGGGTTTATACTGTTTTGTAGTAGGTATTTTGGCTGCTATTTTTACGGTTCTTTACTCTATTCGACTTTCTTATTTTACTTTTATTACTAAAACCAACGCTTTTCGATCTATTATAGTTAATTCCCATGAAGCTCCTTTTCTTATGGCCTTTCCTCTTTTTGTATTAGCCTGCTTGAGTGTTGTTTCGGGCTGTCTGCTTCGACCTTATTTTATTGGATTGAATTTAGTTAATTTTAATTTTTGGAAAAATAGTTTTGTAATTTTACCTGTTAATCATAGTAATCATTTTCATATCCATTCTCTTGATCCTTTTTACCGCAATTTACCCACTGTGGCTGTTATAACTGCTGGTGTGGTTGCAATAATTATGTACTACTTTTATTTCACAAATATGATGAAAATGCTTTTACCTTATCGTAAACCTAATATACCTCTTTCCCTTATACCGGCTGCTCAATTAGATCCGGAGCGTTACGGATTGGGTCCGGTTTCTCTATCGACTCGTGTTTTACGTTGGTGTTCTAGGGAAGCATTTCTTTTTTTTTCTAAGAAATGGTATTTTGATGTGCTTTATTCTCGGGTTATTCTTAATTCTTACCAAAATGGTTATCAATGGATATTTCGATCTATTGACCGCGGTCTTTTAAATTATTTCTTTTTGCCTTTAGGTGTTAATGGTGTCTTAAGATTTAGTAGGTTTTTGGCCTTTTTACATTCTGGTTATATCTATCGTTATTTCTTTTTTTTTGTTCTTTTTTTATTTATTTATTTATACTATTGGTTTTGATATGTTTAAACTTTTTAATAATCAACAAGAAGAAAATAATAACTTTGGTGGGCGCGGTCTAACTGGTTTTGTAGCGGTTACTTTGGCTGTATATTCTTTTTATCTTTGCTGTTTTTCCTACTCGGTGCTATCTGGGCCGATTGTTTTTTTTCTTGCTGTTCCAATTTTAAACATGGTTGTATTATTTATATTTTGGCTTTATGGGTTATCAGATCGTTCTATTTATAAATATGTTTACATAACTAGCTTTTTAGTTTTGTTTTATACTGTTTATATATACGTTATGTGGCCTTATAATGTTCTTGGTCAGACTGAACCTTTTTTTTTATTCTATAATTCCTTTTCTATTTTTGATAATTTTCGTATTAGTTATGGTATTGATGGTTTATCACTTGTCTTTCTCTTGTTGACTAATGTTATTATGTTTTTTTGTGCTTTTATTTCTTATAATTTTGTTAAATCTCATTTTCCCTTTTTTATTTTTCTTTTTCAACTAATTCATTTGCTTCTTATACAGTTTTTTTTAGCGCTTAATCTTTTTTTATTTTATTTAGTTTTTGAGGCTCTTCTTATTCCTATGTTTTTAATTATTGGAATTTGGGGCAGCCGTAGTCGAAAGACGTTTGCTAGTTACTCATTTTTTATATATACTTTATTCGGATCAATACTTATGCTTATCGCTCTTGGTTATATTATGGTTAATTTTTTTAGTCTTAATTTTACTGATTTAATTATTTTGGAGCAATTTTTAACTTTTGAGGAACGCATAGTCTTGTTTGTGTTCTTATTTATTGGTTTTTCTATTAAAATTCCGATGTTTCCTTTTCATCTTTGGTTGCCCGAAGCTCATGTAGAAGCGCCTACCATTGGGTCTATAATTTTGGCCGGAATTCTCTTGAAACTCGGTGGCTATGGTATGCTTCGCTTTTTAGTGCCCATATTTCCTCAAACCTCTTTTTACCTAAAAAATTTCATTTTTGTTATCGCGGTTATATCGGTTCTATATTCATGCTTTATAGGTTTTTGTCAAGTAGACTTAAAAAAAATAGTTGCTTATTCGTCAATTACTCATATGAATTTTAGCGTTCCTGCTTTGTTTGCGTTTGATCCGATAGCTATTGAGGGGGCTGTCTACTCAATGTTTAGCCATGGCTTAATTTCGACTGCTTTATTCTTTTTAGTTGGCGTTCTTTATGATAGATTTAAGACCCGTCTTATTTATTATTATGGTGGTTTAGCTTCTGTTATGCCTATGTTTGCTTTTGTTTTATTTTTTTTTGTTTTAGCTAATGTGGGTATACCTCCTCTAAGTGGGTTTGTTGCTGAGCTATTGATCTTGCTTGGTTTAGTCGCTTTGACTAACAAATTTTTAATTATTTTAATCTTTATAAGTACTATTCTATTAACAATTAATTTTTTTTGGTTCTTTAATCGCCTTTGTATGGGTCCTGTCTCTCCGCATCTTTCAGCAGTTTCAGATTTGAATTCTACTGAACTGGCTGCATCATTTTTTCTTATTGTTTATGTACTATTTTTAGGTTTTTGGCCAGCTGTGATAACTTTTCCTCTTCATGATAGTGTTATCTTTATTGTTGCAACCTTAGCTAACGTTCCTGTTTAATGGGAATTTTAGGCTAGTTTTTTGTAAAAAAAAATTAATTATGGGGGCCTTTCTTTTTTTGGTAAAACTTCTAGGTTTTTTTACTTGGGCTGGTATTACTAACAGTAGCGATTTTTTTTCAGGTCTTGATTCTGTGATTGGACTTATGCCTGAATTTATTTTTTTTAATGGCGCGCTCGTTTTAACCCTTTATAGTGTTTTGGTTAGCTTAGGTTTTTTTGGTATTAATATTACTGTTTATTCTTGGCAATTTCGGCAAAATCAGTTTATTTTTATTTTTTTTTGTTTGGCCTTAGCGGTTTTCTTTATTTCGTTTATTAGTAATAGTGATGTTGGTTTACTAATCAATGAACCTTATTCAAAATTATTGTTAGCTGATAGTTGGCTGCTTGATGGATTTACTTCTATATTTCGTATTTTAGTTTTGATTATTTTTGCTGGTTTTATCATCTTATACCGATCTTACGCTATAAGGGAACGTTTTTTTTCTTATGAAATACTGATTTTATTTTTTATAGCTGTTGGAACTATACTCTTCACTATTGGTAGCTACGAATTCTTGTTGCTTTATCTTTGTATAGAGCTTCAAGCTTTGGTTTTTTACGTACTGGCCGCTTTTCGGACCGATGTAGGCTTTTCTGCCGAGGCTGGTATTAAATATTTTATAATAGGTTCATTTGCTTCCAGTTGTTACCTTTTAGGTGTTAGTTATCTATACGGCGCGACAGGTTTATCTAACTTTTATCATCTTAATAGTTTTTTTTCAATCGCTTGCCTAAATTCGTCTTATGCGAATTCTACGATTTTTGTTGGTTTATTGTTGGTTTTTGTTGGTTTACTTTTTAAACTTGGTGTAGCACCTTTTCATTTTTGGTTACCAGATGTGTACCAAGGGGCGCCCTTACCCATTGTTGCGTTTTTTGGTTTATTACCTAAAATTGCTTTAATTGTTATATTGATTAGATTTTACTGGTATGTTTTTGGTACTATTTTATTTGAGCGCGTAAATACTTTTGGTTACTATGACTTTAGTTTGGTTACCTTTGGTTTTAGTAAACTTCAAACTTTGCTTTTTACTTGTGGTTTGCTTTCAATTTTGCTTACTTCTTTTTTAGGTTTAGTCCAGCATCAACTAAAGCGTTTTTATGCGTATAGTTCAATAGCAAATACAGGATTTGTAGTTTTAGCTTTGGCGCTTGGTACTCTTACTTCTTTGCAATCTACTATTTTTTATTTTTTTATATATGTTTTTCTTAGTCTTAATTTTTTAGCTATTATCTTTGCTTTTAGGTTTGAATCAAAAAATCAATTATTTAAGCTTGATCATTTATCAGACTTAAACTCTCCTATTTTAGCTTTGCTCTTTGCTTTTTGTTCTTTTTCTTTAGCTGGTATACCGCCATTTTTGGGTTTTTTTAGTAAATTTTATGTTTATTTAGCTTTAATAGAAGCTGGTTATTATTTTACTTTACTTTTGGTGGGTTTGCTAACTATTTTTAGTACGTTTTATTATATTCGACTTATTTCAATATTATTTTTTCTTCCTTCGTTACGTCGACTAGGCCAAGTTTTTGTTTCTGCTGGTCTTTCTAGTTTAGCTTATATTAAATTGCGATTGGATTATTCGTTAGCTTTTTTTGTTTCGATTCTTAGCTTAGTTAATGGTTTATGTTTTATTCATTTGGACTACTTAGTTGTATTAGTTCAAAAATTGGTTTATATTTTTTTTAAGTAATCTAAATTTTTATTTTTTTTTGTATTTTTTATTTTAGTTTTTTTAGGGATGTTTCAACCACCGAAATTTCGTATAATTAATGCTGGCCATCGTTACCATTTATATCTTGGCCACGGTCATCGCTTGGCAAAGAATTTTGGTAAAATAGCGGAGAATTGCACTACAGCTCTTGGATTGCGTTACACGTTATTGCGTTTTCCTATGAGAAATTTAATTAAGCTTCATTTTTCGAAGGGTTTAAATTTTTTTAATTCCTTTTCTCACAATTTTTATTTTAAAAATTTTGTTGAGCCTAGGTGGTTAATTGATTTTCAACGAGTCTTTTCTTTTCCTAAAAAAATGGATTATTACGAATCTTTAGTCAGCAGCGATGGTACGTATTTAGATTCTGTAAGTTCTGAATTTTTTTTAAAGTGTGGGGCTATAACTAACAATTATGATTTTAGAAAGACTGCTAAGTCTTATACGGTAGATACTAATGCTACGAAATTTCCTTTTGTGCTAATCGATAGCCGCGGCCATCGTGGTTCTGGCCATCCCTTTGGTACTCAGTATTATGCTGCTCGGTCATTATTTTCTTCTAGTAAAAAAATGGCTATGAAGAAAAAAAGAGCCTTAGCTTCATGGACTTGTTGGATACAACTTAGTTTGGCGCCTGCCACTTTTTCTCTTAGTAAAACTTATCGACAGACGCGTCTGTCTTCTTTTTTATAATTTTTTATTTGTTTTAACTTGATTATGTTGAACAGTTTATGTTCTCTAGTAAATAGGATCAATTTGGTCAAAGTTGAATCGAATTTTGTTTATTTTAAAGCTCAGGCTGGTTCTCTTATTTTTAGTTTGCGTTATAACAATTTTTTTGAGCGGAATGAACCCTTTGGTATTAAAATATCATCTCTTAATATGCGACGTCTTCGTGAAGGTCGATCTTCAATAGGGTTTTTACGTATGCTTCGTCGTTTGAGTAGGGAAAGTTACGCTAAGTTTACTAATAATACGGAAGTTCAATATAATTTATTACATAATTCCTTTTTACCAACGGATGAAATCCATATATTGCAACAGTCCTTCTCCAATTTTACTAGGTCATCTAGGTACCAACTTTACGTTTCTCGTCTTGCTTCGTTAAGAAATCTTGGTCGGCCAACTATGTCTATAAATGTTTTTGCTCCTAATTTAGCTATGAGATTTTTTGTTCGATCCCAATTTTTTTATGGCCGGTTTTCTGCTCTTTATTGGCAGCATTCAAAGAATTAAGAACTTTTACTTATTTATGGTCCTAATACCTTTTATTAACGTACAATATTCTTTGGTTAGGAAAACAGATTTTATTTCAGCTTTATTTTTAGGGCAGAAATTTTTTTTAGTTCCGTTTACAACCGTAAATAATTCTTTGTCTGATAATTTTTTAGCGTCGGAGGAAACTTTTTTTGAAGAAAACGTAGATAATAATGACGATGGAGTTCAGCCTACTGAGTCTTTCGAGTCTACCTTCGATGGGCCTAGCATTTCCGTTTTGAATAGGTTGGCTGATAACGAGAATAATTTTTCGATTTCTGCCGAGGATGATGATCTGAAAAAAGCTCAACTGCCAAAAAAAGAGCTTTCTGCTTATCGGCCTATAACTGTTGGTGAAGCTGGTGTTCAATTTGCTTTCTCACAATTATTGGGTGCTAATTTACATCTTGGACATAGGTCCATTGCTGTTGATCCTCGTGGCATGGAAAATATGTTGGGTTTGCGAAATGATCTTTATGTTATAAATTTGCTTCGATCTATTCAGCCTCTTAAGGCTGCCCTTTACGTTCTTTCTGTAGTGATTGCTAAACGTGGTAAGGCTCTTTTTACAAATTTTGATAAGCGAGCTTTGTTTTCTTTAGTTGGCCCTACGTTGGACTTTTGTTTCCGCTATGTTCTTACAGCTCGTAAGTGGCCGGGTATTTTAACAAATTTTATAAATATTCGTCATCGTGAGCCTGCCTTGCGGGTTAGTTTCCAGGTTCCGTCCTACGCTTATGCAGTACGTCGTTACGATCACCATTTGGCTGCTGAGGCTAATATATTGAACATACCCTCTATGACTGTTTATGACAGTGATACAAACCCTTTAGCAACAGCGTTTTACCCTGTTTCAGCCAACGACGAAACTTTAACATCTCGGTTGTTGTTTGCTAGGCTTTTTTTTCGATCGATCCATGATGGTCATCAAAAATTTTTAGCTGGTTGGGTTCGTCGACGGTCTTTTTTTTTAACTCGTCTTTTTAACGTTTTTTACCGTTTATACTATCGTTATAAGCCAGGTAGCTTTTTATACGAAAATTTTTTTTCTAATCAGCTTTTATCTTTTTTTTCTCCGCAAGATCCCCTTTCACTTTCTAAACCTGAGTCTGCCCCTTCTCGTCTTTGTCGTCTTCATTTAAAATTGGTGTTATTGCGTAATTTAAAATCTTTTAATATTCTGGATTTTTCCAAATATGGTTTGGGGCCTATTTTTTTTAGCTCATTTCGCTTTGGTCATTCGGGTTTTTTAGATAATTTTGGTGGTATTGATTTTTCGACTATTGAAATAAGGGGCTCCTATTTTTCGCCCATGGGTGGCGTTGTGGATCACGCTGCCTATTGGTTACCAAAATTTGAAACGGGTAAGCACAGCGATTTATTATGGAATCGTTCCGATAGCTTATGGCAAGCAATTAAGTCTACTATTCTTGGTTCGGCCCTTGTTAATTGTCGGGCTGAGCGTTTTGCTCTTTTAGGCTATAGCGTCGACTTGGTTTCACCCAAGGTACTTCGTACCAATAGATTAAAGCTAATAAATTATCTTCGTCTTCGTAGTTTTCTTCAAGTTAGACTTTTTAACCGCTACCGAACCCTTTTGGCTTATCAATGGAGTTCGCGTCTCATTCCTTATGAAGAAGCGGAAACTAAAAAAGTTGCAGCTTAAAAAGTTGGATATTTTAAGTGAAGATATTAGTTTTATAAAATAATGAAGATGAAGATTAGTAAAAGTAAAGTTTTAGGTTCTGGTCAATCCGCTATTCATTCGGTAGGAAATGCTTCTGGTAAAACTATCACTTTTAGGTCAACTTGGCGTAGTTTACTGCCAAAAACTATTGATTTCCTTAGCAACTCAAACTTTTTTTTAAAAACCCCCCTTGTTCCTATATTCCCTAAATTTGCCGGTGCGGTAGGCTTTTTTGAGCCAACTTTGACCAATTTAGTGGGGGGTCCTATCAGGTCTGACGCTTTTCGATTGTGGAAAAAGACTTGGAAAGATTTTTTAGAACGTATTGAAAACTATAAGAGGCAACAAGAGCGCGAAGCCTACGAAGCCCTTCATCGCCGTGCTTCGCGTGTTATGGGTTGGTTGGATTTTGACGTAGCCCGGTTATCGGCTACTAGTGCTTTTTTGTCTATTCGTTCTCCCCGTCTTAGGCGCCTTTCTCCATTGACTAAATTGTTTTTTAGAGCTCGCCCTTCTCGTATAGCTAAGGCTAAATGGGTATTGGGTCATCTTTTCC
>Ga0170475_108155493_pt1 | contig 10243 bp, 11 predicted proteins | sample Soicark_Litter_5_FD_111474 | JGI IMG/M metagenome (GOLD analysis project Ga0170475, IMG submission 111474) | Avena fatua rhizosphere microbial communities from Hopland, California, USA. Combined Assembly of 48 SPs | reverse complement strand
TATTGATTATTTTTTATTTCCAATACGCCATCACGAATAGCTTCAGCTCTTATAGGTCTAACTTGTGTTGAAACACCAGTAACACCAGCTATATCACCAAATAAAACTTTAGTTTCTTCAGGTTTATCTGTATAAAAACCATCTTGCTGAGTTACATATAAAACTTGTCCAATAACTTTATTATCTGCTGTTTTATCAAGAGCTATATTGTCAATATAAATAGGATAGTATTGACCAGGTGTAGCTCTTGTAAAACCAAATAATTGTATTAGTATCTCACCATTTGTTGGTGCTTCGGGTAAATCTAATTTAACTGAATAAGCATCTATAACATCTGATGAGTTATCTACATTAATAGTACAAGTAGTTAATTGCGTTAGCCAGCTATAATTATTATCGTTAGCAGGGTTACCTAAATAATACTCACCTAATTTTATGCGCATTTTAAATGTTACAGATGAAGTAGCATTATTTAGAACAGGTGTAGCATCTCTAACAGGTCGGCCATTCACAGTTGCTACTGGTTGATTATTAGGCACCGAATTATTTTGAGATGTTTTACCAATGTTAAACGTTATACTAATTTTATCTAACTTTGTTACTAAAACTTTTGAAGACTCTAAGTATTTACCGCTATTAGCAAGTTCATCAAATTGTAAAGCAAAATCACCACTACCTATTTTACCAGTAGTTGTTATTATTTGTTTCTCAATGCGCGATATTTTTATACCACCATATTTTGTCCATCCTGCAAAATTTGAACCATTCCAAATTTCAAAATTACCATTATAAAATAAAAAAGGAACTTCACCAAAATCAACTATTACTTCTGCTCTTTTATAAGCATTACCAATTCTTAAATATGGATTAGCATCAAGTATAGATATATCTTCACCATTACAAGTAGCTTCACGTTGATTAAATAATTGCTCACCACGTATAAAAAAACCTTTATAATTATATAAGCGCTTACGTAAAATACTATTAGCCAATTCAGCTTGTCTAACAAAATACCAGGCACCATTATCTTGTACAATAAAAGCTCCAAACTGTAAACAAATAGATTTTAAAACATCATAACAATTAAAGACTTTACCTTTATTAGTAAAGCGTAAAGGATTAACAGTAGCTTGCGCAAGAGGGTCATCATTTATTGTTGTTGACATTTTAGCTTCATAAACATTAACTATTGTATTAATATCTAAGTTTAAATTTGTCATCGATAAACAGTAGCAAAGTATTTCTAAAAAGTTCTGCCTAATATCAGCGTTAGCTCCAATTGGCATTGGATAAGTTATTTTTTTAAGTGCGCCAAGACCATCAGTAGCTCGCCAAGTTACATCATAGGGTGTAGCTTTAAACTCTTCATTTGTCTCAGCTGCAGTACCAAAACCTAAAAACTTTTGTTTGCCATCTCTTAGTATTTTAACTTTAAAATCACGTTCATCAGTGGTATACAATTGCTCAAGATTAAAAGATGCATCTGATACTAAAGTTAATATTAACTCAACCGCTCGTATTGGTGTATCTTTTCTGTCTTCGTTATTTTTATAGCTTAATATTACAGGATTTTTTCCGCTATTTTTTATTAATATAGGATCACCAATAAAATTACGCTTATAAATATTTATATTAATAGCTACGCCTTTTTTATCACAGTAATTATGATAAGCATATAAGCCATAAGGCGCTTCTCCCCATGGGTTTGGTGCAACAAATGGTTCAGGTATTGGTTGTAAATAACCACATTTTGGTGCATTTATATCTGCTTGTGTATATGCAAATGGCTTACAATTTTGTGAATAAATTCTATAATTAGTAAAAGTATCTAAATTACAAAATTCAGTTATTAATTGATCGTTTCCAAAATGCCTATTATTTTTAGCATAATCAGCAATACAATTTTCAGGTAGTGGATAGCGTTTACCCGGTACTGCGCTATTTGTGATATTACCATTTTCATCAACAAGCACATTAGTATCGTACCAAGTACTTCCACCTACGCGGACACCAAAATTATCAATAATCCAAGCAGACATTAGGTTAAACCTCCCATTCTTTTTGCTACTTTATTATAAGCTCTGTAAATATCTTCACCACGTAATTTATCATCAGCTATAAAAACATTATCGCCGCCTGCAGGCAATAGCCCTTTTAGTTTATTAAGTGGGGCAACTACTTCTGGATTTGACTTAGCCCCAGCATATTCACCCATTAAACCCATAGTCGGTCCGGATATAATACCACCTGAAGCAAATTGACGAACAGGCGCATTTTGAGAGCTTGTGGTTTGACCAGTTTCGCCTTTAGTTATATTTGCTACTTTAGAACTTATGAAGCTCCCTAATGCGATCAAAGCGATCCCTGCTGCAATAGCCGTAAACGGATTTGAAAACGCATTTTTAATACCTATCATTGCTACACCAATACCAATAGCTGCTTTACCTAATTGAGTTGCTATATTACCTATAACACCAAGTAAAGAAGCACCAAGTACTTGCACAATATTACCACCGTTAGCCAAAGCAGCTCCCATAGAATTACCCAAAGCTGCAAAAGCATCTTGTACACCTGAATTTAATATTGTTTCAGATAACGTTTGAAAATCTTTATTTAGTTGACTTGATAATTCATCAATAGGACTTACTATTTTTACAGGTTTTAATTCTTTTGGTAAATTTAAATTTGTATTAATTTTTATATCATCTATTTTAATGCTTTTAGCTGTTAAGCCATTAAGTTTAATTTGTTTATTAATTAAATCTTGTATAGTTTGACTTTGTGGCTTATATCCATTTTCAATCAAACTATCAATAGCTTTTTGATAAGCTTTAATATTATCAGCTTTAAGCTCTTCAGGTGTATTACCAAAATGAACAGAATTTTTAGAAATATCAGCAGCTAAATCTTCATATATTGCTTTTATCTTTTTCTGAGCTTCTGTTAAGTTTACAATTGCTTTTCCAGCTGCTTTTTTTGTAACTACATCTGTTGTTGCAATAAAAACATCTGCATCTTTTACAACAGGCTCAATGGGTATATCAAAGCTAAATTTATCTTTTATTGTTTGTATTACTGAAATACTTAAACTTTCAAACTTTTTAGCAAAGTCAGTAAAGCCAAGAGCATTAAATAATTTACTTTCAAGTTTAGCTATAGCCGTAACAGCGCTTAAAACAATATCAAATATGCCGTTCCAAACTTTTTTAGTCATTAATAAAAGTGCTTTACCAAGGCCATCCCAATCACCTGTTAAAATAGCAGTGCCTGCTTTAAATACACCAGCTATAATATAAAATACTATTTTTAAAAATTTAAAAACATTATCAAAATAAAACTTAGTAATTGCTAATATATCTGCACCCCACTTATCCCAAAATGCTTTAAGTGTTTTTGTAAATACTTGCCATGCTGTTTTTATATAATTTATAACAGAATTAAATGCCTCTTTTAGCGAGTTAAATACGCTTTGACCAGTACCTGTTGTAAAGTAAGCAACTATATCATCCCAATATTTTATAATTAGATATACAGCACCAGCTATTGCAACAGCTATTAAAGCAATTGGTCCAGTAATAGCAGCAAAAGCGCCACCAAGTACTGTTAACCCAGTAGTTAAAGCAGGAATTACTGATGTTGTAAAAACACCAATAACAAATATTACGGGACCAAGTGCTGCAAGTATACCAGCAATTGTTATAATAACTTTTTGAGTTGCTGGTGAAAGATTTTTAAAAGCTTGTACAACGCTTGTTAATTTTTGAATTAAAGTATCTACTATACCAGATATATCAAAAGCCTGGTTTATAGACTCACCAATATCTGATAAATTACTTTTTACTCCATCACTAAGGTTTTCAAAAGCACCATTAATACCTCCGGCGACCGGTGGAAGTTTATTTAAACCGTTTATAATAGTATCAACAACTTGAGCTGATGTAATACCAAGAGTTTTTAAATCATCGCTTCTGGACGTTCCAAAAGCTTCTTTTAATAAAGGTGTTACTTGTGGTATAGCATCTTTAATAATGTTTAAATCTTCACCCAGTGGAAAATCAGTATTAGCAAGTTGTTGCAAGCCATAAATAGCGCGCTCAAACTCATCACGACCTTTGCCTACAGTAGCAACAGCATTACCAAAAGCTCGCATAGAGCTCTCAGCTTTTTCTGCACTAAAACCAATAGTTTGTAAATTGATTGACCCTTTAGCTACCTCAGGTAAGCCTAAGCCAGGAAGCTTAGCAAGTGTTTGTAGACGAGTAAATTGTTTGTTTGCTTCTTCAGCACTACCACTAACAGCAGTAAGCCCAAGTTTTAAAGCTTGTATATCACCAAAAGCTTTTACTGAAGCAACACCAAGGCCAACAATTGGAAGTGTTAATGTTTTAGAAAGCGTTGCACCTAATTGCTCAGCAGCTTTACCAAACTTTTCTAATTTAGCTTGTGCAGCATTTAAGCTTCTTTCAAAGCCACTAATTCCGGCAACTATTTCTACTTCTAACCTTTCCATTAGCGCATCCTATTAAAGAAATTTTGTTTTTGAGCTTTAGTTAAAGGTTTACCTTTTTTTCTTTTTGGCTGAGCTTTATAATCTTTATCAGTTGGAAGTTTCCACCAAAGTAACATATTTTTAGCAGCTTTTTTAGGGTCAGAGTTTGTCTTGTAAATCATCCAAGCTAAAACCCGGGTGTGCTCATATTCTTTTGATAATGCTTTCTGCAAACCATTAGAATATGCGCACCATTCAACCCAAGTCATTGCATAAAAATCAAACAAAGGTACTCTAAGCTCTCCAACTATTTGTAGCAATTCCCACTCAGAAGGAAAAGCTATTCCGACTTTTTTTGCGGCAACAGATTTTTTTATTTTACCAGCAGGCTCGGGGCCTGTAAAGCTATCTTTGAATACTTCAAATATTTCTTTTAGCTTGTCCATATCCATATCATCAACCCACTGCGTAACTTCGTCAATATCAAAATCAACATTTTGTTTAGCTACCATACAGTTGTTGACCATGCCAAAATAAACAAGGTCAACAAGTAAGTCAAATGAAAATACAAAACCACCAGCAAAATTATTATGCTTAGCCATTACATCAAGTAAAGCACGGTTACCAAATTTGATACCACGCTTTACTCCACCCAATGCTACTTGTATATATCCATTCATGGTTTAAGCCTCCTCGTCAGGTAAAACCATAACCGGTGCACCAAGGCCGCTAAAAGTAGCATCAAAAGATAATGGATCGTCGGTATTAGCTTCTTCGCTATACTCTGTTATCATAGCAGTACCTGCACGATAAAAAGTGTTATCAGCATTAGCCATTTTCATTTCAATAATCTCACCAGCCGCCCATATTTCAGAAAGTTCCTGATAGTTTGCTTCAGCTGGGTCAACATCAGTTATAGCTTGACCTGAGCCAGACATCGACCAGTTACCGTTGCCAGCAATACCATCTTCCCAGCCTTGCGTACATTTGTTGTTTACAACTTTCTTTTCCTTTGAGCCAGAAAAACCATTTGTTTCTAAACAAGCCACAGCGCGAAACTCTGTTTCAGGCACTACTGCGTTTACTCTTTTAATAAATAAAACGACATCTTTGCCGTCAATGTATGCTCTTGTAGCCATGATTTTAAACCTCCATTATTAGTTGTTGATACCTGATTAATCTTCTGTATATACGATGCGTTTTTGACTCTGTATTTTGTTTTAAGTCTTGTAGTACTTTAGTATTTACTATTTGTAAACCGTCAAATATTTCAAATCTTATTTTACTATTTATAACAGCTAAAACTTTACTTGCCATAGTGTCTACTTCTTTGCTGCCACCAACTTTATTTTTTGGATAGCTTGTAACAAAATCAAGTAGTATTTGTACACTATTACCAAGCCCTGTTTTATTAGAGTCTTCATTTGTACTAATATCCGCTATTAATACATATGGTGTTGCTGCTGTATCTGATATTGCACCAGCTTCATAACAATCTAACTCTTGCGCTTTTATAGTTGTATAAAACAAAGTTCTAACCGGTGTATGAATATCTTTCATAAATACTGCGCTATACTTTGTTCTAATGTTTTTAGCAATTTTTTTCGCTCTTCAAAATATCCTGGAAAGAAAAAAGGCCTCGCTGATAAATTAACTTGTCCTTGATTATTTCCTTTAAATTGTTTAGCATAATTTGTTAATTCTGTTGGTACTTCAACCTCTGTTCCCGTTCCAAATTCTACATAAGGTGCATATTCAGCACCAACAAAGACTATATAATTTAGACCCCCGTTTTTAGGCTCATTGCCTATGCTTTGTTTAAGTACCCCTAAATCAACGGGTACTTTTTGCACTGCTTTTATAACTATCATATCAGCGGCGTCTTCTATATCTGCTATAGCTGCTTGCTTTACTTGATCTGGCAGCTTTTTTAGTTTCGCTTGTAATTCTTTTAACCCATTTATTTTATAACCCTGTGCCACGATTTACAGCTATTAAAACCCATTGTTTTGACTGTTCAACATCTTCAGTTATTTCAATTATTTCCAAATTTTTGTTATCCCATAGGATCGTATAATTTGATTGTGGATTGAAATTGGCGCGTTGCCTTAATTTAATTTCATAAACTGCGTCAATACCTTCTTGAAGATTTTCGGCCGTTCTGGAGGCTTTAATTTGCCTTATACTTGACCAGGTTGTTAATACTTCACTCTCTTCGGGACCAGGTAAAAACCCACCAGCACCATCAGATATTAAAGCAGCATCAAAGAACGATATTTTTTGTGTTAGCTTGCCACCATTTATGCTTGTCATAATCCAACCCTTCTCCGAGACTTATCTAATAGCTTTAAAGATGTTCCGTAGCTCAAACCCGTTGTGCGGTTTTCAAAAGCTATATGTACCATATTTAATAAAGCCAACTTCAAATCACCTGGTAAAGTTCCGGCGTCATAACCAACTGTTTGTTTACCATCTTCTGATATTTCACCACCTGGTGCAAAAGGTAAATAAACACTTTCATCAGTATAATCACCAGCTAACTGTATTTCACGTATACCAATACTTAAACCTGTATATTTTTCAGCCTCACACCTTGCAGCACTTATTAACATTTCAATTAAGCTGTCAAAATCAGGATAATCAATTGTCATAAAAGCTTTAGCTTCTTCTACAGTAATTACTTCAGTTTGTACATCAGTTATTATAGTATAAGTTACTTTAGGTTGATATGGCTTACAGTAAAAAGACATTACAAATTAAATATATTGGTTTCAGTATCTTTTTTACCTTTTATTTTCTTGGCAGGTATTACAGGATCAGATTGCTCTTGCTCTTGCTCTTGCTCTTGCTCTTGCTCTTGCTCTTGCTCTTGCTCTTGCTCTTGCTCTTGCTCTTGCTCTTGCTCTTGCTCTTGCTCTTGCTCAAAGTCTTCAATTTCTTCCTGCTCAGGTGTTAAATCTTCAAGGTCAACAACTTCTTTAGCTATTGACATAGCAATCATATATTTAGCTGAAGCTTCAGACTCAATAGTATAATTTTTACCCTTTTTAAAGTCTAAATAGCTTCTTAAAAATCTTAGTTTCATAACTAAATGTTTTAGCGATAAAAAGGGGTTTCGCTCCCCTTTTTAGTAACGGGTCAACCGTATTATCGTTTTAGTAAACCGGTGGCTAATTTAGCGGCCATTGTGCCTGCTCCCGTATAAGTTACCTTATAATAAGTATATTGCGACGGGTTAACATTCCATTTAAATGATTGTGCTGCTACCTGATCTGCTGGGCTAAATACTTGCGCTGTATCAATTTCTGCGTAGTTAGTGCCATTCAATGAGCCATATAACTTTACTGTGCCAGCAGTTGTCCCACTAATTTCAGTTACTGTTGCTAAAATAGTAATGGTATTAGCAAAACCGGGTACCCGCAAAACCTGTGAACGAGCACCAGTATTCGTAACCGTGTCCAAAGCCAAACCAGTAGTTGTGCTTTTCATTGTTGTGTAAGCGCCTTCAGGCGTTTGTCCATAAGACAAAGTTGAAATAACTGTAAGCAATATAGCTACAGCAAAAAGTTTAAATGTTTTCATGTTTTTTAAGTTTGAGTTTTAATATTTTATGCCTATAAAACCCTGCATTTATTTCAGTGCAGGGCTTTTGATTATTATTTTAAAGTTTAGCCTTCGCCATCACCATATAAGTTACCATAAACAAGCGCCTTAGAATTGTAAACAGCTACTGCAACGCGTTCTTCTATACGGAACATTACTTTATTCTTTTTAGCCAAAGCTGCATCTTCAAACATGCGTATTTCAGGTTGCATACGCTTAACAAACTGAACAGCACGAGCATCCATAGCCAGGAATTTACCAGCCGCGATAGATGTGGTTGCAACTGTTTGTACACCGCTTATATTAAGCACCCCTTGAGCAAAACCAACAGTGCCTTGTGGCAAATCAAACTCTTGTGAGCCTGTTGCTTTGTTTAAGCCCACTTTTACAGTGTCACGAGGACGCATAACAAAGTGAGATGTACGATGCTGTCCAAAAGTATCTTCTGGTAATTGACCATAAGCAGCGTCCACTAAACGCTCAACAGGCACAGTATAATCACCATCGTACGGAGTAGCTTTAACAAGTAAACCAGTTACTTCGCGGTTTAATATAAAAGCATTTTCGCGGGTTTTAAGGTCAAGCAAAAGCTGGTTTTGTAAGAAGCTTGTTAACCATGGTACGTCATCAAGCATTTCACGTTCAACAATAACAATACCAGCCAACCAAGCAAAAGCAATGGTGCGTTTTGTAAAGTCATAATCAACTTGCGCTTTATCTTCGTCATCAGTACCATCCCACTCATCAATACCGCCTTCACCACCGGTTTTTTCAGGGTAAACAATACCAGTACCACCTGAAGTTGCACCTGGTAATATATCACCAAGGAAAGTTTGTTCAAATGGTGGTATATAAAGCGGTTTTTGTATTTGATAAAGTTCAGTAGCTGAAGCAAAGTTAGCAGCGATTGACATATCACCAACAGCTTTCATTTCAAACACTAAGCTTTCACCTTTTTTGTGATTTTTAATTGCCTCAGCGTTTTCAGCAATTGTTTCAGCTAAAACCTGGTTAAAGGATTTGGTTTCTAATTCCGGACCACCACCTTTACCTAATTTTTGAACTTTAACATCAAGCAAATCCAATGTTTCTTGAATACCTGTTGCTAAAGCTTTAACGTCTTCAACATCTTGTTTAGATGCTTTATCACCAAGGTCATCAATTTTTTTCTGAAGTGCTTTAACTTCAAGCTTAACAGCAGCGGCTGCTTTAGCATCAAGGCCTTTCATTAGTTTTGTTTCGATACCTTTAAGTAAAGCTTTTACACCAGGCTCATCTGCGTCATCATCGTCATCGTCACCGGGCTCGTCATCGTCACCGGGTTTGGCAAATTGTATGCCAGATTTCAAGCGCATCCCGCTTGCTGCCATAAGGCTTAAGGCCGAAGGACCTTTTAAATAGATTTTTTTCATTTTAGTTTAGTGCTGATTTTAAGTCCAAAATTAAATTTGCTCGTTTAAGTGCTTCTAAAACCGGCTTAGCTTTTTGAGTGGTGACTTTGTCAACCGGCTCAGAAGTAAGTGACTTTAATATTAGCTCTATTTGTTTTAAGCGTTTATCTGAGTAAGGTAAGTTATATGACTTAGTTAAAAGCTCCATAACACCGTAGTGAGATTTTATTGATTTGATACTTCCAACGGTTGCCAACTCATTAGCAGCCCAAGCTGATAAAAAAGAATATTCGCCTAAAAAGCCATACTCTTTAATAATAGATTTATTTTTTATATCACGTATCGTTTTACCGTAGCCGATTGAGAGCTCAGCGTTTAGGCCGTTGTCTTTCATTAGCATTATATCGGTGAACATATCTTGTGCCACAGCTTTCTTCATATTGAATTGGGTTTTAGTACCCAAGCCATAAGCATCAGCGGTGTCAATTTCCAAAGGCACACCTAACATAATTGTTGGGTTGTGATCTTTTAGCACACGAATACGTTTGAAATTATCTTTTACCGTTTTAACTAAAGAACCTGGAGCAGATATATCACCATCAGCATCTTTATTACCATAAACAGCAGCATAAGCAACTACGATACCTTGCTTTTCGTCAAGGTCTTTTATATCGGTTGAAAGTGCTTTAAATTCCATATCCAAATGTAGACAATGTATATAATATAAGCCTTGAAACAAATTTTCAATTTATTTTAAAAT
>Ga0170475_111055952_pt1 | contig 10244 bp, 2 predicted proteins | sample Soicark_Litter_5_FD_111474 | JGI IMG/M metagenome (GOLD analysis project Ga0170475, IMG submission 111474) | Avena fatua rhizosphere microbial communities from Hopland, California, USA. Combined Assembly of 48 SPs | reverse complement strand
TGGGAGGACAGGAGGACGGGAGGTCCGCGAGCTTCTTGTTGTTCGCCGCGCCTTCGGCGCGCTTCAATTGGCTTGAAACGACGCTTCGGGTTCGCAGGCGATAGCGCGAACCCAAAATCTCGGCCTCGCGTGCCCTCCCGTCCTCCCGTCCTCCTGTAAAATCTCGAGCCGCGCAGAGTTGCCCGCCGGTTCAGGCGGGCGGCAAGAGCGACAACAGTCCGCGCAGTGGAAGCTCGGCCCACGTCGGCCGATTGTTGAGCTCGTACAGGAGCTCGTAGGTGGCTTTCTCGAGCAGATGGATCTCGAGCATGGCTTGAACTTCCGACGGGCTGCCGCCCAGGAACGCCGCCCCCTCGCCCGTGGCCAAGTACGACTTGAAGAACTCCCGGGCGCAAGCCTGGAAGAAGTAGCGCGCCCACGGCTCGAGCTGCTGGCTGTCCTCAGGTCGAATCCGGGCTCCGGGGAGCGGCATGGTCAGCACGCCGAAGGCCGCGTAGTGAAACGAGCGCAGCATGCCCGCAACGTCCGCCAAGGGCGACCGCAGGCGACGCCGTTCCGCCGGCGTTCGCGCCGGCTCGCCCTCGAAGTCGATGATGTAAAAATCGCTGCCGGTGTAGAGCACCTGGCCCAAATGGTAGTCGCCGTGGATCCGCATGCGCAGCCCGGAAAGCGGTGGCGAAAGCGCCTTGTCCAAAATTCTTCGGAGGTCGCTCTTGTGACTCGACACTTCGCGCGCCAAGGACGCCGCAGGCTCCGGCAACGCGGCCGATTTGAGCGCGTCGAAGGCGCGCGCGCTGAGGTTACGCACCGACTGGTAAAACGCGCGGCTGCTGAGCGCGTTGAAGGCTTTCGGCGCGCTCTCGCCTTGCGAGCTTTCGAAGAGGGCGGCGTGCAGCTCGGCCGTGCGCCGACCGAGGAGCCGCGCGAGCGGAACGAAGTCTGGTTCCACTCCGCCCGGTGACTCTTCGAGCCAGCTGCGTGTGGGCGCCGGGACCTCACCCAAGCGCCCGCTCAAAGCGGCTTCATAAAACCGCTGCGCGTGGTCAATCGTCAGCTGCCAAGCGTCGCCCTCGTTCGGCACGAAGCTCTCGCTGACCCAAAGCGTGCCGCTGGTCTTGCCCAGCTCGACGTCGATGTACGCTTCGAGGGCCGGCACGTTGGGTCGCCGCGCCGCGCCGGCCAGCGCCTGCAGCACCTCGACCTCTAGGCTGCCGCCGGGCTCGACCCGCCGCACGAGCTTGCCGACGAGCTGTTGTCCGAACACGAACGACGTGTTGCTCTGCTCGGCGCCGATCGGCTTGATCGGCTCCGGCTCCGACAACGCTTGCCCCACGCGCCGCCCGCGCAGCGTGTGCGAGCGTCCCCGGACGCGTTGTTCGCCGAACGCCAACCGATGCAAAAGAACGGCAATTTCCGGGGAAAGGGAGCCGTCGCACAACCAGCGTTCACCGCGCGGGTCGCGTTCCTCGCCGTCAGCTTGGATGCGCACGAGCGCGCCCTCCGGCTTGTCCGTCGCGGCTAGCAATCGCAGCGGCAGGACATACGTTTCGGTTTCGCCTTCGGCAAAGCGCAGCTCGACCAGCGAAAGCCACGGCCCAGCGTCGACCGTCGCGGTCGCCGACTCGGGCGTGACGGGCGCGAGCGAAACCACGTCCAGCAGCCGAGTCCCCGCCACCGGTCGCGCTTTGCTGCGGAACCAGCGCTGAGCGGGGATGAAGGTCGACAGAACCGTCTCGAGCGGTGAGCCGGGGCCAAACAGCGCCCGCCAATCACCTCGAAAAACCTCGGGCGTGAGGCTCAACGGCTGGGTGACGGACGTGGGCCGCTGCCGTTCCAGCTCCCGCGACAGCGACAGCCAGATGCCGTCGTGACCACCCAGCGTCAAACGGTAAGGGCGATTCTCAATCGGCGGGAACGCGCCGTTGCCGACCAGCTCGACCGGGATCGTGCCCAGGTGATCGGGCAAATCGAGCTCGACCCATTGCGGGAAACGCGACAAATTGACGACGACCAATAGCGTGACGTCGGCATGCCGACGCAAGAACGCCAGCACTTTGCGGTTTTCGGGCGCCAGCATGTGCAGACTTCCACGACCGAAAGCCGGGTGCGCTTTGCGCAGCGCGATCATCCGTTTCATCCACCACAAAAGCGAGCTGGGATTCTGCTCCTGAATCTCGACGTTCACGGTCTCGTAGCGGTATTCCGGATCGCTGATCGTCGGCAGAATCAGCTTTTGGGGGTTGGTTCGCGAGAAGCCGCCGTTGCGGTCCGCACTCCATTGCATCGGCGTGCGTACGCCGTCGCGATCGCCCAGGTAGGCGTTGTCTCCCATCCCAATCTCGTCGCCGTAGTAGAGCACCGGCGTCCCCGGCAGCGACAGCAGCAATAGGTGCATCAGCTCGATGCGCCGCCGGTCGTTGTCGAGCAATGGCGCTAGCCGCCGTCGAATGCCCAGGTTGATTCGGGTCTGCCGATCGGCGGCGTAACGCTCGACCATGTAGTCGCGCTCTTCATCCGTGACCATTTCGAGCGTGAGCTCATCGTGATTGCGCAGAAAGATTGCCCACTGGCACGCCTCCGGAATGGCCGGCGTTTGCTCCAAGATGTCGCTGATTGGGTAGCTGTCTTCCATGCGCAGCGCCATGTACAGCCGCGGCATCAACGGAAAGTGAAACGCCATGTGACATTCGTCACCTTCCCCAAAGTACTTGGCGGCGTCCTCCGGCCACTGGTTGGCCTCGGCGAGCAGCATGCGCCCGCTGAAATTGAGGTCGATGTGCGTGCGCAGCTCACGCAAGAACGTGTGCGTCTCGGGCAGGTTTTCGCAGGTCGTGCCGGCTCGTTCGTACAGATAAGGGACGGCGTCCAAGCGCATACCGTCGACGCCGAGCGCGAACCAAAAATCGACGATCTCGAGCATGCTCGCGCGCACGTCGGCGCTGTCGAAGTTCAGATCGGGCTGATGCGAGAAGAAGCGGTGCCAGTAGTAAGCCTTGGCCACCGGATCCCACGTCCAGTTGGCGGTCTCGTAATCCTGAAAGATGATCCGCGCTTCCGCCCATTTTTCGGGCGTGTCGCTCCACACGTAAAAATCACGCTCGGGGCTACCGGGCGGGGCGCGGCGCGCGCGCTCGAACCACGGATGCTGATCGGACGTGTGATTCAGCACCAGTTCGGTGATCACCTTGAGGCCGCGCGCGTGGGCCTCGGTCAAGAGCTCGCGAAAATCATCCAGCGTACCTACCGACGGATGCACCGACAGGTAGTCGGCGATGTCGTAGCCGTCGTCACGCAGCGGTGACGGGTACAAGGGCAAGAGCCACAGCGCCGTGACTCCGAGGTCTTTCAGATAGTCCAGTTTCTGCAGCAGGCCCCGCAGATCCCCGATGCCATCTCCGTTGGCGTCGTAAAAGGAGCGCACGCGCAGCTCGTAGATGATTGCGTCCTTGTACCAGTCGGCGTCGGTCATGGCTTTGCCTCGACTAGCCCAGCGAGATTACCTTCACCAGCGAGCAGGATGGCACTACCGGGCGGCAAGCTGCTACCAAGATCGGGAGCGCTGCGCAGCAAGGCGACCGATGCTCGCAGACGGAGCCGCGCCGCGAGGCCCTCGAGTGTCACCGGCTCGGGGCCGAAATTGAGCACCAGGACGCGGCGGTCGTTGCCACACCAGCGATGCACCATCAACGTCCCGTCCGAGGCCTGCGCCAGCAGGTGCTCGCGGCGCGAGCGTGACAGCACCGGGTCGGTGCGTCGCAGCGCCAAGGCGGAGCGGTAGAGCTCGAGCGTCACACGGTGGGGCGGCGACTCTCGCTCGGCCCAGACCAGCTTCGACCGCTGAAAGGTGGTCAGCGCCTGCGGATCGGGAATATCGTCGATATCCCCGTGAAAGTCGGCAAATTCGCGACGGCGGCCCGCGGTCACCAACGCTCCCAGCTCGGCGTCATGGTCGGTGAAGTAGAGAAAGGGCGTGCTCGCCGCCCACTCTTGACCCATGAACAAGAGCGGGGTCATCGGCAGAAATAGCAACAGCAGCGATGCCGCCCGGAACGCGTCGTGCCCGGCGACGGCATCCAAGCGATCGCCCAACGCGCGATTACCGACTTGGTCGTGATTCTGAATGCAGTAGACGAGCGCTTCCGCGGGCAATAGGTCGGCGGGAGAGCCTCGGGGTTTGCCGGTGAGCGGGCTCGGTTGCCCGGTGTAGAGCCAACCGCGATTGATCACGTCCGCGACGCCCTGGGCGGATGGCTCGAACGCCGCGTAATAGCCGGCGCGCTCGCCGACCAGTGTGACCCGCACCTGGTGATGAAAGTCGTCGGCCCACAGCCCATCGAGACCGTTGTCGGTCACCAGTGTAGCGAGATTGCGCTCGTCCTCGGCGATCAGCAGCTGGCGTGGTTCGAGCTCGTGCGCCACCTCGGCCAGCTCGCTCAGGATATGTTGGGGAGAGTCGTCGATGATCGCGTGTGAGGCGTCGACTCGCAAACCATCGAACCCGAGCTCGCGCAACCAATAGCGAGCGTTATCGAGGACCAGCGCGCGCAGCACGGGGTCTTCGAAATTGGGCGATTGACCCCAGGCGTTGGCGCTGTCGCTCCGAAAGTAGCTCGGCGAATAGGCAGCCAAGTAATTACCGGACGGGCCAAAGTGGTTGTAGACCACGTCCAAAAGCACGCTCAAACCGAGGGCGTGCGCCGCGTCGATCAGCTCGCGCAGCTGATCGGGCGTGCCGTAAGCAGCGTGCGGGGCAAACAACGCCACGCCGTCGTACCCCCAACCGTGCTCCCCAGCGAAAGCGGCGATCGGCATCAGCTCGATGGTCGTGATCCCGAGCTCGACCAGATCCGGCAATCGTTGGCGGACGGCGTCGAACGTTCCTTCCTCGGTGAACGTGCCGACGTGAAGCTCGTAGACCACCTGCTCAGACAGCGGGCGGACGGGCGGCAGGTGCCGGAACGCATACTCGTGCACCACCACTTGAGCGGGACCATGCACGCCGCGCGGTAGATAGCGAGCGTACGGGTCCGGCAACCGCCGGCCATCGACGACGAAGAAATACAAGCTGCCCGGCTTGGCGAGCGACGTCAAAAGCTCGAAGTAGCCGTCGCCGCGAGGGGCAAGCTCGAGCGTGATCTGGACCTGCTCGGTCGCGTCGACCAGCTGCACTGCGCAAGTCGCCGCCTGCGCGAACGCGGCGAACCGTACCCCGCCCGACTCGACGTGGGCGCCCAACTTCAACCTGTCTGCGGTCATGGCTCTTGTCCGACACTTTCTCCGACCCGTTCCAAGAGCGCGATCGGAAAGCTGGCGAACACGCTCGCCAGCGGCAGCTGACCGTCAGCGTCGACGGCCAGCGTCTCGCCCGTGAACAGATCGCGGTAGCGGCCGGCGCCGAGTCCGCAAACCACGCGTTCCCCCCAAACGCGGCCGAGCCGGAAGCTCGAGCTGTCGGGCGCCAAGCGGTGGGAGAACCGCGGCACGACGCACAGCACCGAATCGTTCCCCAGCGCGCGCGTGAACGCGACCGCGTGCTCACCGGCATCGTGGGCCACGTAATCGCCCTGCAAAAACAGATCGGGCTTGGCTTTGCGCAGCTGCAACACCGTGTGCACCACGTACTGTTTGATGCGCCCGTCGGGATACGTCTCCAACAGCTCCTTCGTGAGCGCGCCAAGATCGCGGCGCTTCGCGACCAGGTCGGCCAAGTAGCGGCGGCGCAGCTCGTAGTCGACGGGGCGTCGGTTGTCCGGATCGACCAGGCTTTGATGCCACAGCTCGCTGCCTTGGTAGGTGTCGGGGACCCCCGGGACGCACAAGCGAAGCAGGGTTTGAGAGAGGGCGTTGGTGGCGCCCGCTCGGTCGATGACCGCGCAAAAATCGCTCAGCTCGTCGCGAAAGATGCGGTTGCCGAGCGCCGCGGTCGCAAACTCAGTCACCGCCTGCTCGTATTCGGCGTTGGTCGTCAGCCACGACGTCTCGGTCTTCGCCTCACGCGCCGCTTTCAGGAGGAACGCGCTCGCTCGCTCGGGCAAGTCGGCCAGCGCGCTTTGGTCCCCGCCAAACGGCCAGACGCCGACCAGCGTTTGATAAAAGAGATACTCGAGCGTTCCCTCCGGCGCGACGCGCTCGCCAATCATCCGACGCAGCGGGTTGGCGATTTCACGCAGCCGATTCGCGGTGCGGCGCCAGCGCTCCGGCACTTCGCTCAACACCGCGATGCGAGCGGCCGCGTCTTCGCCGCGCTTACTGTCATGGGTGGAGGTGGTCGTCATCGCCAGCGGCCAGGAGCGGGCGCGACTTTCGTTCTCTCGGTGAAGCTCGCGAGCCTTGATCGAAAATTTTGCCGGCGAATCACCGACGTCGTTGCGGCAAATCAGCCGCGAATAGCGATAAAAGGCCGTATCTTCGATGGCCTTGGCCATGATCGGCCCGGTGAGCTGCTGAAAGCGCATGGCAAACGCGACGTGGCCGCGACGTTGCTCCTCGGTGCCCTCGAGTCGAAGCAAGAGTAGCTCTGCCAAGAACGCGTACAAGCTCGGGCTGTGGGCGGGGTTGCGAAGGCGAGCCAGCCGCCCCGCCGAACGTACGATGCGCTCGTCGCGGTCCTGAACCGGCTGCCCCGGTCGCACGTAAGTGCGATACACCGGCAGCGCGCAGACGATCTCGACCAGCGCCCCCGTCAGGCCGAGCAGCGTAAAATCTCGGAAATGGCGGTTTTCCATGGCGATTCGATGGGCCGCCTGCGACAGCACGTTCAGCTCGCTGATTAGGACGTAGCGGACGACGTAGCGTTTGCACTCGTATTCATGGTCGGCAAACGTCCGTGTATCACCGGTGAACGATGCATACGTTCGGGTCAGCTGCTGCTCGGCGGTCGGGTCGACCCAGAGCCCGCGCAGGCTGACCCCGAGCTCGTAGCCGGTCGTGCCGTCCACGGGCCACTCTTCGGGCAAGCTTTCGCCGCGCTGCAAGATCTTCTCGACCACGATCGGCAGCGGCCGCGCGGCGTCGTCGGGGCTGATCCGCCCGTCGAGATCGGTGCGGTGGAAGCGCGCTTGCAGCTTTTCGAAGTAAGCGAAAGGATCGTAAAGGCCATCGGTGTGATCGAGACGCAAGGCGTCGACGTGTCCGGCTTCGATCAGCTTGAACAGCGTCGCGTGAGCCTCCTGAAAGACCATATCGTCTTCCATGCGCACGGCGGCCAGGTCATTGATGTCGAAGAAGCGCCGATAGTTGATCTCTTCCGTCGCGACCCGCCACGAGCAAAGCCGGTAACTCTGTTGCTCGAGCACGCTATCCAGGGTGTCGAAGCTGCTGGCCGCTCCCGGCGTACCATTGATCTGAGCCAGCGCGCGCTCGAAGGCGTCGCGCACCGGCGGCGACTCGCGCCAGAGCCCGTACAGCCGCCGCTTGATCACTTCTTTCTCGCGTGCGCGCTCCCGCTTCAGCTCGGGCTTGGTCTCGTGGCGCTCCGGCAGATGCCGAATCGCCGACACCAGGCTCTCGAGCTCGTGGCGATGCAAGTCTTGTTCATCGAGCGTCAGCCGCGACAAGGCCAGCTCGAAGAGCGGCAACAGCGACTTTGGGCCGAGTGGAAGGCAGTGCTCGTAGTAGCTGAGCTTGAAGCCGGCTTCCGCCCAAACGATCTTGAGCTCGCCGCTTTCGAGCACGGTGCCGTACTGATCACCCAACAACGGCAACAGGACTCGCCCTGCCAAATCTACTCGCAACGGCCGCCAATCGATGTCGAAAAAATCGGCATAAAGCGAGCTTGGACCGTTCTCGAGCACGTCGTCCCACCATCGGTTTTGGCCGACCGTGATCCCCATATGGTTCGGCACCCAGTCGAGCAAGAGGCCCATGCCGCGTTCGCGGAGACTACGCGCCAATTCTTCGAACGCGGTCTCGCTGCCGAGCTCGGGGTTCAGTCGTCGGTGGTCGACGACATCGTAGCCGTGAGTGCTGCCGGGGACGGCCGCCATGATCGGTGAAGTGTAGACGTCGGTGATGCCGAGCTCGTGCAAGTAGCCAACGGTGGCCGCGGCGTCCTGAAGATTGAATTTGCCATGCAGCTGCAGCCGATAGGTGGCTCCCAGCCGGTGTCGCGCTCCTTTTTGGCGAATCACGCGTGAGGCGGAGCGCAGCAATTGGGTCGAGCGCGCCATCAGCGGCAGCGCGGTGAGCTCGCTCGGCAGCTGGCCGCGCTTGCCGTCGTCGCTGGTATCGACGAGCACTTCCCACGGCTCGCGCACGGTACCGAGCTGGGGCAGCGTCACCTCGACGTCGGTGTGGGCCGCGTTGATCACGAGCAGCAGGTTGTCGTCCACGAGCGGCCGACCATCGTCGTCCACGTCGTCGATGCCGCGCCCGGCCAGAAACATCTGCACCGTGCGATTGTCCGCGTCCTCCCAATCGGCTCGCGTCATCGGCTGGCCATCGGCGCGAAACCACAGCAGATCGCGCAACGCCGTGCCGGCCACGTCCAGGCCCTGGAAGAATTTGGAGCGGCGCAGGGCCGGATGCTCGCGCCGAATACGAATCAAGCGGCGAGTCAGCTCAAGTAGTGCCCGTTGCTCGCCATCCAGTCGCCAATCGACGTAGCTGAGCTCGTTGTCTTGGCAATAGGCGTTGTTGTTACCGCGCTGGGTTCGACCGAGCTCGTCGCCGGCGACCAACATCGGGGTACCTTGGGCCAGCAGCAACGTCGCCAGGAAATTGCGCTGCTGGCGTGCACGCAGCGCGCGGATCGCCGGATCATCGGTGGGGCCCTCGGCCCCGTAGCCATGGGAGTGCTCGTTGTCGTTGCCGTCGCGGTTGTCTTCACCGTTGGCTTCGTTGTGCTTGTGATCGTACGACACCAGATCGCGCAACGTGAAACCATCGTGGGCGGTCACGAAGTTGACGCTGGCGGCCGGCACGCGGCCCCCGGATTCGTACAGATCACTGCTGCCGGTCAGGCGGTAGCCCATGTCGCCGAGCAGGCCCGGATCACCGCGCCAGAACGCGCGCGCCGTATCGCGGTATCGCCCATTCCATTCGGCCCACCGCACCGGGAAGTTGCCGACCTGGTAGCCACCGTCGCCCACGTCCCACGGCTCCGCGATCAACTTCAGCTCACGCAAGGTACTGGACTGGTGAATCAGCGTGAAGAAAGACGACAGCTGATCGACCTCGTGTAGTTGCCGCGCCAGCGCCGATGCCAAATCGAAGCGGAAGCCATCGACGTGCATCTCGCCCGCCCAATACCGCAACGAGTCCATGATCAGCGTCAGCACCTGCGGGCTACGCACGTTCAAGGTGTTGCCGGTACCGGTGTAATCGAAGTAGTGGCGGCGGCTGTCGCCTACCAGACGGTAATAGGTCGCGTTGTCGATGCCTTTGAAGCTGAAGGTCGGGCCAAGGTGGTTGCCTTCCGCGGTGTGGTTGTAAACGACGTCGAGAATCACCTCCAGGCCGGCGCGGTGCAGGTCCTTGACCATCTGCTTGAATTCACGCACCTCGTCACCGAGCTCGGCTCCGCTGCGGTAGCGCACGTCCGGCGCGAAGAAGCCGATCGAATTGTAGCCCCAGTAATTCCGCAGCCCTCGGTCGAGCAAATGCTTGTCGTCGACGAAGGCGTGAACCGGCATCAGCTCGATCGTGGTGATGCCGAGGTCTTTCAGGTGGCGCACGATCGCAGGGTGCGCAATCCCGGAATAGGTGCCGCGCAGTGCTTCGGGCACCTCGGGGTGAAGCCGAGTCAAGCCTTTGACGTGCGCCTCGTAGATCACCGCGCGCCGCATCGGCACGCGCGGCGCCTGATCACCCTCCCAATCGAAGCTCGGATCGATCACCAAGCCGCGCGGCGCGCCGAGCGCAGTCTCGCTGGAGGGCCGCAGGTCCGCTTCGGGATTGCCTAGCTCATAGCCGAAGCAACCTCGATCCCAACGTTCGACACCATCGACTGCGCGCGCGTACGGATCGAGAAGGACGACGTTCGGATTGAAGCGGTGACCGCGATCGGGATCATACGGCCCGTGAACGCGGTAGCCGTAGCGTTGACCGACTTCGACTCCCGGTAGGTAGATATGCCAGACGAACGCCGTGGAGTGCGTGACCGGGATCCGCGTCTCGGCTCCCTGCTCGTCGAACAGGCACAATTCGACGGCCTCCGCATGGGCAGAAAACAGACTAAAATTGACGCCTTCGCCATCCCAGGTTGCGCCGAGCGGGTGCGGGGACCCGGGCAGAGTTTTCATGAG
>Ga0170475_121837333_pt1 | contig 10248 bp, 8 predicted proteins | sample Soicark_Litter_5_FD_111474 | JGI IMG/M metagenome (GOLD analysis project Ga0170475, IMG submission 111474) | Avena fatua rhizosphere microbial communities from Hopland, California, USA. Combined Assembly of 48 SPs | reverse complement strand
CTGGTCGTTGCGCGACGGCGGCGTCGTCTCGCCCGCGATTTCCCACACGGCGCTGCCGGCGAACGCGAAGCCCAGCGATTCCCAGAACGTCAGGCCGTTGCTGCGCGCGAGGCCGAAGTAGACGGAGCCCTGGTATGGGTGGCCCAGCTGGTTGATCTCGAACGGATCGCGGTCGACCACCCAGCTGCTGTGCAGGTTGCGGCGGATGGAGCCGACGCTCACGCCGTAATCGTCCGGGCGGACGAAGGCGTGATCCACGCGGTTCAGCAGCAACTGGAAGGTGGCGATTTCCAGCGCCGCGGCGCCATAGCTTTTGTATGGACGTGGGTCGTCGCCATGCACGGGTTCCTGCAGCGGATCGTCGTCCGCCTGGACGGCGCCGGCGGCCAGCGCCAGCAGCACCGCGCAGGCGCAGCGGCGCGGCATGAAGCGATTCCTCGATACCTTCATGTTCCTCTCGACAGCGGGTGAGCATTGTTAATCTAAATATAACGAATGCTCACCATCGATGTCGCACGGAACCGGATGGGTAGAACAGCACGTCCCAGGTCACCGTCACCATCTTCGCGTTCTTGGTGAAATCGTACGCGCTCGAATCCTTCACCGAGTCCCACTGCACCTTCAGGTCCATGTTCTTGCGAAAGTCCCAGCGCACGCCGACGAAGCGCGTGTTGTCGTTCTGCGTTTCCGTATAGGTCGCGGTCTGCTTTTCCTTGTACGAGGAAAATCCAGCCATCGGCATGAACTGGCCGATGCGGTAGCCGACCGTCGCCGTCCAGCTGGACGACTTGTAGTCCAGCGCGGGACGCATGAAGCGGTTGGCTTCCGCGCGCACCATCCAGTTGCCGTAGTCGATGCTGCCGGACAGGCCGACGATCCGCTGGCGCGTGCCCCGGGCGAAAGTCGGGTCTTCGCCCGGCGGATACATCGACAGGTCGATCGAGTTCTGCATGTAGATCAGGCGCGCACCGAACACCTCGTTGGACACGTCGAGGTAGCCGCCCAGGATGTGCTTCCAGTCGTCGTCGACGCGATAGCCGTAATAGATCTTGCGCTGCTCGGTGTTGTTCTCCGTGGTCTCCTGGCCGGCGAACAGGGTGCCGGTGACGGCCCAGTCGCCGAAGCTGCGCGAATGGCGCACGTTCACGCCGTTGTAGGCGCCGACCTCCCAGCCGTAGATATCCTGCGGCACGCGCGCCCACGGCAGCGTGTAGCCGATGTAGACGCTGTCCGAGTACGCGTAGATCGGCAGCCGGCGGCGGCCCACTTGCACCGTCGTATCGGGCGCCACGTCGTACGAGAGATAGGCCCAGTCGACTTCCGGCTTGCCGTGCTCCGATGCGCGCGCCACCGCCTGGACGGTGCCGGACAGCTTGCCGGTGAAGCGGTAGCTGGCCTGCAGGCCCACGAGCGATTCGCGCGCGAGGCTCCATTCGTTGCCGTGGTAGACGGCGCCGTGCTCGTAATTGCCGATGAAGCAGGGACACGGCTGTCCCATGAACTCCCCGTCGGAACCGCCATAGGCCTTGCCCGCGGTGACGGTGGCGAACCCCGAAATACTCAAGTCGCTGGCCTGTGCCATGCCGGCGCTGGACAACAGCGCGGCGATCATCAGTTTCTTCATGCTTTTTATCGGTTAGTTGGCGGTGGCGATGACCTTGACGGTGGCGTCAACGTCCTTCCTGTCGATGTAGCCGACGGCGTTCGGATCGGCGGCGACGGCCTTGCGCATCGCCGCGCCCGAGTCCACCTCGGCGGGCGGCGTGCCGGTGCCCGTGAAAATCAGCTTGCCCCACATGGCCTGGACCTGGACCGGGTCCTTCTTGCAGGCCTTGGCGAAGAACTCGTCGCGCAACGGATTCTTTTCCGTGAGGTTGATCGGGGTCGGCGACTTGATCTTGCCGAGGAACGCCTGGCATACCTGCGTCACGGGCGGCGCCAGCGACGAGTGGGCTGACACGATGATGCTGATCTCGGCGTGCGCGGGCGCCACGGCGCACGCCGCGAACGCCACGGCGGATGCCGCAGCGGGAAGGACTCTCTTCATGATGATGGTGTGGTGTTGAAAAGGATGCGGGTCAGGCGCGGCGCCGCGCGACGGGACTGTTCGATGCCGGCAACGCGAGCCTGTCGCGCGCGGCCGGTTGCGGCAAGGCGTCCTGGCGCGCCAGGGTGAACACGCTCACGACGGCGGCCAGGCTGGCGGCCTGCTCGCGCAGCGCGCTCGCCAGGCCCGCGGTCTCGTCGACGAGACCGGCGTTGCTCTGCGTGTCCATGTCCATCTGGGCGATGGCATCGTTGATATGCTCGATGCCCGCGGTCTGCGCCTTGCTCGCTTCGGCGATCGCGGCCATGATGTCGGTGACGCGCCGGACGCTGCTCACGATCTCGTCCATCGTGCGGCCGGTCTGGTCGGCCAGTGTGGTGCCTAGTTCGACCTGGGTGACCGAGCGCCCGATCAGGGCCGTGATGTCCTTCGCCGCGGCGGCCGAACGCTGCGCGAGGCTGCGCACTTCGTTCGCCACGACGGCGAAGCCGCGCCCGTGTTCGCCGGCGCGCGCCGCCTCGACGGCCGCGTTCAGCGCGAGCAGGTTGGTCTGGAACGCGATGCCCTCGATGACGCCGACGATGTCCGCGATTTCGCGCGACGACGCATGGATCGCCTCCATCGTGGCGATCACCTGCCCGACGACGGCGCCGCCCTGCGTGGCGACATTGGCGGCGAATCCGGCCAGTTCGTTGGCCTGCGCGGCATTCGCCGCGTTTTCCTTGGCCGTGCCGGTGAGCGCGCCCATCGACGACGACGTCTGCACGAGAGCCTGCGCCTGGTGTTCCGTGCGTCCGGCCAGGTCGCCATTGCCCTGCGCGATCTGGACCGAGGTGGCCGCGATGTTGTCGGTGGCGCTGCGCGCCTCGCTGACGATCCGCACCAGGCTGCCGTTCATGTCCCGCAGCGCCTTCAGCAGCTTGCCCGTCTCGTCCTGGGCATCCACGGCGATCATGCTGGTCAGGTCGCCCGCGGCGACGGTTTCCGCCACCCGCACCGCCTCGTTCAACTGGCGCACCAGCGTGCGCGCGACGAGCAGCGCGAAGGCCAGCGTGACGACGAGGCCCAGCACGCCCGTGACGGCGCCGCCGAGCACGGCCCGGTTCGACGAATCGGTCGCCGCGCCCACGGTGCCGGTGAAGCGGTCGCGCGCCGCCGTGCGGAACCCCGCGACATCCTTGCGATAGGTCGCCAGCGCCGCGGCCATCGCCTGCAGCCTGTCCTTGGCCGGCATGCCGTTGTGATTCGCCATCGCGTCGGAAATCGCGCGGGCCGTCTTGTAATACGTGTCGAACTCCAGCGCCAGCCGGCCCAGGTCCGCCTCATGGACCTGGTCGAGCGCGCGCACGCGGCGGTAGTTGTCCGCCACCTTCGCAGCCAGGGCGTCGGCGCCGGCGATCTGCTCGGGTTCACCGGCGGCGGCGGCCGAGTTCAGCACGTCGATGATCTTGTCCAGGGCGCCCGTGTTCTCCGTCAGCGCATCGAGCACCGGATACTGCACGTCGCGCACATCCGCCAGGCGCAGGTTGTTCTGCTTGAAGACGATGGCCGTGAAGGTCAGGTAAGCCCCCATGCACAACATCGCAATGGCCGGCGCCAACAGGACTTTCCACAGCACGGGCAGGCGGCTCAGCATCTTCACTCCACGCAGAAGCCGCAGGCCGGCCCCTCAAAGTTGACTTGAGGCAAATGTTATCTGGTATTTACTCATTCTGGCAAGAAAATAATTTCGTATAGACAACATTTGTGAAGTATGTGAAATCCGGACTACGCCAGCCTGGCCAGGTCGCCTTTGAGGTGGACCACCGTCGGCGTCACGACCGCCAGGAACGCTGCTTCACGCGCACGGCGGGCGTAACCGCCGCTTTCCGCGCGCAGCAACGCCCGTCCCCCCAACGCCTGCAACTCCAGCGCGACGGCAGCCGCCGCGATGTCGACCATCCGCAGGCGCAGCGCCAGCAGGTCGCGCGGCCGTTCGCGCAGGCTGCCGTCATCGAGACCGGCGCACAGCGTCTGCCGGCACGCCGCGATCTCCGCATCGAGCGCGTCGATGTCGCCCGCCAGGCCTGACGGCCTGCCGTCGAGCGCCGCCCGCGCCGCCCGCAGCGATGCGCGCGCGAGTCCGAGCCCGAGACCGCATTGCAGGCCGACGAAAACGGGACGGATCGACGGCAGGAAGACCCGTGCCTGCGGGTGGATCTGCCAGGAGGCATCGAGGACGACCTCCTCCAGGCGCAAGGCGGCCGTGTTGGTGCCGCGGAGCGCGAGCAGATCGAGGTCGGGTTCGCGCACCACGCCGCGCGCGTCGTGGGGGAGCGCAAACACGGCGGGATTGTCTCCATGTTCGGCGCCGACAGCGATCGCGGCGACGAACCCCTGCCTGCGTACATTCGTCGCCCAGGCCACTGTGCCGTTCAGCCGCATGCCGTCCGGTGCGGCGGTGCCCGTGATGTGCAGCCGGTCCAGGCCGCCCAGGAATTTCATCGCATTCGACAAGCCGGGCGCGCCCGCAAGGCGGCCGTGCAACAGGTCTGGCAGGAGCCGCCGCACGAGGTCGCGGTTCGGGCTCGCCAGCAGGCAGGCGATGACGGCACGCTGTGCCCAGTACACGAAGGCGGCACTGAGCGAGTGTTCGGCGAGTCGTGCGACGATGTCGGCGGCGGCACTCAGGGCGCGTCCGTCACCGCCCTCGCCTTCAGGCACTGCCGCCGCGAACAGGCCGGCCCGGGCCAGACGGGACCGCAGCGCATCGGCGTGCAGCGTGTCCGAGTCAAGGTTGTCCGCGTGCCCGTCGAGCCAGGCGAGCAGAGATTCATCCATTCGTACCATCGATTCGTCCGGTGTAAAAACGCAATGTAGCGATGCTAGACGAAATCAAGATCCATACATTCTCCGGTTGCGTGATCGGAACGTTGGACTGGCGCCGACCTTGCTCATTCGGAGTCGCAGTCGACCTCCTCTTTGTCGGGATACCCTCCCCTGACCCGCTAGCAGGACGGTGTTTTCCATACATGCCACTACGCGTATCGGCCCACGTTACATGGCGACTTATTTGTGGGAGACATGCTCGAACTTCCCCTTATCGGTCAGCCTAGCCACCGCAGTGCCCTCGACACGGCACACATAGTCCCGATCAAACTGACAGCCCTCGATCTGGTCGACAACCTTGTCGTCGATGATCGACAAATACACGCCGGACATCACGTCACGCTCCTCGTTGCGTACGATATCAAAGTCGTCAACGCGAACCAGCACAACCTGTTTCATCGGCGGAAACACGAGAAAAGTCGCCGCCACTTTTTGTTGGAATGGCGGCGAAAACCCTTCGGTATACTGCTGCCCATTCATTGCATAGTCGTGGTTGCCGATGATATCCATGAGGGGATCATGACGCTTCGGATCGGCGACGTAAGGATAAAAGTCGGGAGCGCATCGATCGGTTGTCCTGGGGCGACCGTTCGGACCTTGAAGCTTCGGGCGGCACCATGACAAATAGCGGTCGTAGTCCAAAGGCAGCCGCGTAACCTCGTAGTTCGAAAGCAGGCGTGGCATGGCACCGGCTACCGCAAAGGTTTCCACGTTAGAAGTTCGCTGTCTCACGTAGCTGTAGAACGTGCCACCTGACGGAATGAGTAACCTATCGCCGATGGCAAAAAATTCCATGACCGGTTGCGCGCACGTTACGGGCGCATTCGCCAGTACATGGACATCCTTCACGCTGCTCAGGGACACACCCAGTTTCTTCTTCAAAAACGCGTCGACCTGCTTTTCGGTTACGTCCGCCTTGGTAAACGATTGGAACACGTCCGAGAAGAAATATTCCTCCGCATGGAACCGAACGGCACAATCAGCTGAAAATCTGGCTTCGCCGTCCCGGACAACAATCGTATCGAATCGCGACACCAAACCTGGCGGCACTCGTCCGTCATAATCCGCGGAACGGTCGAACTTCCATGTTCCGTTCGGCGCAGCAGCATGCGCCAGCGAGCAGACTACGCCGAAGCCACACGACAGCGCGGCCAGGATCAAGCGATACATTCCAACCTCGACGGCTTTTTTTCGTGCGCTCGTCATCACTGCGCACAATCGAACTGCGAGCCACTCAGCCGCTTGCGCTCGCGGTCCAACGCTCGCTTGACTTTGTCAGTAGATCCCATCACTGCCGGCTCGAGATTCCAACTGGCGGAGGCCGAATAGCAGTAGCCACCCGGTCTGTCGGCATTGGATAAATAGACGACCGGCTGGTCGACGTAGCCGTCGAAGGAATTGGCCTTGACGGTCATGCTGGCGGCGATGTCGAGCTTGCCGTCGCCGTTAATGTCCAGGTAGCGCACGTCACGAAAGCCCCGACAGTTGTCGGCATTCATATCCATGGGAAGATCGATCAGGACCGGAGCGTCCTGTCCGTTCTCCGCCGTCATCAGGCGGCAAGAGGCATTGGATATGCCTTTGAACCGCACGGTGACGAGTGCCAGCAGGTGACCACCTTGCGGCGCTGACCAATAGAGCGTCTTTTCCGGCTTCAGCAATGCGATCGGCTCCTCCGGGACATCGTCACGTCCCGTGAACACCGCCGCTGCCCGCGCCGTTAATGCGTTCACTTCCGCCCCGTTCGCCTGGCGTATGCCTTCGTCCGGATTGGCATGAGCAAGAGACATACCGAACGCGGTAGCACATAGCAAAACGCCAAGCCGGCGCACTAGATGTGTCATTAGACCTGTTATTCTCACGAGGAACACGATCTCATCAGGATGAAATGGGTTTCAATTAAACCGTCTCGGTCTGTCGGTCCGCCTTTCGGATATTGCCTCCGATACTGGCATATTCATATTTTTCGTCGCCGCCGAGATATACGACACGGGGATCCGACGGAAGAGTTGCATCTTTTGCAAAGCCAGCCAAAGAGTCATGTACATAGTTATCGAAAAACTTGATTAATTTTTCGTCATTCATCCCTCGGTTGTGCACAAACTCATCTTCATAGGCTGTCACTAATGCTTTGTAATGCGGACGTAAACTTCTCCGGAGCACGTTTGGAGCCGGTAGACCTGGATATCGTTCGCGAAGTGGCCCCATAATCGATTTCACATCCTCCATTAATTGAGCATCGTAAAAATCGAGCCTGCTTTGAAGATCTGCCATCTTTGGAAGCGCGTCAAGCCGTGATTTGGCCCCTAAAAACTTATCCTGAGCAATTTCGAGTTTTCTGCGCGCCTGATCAATGTCCTCCGCCGTCGGCGGCGGCGCTGACTGGGCATTCGACATATTCATCGCTCGGATAGAACGAAGTTGCAGCAATAAATCCAGTTCTCTGGCGGCCTTTTCTTTTTTCTGCCTCAACGCGTCAACCTCTTTGTTGAGCAAGGCTTCGTCTTCCTTGAACTTCGCGTTCCACCTTGAGACTCTCCCGGCCTCGCTCTTATTCCCACTCAATTTCATGCGAATTGCGCGGAACCTCCAGGCATAGTACAAACTCATATTTTTATTCATGAGTTCACCAAGACTCGTCGATGCGCCCAGAGTCTTCACATAGTGATTGTAAGTCGCCAGAAGATCCGGATCCATTGCAAAATCTGCTTTATTCTTTTCGGACCATTTCAACACTGGCAGTAGCGGAACGCCTTTTATCAATGCATAATTGTACATATGCATTAGCGGTATAACGCCCAAATTTTCGGAAGGCAAAGTTGCACGCGCGCCCTCTCCCGGAGCATAACTGCCGCCTACGTCAGAGTGTACGCCCGGGTAAACAGTTTCGTAAAAATGGGCTGGCTTTGAAGCTGTGTTCTTCCGCAGGCAGCTTACACTGTCCACAGGAAAAGAATTTCGAATTTCGTGCGCCGCGATGAAGTGCCGCACCTCCTCCACCATCGGATCGATCTCCAGCATGTTACCCCAATCGCTATGCCCATCATATATACCAGGTGCCGGGTCTGCCCCAGCAACTCCGTTATGAGAAAAAGCCAAGCTCGATGGTCGGGTTCCGATAAAACTGGCAAGACGATCGTCAACAATATATCGCAGACTGGAGAGCGCAGTGCCTATCTTGCTTGTCGTATTGTTGCTCATTGGGAGCCCAACCGATGCGACGGTATCGAACAATCCCAGGAAGCGAACTCGCAACGGCCAAGATCCGGTCTTGAGAACCCATTTTCCTCTTGATTGGATGCATCGCTCCTTCAGAAACAAATTCACGAATGCACGCGCGAGCGCCGCACCGCGACTAAAACCGAACACGGAAATATTAATCTCAGAAATACCATTCGAAGGCGAATTCGCCAAAGCTAGATGGCGTTTGACCGACTCGTCGAATTTTCTCAGCGCGTATTCCAGTCTGTCCGATCCTTTTCGACCAAAGCTAAGTCCGGTTAAGTCACCACCATCATCACCGACCTCGGAAAAATAGGTACCGACTCCCTGGAGGTAGAAACTATATACGCCGTTGACTTGATCGATTGGCTTGTGCACACGGAACAGCTTCGCCACGTTACTATGCTTACGCAACCCCTCATCCGCGTAGAGGTTATTGCCCGTCCCGTCAAAAAAGAACGAAAACCAGAGTCTTTGCCTGCAGGTTGTCACAGGCCCAAGCTCTACTTGACGCACAGCAAGGGAAAAGGTCCCGAGCGGCGAAGGCTTTTGCACGATCGGAGACTGAGCTGCACTGAGCATTTCTGCCTGATCCGGCCCAAAGCGCAGACCGGTCTCTGTAGGCTGCAACAGGGGCATTTTGACGTCCCCGACAGCGTGACTATTCTGGTTTTTGGTCATTGCTGCACTTTGGGAAATTTAATTTTTCAACACGGTCTTCGCTCAATTTCAAACGTGGGAGTGACATTTCCTCGGTAATTTGAACTTGCACCGATCCATCCGGATAAAAGTGGGTCTCAAGATGATTCGGCTTGCCAGCGGCAGTTCGTGTCACCTTTACAAATTCTTCTTTATACAGATAATGTTGCAGCACTTCCGTTTTTCCAGTTATCGGGTCTTTTTTGGTGTAGCTGCAGCCATCGACTTGCCAGCGAAGTTGCACGAATATTGCCCCCGACTCACCGGGCGAAAGATTAATGCAGCACACTGAACCGCTTCCTCCGCTGGTAGGACTACTGACTCTTACAATTCCTCCATTGCGATTATCGACCTCATAATCTTCGATATGATGGTTGGTATAGTTATATCCAACCAGGTCAAGTGTCATGGTAGTTTTATTTGGATTCTGCGATTGCGCGACTGCAACCATCCCGAAGAACAAATCAAAGTACACCAACAACGCACCCACGACCAATGCCAGCGCGCTGACGCAAAAAATTTTGCACTTCTCTTCATTTCACTCCTTCCGTGACAGCACCACCCTCGAGACACATCACCAATTCTGAAAATTTTGAGGGTTCCATTTTCACGGCATTCATCAAATTCGACCATTGGCTCTCATTTGCAGGGGACTTCCCCACAGTGAGGGCCGCGACGTTATAAAGAATGAGGTCATTCAATAATCGCAACCCGAGGCTTTTTGCCTCGTTTATATTTGAAACGACAAATTCATACTGCCGAGCAACATCCAGCTTTTCAAGAGAACTGGGTGCATCTTCTCGTAGCCCTTTGAGAACCTGGTCGGGTTCGCATGAATCTACCAAAGCGAACTCCTGAGAAGGACATAAATTCAGTGCTTCGTCGGCACTCACCACATCATTGAACATCGAGTCGACGGATTTTATAGTTCCGCGTCGGTCGACGTACCACCATTTTTGCGCTACGCTCAGGAATACCATTGCCTGTTCGGCGTCAAGAACATCGATTAACGACTCAAATACTCTGGGATCAAAAAACCTCAACATCGCGTCCATACCTTCCGATAAGCGCACGTTGAGCCGAACTTTCAGCCGATCCCTTAATTGCCCGATCTCCAGCGGAGACAACAACATCATCACGGACGACGAATAGGTGCCGTTTTCACTGACCCAGTTCAAAAGACTCAATGGTAATCGCACTGCCCCATCAGAACCGGCGAGGACAAGGATCGGCGCGACAGCCAAACTATTCGCCTCGGTCGTACCCTCGAAAAGGCTCACCCAGGTCGTTGACGTTCTCGCTAACTGACGATAAAGCCCAGGCAACCCACCGTGGTCCAGCAGAAAATACAAGTTTGCGGGGTTCCCCGCAATGCTGCCTTCAGTAAAATCCTGAAGATCAAGAAATCGCGT
>Ga0170475_100155976_pt1 | contig 10248 bp, 2 predicted proteins | sample Soicark_Litter_5_FD_111474 | JGI IMG/M metagenome (GOLD analysis project Ga0170475, IMG submission 111474) | Avena fatua rhizosphere microbial communities from Hopland, California, USA. Combined Assembly of 48 SPs | reverse complement strand
GCCACGTCGCGGAACAACGCCGCCGGCACGAGCAGCAGCGACGCGCAGGCCCAGATACCGTCGAATTCCCCGCGCCATGCGACGTCCCCGAAGCGCATGAGGTGGACGACGGCGCGGTCGCCAACGCGGGAGCGGGCGAGTTGCACCATCTCATCGAAGGCGTCGAGGGCGATTACCTCGTGGCTGCGTTCGGCGAAGGCCAGGGCATCTCGCCTCGACCTCGCTTTACAGCCAGCACCCTCCTTTTGAAATACGCACCTAATCGTTGTCGACACGATTCCTGGCCTCAATCAAGCTATTCCATAAAGAAGGGCCAGAGGTGCATGCTATGTTGACAGACAGCAGGCAAGCCGGAAATGAAAACGGCGACACCTCAATTTGGAAGCGAGCCGAGGCCCCCTCTGTCTCCCTGCCGAAAGGTGGTGGTGCGATCCGTGGGATCGGCGAGAAGTTTGCCGCCAACCCGGTCACCGGCACCGGCTCGATGTCGGTGCCCATCGCCACCAGCCCAGGCCGTTCTGGCGTTGGCCCGCAGCTCTCCATGTCTTACGACTCCGGCGCCGGTAACGGTCCGTTCGGGTTCGGCTGGAACCTGTCCCTTCCGTCGATCACCCGCAAGACCGATAAGGGCCTGCCGCAGTACCACGACGCCATTGATTCGGACGTCTTCATTCTCTCCGGCGCTGAAGACCTGGTGCCGGTGCTCGTTCAAAACGCACAAGGGAAATGGGAGCGAGAGAACTTGCCTGCGCGAACGGTGAACGGAGTGACCTACCGGGTTGACCGTTACCGCCCGCGCGTCGAAGATCTCTTCGCCCGTATCGAGCGCTGGACGAATACCGCCGACGCGACCGATGTGTTCTGGCGCTCCATTTCCAAGGACAACATCACCACTTGGTACGGCAAGATGGCCGACAGCCGTGTCGCAGATCCCGCTGACCCGCGTATCGCGGATCCCGCTGACCCGAGTCGCATCTTCAGTTGGTTGATCTGTCAGAGCCACGATGACAGGGGTAACGTCATCGTCTACGGCTACAAGTCCGAAGACCCGGTGCGGATCTTCGAGGACACGGCAGGAAACAGACTCGCCAAGACCCACGAGCGCAACCGTACGGACGCATCCCGTTCGGTCCAGCGCTATCTCAAGCGCATCCGCTACGGCAATCGTTCGCCCTACTTTCCGGCGTTGAAGGACGATGCTCCCTGGCCCGAACCTCCGGATGCCAGCGCACGTGACGGAAGCAACGCCTGGCACTTCGAGGTCGTCTTTGATTACGGCGAGCATGACGCTAACGCGCCGACGCCCAACGATGCGGGCACATGGCCTGCACGCAAGGATCCATTTTCTTCCTATCGCGCTGGCTTCGAGGTCCGCACCTACCGGATCTGCCAGCGCGTCCTGATGTTCCACCACTTCCCAGCCGAGGCGGGCGTCGGGCGCGACTGCCTCGTGCGCTCCACTGACTTCGCCTACTCTGACGAAGTCAACCCGACCGATGCCCGCAACCCCGTCTACACCTTCCTGAAGACAGTCACTGAGACCGGCTACCGCCGCAATAACGGCGGCTACGACCAGCGCAGCCTACCGCCCGTCGAATTCGAGTATACCGAACCCATCGTGCAGGACGTGGTGGAGGAAGTGGATCCGCAGAGCCTGGAAAACCTCCCCATCGGCCTGGACGGCAGTGCCTACCGCTGGACCGATCTGCACGGCGAAGGCATCCCCGGCATCCTGAGCGAGCAGGCCGGCGCCTGGTTCTACAAGCGCAACCTGAGCCCGATCCCGGACCTGCGGCCAGACGGCGGCGAGGTCGTGAAGGCGAAGTTCGCCCCACTCGAAAGGGTTGCACTCAAACCCAATGTCGCGCTGGCCGGCGGCGCCGAATTCATGGACCTGGCGGGCGACGGCCAACCCGACGTCGTGGTCATGGATGGCCCCACGCCGGGCCTGTACGAACACGACGAGGCTGAGGGCTGGGAGCCCTTCCGTCCGTTCACCTCGCGCTTGAACCGCAGCTTGCGCGACCCGAACCTCAAGTTCGTCGACCTCGACGGCGACGGCCATGCAGACGTTCTGATCACTGAAGACGACGCCTTCGTGTGGCACGCCTCGCTGGCCGAGGAGGGCTTCGGCCTCGCTCGGCGCGTCGCCCAGACGTTCGACGAGGAGAAAGGTCCGCACATCGTCTTCGCCGACGGCACGGAGTCCATCTATCTAGCCGACCTCTCCGGCGACGGGCTGACGGATATCGTCCGCGTTCGTAACGGTGAAGTCTGCTACTGGCCGAACCTTGGCTATGGCCGTTTCGGCGCCAAGGTTACGATGGACAACGCTCCGCGGTTCGATCACCCGGACCAGTTCGACCACAGGCGCATCCGGTTGGCCGATGTCGACGGCAGCGGCACCACCGACATCATCTATCTGCACCGCGACGGCGTGTGCCTGTACTTCAACCAGTCGGGCAATAGCTGGAGCCAGCCGCATCAGTTGAAGGTATTCCCGCGCGTCGACGATGTCGTGAGCATCGTGCCCATCGACTTGCTCGGCAACGGCACCGCCTGCCTCGTCTGGTCATCGCCCTTGGCCGGCGACGCGAGGCGGCCGATGCGCTACGTCAACCTGATGGGCAGCCGCAAGCCCCATCTGCTGGTCAAGACCATCAACAACCTTGGGGCGGAGACGCGCGTCGACTACGCACCGTCGACCAAGTTCTACCTGCAGGACAAGCGCGACGGCAAACCCTGGATCACGCGGCTGCCGTTCCCGGTGCATGTGGTCGAACGCGTCGAGACCTACGACCACATCAGCCGCAACCGTTTCGTCACCCGCTATGCCTACCACCATGGCTACTTCGACGGCGAGGAGCGCGAATTTCGTGGATTCAGCATGGTGGAGCAGTGGGACACGGAACAGTTTGCAGCCCTCGCCGGCGGCAACGTCCCGGCAGACAACGTCGCGGCTGAATCGCACGTGCCGCCTGTGCACACAAAGACCTGGTTCCACACCGGTGTCTACCTCGGTCGCGATCACGTTGCCGACTACTTCGCCGGCCTACTCAACGCTACCGACCAGGGCGAGTACTTCCGCGAACCCTGCCTGAACGACGCTGAAGCCCGAGCCCTGCTACTGCCGGACTCGGTGCTGCCCACGGACCTGAGCCTGGAAGAAGAGCGCGAAGCCTGCCGCGCGCTGAAGGGCTCGATGCTGCGCCAGGAGGTCTACGCCAATGACGCCAGGGCGAGCGCCACGCCCGAACAGATCGAGCGCGCCCGCACCCCCTACACCGTCACCGAGCAGAACTTCACTATCCGGGCTTTGCAGCCCCGGGGCGCCAACCGCCACGCCGTCTTCTTCACCCATGTGCGTGAGGCGATCAGCTATCACTACGAACGCAACCCTGCCGACCCGCGTATCCAGCACGCGCTGACGCTGGAGGTCGACGACTACGGCAACGAGCTCAAGCAAGCCGCCATCGGCTACGGGCGCCGCACTCAGATTCGTGTCGTCGATAAGCAGGGGAACGTCCAACAGCTGCCCAACCCCGGCCTCCCTGTGCTGCAGACAGCCGATCAAGCCAGGCAGACCACGCCACTGCTCACCTACACCGAAAACCGCGTCACCAACGCCGTCGAGGCCGCCGACACGCACCGCAACCCGCTGCCCTGCGAGGCGCTCACCTTCGAGCTGACCGGCTACACGGCTACCGGCCCGGCCGGCCGGTTCCAGGCGTCGGATTTGGTCGGGCCCGACCCTGCCGCGCCTGGACGCCTGCGGCACAAGTTCATTGCCCCCGAAGTCGCCTACGAGGCCACCGCCGCCGGCAACCAACGTCGCCGCCCCATCGAATGGCTGCGCACGCTCTACCGCCGCGACGATCTGGGCAGCCTGTTGCCGCTGGGTGAACTGCACTCGCTCACGCTTCCGGGAGAGAGCTACAAGCTCGCTTTCACACCTGGACTGCTTACACAAGTCTTCCAGCGCCCGCACGCTGGCCAACCCCTCGAAGCATTGCTCCCCCAACCGGCAGCTGTTCTAGGAGGCCAAGGCGCGAATCAGGGCGGCTACCTGCAAAGTCAGGCACTCAAGGCAGACGGCCGTTTCCCCGCGAGCGACGCGGACGATCACTGGTGGATTCCTTCCGGTAAGTCCTTCTTCTCTGCCAATCCCGCCGACAACGCCGCCACCGAACTGGCGCAGGCCCGGCAGCATTTCTTCCTGCCTCGCCGCTACCGCGACCCCTTCGGCCAGGACGCCTTCGTCGACTTCGACGCCAACGACCTGCTGATGGTCGAAAGCCGCGACGCTCTGGGCAACCGCGTCACGGTGGAGTCCAACGACTACCGAGTCCTGCAGCCGCGCCTCGTCAGCGACCCGAACCGAAATCAGACCGAAGTCGCCTTCGACACAATGGGCATGGTAGTCGGTACCGCCGTCATGGGGAAGCCGCTACCCGCGCAATTAGAAGGCGACTCGCTCAGCGGCTTCGTCACCGACCTCACGCAAGCGCAGCTCGACGCATTCTTCGGTGCGGCCGATCCGCATGTCAATACCCCCGCGTTGCTGGGAGACGCCACCACGCGCATCGTCTACGACCTCGACCGTTTTCGCCGTACGCAACAGGTCAACCCCAACGACCCTACGAAGTGGCAACCTGCCTTTGCCGCAACGCTCGCCCGTGAGAGTCATGCGAGAGCCCCGCTGCCGCCGCAGGGCCTGAAGATCCAGCTCAGCTTCTCCTATTCCGACGGCTTCGGCCGCGAGATCCAGAAGAAAATCCAGGCCGAGCCCGGGCCGGTGGAAGGCGGCCCCGTCGTCAACCCGCGCTGGGTCAGCAGCGGTTGGACCGTCTTCAACAACAAGGGCAAGCCGGTCCGTCAGTACGAGCCCTTCTTCAACGCCACGCATGGCTTCGAATTCGGTGTGCAGGTCGGCGTCAGCCCGGTGCTGTTCTACGATCCGCCCGAGCGCGTGATCGCCACGCTGCACCCCAACCACACCTACGAGAAGGTCGTCTTCGACTCCTGGCAGCAGACGACCTACGACGTCAACGACACGTGCGCGGCAAGGAATGCGCAGACCGGCGACCCACGCACCGACCACGACATCGGCGGCTACGTTGCCGAGTACTTCAAGACGCAGCCCGCCACCTGGCAAACCTGGCATACCCAGCGCATTGGCAATGCCCTCGGGCTAGACGAGCGCAACGCCGCTCTACGCGCCGAAGCGCATGCCGACACGCCGACCAATGCGCACTTCGACGCGCTGGGGCGCCCCTTCCTGACCGTGGTGCGCAACCGCGTCGTTTGCGCCGGCCACGACCTGGACGGCACCGAAGACAGCTTCGCCATCCGCGTCGAGCTGGACATCGAAGGTAACCAGCGCGCCGTCCGCGACGCCATTCAACAGGCCGGTGACCCACTCGGCCGCCTCGTGATGCGCTACGCCTACGACATGCTCGGCAACCGCATCGAACAGCTCAGTATGGAGGCGGGCGCGCGCTGGATGCTGAACGACGTGGCGGGCAAGCCCATCCGCTCCTGGGACAGCCGCGGGCACAACTTCACCACCGCCTACGACGCGCTGCGCCGCCCGGTGGAGCAGACCGTGCGCGGCACCATCGCCAATGGTGAGGCAGCCTCCGACCCAAGTACACTGAACCGCGACATCCTGGTCGACAAGATCGAGTACGGCGAAGCCCTAGTCAACGCTGAAGCGCTGAACCTCCGTACTCGCATCTACCGCCACTTCGACTCCGCAGGCGTCGCCACCAACGCCCGGCTCGACGCCAACGGCAGCCCCATCGAAGCCTACGACTTCAAGGGCAACCTGCTCCGCAGCGCGCGCCGCCTCGCCCGCGACTACACCGCAGTCCCCGACTGGTTGCTGCCAGCGGAGCCGCAACTCGACACGGAGTCATTCGAGGGCAGCACCCGCTACGACGCGCTCAACCGCCCCATCCAGTCCATCGCGCCGCACAGCAGCCTGACCCGCGCCCAGCACCCCAACAAGATCAACATCATCCAGCCGGTCTTCAATGAGGCCAACCTGCTTGAGCGGGTGAACGTGTGGTTGGAACGCGCCGCCGAGCCTGCCGAGTTGCTGGACCCCAACAACGTGGCCGCGTCACCGGTCGGCGTCGCCAACATCGACTACGACGCCAAGGGCCAGCGCCAGCGCATCGACTATAAGAACGGCGCCAGCACCCTCTACAGCTACGACCCGCTCACCTTCCGGCTCACGCAGCTTGTCACCCGGCGCGATGCGGCCGCCTTCCCCGGCGACGACCCGCAGCCCCCCGTCGCCGGCTGGCCCGGCCGTCAGGTGCAGAACCTGCACTACACCTACGACCCCGCCGGCAACATCACTCACATTCAGGACGACGCTCAGCAGATCATCTACTTCAAGAACAAGCGCGTCGAACCGAGCAACGATTACATCTACGACGCCCTCTACCGCCTGATTCAGGCCACCGGTCGTGAACACTTGGGGCAAACCGGCAGCGTGCCCAATCCTCCGACTTCGCCCGACCCCTTCAACGCGTTCCACACCCGGCTCGACCATCCCGGCAATGGAAACGCCATGGGCACGTACATCGAGCGCTATGTGTACGACGCCGTCGGCAACTTCCTGCAGATGCAGCATCGCGGCAGCGACCCGGCGCATGCGGGCTGGACGCGTTCTTACGACTACCTTGAAGCCAGCCTGATCGAAGACGGCAGTAGCGGCGCACCGCTCAAGACCAGCAATCGCCTCAGCCGCATCGCACTCAACCCGAACGGCGCCAACCCACCACAGGTCGAGCCCTACCAGCACGACGTCCACGGCAACATGGTGCGCATGCCGCACCTGGGCGGCGGACGGCCTGGGCCGAACATGCACTGGGACTACAAGGACCAGTTGCGCCAGACCGACTTGGGCGGCGGCGGCGCGGCCTACTACGTCTACGACGCCTCGAGCCAGCGCGTGCGCAAGGTGTGGGAGAAGGCGCCGGGGCTCACCGAAGAACGCGTCTACATCGGCGGCTTCGAGATCTTCCGCAAGCACGGCGGCCCCATCGGCGCGAACACAGTCACGCTAGAGCGCGAGACGCTGCATGTGACGGACGACATGCAGCGCATCGGCTTGGTAGAGACCCGCACGCTTGATTTGGCGGGCAATGACCCGGCGCCCCGGCAACTGATCCGTTACCAGTTCGGCAACCACCTTGGTTCGGCCAGCCTGGAGTTGGACGAGCAGGCGCAGATCATTTCCTATGAAGAATATGCGCCCTACGGCAGTTCGACCTATCAGGCGATGCGCAGCCAGACGGAGACGGCGAAGCGGTATCGGTATACGGGGAAGGAGCGGGATGAGGAGAGTGGGCTCTATTACCACGGCGCAAGGTATTACGCAGCGTGGCTGGCACGTTGGGCCGCGTTCGACCCCGCCGGCATGGCTGACGGCCCGTGTCCGTACTGCTATGCCCGCGACAACCCTGTTCGCCACAACGACCCCAATGGGATGCAGAGCGCCAACGAAATCGGAATGGGGATGATGTGGCAGAGGATGGGCCAAGAGATTAGCGGCATGATTGAGAGCGTCTTCGGGGGCTCGGCGTTTGTCGACCCCGCCAGCAATCGCGCCGAATATAGCGGTCCCAGCAACGGTGTCGGCGGTTTAGTGGGCGGCGTCGTTCGCGAGGCCACCTTCCGCGCGGTGCCAATTGAAGACCATCCCTCCGCGGCCAGCCTGATGGGGATGGAAGTCGGGGGCGGTCTCGTACCCATTGCCGGGCCGGCAAATCGTCTGGTGACTGGGGAGACCACAACTGGATTAGAGGCAAGCCGAGGCTGGGCAGCGGTGGAGCTGGCAGCCGACGTGATACCGCTGGCGCTGGAAGCCCGTGCCGTAATGGTTGAGGCGCGGCTCGTATCGCGCGAGGCACGCGTGATGTCTTCTGAGGCGCAAGCTATAAATGAGGTGGCGACGATCGAGCGAACTGGCGCAGAAACCGCCGCAGGCGGACGGCGCACCCCCAGATCACCCGATCCCAACACCCCTCCGATTCAACGGGGTCGAGCTGCCGCTGTTGATCCGTCTGAGCATTCCGGACCGTGGGTGAGTGAGGCGAGCGATGTCAGGCGCGGCGGCGCTATAACGCAGTGCCGTCCCGGCTCGTGCGTTTCCGCTTCAGGTCAGATGGTGTCGGGTGGACGAGTTTCAGAATCAGAACTATTGGCCGAGCTCGGCGAGTGGTCGAACGTTGAGGCGCTGCGCGACTCGCTGAACTCCCGCGCGCAGGCCTCGGCGTGGGCCGGCGGGGGCTTTGCAACAGGAGAGGACGCCGTCGCTATCGCGACCCGCGGACCCGTAGCCGCTGAGCTGCGCGTACCCGGAGCCCCGGGGCACGTCGTGCTCATCCAGCCTGCGGAAGCAGGTAGGTTCATTGTCAGAGACCCGTTACCCGGCGTCACCTACGCTGTCGATGCTAACTGGATAGAACAATATGTGAGTGCTGGAGTATGGAGACGATAAAAATTTCATGTGATAGAGGACTACGTCCTAGCGAGGACGGTGCGCTGGATATTGAGCTATCCACGCGCGGCGGTGACCTCTCACGACCATTTCGCCTCGTGCGCAAGGCCGGGTCGTTTCTTGTCGATAGTCCCGCAACACTTCCCGCGCCTCTGGCAGCTCATCTTGAGCTGATTCACCTAGTGCTGACCGCATTCGTCGAGACGCGTCATTGCGTGAGCCAACCCGGGCACCCCCCACCGCCCGACAGCGCCCCAGACTGGTTCAACTGCGCTCCACTCCTCCTATACCAAGTGCGCTCGGTGGGCGATGACGAGTACGAGCAGAGCTTCGAAGATGTGGACGGCACCATACAAGTCGTCGTGAGCAAAGTCATTCCGCTACAGCGCGGCGACTTTGAAGCTCTTGGCGTTGAAACGCGGGCGAGCAAAGAGCTTTACCACCGACTACCGCTGCGGCCCATGAATGCCACATTGGTAGCGCTACATAAGCTTCGGCTCGTTACACGCGCGGTAATCGACCCCTGACTATTTATAAAAGGGGACACCCTTTAGCCGGTCCAGGTCAAACGAGCGAGAACTATAGGGGGCGTACCGTTGATATGAACAACGGCGAACAACAGGGACGCGAGCACTGAGCGATAGCGAGGGAAACATATGAGCCTTGACCCTCAGAAGTTCTTCATCGGCCTGATGGATTTCTTCTCCATCCTGCTGCCGGGCACGCTGCTCACCTGGCTGCTGATGGGCGAGGTGAGCCCGGCCGTGCTGGGGGATCGTTACGCCAATCTCGCTGGCGCGCAAGCCTGGGCCGCCTTCCTGTTCGCGAGCTACCTCTTCGGCCACCTGGTCTTGCTGCTCGGCTCCTGTCTAGGCGAGCTTTGCGACTGGGCCCGGCGCTACACGCTGAACACGCAGATCGCGCTGCTTGCCCGTCGCGGCCGCCTGCTGCCCTGGCTCGCCCGCGCCCTAATCTGGCTGGTGTTCAAGCGCGAGCGCAACCTCGCTGTGGACCGCGCTGGCAAGATCAGGCAGCAGGCCTTCGGCGCCCTGCAGGCCAGGGACGCCATCAACACTTTCCAATGGTGCAAGGCATTGCTGAACGCTGAAAGCCCGGCAAGCCTGGTCGTCGTCCAGCGCTTCGAGACCGACTCCAAGTTCTTCCGCCGCTTCACGGTCGTGCTGCTGATCTTGCTCGCCACCTGGCCCCGGCAACACCAATGGCCGCTCGCCGGTATCCCCGTCGTGCTGGCGCTGCACCTGCTAGCGCTGTGGCGCTGCATGGAGCAGCGCTTCAAGGTTACCAATCAAGGCCTACTGGTCCGTCATCACGCTCATGGCAAAGGACGGCAAGGTCGCCTTCGACAAGACCAGTCCCGCAGCCGGCAACCCCACCCATGCCGGCGGCGTGGTGTTCCGCATGCGTGTCGGCACGGCCGAATACCTGCTCGTCGAAGCCAAGGACGATCCGGCCCAATGGGTACTCCCCAAGGGCCACGTCGAGGAAGGCGAGCAGCGCCAAGAAACCGCTGTGCGCGAGGTGCATGAGGAAACGGGCGTGTGGGCAAGCATCGGTGTCTGCCATCCGCAGCCGCCGAAGCGTCTGGAAGAGGAGCAGGAGAGAACTCTGACAAAGAGGCGCCTAGCCGCTGACTTGGACGATGTCTCCTACTCAGTCACCGGCGCTATTGTCACCGTCAGGTTCTACCAGATGGAGGCTGTGGGACGCGGGGG
>Ga0170475_125529452_pt1 | contig 10250 bp, 3 predicted proteins | sample Soicark_Litter_5_FD_111474 | JGI IMG/M metagenome (GOLD analysis project Ga0170475, IMG submission 111474) | Avena fatua rhizosphere microbial communities from Hopland, California, USA. Combined Assembly of 48 SPs | reverse complement strand
TAAAAAACTGTTAATTTCGATAGTTAATGTTAGAGAACTTAAATACTAAAGCTTATCAACACTTATACTCTATGCTTCGCCGATACTTATTTTTGTTGATCTTACTTACCACATTTTCTTCTATAATCAGAGCACAGGATGTTTGGTTACAAAACCATTTTTCTCCCAGCTCAGGATGTAGTTTATCAACCGTGGAGACAGTGACTGTCTTGGTTAATAATAACTCAGGGGTTATCATGCCTTCCAACACCATTCAGGTATACTATACAGTTGATGGAGGTGCAGCAGTAAATCAGGCATTATCTTCCAATTTGACCGCCGGTGCATCCTGGAATTTCAGTTTTTCACAAAAAGCGAATTTATCCGCATGCGGTAGCCATATCTTGAAAGTTTGGGTTGCAAGAGCGGGAGATGTCAATCACTTGAATGATACACTTCAATGGGCTGTACAGAATGATTGTCCGGTTGTCCCGGGAACAGTAACATCAGATATTAGTGTTTGTCAAGGTGCAAATGCAGGAACTTTATCTTTGTTTGGTTGGTCGTATGGAACAATTGCTACTTGGGAGTCATCCACGAATGGAGGTTCTACATGGACACCAATAGCAAGCAGTACAACTCCTTCGTATGCTTACAATAACGTATTACAAAACACACAATATCATGTGTTGATTGATGGTGGTTATTGCCCGGATGCGACTTCAGGTTATGCAACCATCACTATACAAACACCACCGGTTCCGGGTAGTATTTCAGGTTCTGATTCTTTGTGTGAAAATGTTGCCAACGGTACTTTGACGCTCTCAGGAAATTCGGCTGCACCGCTTCAATGGGAATGGTCGACTACCGGAGGAGCACCTTGGACAACAGTTACTAATACAACAACAACCTACAATTATGCAGGACTGAATAATTCAATCTTTTATCGCATACTTGTGGATGGTGGAATTTGTAATGATGCCTATTCGGATACTGCTTTGATCTATGTTGATCCCGTTTATCCGCAAACTGTTTTATCAGGTAGTGATTCCTTGTGTACTACCAATGCAACTGGTTTTATCAGTGGAACGGGATCATTTGGGACTGTTCTGAATTGGGAATATTCTATCGATAATGGTGCTACATGGAACTCGACTGGCAATACCGCAGGAAGCCAGGGTTACACGAATTTGACGCAAACCAGATATTACCGGATGATCACCGAAGGTGGTCAATGTCCGGATGTGGTTTCCGATACTGCGATCATTTATGTGCAAGCACTTCCGATAACTCCTTCAATAGGCCTTTCCGATACCGTTTGTGCTTCTTCTGTAGTCGGTATTTTGAATATGACAGGTGCAACAACTCCTATTTTAAATTGGGATTCTTCCATTGATGGAGGGAGTACATGGACAACGATAGCAAATACAACTACTTCTTATGATTATAGTGGACAAAGTATAACAACCATTTATAGAGCCCATTTGGATGGAGAGTTTTGCCCGGATTATTACTCTGATACTGCAATCATCAAGCTGGATTCTGCTCCGATAATTGGAGTGTTGAATCAGAGCGGAAGTGTCTGTGAGTTTAAATCTGAAGCGTTGCATCTGGTAGGTTCGCTTGCAGATTCATTGTATTGGCAATACTCTGCGGATAACGGAGTGACATGGCAAACCATATTGAATTCCGATACAATCGATTATAATACGTTTGCGATTACGCAGGATGTTCAATTTCAGGTTGTAGCTGTAAATGGAGTTTGTCCGGAGTTACCTTCAAATGTGGTTACTCTCACCATGCTGACAGCTCCGGTTGCCGATGCAGGTTCGGATACAGCTATTTATGTAGGTGAAACAGCTACTTTGAATGGTTCAGGTGGGATTACCGGAATCTGGATGCCAGGCTCTAGCTTATCGGATTCTTTAATAACAAACCCGATAGCAACTCCCGGTTCGACCACTTCTTATGTTTATTATGTAATTGACGTAGCGGGATGTGTTGGAAGTGATACGGTATTGATTACCGTAATGAATCCTATTCAATTCAATATTAGAAATGTCATAACAATGAATAATGACAATGTCAACGATACATGGAATATTACCGGAGTTGAGTTTTTCCCGATGACAGCTGTCAAAGTGTTTAACCAGTATGGAAAATTGCTCTATGAGAACGGAGATTATCAAAATGACTGGAATGGTAGTTTTAAAGGTTCCAAATTACCAAATGGAACTTACTATTACGTCGTTCTGAAAGGTGGGACTGAAGAAGAATATAAAGGAACAATTACACTATTGGGAAATGAATAAATTACTACTTTTTTGTGTTTGTTTGTGTTGGGGAAATCTATACGGACAACAGGTTCCTTTTTACAATCATTATTTAATAAATCCATTCGTTTATAATCCTGCTTCAACCGGAGCAAGTGATTATGTGAATGCTAGTTTTGTTCGTAATCAGCGCTATTCCTCTTTCGGTTCGACAGCGGTCAATAATTATTTGACGGTTGAAGGACCTATTGCAAAAGGAAATATGGGACTGGGTTTGATAGTTGCTCACCAGAGTCAAGGAATTCAGCAACAGTTGATGTCGAGTTTGAATTACAGCTACAAGCTAAAAATCAACGAGGAACAGAACATCCGATTTGGAGTTTCAGCAGGGGTTTTGGATAATCGGATCGATTATAATCAAATCAATGCGCAAGAGATAAACGATCCCTATTTAACAGGTTTACGGCCAACTGCCCCGGTATTTGATATGAATGTCGGATTGATGTACAATTGGAAAGATTTAAGAATCGGAATTTCAGTGCCTCAAATCATTGGTGGAAAAGTAAAATATGCCCGTGAAAAGAGTAGAGGATACTATCAGTTGGAAAGACATTACATGATGTCTTTGGAATATGATTTTCACGTTGGTGAGAAATTCATTGTTCGACCAAATGCTGTTTTGAGATACATGCCGAATATCCCGCTTCAATACGATGTGACAGCAATGGCATTGTATAATAATATGATTTGGGCCTCAGCCACTTATAAATCCGATTATGCTGTTCAATTCAATGCCGGTGTGCGAGTGTTTGATTTCTTGAGAGTAGGTTATAGCTATGAATTATTGATTGGTTCCATCAAGCAATACAACACCGGAATGAACCATGAGATTTTCTTAGGATTTTCGTTTAAAGGAAAACGGGAGAAAGAAATTCAGATTGTAGAGAAAGAAGTGAAAGTCCTAGATGATCTGGCTGCCAGAGAACGCGATTCCGTTCAGAAATTAAAAGATGAATTGGAAGCCCAGCTGAAACGCATATTGGAGGATCAGGCACAAAAAGACCGATTGCAAAAAGAAAAAGATTCTTTGGCTAACCTGGTGGTTAAAGTAACACCTGTACCGGTTGATACGGTGAAACCAAAAAATACAACCCCTGAAGTAATTCCGGTTGCAAAAGGATATCATTTTGTGAATCTGGATAAAAGTGAATCTCCGGATGGATTTTATGTGATTACTGGGGTTTTCTCAAACCGTCAAAATGCGGATATGATGCTATCCAAGAATTTGGGAGAGTACCCGACTTCCTATCTTGTCATCAATGAATCGAATAATTATTATTACGTCGTAATTCTTTATTCTTTAGATCAACAGCTTGCTTCTAATACATTTACCGAGTATAAAACAAAGAAGAAACAAAAGGTTTGGATTTTAAATTATTTAAAAAATTAACATTTTAAGGCAACCCTTTACAAAAAAACAAGTCAATACATTGAACTAGAACTCTTATGACTATGAAAATAACTACTGCTTTTAGATCAATTAGCAATTCGCTACTATTGCTATTGTTCACTTTGGGTTTTTCAACAGTATCCTTAGCTCAATTTCCCGGATGTCCGAATATTGATGCTGGGCCAGATCAGACTTTACCATGTTCTACACCATGTACGAACTTAACGGCGACACCATTTGCCACTGGTGCAACCACAACTTATTCTGTTGGTGCGATACCGCATACTCCGCCTATTGCTTATAATCAAGCTGGGGGTACTGCAGTTTCGGTAGGAACGGATGATGTTTGGTCAGATCCAATCGGATTGCCATTCAACTTTTGTTATTTTGGTACCAACTATACAACAATCAATGTTGGATCGAATGGTACGATCCAATTTGGAGGTGGTACAGCAGGAGGATCTTTCAATCCATGGTCTTACACGGCAAGTTGTCCTAGTAATGCTTTATCAACGGCAGGAGATGTTTTCGGAGTTTATCATGATATCGATCCTTCGTTCGGAGGAACAGTTAAATGGTATTTGTTAGGAACTGCCCCTTGCCGGATTTTTGTTGTTTCATTCAACAATCTTCCGCATTATTCTGCTGCATGTAATACTAGTAAGTTTACCACTTCTATGATGGTGTTGTACGAAACAACGAATGTGGTCGATATTTATGTACAACAAAAAGATGTTTGTGCCGGATGGAATGGCGGTAACGCAATTATCGGGATCCAAAACCCGGCTGGTACTGCAGGAATTGCTGCTCCGGGTAGAAATGCGGGAACGAACTGGACAGTAGTTACACCTGAAGGATGGCGTTTTACTCCAACAGGTACACCGAATTATTCCGTAGCTTGGTTTCAAGGAGCTACTCAAATAGGGACAGGAAACACAATCAATGTCTGTCCAACTGCCACAACAACTTACACATCCGTGGTTACTTATAACCGTTGCGATGGAACAACAGTAACTGACAATGATGCTGTAACAATCAATTTCTCGAATTTAACACCACCGACAGTTACACCGACTGCAGAATCGTGTGCAAACTATAATAACGGATCGGTGATTATTAATAATCCGCCAGGAGCAGGGCCTTATACGGTAAATATTGCCGGACCAACTACCGGATCGGTCGTCGAGGCTAATACAGCCGCCGCTTCTGCCAGTTTTACCAATTTACCGGATGGTAACTATACCTTTACGGTTACCGGTGTAAACGGATGTACAACAAATGGAACATTTACCATCGGTGCAGGTATCGTGTGTTGTAGTGTTACTGCAGCGGGATCGAATATCTTATGTAACGGTACGAACACCGGGTCAGCTACTGCAACACCTACAGGTTTGGCGCCATATACTTATTCCTGGACTGGTGGTCAGACATCACAAACAGCTTCAGGTTTAACAGCGGGTGCTTATACTGTAACAATGACCGATAATTCCGGTTGTGTTGCAACATCAAATGTCACGATTACCCAACCGACAGCACTAAGTGGTACTATTGCAGCGGTAAATGTTTCATGTAATGCATCATGTAATGGAACAATAACAGTTACTCCTTCAGGTGGTACAGCGCCTTACCAGTACAGTATAAATGGTGGTACATTTCAGGTATCCAATGCATTTACAGGTTTATGTAACGGTACATATGCTGTAACAATTAAGGATGCAAACAACTGTACTGTATTAATAAATCAAAATATTACACAGCCAGCCGTATTGAACTTGGTTCAAGCATCAATTACTCCGGCTACATGTGGCTCTAATAATGGTTCTGTAACAGTTACTCCTTCCGGTGGTACGCCGGCTTATTCATATACGATCGATGGTGGTGCCAGCCAGGCGAGTGCAACATTTAACAGCTTGACAGCAGGTGTTCACAATATCATTGTAACGGATTCCAAAGGTTGTACAAAAACCTTGTCAATCACTATTACGGCAACGAATTCTCCGATTGCATCTATTTTAGGTCAAACCAATGTAAGTTGTTTTGGAGGTGTTAACGGTTCAGTGATTATCGGAGTAGCGGGAGGATCTTCTCCATTCACTTATTCCAATGGAGGGCCGTTCCAGGCTTCGAATACATTCACTCCTTTGACTGCCGGTACGTATACTATAACTGTAAAAGATGTAAATAACTGTACCGGAACCATACTGGTTACTATTACTACTCCACCTCAGTTAACATTTACGACGGCACTTACTCCAGCTTCATGTAATGGAGTTTGTGACGGGCAAGTTGCGGTGACCGCGGCCGGAGGAACTACTCCATACCAATATTCATCAAACAATGGTGTTACTTATGGATTAGCGAACTCACTTACCGGATTGTGTGCAGGAACAATTCCTGTAGTTGTAAAAGACGCTAACGGGTGTTTGACTAATACCAATGTGGTCATTACACAGCCAACAGCGGTATCGGGGACATTTGTTAAAACAAATCCAATTTGTAATGGTTCTTGTGATGGTACAATTACTGCGACTCCTTCAGGTGGAACACCAGCTTATCAATACTCATTGAATGGGGGAGCTTTGCAAAGTTCGAATACAATTATAGGAGCATGTGGTGGGAACAATACCATTATGATCCAGGATTCTCATGGATGTCAATTTACTTCTGTTCAGACATTAATTGATCCTCCTGGATTCGGAATTGATACGACCGTTGTTGTTGAAGCCAACTGTGGATTTAATAATGGAGCTATTACTGTAGCTGCGAATGGTACAAATGGACCATTTACTTACTCTTTGGATGGCGGGCCGTTTGATCCCTCAGGTGTTTACACGAATTTGTTTGCGGGAGCATATGAAATTACAGCAGTTGACCAATTAGGGTGCTCTGAATCTGTTTTCTTTGGTATCAATGATGTTGAGATGGACGGTATCACCCTTTTCCAGACAGATGCGAATTGCTTTGGAGTTGCAGACGGTACAATTCAAGTTCAAAACGTAAGTGGAGCACTGCCTATCACTTATGAATTAGATAACACGGGTAGTTCTCAATCTTCAGGTTTCTTCCCGAGTCTATCATTTGGCTCTCATGTCGTGACAATTTATGATGGTGGTTTCTGTGTATTTACAATTCCATTCAATGTTCAAGAGCCTACGGAAATTCAGTTTGCTACGAGCAAAACAGATATTAACTGTAACGGCGGGAATACGGGAATAATAAATTTCATCAACGTTACCGGTGGAACAGGAACATATCAATTCAGTACAGATAATGGTACAACTTTCCAGGTTAGTCCGAATTTTACCAACTTGGCTGCAGGTACTTATGATTTGGCTGTTATGGATGCCAATGGTTGTATGGTCTTTGGATCGGTAACATTGATTCAGGCCCCACCGCTAACATTGGCGACTACTGTTTTCGACTTGACGTGTTTTAACGATAACTCAGGAGGAATTCAAATCGGATCTACCGGAGGAACGGGTGCTTATCAATACAGTATTAACAATGGTGCTACCTTTTCGCCAATTGAATCATTTTTCAATTTGGCAGCCGGAACTTATAACTTGATTACTCAGGATGCTGCAGGCTGTCAAATTACAGGAACTGCAACGGTGAACCAACCAACGCAATTGACAGCAACATATGCTCTTACAAACGCACAATGTAACAATGTGTGTGATGGACAAATTGTTGTGAATGCTGCCGGTGGAACAGCTCCATATTTATATAGTCCTGATAATGGATTGAATTATTTTGTTTCATCAACGCTTCAAAACTTATGTGCCGGGAACATTGATGTCAAGATTAAGGATAATCATAACTGTTTCATTACAGCTGTTCAGGTGATTGGACAACCAACTGCTGTGACAGTAAACGTTGTTCCAACGGATGAAACATGTGCTAATTCCAATGGCCAATTGGTAATTACCGGGGGCGGTGGAACAGGAGCTTATACATACAGTATTAATAATGGAGCTACTTATTCTGCAACGTCAACTTACACAGGATTATCTGCAGGATTATACAATGTGTTTATTCACGATGCAAATAACTGTCAAGCAAGTACTTCCTCTTCAATTTCGAATCTGGCTTCACCTATCGTCATTGGTGCTGCAGTTACAGATGTTACATGTAATGCGGCTTGTAATGGTCAGTTGCAAGTGACAGTTTCCGGGGGAACAGGAACAATTACTTACTCAATCGGTACTCCTCAGGCTGCATCATTGATCACAAATATTTGTGCAGGAAACTATACCCTGACTGTTACAGATCAAAATGGATGTTCAGATTCGCAACCGGTCACAGTTACTGAACCGGCACCTTTGGCTGCAATTGTAACGCCGACTGCGTTGACTTGTTTCAACAACAATACCGGACAAATTTCATTTAATGCTTCCGGAGGAACAGCACCTTATACTTACAGTACGGATAATGGGGTTTCCTTCTCCAATCAGACTACTGTTCAATTCTTAAATGCAGGAACTTACAATACGGTTGTGAAAGATGCAAATGGTTGTTTGCTGAACACATCCGTAATTGTTACGGAACCAGCTCAATTAGTTGTTCAGAATATGGTTACCAACGATGCAAGTTGTCATGGAGTTTGTGACGGAGATGCAACGGTTACTATAACCGGTGGTACGTTACCATACAGCTATGCTTGGTCAAACGGAGCAACAGGTTCCAATACTACAAATGGCCTATGTGCTGCATCTTATGATATGACTGTTACGGATAACAACGGCTGTTCTATTGTTCAGACATTCAGTATTACAGAACCGCCATTATTGGTGATTACAAGTACAAGTGCAACAGGCGTACTATGTAACGGGGATTGCAATGGTACCATCACCATTAACTCGAATTTGGCAACAGGATACAGCATTAACAACGGAACTACATTCCAGGCTTCCAATACATTCGCAGGACTTTGTGCAAATACATACAACATCCAGATACAGGATGCAGCAGGATGTACACAATCAGGTACAATCACTGTTGGTCAGCCGCAAGTATTGACTCAAGGGCTTATTCCTGAAGACGGTTTGTTGATCTGTTATGACGGGTATGGTACTTTATCCGGTAATGCAACCGGTGGAACAGCACCATATTACTTTGTTTGGAACACAGGAGATACCACTCAGTATTTAAATGTGAACTTAACAGTACCAGCAACATTTACTTGTACTGTTTACGATCAGAATGGTTGTGTATCCAATGCGCAAACTGCAAACGTAACAGTTAGAGCTCCATTCGTTGCATCCGTAACCACTCCTATAATGGCATGTCCGGGACAAGCGGTTACTATGACAGCTTCGGGTGTAGATGGTTTACCTGCTTATTCATATGAATTGTTAACTCCAACTACGCATGATACACTTGCAAATGGCACTTCTTACTCGTACACACCAAATGGATCGGAAACGGTATTGATGGTAGCACATGATCAATGTTTCAGATACGATACGTTGCCTGTAACAGTTCAGATTTACGCATTACCTAGTCCGGAATTTTCTGTGACACCAGCTTCTGGATGTTCACCATTATCCGCAACATTTAATTTCCCTGCTGTAGTTGCCGGTTCAATTGCAAATGCAACTTGGGATTTCGGTGATGGTTCAACCGGAAATGGAACATCAAATGTTCAACACGTATATACTCCGGTAGGATGTTATGATGTATCAGTTCAGATCACAACGACAGATGGCTGTGTCACGGATACTACATTAGCGAATATTGTCTGTGTCGTTCCGGATCCGATAGCGAATTTTAACTGGAGTCCGGTTCCTCCGACAACAGTTAATTCGACAGTTCATTTCACTGACAATTCTGTGAATGCAGTTTCTTATGCTTGGGACTTTGGAGTTTATGGAACATCGACCCTGGAGAATCCGGTTATTAATTATGGAGATATTGCCGCTGGAAGTTACCAGGTTTGTTTAACGGTCACTTCTCCGGATGGATGTCAAAACGATATTTGTAAACCGATCTTGTTCGTTGAAGAGTTCTTGATCTATGTACCGAATACTTTTACTCCTGATGGAGATGAGTTCAACAACGTATTCAAACCGGTAGTTCCTGACGGAATGCCTTTGGATAGTTATACATTCACAATTTTCAACAGATGGGGTGAAGTGTTGTTCGAATCTCATGATGTTCAATTTGGATGGGATGGGACTTACCACGGAGCAACAGTGAAAGAAGGTGTTTACACTTGGATGATCGTTGCCAGTGGAGGAGGAGATCACAAAGCTCGTAAAATGGAAGGGCACGTGAGTATGATGAGATAACGAATCAATGATCTTATATAAAAACAATAAGGGGTGTTCCGCATATGTGGAATGCCCCTTATTCTTTTCCGGAAATTAGCTTAGACTTATTTTATAATTAAGGAAATCGTGCCGCTGGAAGTTACTATGTTTATTTAACAGTCACTTCTCCGGATGGAGATGAATTGGTATTCAGACTGGTAGTTCCCGATGGAATGACACTGGACTTACCACGGATCAATAATGAAAAGAAGGTGTTTATACCTGGACAGTCGTTGC
>Ga0170475_115125487_pt1 | contig 10250 bp, 9 predicted proteins | sample Soicark_Litter_5_FD_111474 | JGI IMG/M metagenome (GOLD analysis project Ga0170475, IMG submission 111474) | Avena fatua rhizosphere microbial communities from Hopland, California, USA. Combined Assembly of 48 SPs | reverse complement strand
TCTTGACACTCACCCTGGCCAGTTAACACAGCCCACGCCCTGTTAAAAAGCCCCTCCGGTTAGGGAGAGGCATGTGAGGCTTTACTTATGGCTTCACGGGCTGCTTCGTATTGGGTGTAGCAGCGATCGAGTTCAATTCGGAGCTTGTCGGCGCGGGCAGATTCCCTTGCAAGAAATTCTGCATCCGGTCTGAAAAGCTCGGCCCCAGATCGACCCTCGGTAGTACCGGGAGTTGGGGGCATATAGGTACTGGGTCTGTCCTTACGGTTGCGCAACCCTGCAAGAGCAGTGTCAAGGCGAGTATTGACAGCAGTGATTTCAGCATTCTTCTGTTCCTTTACTAAGTCGATTTTGTCACGGAGTTCAAGCTCCCTGGTATGAGACTTTTCGATTACACTAACTTTGGCGTCAGACTGTTCTAGTTTATACTTGAGGAAGGACTCATTAGTCATCTGATAGGTGATGAAGTTAGTCCCGGCGATAACAGCAAGTATACCACCAATCTTGATCCAGGTTAGTGGTTTGAATGGAATCATTTTGACGAACCCTTTTCAATTAGACGATCTAGCTTGTTGTCCATTCGAAGTAGTTGATCATTCATATTCTTCAGAGCCTCCTTAAAGTTCTTGTCCTGATTCTGGTCAACTACGACCTGAGCAGCATACTGAACCTTAAGGATCTCAACGTCTTTCTTGATGTCACCTAGATATAAAATCATGGCCAGAATAGCCCCACATGTTGTTACAATGTGGGATATCTGAACTCTCTTATCTAGATGCCATGTCTCTCTAGTTGATTCAGACATAGATCCTCTTTAATGGTAGCATCCAATACTAGGGGTTACACCCATGGACACATCATCGAAGTCTGTAGAATAGCCAGAGATAACACCAGTAGCAGTACCTGTGCTACGACATACAGAACCACCAGCTAGGGTGTAATCACCACCAGCAAAGTTCGTGAATGCAATAGTACCAGAACCACCACCTGCGTTCTTACTCGTCGAGGTATTCCATTGAGACGGCGAATAGTTTTGTACACCAGCAGCATTACCATCTGGTTCCCACCTAATAGGGGTGGCGCTAACTGTGTCGAACCAGTTATTCAGAACTGTAAACTCCGACGCCAAGAAGTCAGACTTCTTCGAAATCACGTATTGGCTGCTAATACCACCTCGGAAGATGTTATTGATCAGCTGAACGTTGAGCATTGGTCCTGAGAACTGAAGGTATCCCGTGGGTGACGATGTCGGGAAGATCCACGTATTGTTGTGGATATGCAGTCCATTAGTTATGAGGTCTAGCGAATCCCCTAGACGACGATGGGAGAAGTTACCATATGCCTTACAATTAATGATGAGATTATTGTAGATCCAGCAGTCGATAGCACATGAGACGTCAAATGGTTGACCATTACCCGACGTATAGTAGCCTACTTCTTCGATACGATTCTTGTAGCAATATACACGAGTAAAGTCTTCCTGAGTAGCGGAGTAACCGTCATTCCAACCAATACCACTCGAACATCGGTAGACCCAGTTACTGTCAATATAGATGTCATGAACATTGGTTCCATGGATGATGATGCCATGATTGCCAAGGTTGTTGCCTGTCTGATAGAGCTTGTTTAGCTTGATCAGCACATTGTCAATATCGTCGATGTAGATGTTGTGAGAGAACGTTGTATCACGTCCATTATCATACACACTACACTTGATGATTCGAAGATTAGAACCAGTACCGTCAATACCTGCACCAGCTGCACCCCATGTACATGTGTCGTGGATTTCACAACCAATGATGTCAACAGGAAAGTTGAATGAGGGGTTGGTACGGTTAGATACGCCACCGCCAACTGAATGTCCATTACCCGTAGCATTCTTGATCTCACAGTACATTGTCTTGTGATCACCAAGGCGAGGGAATACAGCATCCATCGGGGTAACACGACGTGAACCACCAGTATTACCGATGACTCCTGAGCCACCATTGTTAGTCGTGAATGACTCACCATTAACAAAGTCAGCTGCAGAGCCCGGCATCTTCAGAACGTCAAATGCTAGACCAGATGGGTGCATCCATGCAACCTGGAACTGTGCAGTAGTTGTCGTAACGCCAGTCATGATGTCACCAACACTTACACCAGTCGAGCTAGCAATAGAACAACCCCACTGGAACTGCATATCGAATGTCAGAGTACAGGTACGAGCACCACCATGCCAAGCAACAAACGCATAGGCATCAGTATTAGCGATACTTGTCGAATAGTTGTTGATGTGACGGATTAGAGGACGAGTACCAGTACCATAAGAACCAAAGAAGATTCTCGAGTGAGACGTACCACCAGTAATGGCATCGACATATCCAGTCTTTGTAAGCTGAGCACGTAGAGCACCATTCCATGATTGACCCCGTTTAAACAGTACCACACTATACACATCAAGTGCAGTAGGGTAGGCACCAAAGGTCTTTGGACGGATCTCATTCAGAGTGCTAAATGGGTTAGCTTTAGCTGTAGCCGGATTAGTCGAAACAACACCAGTCCCTGGAGTAGCTGTAGAGTCCACATAGATGAACTGTGAACAGGGCCACCAAAACGATTTGTTACTCAGAGAATTGCCAACGTTGAAGTCAACATCACTGATATAGTAGCTACCACTATTAAGTACAACGTCACCGTACTTGTAGATAGTTGCTGGATTGTAAGCAACAGCGTCAGTAGTAGGATCCTGAGTTCGAGTACCATCATCAATTGGAGCGCCATAGCCTAGAGCAATGGTATAGTCAGATCCAGAAGAACCTGTACCACTACCACCACCTCCACCAGTAACAACAATACCACCAGTATAGATAGGACCAAGGGTGCCGGCTCCATTCGCATACGTTGTACCACGACGAAGAGTATGACCACTATCGGCACTAATTGGCGTATAGGTAATGAAGTTGGCACCACTAATGTTGATAGAGTCTAGCTGCCAGTTGTATGTTGTGGTAATTGTCGAACTACCAAATACGTACGGTGCCTCAGTGGGTGTACACGGGGAACCAACAACGGCGCTAGAAATAGACGGAGAACCTGACAGAAGACGTGGTGCGTCTCCCGCAGGAACCCGTTTCAGCTTTCTATTATGTGAAAGAGTTCCTAGCATATTATGCCATCCCTGTTAGAGCTCCACCAAACAGACCCGTTGCTTGCAGTACAGGAGCGACCGGAGTCGTAGCACCATTATTGCAACGGTAGAGAAGAGGAGACACTTGAGAACCAGCAACTGGCATCTTGGTAGCACCAACAGCCGTTGTAGATCCGCCACCAGTCGCAGTAGCCTTGATGAAGGCAACAACGTTGGCAACACGATTGTAGATGTATGCAGTAGCAATACGATTGTCACCAGCACCAGGAACCAGAGTGATCTGTAGGTCATATACAGGAGCCACAGCATCAGACGCCGGAGCAGGGTTAGCTTCAAATCCAGCACCAAGAGAGGCACCTAGATACGCAGAGCCAGCCGTAGCACCATTGACAATGAATCGTAGGTACTGATCGGTATGATCGCTATACACGCCAATACAGTTAGTAAAGTATGTGCTAGGGGTCAGAGTGTTGCTGAGTGAGGCACCCGTATTGTAGTGGATACCCATGAAGTTACGAGCACCGTTAGTACCCCACGCCTGAGCGTCAGTCATTGAAAACACTGTACGAATACGAACAGTAGGCTCAGCAGGATTCACGTCAGGAATATAGCCAATCACGCCACCCGGTTCCCACTTGATGTAGTCCGTAGCTGATGCGCCAGTCCACTTCAGACGGTGCCAATAGCCAAGACCACCAAGAGATGTACCAGGATAAGCGATAGTAGGGGCGGCAGTACCGTTAGGACCGGTATTCGATGTCATGAATCCACTGATCGTGGTGTTACCCAAATTCTGTGGATAGAGACCAAATGTCTGACCACCACGGGAGAAGTCAGAGAAGGTACCACCAAGACCAGCCGGGAACGTAACAGAGCCACCACCGCCAGTAGACGGGCCGTCGGTATACACACCACCTGCAGCATTGAACATCGAACCAACGATATCTTCAACAGCTTCTTGGAAGTTGGTGATGGACGACGAGGTTAGAGACCCAAGTTGGCCAGCAACGATGTATGTATTTGCTGCAGAACGGAACACAGAACCAACAGACTTAGGACCAGCAGACGTCAAAACGTTATCAAGAGAAACAACAGCCGAGGTACCGTCACCTTGGAAGGTAATAGTTCCAGCAGCAGGGTCTTGCATCCAGTTGAAGTTCCAGCCGGAAGCCAGACTAACCGGAATTGTAACTAGACAACCAGAGGCATTAGTGAACAGAAGATTCAATCCACGATCACTTGAGCTAGCAAGATATGTTGTACCTGCAACAATCGTCCACACAACATCCTTATCAGCCTTGGCTGCAAGGGAGTTAGTAACAGTAGTTGAGAAGCTAGCATCATTGCCAAGAGCAGCAGCTAGTTCATTCAGCGTATCAAGAGCGCCAGGGGCAGCGTTGATGACACCATTAACAGCAGCTACAACGAATGCCGTAGAAGCAGCCTGGGTCGTATTAGTACCAGGAGCAGCAGTAGGAACAGTAGGCGTACCTGTCAGAGCAGGGGAAGCCAGTGGGGCCTTAGCTGCAAGAGCATTGGCCAAAGGCGTGTTGGTCGTAGGAATAGCAGCAGTGGTTGCGTCTGTCAGTGTCGCAAAAGAAGACACATTAGAGGTACCAAGGGCCGTAGCCAGAACCGTATTGGATGCCATGTCATTCAGGGCAGACCAGTTGGCTAGAACCGATGCAGGCAATGCAGTAAGCTCAAACACTTGTCCAGATAGGTCCGCACGAGTACAGAGATCACCGATGTTGGTATCAACTAGCGCGAGCATTCCTGCCTGACTAGCAATGTTACCCTTAAACTTCTTCGTAGTGGACGGTCCACGAGCATAGTTCAGCTTGCTCCACGGATCAGTACCATTACCTTCCTTCAGGTAGAAGGGTGCGTCAGTTGCATAACCGACTTCATAGGGGGCAAGGACTGGGTTAGCTAGACTCCAGTCGAGGGTCGTGCCGCTTCGAATTTTGATTGATTTTGTCATATTTCCTTCCTTATAAGGGTTAATTTAGCGGGTTCCGAATCCTACGTACCATCATAGGACCTCGTCTAGACCAACCTTCCCTTGCAAGTATCTTGTTAAAAGTTTCGTAATTGTCAAGAACTGATTGTGATTGTACTAGTTCAACACCTATACGTTGGCCTTCCTCAATCATTGACTGATGAAATAGACGTAGTGCTCGAACAGCTAGAACACCCTCAAGAATAGAATGATAGTATGACTGGTTTAGGCAGCGTACATTACTATGCATGTATGGACGACCAGCAGTGGCTATACCATAAGCTACGATTCTACCATACTGTTTTATGCATACAGCCCAATCACCCCTTTGTATGGAGTCCCATAGATTCTTGGTAAACAAGTTCTTGTTTGGAGAATAAAATTCATCATCGTAGTTATCATCAGACAAGGTGGCACATTCAAGCACCTCCTTGTACTGTACTAGCTTATGAAGTGAAAGAGTAGACACTTAGTCTTCCTCTGTGTCAGTAGGCTCCGATGGCCACACTGGATTAGTTGGATTCTTAGTGATGTCTCTAAGAGCTTGATGATATGTCTTCCATCTAGTAGGAACTGGAATCCCTTTCTCATAACACTTGAGGACTATCCAGTCGGACTCTCGAAGAAGTGTTCCTCGTTTCTCACGAAGTAGCTTCTTCAGTTCTTCACTCTGCTTGATCACCCATTGTTTACCAATCCAATCCCACTCATATGAGTCAGATGGTCTAGCAGGAAACTCAACAGGTTGACCATCAACAACATAGTATTGATTCCAATGATACCAGCCCTCAATGAAGAGATTTGTATTGGGTTCATCATTGGTAATCTCAGTTATCTTACCGTCTGTATTATAGACTGTATACATGGTTACCTCAACATTAGAAGAGCGCTAATAAATGCATTGCTAGCGCCCGGATCGTCATTCTGTACTTTGAATGACCAGATACCTGCAGTAACAGTCTGAACCCAGAATAGAGCCGGAATGCTACCCTCGTTAACGCTCTCAGTACGGACAACTGTCGGTGTACCTGATGGATTTGTAACAACGATTGACTGCGTGTAGCCAAGGCTAGGCGCATTAACGGAAGCACTAACAATACACTTGCCGCTAAGACCTGATGGAACAGTAACAGAGACTGTGGTATTTGAACCAGATGCAAAAGAGAATCGTGGTATTGATACTGCTTCACCAGCGAGCTTCAATGTTGTGATCGAAGCGTTATCAACAACTAGACCTGTGGCATTGATGTTGCCTGCAGTAATTGTGTTGCCTGCAATCTTGTCGCCAGTGATCGAGTCAGCAATGATCTTTTCGCCAGCAATAGTTCCGTCGACCAGCAGATTGCCGTTAATGTACGAGGTCAGAGCAATCCAGCTTGATCCATTGTAGAATCGAGTCTCAGAATAGCCTGCAGCATTGTTGTATAGCGTTACAATGTCCATGAACTGAGGAACACCATAACCTGCATCACTGATTGCCTGAGCAGCCTCAATGTTACTCCATGAAGTTCCAGTCGTTGTCTTGGCTACATTAACATTACCACGAGGCCCAGCTGGTCCGTCAGCACCTGTAGCACCGTCTCCACCAGATGTTCCAGGAACACCCTTACGAACACGTTGTACAGTGAATCGTTTTGTCTGTGATGTGGACCCCGCCTTTGACGCTGTAATATCAACCCATCCAATGTCAGATGTGGTTCCTACAGTAGTCTCAGGCCAGGGAAGAACTTGTTCAACAGATAGATCACGAGAGAAACCCTTCGTGATTCGGATTTCATCAAGTGTTCCGATGAATTGAAGGGTTCCATCTTCGCGCCTACGAATATGTAGTGCGAATGTAGACATTACAGATTCTCAAGAAGGAATGAGTTCATCTGGAAGTTACGGCCTGCGCCGCTATTGTTTTCCTGGAACCCAATCTTACCCGTCAGATCAAGAGAACTTGAAGTCGAGTCAATTGTTGTACCGTTGATCTTCAGTGTATACGTTCCTGAAGCTCGTTCAACGACTATTGTAGCCGTGGTATTAGATAGAGTAGATGTGACGTCAATCGGATTTCTACCACCACTACCTGGACAGAGGTCTATGGTAATTACGCCAGCACCTCCGCCTCCACGAGTCAGGAATAGTAGGCGATCAACGTTCTCAACAGAACCGTCACCAACATCTCGAGCTACTGCAATATTCCAGCCATTAGTAGCGTCAATAGCTACAACCATGGTGATTCGGAAATTGTCAGTAGGAAGGCCCGTAGTGTTGTTGTGGTAGATACAAGGAACACCAAACGTAGCCTGAGCCCCAAGAAGGTTACCAACGATAGTAAGTGAGCTAGAGCCGAGGCCGCTGCCCATAGCCCAGGAGCTACCAGCTTCGGGAGTATGAGCTACTAGCTCTGTATCGTCGGCTGCTGTGAAGGTGTCGTAGATGATGCCAGACGGCAGTGGAGTAATACCATACGTGGCCTCCATGTATGCCATAATCCATGCTAGGAGAGCATTCATCGAGAGGTGCTTAGTTGAAGATTGAACAAGAGGAAATACCTCTGTTCCTGTAAGGGAGCCTGCAGTAGGCAGAGCACTAATTGCAACTGTTGTCATGATTAGGAATCCGGGAATGCGCTAGTACTAACTGTATAATCAGTAACATAGCCCGCTATCTTTAGGATACGGAATTCATCGATGTAATGATAGGTGCCATAGTGGTAGTCGTAGCCACCACGGCCAATGCTTAGGTTATCAACAGCGAATGAAGTAGTTATATTAGCTAGGGAACGAGCGATACGATACACTTCTGTTCCGTCGATGAAGATGATTAGGTCTACTGTATCGAGAACAATAGCTACAGCGTACCAGACACCACCAGTAATTGCATGCTCATAGAGAACATCGCTAGTATCGGCACGGAAGAATCGCATCTTCTGTGTCACATCCCATGAGGTAGTTACAGTAAGGTTGCTACCAGCAAGGTTTCTGAATACATGACCTTCGCCTGCAGAATCATTGACGTCGGCATATAGTCGGTACTCGAATGTCCAATTAGATCTTGCCGTACTATCCGGCCACGAAGACCAAGTGTCAATTGGAGTACCTGCATCTTTGCGTAGTGAATGACCACCAAACTGGAATCTAGTGGCTGACAAGCTACCTGACGTGCCGGATAGAGTGGGCACAGTACCACGAACACCAACAGCACTACTATCGAAATGAAATAGCTCGTGTACGTCGGCAAATGTGATTACAGGGTTAGTTGGTAGTGGGGTTAGCCCATATGTAGTAGCTAACCATCCACCAATGATTGTCTTCAATGTATCTGTGTTTAATTTCTTTGTAGTACCTGATTGGACAACCGGAAGGAACTCAGTTCCCGCCAGACTGGCAGCATCAGGCAATCCACTAATTGCTACGATTGGCATATTACTCCAGTATCAGAATGTCGCCACCTTCAGTCGTAAGTTCTCCACCGTCCTCAGTACCAAGACTTGAGTATGGGGCAACGTACGTAGCAGGGGTACGAATTGTTTTGTTGAATGAGAAAGTACTAGATGAAGTTCCAACTTGTATTGTTAGTGTATTACCGCTACGAGAAACACCAATCTGATTGATCGAACCAACTGTTACAATAGGACCTTCCAGAGTGTAGTCTGCAACATCATACAGGCTTGCATAGTCGAAGTTTACCTTACCATCCGTACCAATTAGGATAGCCCATGAGTGTTCTTCAGTGTGCGTATCAGTACCCCATACACCAATGATGAATGCTCGTGTAGATGGAAGAGCGCTAATATACATCTGGAATTGAACAGCAAACTCGCCATTTGTGAAATCCCAATCCGAAGATGTTGGAGTCGTAACCTTGTCACCTACATCAGCAAACACCATACCCTGACCATACTTGGCATGGGTAGCCGAGAATGCTACACCAGAGTTAGTCATTGTATGACCAGCTGAGGAGGTATCTGCAGCAGTACCGTCACCATGCATCAGAAGCTTAACACTAGCAAACTTCTCGTCGTATTCACCGAATACAACAACAGTAACCTCATTTCCGTCAATCGAGGATGTTAGGTTGTTGTCAGATTTAGTGAATGTCCAGTCAGACGATACGTCAGTACTACCTGCCCTTACAAGCAAGTCTGTCGTAGCACCTGCATACGATAGGACGTGTCCAAGTTCGTCAGCTGGAAGTACATGGGCTTCATTAGTAAGAGTGAAGGACAGACCAGGAGACCCGTCAGCACCAGTACTAGGGACCATATCCACAGACAAGTAGGGCCAATGGGAACCAGTAACGTAGCTAATACGAGGTGACTCTTTACCGTCCGCTCGAACAGCAACTACCGTGAAGGTATAGTTACGTTGTAGCAGAGAAGGAACATCTACCTTGTTATCAGACGTGCTTACAATCTCAATCCATGGAGTGGTAGGCCCAATCTCATGAATGGTTGACTCCGTATACAGGACACGGTATGTTTTGACTCGTGAGTCATTGGCCTTAGCCCAGGATAGAACACCAGATGCCAGGGTTACAGTGTTGATTCCTGGAGTATAAGTCAACCCAGTTACTTGTTCAACCTCGAGGTCATAAATGTTACGCGGCAATACGACTTCATCATCGTCAGCATTCCAAGCTAGTTGACGTGCATCAAATTTGAGAGCTTGAATATTGGCTCGGCCTTGATCATTAACCTTGATTTCCTCAACCTGCATCAACTCACCAGGAATGTCTAGGACGTCACTAGTAAGTTTAATAATGTCACCGGGTTCAATACCAGCAAACTCAGGTGTAACACTGAACTTGTATACTACAGCATCACGACTTGCACGAACCTTTTGTTCAGCAATTGCAAGGGCGTGGTATCGATCTGTACAACCCTCAGCAAAGAACTCTGACTCAAGCGGCAGTCCAGCATCCTGAGTCTTGTATGTAGTGTATACAGATGAATTCTTTGGAGGCCAGCTAACGCTATCGTCCGTAAAATCTTCAGACTCATTCAGGAACTTAACTGTGCAGTAGTTCAGACGGTTATCTGTTGATGGCCACTGAATACTAGCTGAGTCATCACGAATAATGTCGTCATCAGTTATCTCTGCAGCAAGAACATCATTAGCCCAATGAGCG
>Ga0170475_100537061_pt1 | contig 10251 bp, 9 predicted proteins | sample Soicark_Litter_5_FD_111474 | JGI IMG/M metagenome (GOLD analysis project Ga0170475, IMG submission 111474) | Avena fatua rhizosphere microbial communities from Hopland, California, USA. Combined Assembly of 48 SPs | reverse complement strand
CGACATCGGCCGCCCCGACGCGTGGGAGGTGCAGGGCCGCGGCGAGCTGCAGCTCGCCATCCTCGTCGAGAACATGCGTCGCGAGGGCTTCGAGCTCACCGTCGGCAAGCCGCAGGTCGTCACCCGCAAGATCGACGGCAAGGTGCACGAGCCGTACGAGCACCTCACCATCGACGTGCCCGAAGAGCACCTCGGCGCCGCCACGCAGCTCATGGCGAACCGCCGCGGCCGCATGGACAACATGATCAACCACGGCACCGGCTGGATCCGCATGGAGTTCATCGTGCCGTCGCGCGGCCTGATCGGCTTCCGCACCGAGTTCCTCTCGATCACCCGCGGCACCGGTATCGCCAACGCGATCTCGCACGGTTACGACGAGTGGGCCGGCTCCATCGTCGCGCGACAGAACGGCTCTATCGTCGCCGACCGTGCGGGCGTGGTGACGCCGTTCGCCATGATCGCCCTGCAGGAGCGCATGTCGTTCTTCGTCAAGCCCACCGAAGAGGTCTACGAGGGCATGGTCGTGGGCGAGAACTCGCGCGCCGACGACATGGACGTGAACATCACCAAGGAGAAGAAGCTCACCAACATGCGCTCGGCGACCGCGGACTCGTTCGAGTCGATGACGCCGCCGCGCATCCTCTCGCTGGAGGAGTCGCTCGAGTTCGCCCGCGAGGACGAGTGCGTCGAGGTGACGCCCGAGGCTGTGCGCATCCGCAAGGTGATCCTCGACCAGACCACCCGCGGCCGCGAGGCTTCGCGTCTGAAGCGCCAGGATGCCAACGCGCACGCCTGACACCGCGTGACTGAACGAAGACCCCGGCCCTGTGCCGGGGTCTTCGTCGTTCCCGGTCTGCTGGCCGGCGCGCCGGAAAGTAACGAACGCATAACACACTTTCCCGAGAGCGATCGCGCGTCATTCCCTGGATTCGGCCATGCTCCGTCCAGGTCAGGGCAGGGTTACGTCCAGGCGGGGCCGTCAGGCTTGTTCCTCGTGCCCGGGATACGGCGCTCCCATGAGCGCGCCCCGCGAGGGTCCGGGCCGTCGACAACCCGAAAGTCGAAACCCTCCCATGATCGATACCCTGAACACCCGTGCGTCCCAGCGGGTCGCGCACCTGGCATCCGCCCACTCGCGCATGCGTCGCCCCTTCATCGCCGTGGCCGTCGGCGCCGTGCTCGCCGCCTCGGCGGCAGCGGGCGCGGTCTTCGCACCCGCGGCGCTCGGCGCGATCCCCTCCGAGCACGCTCTGGACGAGGCGGCCGAGGCCGCCGACGACGGCAAGATCGCCCTGGTCAACGCGCAGTCGCTGAACAACGTCGTCGCCGAGGTCGACTTCCCGATGCAGACCGAGACGACCCAGGTCGATCTCACCGACCTGAAGACCGACGTGAAGCGGCTCGGTCGCGCTGATCAGATGTCGTCCGAGCAGGTCTCCGAGCTGACCGCGGAGGTCGTGCTCGGCACGGTCATCGTGCAGTCGAAGACGTCGGAGCTGCAGGATGCGCTCACTGCTGCGAAGGCGGCGGAGGCCGCCAGGGTCAAGGCTGAGGCCGAGCGGGTGGCGGCAGAGAAGGCCGCGAAGGAGGCCGCCGAGAAGAAGCGTCGCGCGGCGGCGGCTCTCGCCGCGGCGAACACGCCCGAGGGGGCGAAGGCCGTGGCGCGCACGATGGCCGCCGAACGCTACGGCTGGGGCGAGGGCGAGTTCTCGTGCCTCGCGAAGCTGTGGACCAAGGAGTCCGGCTGGAACTACCAGGCCTACAACTCCAACGGCGGCGCCACGGGCATCCCGCAGGCGCTTCCGGGCAGCAAGATGGCGACGGCCGGTGCCGACTGGCGCACGAACGCCGCAACCCAGATCGCCTGGGGCCTCGGCTACATCGACCGTGCGTACGGGTCGCCGTGCGCCGCCTGGGGTCACTCGCAGGCCGTCAACTGGTACTGACCCGCAGACCGTCCCGGGGTCAGCGCAGCTCCGACACCAGCACCGCGCTGGTGCCGGGGCTGTGCGCCTCGAAGATGTGCGCCGCGTCACCCGCGTACGACAGGTAATCGCCCGGATGCAGCACCTCGGGCGCATCCTCGGGGCCCACCGTCGCCTCGCCGCTGACCATCACGACGTGCTCGGTGGTGCCCGCGCGGTGCGGAAGCGAACGCCTCGGCTCGCCGGGCTCGGCCTGGATGAGGTAGATGTCGCGTCGTGTGCCAGGGGCGGAGGCCGAGAGCAGCGTCGCGAGATAGGGCGCGGCTGCCGAGGGGACTCCGGCATGGTCACCCACGCGGATGAGGCGCGCGGCCGGCGCGCGGTCTTCGACCAGGGTCGCGAAGGGCACGCCCAGCGCATCGCCGATCGCCCAGAGCGTCTCGACGCTGGGATTGCCGGCGCCGCTCTCCAGCTGCGAGATCGTCGCCTTCGACACACCCGCACGCCGGGCCAGCTCCGACACCGAGAACCCGGCGCTGTCGCGCTCGCGCCGGAGCGAGTGGGCGAGCCGTTCACGCAGTTCCATCCGTTCAGTATGACAAACGATCGTTCAACTTGACTGAACAGCCCCCACTGTTCAGGATTGTGTACATGCGTTCACTCCAGCGAACATCGGTGCGGGATCGCGGCACCCGTGATCCCGCGACCCGCGAGGTCTGGCGCGAAGGACTCGGGGTGGCCACCGCCACGAGCGCCTACGGCATCTCGTTCGGAGCGCTGTCGGTGGCATCCGGCCTCGACGTCTGGCAGACCTGCGCGCTCAGCCTGCTCATGTTCACCGGGGGATCCCAGTTCGCCTTCATCGGCGTCTTCGGTGCGGGCGGAATCTCCGCCCTTCCCTCCGCCGTCGCCTCCGCCGCGCTGCTCGGTGTGCGCAACGCGGCGTACGGCATGCGCATGTCCTCGATCATCGGCCGGGGTTTCTGGCGTCGAGCGGCCGCGGCGCACGTGACGATCGATGAATCCACCGCGGTCGCCATCTCCCAGGAGCAGCCGCACCTGCGCCGTCTGGGATTCTGGCTGACCGGCCTCGGGGTGCTGATCGGCTGGAACATCACCACTCTCGCCGGTGCGCTGCTCGGCGATGTGCTCGGCGACCCGAAGACGTGGGGTCTCGACGCCGCCGCGGCGGCCGCTTTCCTCGCCCTGCTCTGGCCGCGACTCAGACAGCGCCAGGCGGTCGCCGTCGGCGTCGCCGCGGCGGTGGTCGCAGCCGGCCTCACGCCCGTGCTCACTCCCGGGCTCCCGGTGCTGGTCGCCGCCGTGGTCGCGGTCGTGGTCGGGTGGTTCAACTGGCTCGGGCGCGATGCCTCAGACACGCGGGACGTGGCACGGAACACTCGCGACGGGCAGGTGCAGGCATGAGCGTCTGGGCTGCCGTGCTGCTCGCGGCATGCATCTGCATGGCGCTGAAGGTCGCCGGATATCTGGTTCCGGCGCGGCTGCTCGAGGCGCCGCGACCGGCGCGGATCTCGGACCTGCTGACCGTCGCCCTGCTCGGCGCGCTCGTCGCCGTGCAGACGCTCGGAGCCGGGCAGGCCGTGATGGTGGATGCCCGGGTGCCCGCCGTGCTCGTGGCCGCGGGGCTGCTGTGGATGCGCCAGTCCTTCCTGGTGGTCGTGTTCGCCGCGGCGGCGGTCGCCGCGGTGCTGCGCCTCGCGGGTCTCGCATCATGACCCGCCCTCAGCCGCGTGACAGCGACGCGCACTAGGCTGACCCGGTGCGCAGAATGCTCTCTCGTGGCCTGTCCTGGGTGGCCGCCGCCTTCGTCGGGGCCGTCTACGGAATCGCCGCGACCATCGCGCACAGCTTCACGATCGGACCGATTCCCGTCGGGATGATCCTGGGCGCGATCGCTGCGCCGGGCTGCTCGTCGCCCTGCGGGCGCTCACCGGTGACCGATGGGCGGCACTGGCCGCCGGGCTCGGCATGCTGGCGCTGCTGCTGGTCATCTCGCAGCGCGGCCCGGGCGGTTCGATCATCGTGCCGAACACGGCCCTCGGCAACATCTGGATGTACGTGGCGGCGGGCATCGTCATGCTCGTCGTGGCCTGGCCCGACACGGCGCGTCTGCGCGCGCTCTCGGACGGCTCGGCCGTCACGCGGGGCGATGCGCGCTGAGGGGTCGTAGACTGGGCACGTGACGTACGTGATCGCTCTTCCCTGCGTCGATGTCAAGGACCGCGCCTGCATCGACGAGTGCCCCGTGGACTGCATCTACGAAGGTGAGCGGATGCTGTACATCCACCCCGACGAGTGCGTGGACTGCGGTGCCTGCGAGCCGGTCTGCCCCGTCGAGGCGATCTACTACGAAGACGACCTCCCCGAGGAGTGGGCCGACTACTACAAGGCCAACGTCGAGTTCTTCACCGAGATCGGCTCGCCGGGCGGCGCATCGAAGGTGGGCGTGTACGACTTCGACCACCCCGTCGTCAGCGCCCTGCCGCCGCAGGGGGAGTGAGTGGGAGTCCGCGACCTCGCCGACTACCCGTGGGACGCGGTGGTGCCCTACCGTGAGCGCGCCGCCCGGCATCCGGACGGACTCGTCGATCTCTCGATCGGCTCGCCCGTCGATCCCACCCCAGAGGTGATCCGTCGAGCCCTCGCCGAAGCGACGGATGCGCACGCCTACCCGCAGACCGTGGGCACGGCCGACGTGCGCCGCGCCATCGTCGAGTGGTACGAGCGCCGCCGCGGTGTTGCCGGACTCGCCGAGACGAATGTCATGCCCACGATCGGCTCGAAGGAGCTCGTGGCGCTGCTTCCGCTGCTGCTCGGCCTCGGCCCTGGCGACATCGTCGTGCACCCGCGCGTGGCGTACCCGACGTACGCCGTCGGCGCCGCCGTCGCCGGCGCCACCGCCGTCGCCGCCGACCACCCCGAGGAGTGGCCGGACGGGGCGAAGCTGATCTGGATCAACACCCCGGGCAACCCCGACGGACGCACCTGGGATGTCGACGCTCTGCGCGTCGCCGTCCGACGCGCACGCGAGCTGGACGCCGTCCTCGCCAGCGACGAGTGCTACGCCGAGCTCGGGTGGGACGGCGCCTGGCAGAGCGAGACCATCCCCTCGGTGCTCGACCCCCGGGTCACCGACGGCACGCGCGCGAACCTGCTCAGCGTGTACTCGCTCAGCAAGCAGTCCAACCTCGCCGGCTACCGTGCGGCGTTCATCGCCGGGTGCTCCCGGCTGATCGCCGAGATCCTCGCCGCCCGCAAACACCTCGGCCTCATGCCGCCCGCGCCGGTGCAGCACGCGATGGCCGTCGCGCTGCGCGACGACGAGCACGTCGCCGCGCAGAAGGAGCTCTACCGCCGGCGCCGCGAGGTGCTGCTGCCCGCCCTCACGGCCGCAGGCTTCCGCATCGACGGATCCGAGGCGGGTCTGTACCTGTGGGCCACCGAGGGGCGCGACGCGTGGGAGTCGATCGATCGCCTGGCGTCGCTCGGCATCCTGGCGGGCCCGGGGCACTTCTACGGCGATCACTCCGCCCAGCACGTGCGTCTCTCGCTCACCGCTCCGTTCGAGCGGGTGCAGCAGGCGGCGGCGCGACTGGCCGCCTCCTGACGCTGAGCCTTTGTGCTCAGCATCGCATGATGACGCCGATCTCTTGGCGGATGTCACGGTAGGCCGACGGCACGACTAGGCTGTAACGGCGATGGGGTCCCACGCGACCCGGCGCTGCGTGCGTCTCACATCGCCTACGACGATACGAACGCAGCAGGAGGTTGGCGTGAGCTCAGCTCAGCCCGAGAAGGCTACTCTTTCGATCGGCGACACCACAGCGGAGTTCCCCGTGGTCCGCGGTACGAGCGGCACCGACAGCATCGACTTCTCCACACTGACGCGCCAGACCGGGTACACCGGCCTCGACTACGGATTCGTGAACACGGCATCCACGAAGTCGGCCGTCACGTTCATCGACGGCGACAAGGGCATCCTGCGCTACCGCGGATACCCGATCGAGCAGATCGCGAAGAACTGCAGCTACCTCGAGGTGGCATGGCTGCTCATCTACGGCGAACTGCCCACGGCGGGTGAGCTCGCCGAGTTCGACGAGAAGATCCGTCGGCACACCCTGCTGCACGAGGATCTCAAGCACTTCTTCTCGGCGCTGCCGCACACCGCCCACCCGATGGCCGTGCTGTCGTCGGCGGTCGCGGCCCTGTCGACCTACTACGAGGGCCAGACCGACCCGCACAACCCCGAGCACGTCGAGCTGAACATGGTGCGCATGCTCGCCAAGCTGCCGGTCATCGCGGCGTACGCGCACAAGAAGAGCGTCGGTCAGGCGTTCCTCTACCCCGACAACTCGCTGAGCTTCGTCGACAACTTCCTCAAGCTGAACTTCGGCGTGCACAGCGAGCCCTACGAGGTCAATCCGGTGATGTCGAAGGCGCTGGAGCTGCTGCTGATCCTGCACGAGGACCACGAGCAGAACGCGTCGACCTCGACCGTGCGGCTGGTCGGCTCGACCGGTGCGAACCAGTTCGCGTCGATCTCGGCGGGCATCCAGGCGCTGTCCGGTCCGCTGCACGGCGGCGCGAACGAGGCCGTGCTCACCATGCTCGGCCAGATCCGCGAATCGGGGCAGAGCGTGCAGCGCTTCGTCGAGAGCGTGAAGAACAAGGAGGCCGGTGTGAAGCTGATGGGCTTCGGACACCGCGTCTACAAGAACTACGACCCGCGGGCGAAGCTGGTCAAGGAGGCTGCCGATGAGGTGCTCGCCGAGCTCGGCGTCACCGACCCGCTCCTCGATCTCGCGAAGGAGCTCGAGGAGATCGCGCTGGCCGACGACTACTTCAAGGAGCGCCGGCTGTACCCGAACGTCGACTTCTACACCGGCGTGATCTACAAGGCCATGGGCTTCCCGACTCGCATGTTCACCGTGCTGTTCGCGATCGGCCGGCTGCCCGGCTGGCTGGCGCAGTGGCGTGAGCTGAACCTCGACCCCCAGACGAAGATCGGGCGCCCGCAGCAGCTGTACGTCGGCTCGCCCGAGCGCTCCTACCCGGAACGCTGAGCCGAGCTCGAAGCGGCCATGGACGATCTGATCATCGACGACACCCCGTTCCAGCAGATGAGCGGCTTCATGACGCTGTTCGGTGTCCTCTTCGTCGGGGTCCTGATCTTCATCGTCGTGTCGGTCGTTCGTCGCTGGAAGGTCGCGCGCGACGCCGGATACGACCCGCTTGCGATGGACACCCAGATCGCCGCTCAGCTGGGCCGCAGCGAGCTGCTGCGTGCGGCCGAGCCCACGGCGCCCGGTGCGCCTGCGCAGCAGAGATCCATCGAGGATCGGCTGAGCGAGCTGGACGATGCACGCGAGAGGGGTCATCTCGGATGCCGAGCACGCGGCCGCGCGTACCAAGGCGCTCGAGGGCTGAGTCCGGTCGCGTCTCGCGAACGCGCGAGGGCCCGTCACGCCGAACGCGTGACGGGCCCTCTTCGTCGGACCGAGCCGGGCTCAGCGGCCCTGCGGACGGCTCGCGCGACGCGAACCGGTGCGCGCCCGTCCGGAGCCCTGGTCGCTCTGCCGCGACTGACCGGACGGGGCGCCGCTCTGCGTGGAGTAGCGGGTCTGGCTGCCCTGCGAACGAGACCGGCCGGCATCCGCATGACCCGATTCGTGACGCGGGCCGGCGGTCTGACGGTGACCGCCGTTGTGGCGCTGCCCCGTCTCAGCCCGCTGCGCGGTGTCGGTGCGGCGCGCGGCGTCGCCTGCGCTGCCCCGGCCACGACGGCGGCGTCCGCCGCCGGAGGCCGGCTGCGCGCCATTCGCCGCCGGCTTCGCCTTCGGCTTGTTCTGCTGCTGGGCGACCGGGACGGTCTTGATCTTCGGGGCCCGCTCGCCGACCAGCTCGTCGACGATCGCGGGGGTGACGTCCTCGAGGCCGACGGTGATCTGCGCCTTGCGCAGGATGTCCTTCACGTCGCGACGCTGCTCGGGCAGCATCAGCGTGACGACGGTTCCCGCCGCTCCCGCCCGAGCCGTGCGGCCGGAGCGGTGCAGGTACGCCTTGTGCTCGACGGGCGGGTCGACGTGCACGACGAGCTCGACGTCGTCGACGTGCACGCCGCGGGCGGCCACATCGGTCGCGACCAGCACGCGCACACCGCCGTCGGCGGGGTCGGCGCCGAACGCGGCCAGGTTGCGCTCGCGGGAGTTCTGCCCGAGGTTGCCCTGCAGATCGACCGACGGGATGCCCGCCGCCGTCAGCTGCTTGGCCAGCTTCTTGGCGTGGTGCTTGGTGCGGGTGAACAGGATGCGGCGGCCGGTGCCGGACGCGAGATCCTCGACGAGCTTCTTCTTCGCATCCGCATCCGAGGCGATCAGGACGCGGTGCGTCATCTCGCCGACGGGCACGCTGGCCTCGTCGACCTCGTGGCTGACCGGACGGCTGAGGAACCGCTTGGCCAGTGCGTCGATGCCGCGGTCGAGCGTGGCGCTGAACAGCAGGCGCTGTCCGCCGGCCGGGGTCGCGGTGAGGATGCGGGTGACGCCGGGCAGGAAGCCCAGATCGGCCATGTGGTCGGCCTCGTCGAGCACGGTGACCTCCACGGAGCCGAGGGAGATGATGCCCTGCTTCATGAGGTCTTCGAGGCGGCCGGGGCAGGCGACGACGATGTCGACGCCGCCGCGGAGCGCCTGCTCCTGCGGACGCTGGCTGACACCACCGAAGACGGTGGTGACGCGCATGCCGACGGCGTCGGCGAGCGGCTTGATGGTGGCCGCGATCTGCGTGGCCAGCTCGCGGGTGGGGGCCAGCACCAGGCCACGCGGCTTGCCGGGACGGCGCGCGCCGCCGGATGCGGAGAGGCGGGCGACCAGGGGCAGCGCGAACGCGATGGTCTTGCCGCTGCCGGTGCGGCCGCGGCCGAGCAGGTCGCGCCCGGCGAGGGAGTCGGGAAGGGTGTCGCGCTGGATGGCGAATGCTTCGGTCTTGCCGTCGGCGGCGAGCACGTCAGCCAGCACGGCGGGCACGCCGAGGTCGAGGAAGGAAGGCATAGGAGTATCTCCGGGAAGGCGCAGCATGCTGCGGGATGGGGCGACGGCGCGGGATCGCGCATCGTTTCGCCGCTCGAGGTGACCGCGACCGGATGCCGGTGCGGAAAGGGTATCGACGACGCAGACGTCTCGCTTCGCGAGGGGCGTCACCGTCAACCCTAACAGTCGCCGAGCGGTCGAGCCTGGACGTCGGCCCGCCGACCCACCGACCGACCCCGCGAGACTTACCTTCCAGCATGAGACGTCGCTCACGGCGAGCCGTCTCGTGCTGGAACAGAAGTCTCGCGGTCGGGGAGGGATGATCGGGGAGGGTCGGTCAGGCGTGCAGCATCTCGTTCAGCGTCACGCCGTGGCCCGAGCGGGGCACGACCTCGACCGCGCCGCTCAGCGAATTGCGCCGGTACAGCAGCCCGCTTCGGCCCGAAAGCTCGGCCGCCTTGATCGTCCGGCGTTCGCCCTCGGCAGCCGCCGACGCGTCGGCGATGACGACCTTCGTGCCGGCGGTGATGTACAGGCCCGCTTCGACGATGCAGTCATCGCCCAGCGAGATGCCGATGCCGGCGTTCGCGCCAAGCAGGGTGCGCGAGCCGATCGACACGCGATGCTGACCGCCCCCCGAGAGGGTGCCCATGATCGACGCGCCGCCGCCGATGTCGCTGCCGTCGCCCACGACGACACCCTGCGAGATCCGGCCCTCCACCATCGATGCGCCGAGCGTGCCGGCGTTGAAGTTCACGAAGCCCTCGTGCATCACGGTGGTGCCGGGGGCGAGGTGCGCGCCGAGACGCACCCACGAGGCGTCGGCGATGCGCACGCCTGCAGGCTGCACATAGTCGGTCAGGCGCGGGAACTTGTCGAGTCCCTGCACCTGGATGCCGTTGCGCTGCAGCACCGGCCGCAGGCGGGCCGCGTCCGCCGGGAGCATGGGGCCGGCGTTGGTCCAGGCGACGTTCGGCAGATGAGCGAAGATGCCGTCGAGGCTGATCTCGTTCGGGCGCACCAGCAGATGCGACAGCGCATGCAGGCGCAGATAGGCGTCCGGGGTCGACGCGACCGGCGCATCCGGATCGACGCTCAGCTGCACGAGCTCGACGGTCACGCCGCGGCGCTCGTCGTCATCCTCGAAAGCGCCCCAGGTGGATGCGGCCGTCTCAGCGTCGTCGGGCTCCTGGGCGCCCAGCCCCAGCTCGGGGTACCAGGCGTCGAGGACGGTGCCGTCGGATGCGATCGTGCTGAGGCCGACACCCCATAGCGTG
>Ga0170475_111139181_pt1 | contig 10253 bp, 6 predicted proteins | sample Soicark_Litter_5_FD_111474 | JGI IMG/M metagenome (GOLD analysis project Ga0170475, IMG submission 111474) | Avena fatua rhizosphere microbial communities from Hopland, California, USA. Combined Assembly of 48 SPs | reverse complement strand
CGGGGGCAGTTTACCCGGCACCCAATCCACCTCCATCACGAAGCGCTCCATGTCCAACGACAAGCATCTCCGCTGCTCCTTCTGCGGGAAATCGAAGGATTCGGTCCGGAAATTCATTTCCGGTCCGTCGGTCTACATCTGCAATGAGTGCATTACACTCTGCAATGAGATCCTGGCGGAAGATGAGGAACGCGAGGTTGCCGACAGCATTACCCAGGTTCCCACGCCCGCCGAAATCAAGGACGTGCTGGACCAGTATGTGATCGGACAGGAGCGGGCCAAGCGGACCCTGGCGGTCGCGGTGTACAACCATTACAAGCGCATCAATGCCTCCAGCGGCAGAGAAGGTGATGTCGAGCTGGACAAGTCCAACATTCTGCTGCTCGGACCCACCGGAGTCGGCAAGACCCTGCTGGCCCAGACCCTGGCCCGCATTCTCGATGTGCCCTTCACCATTGCCGATGCCACCACGCTCACCGAAGCCGGATACGTCGGAGAGGATGTCGAGAACATCCTGGTCCGGCTGCTGCAGGCCGGCGAGTTCAATGTGGCCGAGTGCGAGCGGGGCATCGTCTATATCGACGAAATCGACAAGATTGCCCGGAAGTCCGAGAATCCCAGCATTACCCGGGATGTCTCGGGCGAAGGCGTCCAGCAGGCGCTGCTGAAGATCCTGGAAGGCACCATCGCGTCGGTGCCACCTCAGGGCGGCCGGAAGCACCCGCAGCAGGAATACATCCAGATCAACACCAAGGACATCCTCTTCATCTGCGGCGGCGCCTTCGACGGCCTGGAAAAAATCATCGAGGCGCGCACCGGGCGCCAGCAGATCGGATTCAGCACCGACGAACGCAAGGCTAAGCCGCAGCTCAGCACGGGCAATCCCTACTCCGAGGTGGAGCCCGACGATCTGCTCCGATTCGGCCTGATACCTGAGCTGGTGGGACGTCTGCCGGTGGTGGTCTCGCTCGAGGCGCTCGATGAGGAGGCCCTGATCCGGATTCTGGTGGAGCCCAAGAACGCCCTGACCAAGCAGTACAAGAAGCTGTTCGAGCTGGAGGATGTCGGCCTCACCTTCGATCCCGAGTCCCTCCGCGCGGTGGCCCAACGCGCTCTGAAACGGGGCACCGGCGCCCGCGGGCTCCGCGCCATCCTGGAAACGATGATGACCGACATCATGTTCGATCTGCCCAACCGGGAAGATGTCCGGGAAATCGTGATTACCAAGGAGGCGATCAGCGAGGGCACATCGCCCCTGATCGTCACCGAGCGGGCACGGACCAAGCGGGAGGCGTGAGGGAAGCGGCGAAGCGGAGAGGCTCGGAGGGGGAGGACGGGCGATCAGGCAGTCAGGCGGTCGGTGAGGGCGCACAAGGTGCGCCCTTCTCACGTGCGGGCGGAGCACCCAATCCTCTGGCGGCGCAGCCGGTGGAGTTTGTTGGCTCGTTTCCGCACGCCGCCGTACAACTGGAGCCTCTGCTCCCCGAGATCGCCTTCATTGGGCGATCGAACGTGGGCAAATCGAGCCTGATTAACGCCGTGCTAGGCAGACCAGGCTTGGCCCGGGTCAGCAGCTCTCCCGGCAAAACCACACTGCTCAATTTTTATCGGCTGCCATCGCTCTATCTGGTTGATCTGCCGGGCTATGGCTTTGCCCGAGCCAGCAAGACCGATCGAGCGGGTTATCGCAAGCTCATCCACAGCTATCTCCGGACCAGGCAGACGCTGAGCGGGATCGTGTGGCTGCTCGACATTCGCCACGACCCATCGAAGGAAGATCGGGAGATGCAGGAGTTATTGATCGAGAGCGGGCGGCCGGTGCTAGCGGTCCTGACCAAATCGGATAAGTTGACCCGCTCCGCCGCTGCAGCCCGTCAGCGGGAGCTGGCAGAGATCCTGCATCTCCGGAAGGAGCAGGTCGAACTGACCAGCAGCCGTTCGGCAGTCGGAATAGCCGAGCTGGCCCAGAGTGTCTTGGCAGCCGCTCAAGGGGAAAACACATGAGCCTGCGTCATCTTGCTCTCGCTCTTCTGGCGCTCGGCTGCGCTCACCCCGCCACAGGCCAGTCGCCGGCCCAGGGCCGGCCCCTTCCCCAGGGGTATGGCAGCCTCTCCCAGGACGACCTTTCCCTGCGGGTAGGCGACGACAATCTGGTTATCCGATTCGTCCCACTCGATCCCCGGCTCATGCCTCTCTTGGCCCGGGATGCTGCCCAGTCGCTGCGCTCCCTGCTGGACAGCCACAAACGGGCTATCGACTCAGTGGCATCGCGCGCCGGAGTGGCCACTCCGGGTATTGGGCTGGTCAGCTTCTTCGGACAACGGGCCGATGTACGGTACGATCCCCAAACCTTGACCATCGTCATCAGAAACCGGGTGTTCCGCCCGCTCGGCGTCATTCCCCTCAGTTCCCGGTTCAACTCTCAGCAGCTCGGCGTGCGGGAGCAGGCGAGTGCCCTGTTCCTGTTCGAGGAGGAGATACCGGTCAACGACTCGTTCGTGCTGTCCTACGGCGCCCTGACTTCGAAAGACTGGGAGGGGAACCTTCCCTTGCTCGACCGGGAGCGGGCCAGGGTGGCTGCCCGATCCAGAACCGAGCCGGTGGATACCGGGCGATAGCCGGATCCAGGTCCGGGGCCTGCAGCGAGCTGCCGGTACGTGCAAATCGTTTCCTCGCAAAACCCTACTGCCGTATTCCGCACCACTGGTGTCCACAGTTCTCCCCACGCATCATTAGAGTAGACACGCACTTCCACCCCCTCACGGGGATTGAACGAGACCCCCATGGTTCTGCTGCCGCTGCGTGAAGTCCGCCTGCCCAAGGCCACCGAGCAGTTTTATGAGGGCTGGCTGGCTGATCTCGAAGAACATCTATCGCAGCCCAAGGCTGACTGGCACCGGATTACCCGCGAGCTGCTATTCCAGATTACCTACCCCGGGGCACAGGATTACGAAGGGATGCTGCAGGACCCCAAAACTCCGGAGGCCACCCGGGTTGCCCTGCTCTCGCTCGACCCGCGAAACATCACTCTGGAACCGGAGTACTACTCGGAGGTGGACGCCGAGCGGTACGCCCGGGTAAAACCGCTGATCTGGCTGTGGCAGAGCTTCGACCGTTCGCCGCTGGGCGGCGGGAACGTGCATCTGGGGATTCGATTCCGCCGGATTCTGGCCCGGCACATCTTCTCCCGGGTGGGCCGCAACTTCAAAGCGTTTCAATTCGTGGAGTTTTCCTTCGGCTACAACCTGGAGGTGGGCGATGACGTCGTGGTCCACCGGAACGTGCTGCTGGACGATCGGGGAGGGATCACGCTGGGGAACCGGGTGAGCATTTCCGATTACGCCAACATCTACAGCCACACCCACAGCATCGTGGACCAGAAGGACGTTACCAACGCGCGAACCGTTCTCGAAGACGACGTTCGAATCACCTACCACGCCACCGTGCTGGCGGGTGTTCGCGTGGGTAAAAACGCCATGGTCGGAGCCAATGCGGTCGCGACCAAGGACGTGCGGCCCTACCACGTGAACGTGGGTATACCTGCCAAGTCCATCCGCATCAAGCCGAACGCGCCACCGGAGGCATATGTGACTGAGCGCGTGGTCCGAAGCCAAGCCCGGGAGCCCTGAGCTGGCGCGCCGTCAGGCTCCTTCTCCACTCTCGATGGCGGCGGTTGCCGCCCTGGCCGCAGTGGTGTCCATCATTGCGGTGATCTTCACGACGAACGGGCTGCCTCGCCTGCCCGTCACCCTGCTGCTCGTCTTTGCCCTGACGCTGCTGGCTACCTCGCTCTGGTTCCGCCAGTGGGAAGTTCCCCTCCAACTCCTCTCCACGGTCCTTCTCGGGGTTGTTGCCTGGTGGGCCGAGGACCGCGTCTGGTGGATCTCGCTGTTGGCCCTCTTCAGCGTGCTGGGGACCTTCTCGGTCGCATTGCTCCGAGCCCGGAAGCGCGCCGGCGATGCCGAGGCCAAGGCCGACCAGCTTGCGGTGCAGGTTGACCGCCGCATCAGCGAGCTGTTTTCACTCCAGGAGCTGAGCTACGTCCTGTCGGAGTCGATTCAGCTGGATCGAGTGGTGGACCAGGTTGCGAAGTATGCCGCTCGATTCCTTCAGGCCGACGGCGCCATTGTGGTGGTAGTCGAGACTGACGGCAAACTGCTCCGGGTGGTGGCAGGATCGGGGACACTGGAATCCATGGTGGGCCAGGTCAGCGCCGACTCGGAGAACGCCCTTGTTCGGTTCGCCATCGGCCGAGACCGGATCGAGGTCGCGCAGGGAGAAGAGGTCCCGACCGTGGATCTCATCGGAGGAGTGCTGGTTCGCTCCGCGGCAGTGGCACCGCTCCGGGCTCAGGGCATCACGATGGGTGCCTTGGCCGTGGTTGATCGGCGCGGAGGCCCATTTACCACCGAAGACCTGTGGCTCCTGTCCACCGTCGCCACTAACGCCTCGGTGGTGCTGGCCAACAGCCGCCTCTACGAGATGGTTCGCCGAGGCCAGCAGGAGTGGGAAACCGCGTTCAACGCGCTGGCAGAGGGAATCGCCGTGGTCGGGCCGGGTGGCGCCATCCTGAGAGCGAACCGCGCCCTGGCCACCCTGGCGGATGTAGCTGAGCCTGAGCTGGTGGGGCGAGACTTTTCGGAACTGTTTGCCGGAGCAGCAGAACCGGTGGCTGGGATCATCGAGGCTGCCTACCGTGGAGAGAAGGGCGCGCCCCTTGTCGTTCGGTTGGACGAAAGCCAACGGGTTCTGAGGCTTACGGCCGCGCCGCTGGCAGGAGTTCGGCCCGGCTCGGTGGTGATCCTCATCGAAGATGTTACCGAGCAGCGGATGCTCGAGGCCCAGATCATTCAGAACGACAAAATGGCATCAATTGGGCAGCTCGTATCCGGCGTGGCTCATGAGCTCAACAATCCATTGACCTCGATAGCCGGCCTGGCGGAGCTGTTGCTGGAGCGTCCGGGTCATCCCGATCTGCCGCGGGAGCACCTCCGGGTGATCCACGATCAGGCCGAACGGGCCGGGCGAATCGTGCGCAATCTGTTGACCTTTGCCCGGAAGGGCGGAGTCAGTGAGAAGGCGGCGGTGGATCTGAACGATGTGGTAACCCGGACATCACTCCTGATCATGTACGAGCTACAGCTGCATGGTATCGATCTGAATTCGGAGCTGAGCCCCGACCCGGTCATCGTCCTGGGAGACCGTTACGAGCTGCAGCAGGTATTGCTCAATCTGATCACCAACGCCGTGCAGGCCGTTACCAGTCTCCCTTCAGACCAGGACCGGCGGATCACCCTGATCACCAGCCGGGAAGACGGAGAGGCGGTGCTGCGAGTTCGGGACAACGGCCCCGGAGTGCCGAAACACCTGGCGCCGTACCTCTTCACCCCGTTCTTCACCACCAAGGCGCCAGGAGAAGGAACCGGCCTGGGGCTCTCACTCAGCTACGGCCTGGTGAAGGCGCACGGCGGAGACCTCGTCTACGAGCCGTCGGGCGATACAGGCGCCGAGTTCCGGGTCAGCCTGCCCCTTTATCAAACTGACCTGCCGGCCGAGGCTGCGGCCCCAAGCACGGAAAATGGACGGTCACACCGCCGCATACTCGTGGTGGACGAAGACCCCGCGGTCCATCGGCTGGTCCGCGCGCTCTTCGCTCCGGACGGGCACGCAGTGGAATCAGTGAGGTCGGGAGAACAGGCCCTGAGGTTGGCGCAAGAGGGAGAATACGACATGATCATCGCGGATCTGCGGATGCCGACCGGGTCGGCCGAGCCGTTCGCGCATGCGCTGCTGCACACCTGCCCCCACGCTCGCAGCCGGCTGGTTGTTGCCTGCCGCGGAGAAGAGGAGCTCCCGCCACCCTTCACGGAACAACCGATCCGCCGGGTAAGGAAGCCCTTTAACCCGAGAGACCTTCGAACGGTGGCGAAGGAGATTCTTCAGTAACCTGCCGCGCTGGCCGGCTTCCAGGGCAGCACGCTGATTCGGCCCTTCACCTTGGCGGTCGCGGTTGACGCGTCTGCCGTTGCCCAGTAGTTGCCGCCCGCCGCCAGATCCGGGGCCTCGATGAACCACCGGGAAGCCCGAAGAAAGATGTTGCCGGTCACCTCACTGGCGTGGCCGTCCCCGTCCACCACCAACCCATCCCCTACTCCATCGAAGATGTTTCCCCGGATTTGCGTCCGGGTGGTATGCTCCATCACGATGCCTTGTTCCAGTCGCGACAGCCGGTTGTCATCGATCCGGTAGCGCTGACTGGAATCGCCTGGTTGACCCGGCGCGGCCACTCTGATCCCCACGCTTCCGCCGATCACGACATTGCCCAGAATCACGTTATCGTTGCCGTTTTCGCTGATGATGCCGGCGGTGCGGGCGCCGATGATGGTATTGCCCCGGATCGTCGACCCGCCTGAGTGCGTCAGCCTGATTCCGACGACGGCGCTGTCAGCCCGATTATCCAGAAAGAGGTTGTCCCAGCCGAAGGAGGAAACAAACGCGGTCCGCAAGGCGGCTGAGGCGTCGTTGCGGTATACCAGATTACCGACTGATGGTTCCATGGTCTTCGGATCCCCAGCCAGCAGGAGGCCCAGGCTCGATGCGCTGAGGTCGTTGTCGACAATGGTGTTGGAGTCGCTCGCGTCACGGACGAGCAGCGCCGCCGCGCCGCAGTCCGCTGCCGGCAGCTGAGACTCACATCTTCGGGTGTGGTCGGCGCGGTTCCGGACAATGACGTTGCCGGCCGAGCGCCAGAGGTGAATACCCCAGCCATGGTTGGCCGACACATCGTTATCGGCGATGTAACTGTCGCGCACCTCCAAGAGCGCGATCCCATTTTGAGAGGCCCGGGCAGTAACTCCGGTAATGCTGGTTCCGCTGGTTCGCCGGAGCAGAATGCCTCCGCCATATCGCTCGAAGCTGTCCGCCCGAACCAGGTTCAGTTGGTCCGCGGCCTCCGGGCGCGCCGGCGTCGAGCGCACCCCCTGATCCCGGCTGCCCGAGAGATCGGCCCCGCTGACCCGATGAGACCTGCCACCTTCCAACCGAATCCCGTACCGGTAGCCATGGATTGCACCGCCGGTGATGGTTACGGCGTCCACGCCCCGGCTGGTGATACCGGCGCCCACGAACCGACCCGGCACCGAGTCGCCGCTCTCCAGAATCACTCCGGTCAGATCGATTCGGGTGCCCGAAGCAGCGGCGATGATGATGCCTTGCTCGTTAGTGTCCGGAATCCGATAGCGGCCCGGGCAGACCCGCACCTCACCCTGCACCTGAGTGCCGGCGCGGGTGGGTCTGATGCACGGCGCAGCCTTGCCCGAGGAGGGAGACGAGATCGTCAACAGCGAAAGCAGAAAGGAACTCAGCATATCCGCAACACGTCTTCCACCGCGCCCGCATCTCCGTCACTCAGCAGAATTTCGATGTCGTCGAGCGCGCGGCGCTCGCGAGGCCAGGAGAAGCGCGCCCGTGCGGCGGCTGGGGTGAGCCACTCGAACCCATCGTGCTCCGGACCGAGCCGCACTGCCGCATCGTCCGCCACGAAGGCCGCGAAGACGGGCACGAGCGCAACCTCATTGGTACGGTGCTGATAAAACAGTTCCACCCGGCTCAGGTTGTAGAGCCGAGCGGCAACCAGGCCGGTCTCTTCCTCCAGCTCCCGCTCGGCCGCTCGGGTGGGCCGTTCGGCCGGCTCGATGTGGCCGTGAACGCTCTCCCACGAACCCGGGCAGCGTCCACCGGGGGCCCGGCGAAGGACCAGGCACTGCAGCGAGCTTCCGACCCCCCGCAGAACGTAGACATCGACCAGCGAGGCGCGAATTGACGTCATCGCCGAGGCCGTTGGGCAAACCACTCAGAGCGCATGGCTTAACAGTTATCCGCTTCCGGGATCCGCGCCAGCTTCGAGGTGCCGGGTGGAATGATGAGAATGGGTTGAATGGAGGCTGCTTGCGGGGCAGGCTCTGCGTTACGGGTTGCTCAGGCTCTGCGGCGGCCCAGCACCGCCTCGAGTCTGGCGGTGAGAGCCCGCGCCCGGAAGGGTTTTGTCACGAAATCGTCGGCGCCCAGCTCGAACACCCGCACCTCGTTGTCTTCATCGCCCTTGGCGGTCAGGACCATAACCGGGATGTCGCGCGTGGCTGGACGCGAACGCAGCTGCGCCAGTACGCCGTACCCGTCCAGCCCGGGCAGATTGAGATCGAGAATGATCACATCCGGGGCGAATCGGTCGACTTCATCGAGCGCCTGAACCCCATCCCGGGCTTCGGCTACGCGGTAGCCCTCGCGCTGCAACAGGTCCTTCATCACCCGGCGGAGCTGTTCCTCGTCTTCCACCAAGAGCACACAGGCGCCTTGCCCCCGTCCGCCCGCGACGATGGCATCGACCTCCGTCGGCTCCTCGAGCAGCTCCATATCCATGGAGAACTCGGAGACTGGAGGGGCAGCCGGCGCGGAGAGAGGTGGTGCCGCGGCCGGAGCCGCCGTTCGGCCTGAACGTCCCCGCCGAGGCGCAGAAGGCGGCTCCGCCGCCTCCTCCTCTCGCGGGACATCGGTGACCCGCAGCAGCTCTTCCAGGGTGGATTCGCCGCCGAGCACATGGCGCAGACCGCTCCCCCACAATGAACGCATCCCGGCCTTGCGGGCCGCCTCAGCGATCTTTTCTGCGCTGGCGCCATCGGCAATGCGGCGCTCGAGGTCGGGATTCATGGTGAGGACTTCCACGATGCTGAATCGGCCACGGTAGCCGGTCATGGAGCAGTCGGCGCAGCCAACTCCCTGGTACAAAGTGATTCCGGGAGGAACGAAGCGCTGGAGCCGATCGCTGACCGGTTCAGTGGCTTGCACCCGGCATTTCTTGCACAGCCGGCGCATCAGCCGTTGGGCGACTATGCCCCGCAGTGCGGGCGCGATCTTGTACGACTCCATTCCCATGTCGACCAGACGCGTCACCGTGTTCGGCGCGTCGTTGGTATGGAGAGTGGAGAGCACCAGGTGGCCGGTCAGCGAAGCTTGCAGCGCGATCTGCGCGGTTTCCTTGTCTCGAATCTCACCCACCAGCACCACGTCCGGATCCTGTCGCAGAATGGATCTGAGAGCCGCCGCGAAGGTGAGTCCGGCCTTTTCGTTTACCTGCACCTGGACGACATTCTCGCCCAACCGGTATTCCACCGGGTCTTCCACGGTGACGATGTTGACCCCAGTACCCTGGACCGCCCGCAGTGCGGAGTACAGCGTGGTGGTTTTGCCCGAGCCGGTCGGCCCGGTCACCAGGATGATGCCCTCTTTGTTCGACAGGAGCGCCCGGATTCCCTTTTCTTCGTCCTCGCTGAGCCCCAAGGAGTCCAGCGCCAGGGTGGTGGCTTTCTGATTCAGCACCCGGATGACGACCTTCTCGCCGTGTGAGGCGGGAAGCGTCGAGACACGGAGATCGACCGCCTCGCCGTTGACCGAGACCCGGGCTCTTCCATCCTGAGGCCGGAGCCGATCGGCGATGTCGAGCTTCGACATGATCTTGATGCGCGAGATCAGGGGAACGCCGGCGCTCCGGGGAATCTTCATCACCTGACGCAAGACGCCATCGATGCGGTAGCGAACGACCACGCCGCCCTCAACCGGCTCGATATGGATGTCGCTGGCCCGATTGGTCACCCCATCGGCGATCATGGTATCGACCAGCCGCAAAATCGGCCTCTGGCTGGCCTGCTGCTCGCTCGCGGCGTTCTCCTCGTCCTCCTTGATCTGCTCCACCTCGAAGTCGCCGCTGATGCCTTCGAGCAGCCGAGCCACAGCGGTCTCCGTTTCGCGATAGATCTCGTCCAGCTTGTCTCGGATCTTCGAAGGGGAGCCCAGCAACATGCGGACCTCTCGCCCGGTGGCGAAGGCCAGCATTTTTTCCGCATCGATGTCGAATGGATTTGACGTCGCCACTTCGAGAAAGGAGTCGGTCTGGCGCACCGGGACCACGTTGAACCGCCGAGCCAGTTGCTCGGGAACCGTGGTGGTAAGCTTGGGGTCCGCCTTGGAGAGCTCGGCCACTGGCAATCGGAAGCGGGACGCTACCGCACCGAGGATCTGCTCGTCAGTAGCCAGCTTGCGATCGACCAGAATGTCCCACAGCGACGCATCGGGACCCGGCTCCTGCCGCAAGGCCTTGACCGCCTCATCGGACAGCAGAGTCTCGATGGAGGGGACCAACCATTCGTCGGTGAACTGCATGATTGCTCTACAGCGGCGGGTGGAGGGGAGCTCCTGGG
>Ga0170475_103512629_pt1 | contig 10254 bp, 7 predicted proteins | sample Soicark_Litter_5_FD_111474 | JGI IMG/M metagenome (GOLD analysis project Ga0170475, IMG submission 111474) | Avena fatua rhizosphere microbial communities from Hopland, California, USA. Combined Assembly of 48 SPs | reverse complement strand
GCGGCAAGAAATACAAAAAATGTCACGGTGCATGACGTTTTCGGTGCGTGACCGACGGCTCTCCTGCATGGCACACGCGTCGATTGTGAAACGCACCGCGGCCGTGCCCCCGTAGGCGGGGGGCCCCATTGGCTTTCCTTGCAGCTCGGAAATTTCTCGGCGCACGCGTGCGCGGTGCGCTGTCGTCGCACACGCGCGCGGCCGCGCCGTGCGCTCGAATCGAGCAGGGACGCGCGCAAAAATGCGCTGCAACTCTCGTAGGTGAGTGAGTACGCACAGTCCTCGCGAACGCACGATGCGAGCGCGTGTGCACTTGCGTGTGCAGACGCGCGCTGGAGGGAGCAAGTGAGCGCGAGTGAGCGCGAGTGAGCGCGAGTGAACGCGCCGCTCGCACCTCATTTCTGCGCGCTCGGACGAGATCGAGAAATCCAGAAGTGTTGGACGAAGGCCGTGCCGTATGAGAGAGTCTAAGCACCTATTTCGGGTGCTGAGGCTTTCTCGACCCGCTGAGGAGCGTTCTATGTCGTCTAGACTCATACATAGCCGTTGCGCTTCGGCGTTGGTGGCTGGCGCGGTTGCCGTGGCTTGCACCGGCACGCTCGACGTACTGCCGTCACACTCGTCATCTTCTGCGGGCTCGTCGAGCGGGGGTTCGGATCCGCTCGGTTCGGGTTCGTCTTCGCCCGGTTCAGCGGGCACCGATGACACGGTCGAGATCCCGTTCGAGCCCGTTCCGGCCCGCATTTACGTGGCAAAGGTAAAGAACCTGTTGCTCGGCCTGCCCGCGACGGAAGAAGAGATCACGGCGGTCGATCAGGATCCGGCGGCCTTGAGGGACATGGTCGATGCCTGGTTCGTGCGCCCCGAGGCTCAGGCTAAGCTTGGCACGTTCTTCAGCAAGGCGTTCCAACAAACCCAAATCAGCCAGAACGATTTCTTCGACCAGCTGAGCGTCGATAACTTGAGCAACTTGCCGCTGTTCACACAAGCGCAAGAGTCCATGTCGCGCACGGCCCTCAAGACCATCGCCGAGGGTCGGCCGTTCACGGATACCGTGACGACGCACACCTTCATGATGACTCCGACACTGATGGCGTTTTACCTCGCGCTCGACCAAGCGCAGGTCGATGACGCTGGCAAGCAAACCGCGAGCGTCCCGCTGCCCGACGGCACGCTCAGCACGACTCAAGCGTTCTGGCTCACGTATCAGCCGCCGCTCGACCCCGCTGCCATGCCGGTCGTGCCGAACAACATCCCCCTGAGCGAAACGCTGGACCCGGCGAGCCCCAACTTCATGCACTTCGCCGTGCCCTCACCTTTCAAGTGCAGCATGCCGCAGCTCGACGACACGGGTCACGTGCTGGTCGACGACAAGGGCAACGCGCTGAAGGCCGACGTGCTCTACAATCAGCGCAAATACAGCAGCGTTTCCGCCGCGTTCTTGGGTCTGTTCGGCTATGCGCCGCGCAACTACGTGAGCGACCCCGCGGACCCGAACGGCCCTCCGAGCCTGAAGATCCCGGATGATGTGCCTGCGGAAAAGAAGAATCTGTACCAGTACAATTGCAGCGGCGGCGTCGCCTACACCGCGCCCAACGTGACCGCCCAAGACGTGATCTGGCGGCCGGTCACGGTACGCGTGGCGGGGGCCGGCGAGAAGCTGACGCCGTTCTACGATCTGCCCACATTGCGCAGCGCCGACGAGATCGTGGTGCGCACCCCGCGCGTGGGTTACTTCACCACACCTGCGTTTTTCGCCAACTGGACCACGAACAACAGCAACCAACACCGCGATACGCTGAACCAAGCGTTGATCGTCGGGCTCGGTCGCAGCATCAACCCAGTCGACAAGGGCACCTCGACCGTGCTCGACACCGGCAAAGACGGACAACACTCGGACCCAACGAGCCCTTGCTACAGCTGCCACCAAACGATGGACCCGATGCGGAACATCTTCCGCCAAACGTTCACCTACTCGTACCATACGCAGCACGATCCGGCGCAGGTCTTCTCGACCGCAAGCTTCGACTACCTCGGTGAAAAGGCGAAGCTCGATTCGTTCGACGACTTCGCCAACGCCCTCATCCAGCACCCGTTGTATGCCAGCGCGTGGGCGCAGAAGCTCTGCTATTACGCGAATTCCAGCGGTTGCTCGGAACAAGATCCCGAGTTCAAGCGAGTGGTACAGGCGTTCATCGATTCCAAGTACGATTTCCACACCTTGCTTTTGGAGTTGTTCTCGTCGCCGCTGGTCACCGGCCAAATCGCGAGCAAAACCTGGCAGAGCGTGGGCGAGACCGTCAGCATCGCGCGCCAAGATCACTTCTGCGCCGCGCTGACCAATCGCTTGCAGCTGGCCACCAACCTGTGCGTCGGCATCACGGACAACACCACGCGCATCGCTGTCACCAACAATATCCCGCTCGATGGCTACCTGCGCGGGGCAGAGGCACCCGCACTGTCCACGGATCAGACGCCGTTCTATCGCGGCGCTACCGAGTCACTGTGCGCATACGCCGCCAGCCTCACGGTAGACAAGGGCAAGAGCCGCTATGACAGCACCAAGAAGGACGCGGCCATCACGGATTTCGTCGCCAACATCATGGGCATCACCTCGGCGGATCCGAACAGCGCAACGGTCACGCAATTGCTCAAAGAGCACTACGACGCGGCGATCGCGGCCGGTGCCAAGCCCACCGACGCACTCAAATCCACCTTCATCGTGGCCTGCCTTTCACCCACATCCGTGGCCATCGGCTTGTAGGAGAACCTCATGAGCAGCATCTTGAACCGTCGCCAACTGCTACGAGCCTCCCTCGCCGGAGCGGGTTTGATCGGCCTGCGTGCCATGGCCACCGGCCTGCCCGTTTCCTTCTTGCTCAACCCCAAATCCGTGCACGCCGACGATGCTTGCGCCGCAAACGCGCAGTATTTGATTTTGTCGATGTCGGCCAACGGTGATGCCCTGAACTGCAACGTCCCCGGCACGTATGATTTGCCGGCGACGTTCGCGGCCGGCACGATCAACCACTCCGATCCGGCCGACATGTCGATGGCGGCCACGCAGCTCACGATTGGGGGGGCCAAGTGGACAGCGGCGAAGCCTTGGTCGACGCTGCCGCAAAACATTCTCGATCGCACGGTGTTCTTCCACCACTCGACGGGTACCGCAAATCACGGTGAGCTCGGACGCGTGCTGGAGCTGTTCGGCTCACTCCGCCGCGGTCAGTGGCTACCCTCCTATTTCGCGAAGACGATGCGTTCGTGCTTCAATACGGTGCAGCCCCAACCGGTGACGATCGGCGGCGAGCAGCTCTCGTTCGAGGGCCAATATTTGCCCAAGCTCACGCCCACCGGGCTCAAAGCCGTCCTCTCCGCGCCCCAAGATCTGGCCGCCAAGCTGCAGACTCTACGCGATGACACGCTGAACAAGCTAAATCAAACGTTGAAGGAGAAGCGCTCGCAAACCACGGCCGACCGCGCCTATCTGGACAATATGGCGCTTTCGCAGACCGATCTGCGCACGATGATCCAACAAGTGGCCACGGATCTCGCAACGATCCAGAGTGACGACGCCGCCAACCAGGTGATCGCCGCCGCGCTGCTGATCAAGATGAACGTGACGCCGGTGGTGACCATCCACTTGCCGTTCTCGGGTGACAATCACAGCGACGCGAATTTCGGCAACGAAGCGTCACAGACGACGGCTTCGATCAACAACATCAAGGCGTTGATGAGTAAGCTGAAGAGCTACGGCCTCGAGGACAAAGTGACGTTCGCCACGCTCAACGTGTTCGGGCGAACATTCGATTCCCTGAATGGCCGCGGGCACAACGCCTCGCACTCGGTGGCGCTCATGATCGGTAAGGGCTTCAAGGGCTCGGTCGTGGGTGGTATTCTGCCCGGCGGTCACGCAGCGGATATCGATCCGAAGACGGGCGCCGCCGCCGACGGCGGTGATCTGGCTGCTGGCGAAAGCTTGGCGTCAGTTGCCAAAACACTGGGCGCAGGCATCGGCCTGACGGACGCACAATTGAACGATCAGATCACCTCGGGCACGGCTATCCGCAGCGTCCTGTCCTGACCACCTGATGCGCCAAAGCCTCTTCTTCGCGCGCACCCTTTTGTGGGTCGCAGCGCTCGTGCTCGCCTCGCCCCTGGCATCGGCCGCCCCCAAGCGCGGCAAGGCCAAGCCCAAGCACACGGCGCCGGCGCCGAGCGAAGCCTCATCTTTGCCGGAAACGAGCGACAAAGCGCCAGACCCCGCCCCGCCCAAGCCCGCCGAAAGCGCGCCCGCAAAACCAGAACCGCCCCCCGCGGCACCGGAAAGCACGCAACCGAGCGCGCCCAAGGCACCCAGTGCAGGAGGCGAAGCCGGGGTTGCCCTCGCGGCTGACACAGCCGAAGTCGAGGACTCGAGCAAGAGCTCTCACGAAGCACTGGGGCGGCTCGAAGCCGCACGTCTAGCAGCCGGCCGCAGCGAGGTCGGCGTCTATGTCGGCGTGGATATTGGGAATCGTCGTTTCAAGTACAGCGACCCGGTCAGCAGCGCGCTGAGGCCCTACACGTTACCAATCGCGCCCATGCTGAGCGTCGGGCTCGAAGCCTATCCGCTCGCCGCGACGGATCTGCCCGTTTTGCGCGATCTCGGCTTCCGCGGCCGCTTGAGCCGAGCATTCGCGCTCGACTCGACCACGCCGGAGGGTGCTACGATCGAAACCAGCTGGACGCGCTTCGGCGGTGAAGTCCGTGAGCGCCTACTCATCCCCGGAAAGAACCCACTGGAGCTCGGCGCGTTTTTCGGCGCGGACGCCAGCTACTTCGTCATGGGCAGCAAATCGACGGTCGGGGCCGTCCTACCGAGCGCTCGCACGATCTCGCTGCGCTTCGGCTTGGACGGGCGCGTGCTGATCGCAGGGCGCTTTTCGGCCATGCTCGACTTTGCCTACCTTGCGGTTACTTCGCCCGGTTACATTTACGATCAGTTTCGCGATCCGGAGGTCGCGGGCATCGATGGCGGCGTTGGTTGCGCGGTCGCGTTGATTCCTGGTTTGGAGGCTCGCTTGCTCGCTCGCTACACGCGCTACTTCTCTACCTTCCATCCTGAAGTCGGGGACCCGTACGTGGCAGGCGGCGCACTCGACGAACAGCTGCAAGTGGGTGTGGGAGTCCGCTATGCTCACTGATCGCCTGCCCTACGCGAGCCGCTGCGCGGCGCTGCTGTTGGTTCTAGCCGTCGCTGCGCTCGTACTCAGCGGTTGTCCGGGCACACTCGAGGACAAGGAGCGCTTTCTGGTCGATGCTGGCCACGCGGGCCATACCGGCAGCGACGGCGGCAGCGCCGCGAGCAGTGGTGAAGCTGCGGCGGCCGGCAAAACCAACTCAGACCTCGACGCAGGCCCCTGCGGCGACGTCGTCACGCGCATTTTCGTGCCGAGCTGCGGTGGCACCGGCTGCCATGATGCGAAAGGGCCACAGCAGGATTTGGACCTCGTTTCGCCAGGCGTCGCGGCGCGCGTGGTCGGCGTCCCAGGTATCGGCTGCACGGCAACCCTGGCCGACCCCTCGGATCCGGAGGCAAGCCTGCTTTATCAAAAGCTATCACCGACACCACCCTGCGGTTCTCCCATGCCGCTTGCGCGACCGGCACTCAGTGACGAAGACGTCGCCTGTGTGTTGGCTTGGATCGCTGCGCAATAGCGCCACCCTGGCTGCGCGCCGGATTCGCTCTTCATTTGGGTCGAGCAACGTAGGCAATTTGTTACCGGGCGTCTGCCTGCGTGAAATTTTGCTGGTACGCGCCGCCATGGGGGAGGATCCTACTTGCCCTTCGTGAGTGGCGAAGGACACCGAGGAGTAGGGTCATGGCTCGAGGTTCGTTGCTCAGTGGGCTGGTGTGTCTGGGACTGGTGTCGTTGGCGGGCCGGGCCAGCGCGAAGGTGTGGCACGTCCCCGGCAGGGTCGGCACGATTCAAGCCGCGGTCGATGCGGCACGGGACGGCGATGAGATCCGAGTTTCGCCGGGCGCGTACTGCGGGGCCACCATCGATAAGCGAGTGGATCTGGTCGGCATCGGCTATCCCCGCATCATTGGCTGCAGTGGTGGGCCCGCTTTGGGCGCCATGCACGTTGGCTTCTACCTACCTGGGCCGAACGCGAAGAACCCGGCGAACGGCACGAACATCAGCGGCTTCGTCTTCGACGGTCGCGGTGTATCGAGCGCCAACTTGGCTCCCTTGTCGTTCGGCATCTTTGCCCGTTTCGCCAACGACATCGCGATCTCACACAATCACTTCGAGGGTACCGCGCAAGCCATCACCAGCACCGGCGGAGATCGTTGGCGCGTCGAGCACAACCGCATCATCGATTTGACCGTGCTCGATTGCACCGGCCCATGTACGGGCGGGGATGGCATCGTGATGCAGTTGGCTCGCGATGAAGTGGCCGCACCCGGTGGAGACTCAGCTGCCATCAATCGGCCAGAAGACAATTTGATCTTGGACAACGTCATCGAGGGCAGCGCGCCAGACGGCTTCGCCGACTTCTCCATGGTCGGGATCTTGGTTTTCGCCGCCGATCACACCACCGTACTCAAAAACCAGCTCCGCTTGCGCGACAACCCCGCTGCCGCAGCAATCGGTCAGGGCATCCTGTTGACGAATGCCTGCTGTGGCAGCGGCACGTCGTACCTGCCCGGCACCCGCGACACGATTTTGGCGCTCAACGACGGCCGCAAGAGCGAAGTCGCGATTGTGGTGGAAGGCAGCGGGGGCACCAACACTCAGGGCTTGTTTTTGTTCCGAAATCGCGGTGAAGAGCAAATCGAGAGCGCGCAGAAGCTACTCGCGCTTTCGCGCAGCGCTGCAGCCCCCGCGCGCGCGAGACCACAGCTTTAATCAGGGAATCGCCCAACCCAGGCCGGCGGTAAACGTGGGCAAAACGCCAATCTTATTTTGGGAGCAGCTTGCCTCGTCCAAACAGCGATAGCCCTGTGTCAAAAGGGGGATCGCTACGCCGATGCCGGCCAGTAAATTGAAGCCGCGGTAGCTGCGGGTCTCGTAGGCGATCTGCGGCTGAAGCCAGTGCACGCGATCGTAGGAATAAGTCGTGGTCGGACTGCCCGTGTGGTCGGTGCCCAGATCTGGATGGTAGTCACTGTATGGGCCGGTCGAATACCCGAGCTCTACGCCGACCGCGTGTAGGCGCGCCCAGCGCTTGCCCACGAACACCAGCGGCCGCAAGCGAGCGAATGCCGCCACTTGCATGCCAGAGGTATTGGCACCCAAACCGGCGCCCAGACACAAGCGGCTCCAAGGATCGTAGCTGGCAGTTGCGCCAAACAAGCCGACGATGGTCGAAACCCCGGTGCGCAGCTCGAGCATGAACGGCCGTGCGGCGAACGACCGCTCGCGAATGGTTCGCCCCACATCCTCCGGCGCGCCCCCCTCGAGCACGTACTTGGAATGGTACTGCGTGGAGTGCCGTGCGTGCGCGACGCCGGTTGAACACAGCAACACCACGAGCGACACGCGGGCGCTCAGCGCGCGCCGATGGCGCGGGCCATTGCCACCCACGCTCGGCATGCCCATGGCTAGCGCGCCACTCCCAATTCTCCAAGCAAATTTTGGGCGTGGTCCACGTCTTCTAGCAAGTACAAGATGAAGCGCAAATCGACGTGGACGGTGCGCGTCGTGTCATCGTACGCCCAATCCGAGGCGACCGACTCGTAAGTACCGTCGAACGCAAGACCCACGAGCTCGCCGCGAGCGTTGAGCGTCGCCGAGCCGGAATTGCCGTTCGTAATGTGCAGATCGCTGAGGAAATCGACCGGAACGTCATTGAGCGTTTTGTCGGCATAGCGCGAGCGTGCGGCCGTCTTGGCGGCTTCGAGCAAACGATCGGGCGCGTTGAACGGCGCGCTGCCGGTATTCTTGGCCACCATTTGGCTCAAGCTGGTGAACGCGCCGATTTTGTCGCCAGGCGCACCGGGGGGTGCCTTTCGCACCGTGCCGTATGCCAGACGCAAGGTGGAGTTTGCATCCGGAGCAACCGCACCGCCTTTGAACGCGAGCAGTGCCGCGAGATAGCGCGGCTTGAGCAGCCGCAACTGACCGGCAAACCGCTTCGAACGATCTTCGGTCGCGCGCAACTCTTTATACAACTTCGCCGCCAAGCGCACGATCGGATCGGGATGCTCTGCGAGCGCGGCAAAGCGCCCGTGATCGAACACATCCAGTCGCGCCTTTTCATCACCTAGCTGTGTCTTGTCGTAGAGTTTGGCGATCGCGGCATCAATCGCGGCGTCGGTTGGATCTTTACCCGCAATGATGGCGAGCGCAGGGCTTCGGTGTGAAGGGTCGCGGGCGCGATCGCGCTGCAGCGCAAGCTTCAACAATGCTCGGTCGAGCTTCGGATGGTAACTGGCGCTGAGTGCCTTCTGCTCGTCACGCAGCCTTGGCACGTTGCGCTCTTGAAAATCCGGATCGCGCTGGACGTCTTTTTTCTGCCGTTCGGCAGCCATGCGTGCACTGCGGTAGGCGGCGAAAATCAGGCGCGGCATCAAAAACTCGCTCTGTAGCGCCGTGTCCGCTTCGCGGGTCCGGAGCTGCTCGTCGAAGGCGTGTCCGAGATCGTCGATCGCGCTGCCGTAGCTCGCCTTGCGCGAGGGATCGGCATCGATGAAGGCCTGAAGCTCGCTTTCCATTGCAAGCTTCTTCTCCAGCAGCCGCCCGCGCTTCATGCCTTCCAGCTCGCCCAGGTGCTTGGTGCGATAGTTGTCGAAGCCGCGACGACGGCCCGTGGCTTTGATCGCAACCTCCGGATCGCCCTTGGAGATTTCGGCGATCAGCGCCAGGTATGCATCGAACTTGGCGAGCTCCTCTGGGTAGACGATGTTCTGGACCTGCCGCATTTCGGCCGCTGGTGCGAGCAGCGACGTATGACCCGGGTAACCGGCGACGAAGACCAAATCGCCCTCCGCGAGCGGCGCGGAAGAAAGCTTCAGGAACGCGGGCGGCTGGTAGGGCACGTTGTCGAGCGAGTAGTCCGCCGGCATGCCATCTTTGCTGACGTAGGCGCGAAAGAACGCGACGTCCCCGTCGTGGCGAGGCCAGCGCCAATTGTCCACCTCGCCACCGAAATTGCCGATGCTTTCGGCCGGCGCATAGACGATGCGAATGTCCCTCAGCTCCAGCGATTCGAGCAAAAAATATTGCAAGCCGGCGTACATGCCGACCAGCGCGCAGCGAACACCCGGGCGCTGGCTTTCGCAGTTTCCGACCGTGTCTTTTTCGAGCCGCTCGAATTCGAGCTCGCGCGCGAGCGGGTCCGTCACCTTTTCGAGCAGCGGTCGGATGCGCTCCGTGACCTCGCTCATTTTCGAGAGCACGCGCAGCCGGGCCGAAGGACCACTCGAGCGTTCCTCCGCGCGCGTGTTGGCCAAAGTGCCGGTCTCCAGCAAGTTCTCACCTGCACGCGAATTGTGCTGCAACGCGCCCGTCGCGCAGTGATGATTGGTGACCACGAGCCCGTCCTTGGAAACGAACGAAGCGGAGCAGCCGCTCAGATTGACGATCGCGCTCAAGATGCTGGATTTCGGATCCGAAAGCAACGCCGGATCGATCGCGAGCCCCAGCTTCGACAGCTCAGCGGCACGTTCCGGGATCTGTGAAGGCAGCCACATCCCGCCATGGTTTTCGAACGGCTGCCGAGTGGAACTCGCGGCAGAGGCGACGGGCGCAGTCGTCGGCGTCGGCGTCGGCGTCGGCGAGACCGACGCGCGCGGCGCCGGTGAAGCGCAGCCCGAGAGTGCCGCGAACAGCGCGAGCCCAGCTGAAGTGAATCGGAGAGGAGCCGCTGAAGCCTTCGACATGGCCGCCAGCCTAGCCGTTTGGCGGCTCAGCGCTACTCGAAGAACAAGCCCTCGGCGCAGCTATAGACGCTGTAACAGCCCTCGTCGATGCAGGACACGGCCTCTGCGCGGGCAGCGCTGGTCATGCCCGAGAGCAGCTGCTCGCAAGAAGGCTCATTGGCGGCGGGCGCGTTGCATTCCACGGTTGCCGTCGCGCAAGCGCTCTTCACGTCCTCTGGACAGGCCCGGGCCGTTGCCTCGGTTAGACAGGCGTACCCATCGTCGCAGTTGCTGCTCGTGTCGAGCTTCAAACAGGCGATGGCGAGATCGGCGACCGCTGGCTTCAAGTTGCTGAGCGCTGCATTGCAGTAGTGCGAACAGCGGGTGCTGACACCCGCGCAGGT
>Ga0170475_102822015_pt1 | contig 10256 bp, 8 predicted proteins | sample Soicark_Litter_5_FD_111474 | JGI IMG/M metagenome (GOLD analysis project Ga0170475, IMG submission 111474) | Avena fatua rhizosphere microbial communities from Hopland, California, USA. Combined Assembly of 48 SPs | reverse complement strand
TATATCTGATGTCGACAATTCTCATGATGCGCCCCGGTCTCTTGTCCCCGACGATTGGTGCAAGATCGGCCGGCTTGTAGCACCCGACCGGGCGTCGAAACTCGACACCCTCTGGCCTTGCAGCACACGCTCAAATTGCGTCACTGAGGGGACGGGCAAGGATGCGCAGGCCGCTTATTTCAATGGCACCGTGGGCGCCCGTTCAGTTGTTTCTGTTCTCACCCATCCTCGAACCTGAGTTCACGAGAACGTGAGCATGCGACGCGCGTCGATGCCTGTCCACCGCCCGCGCCGGGACAACCGCAGCAAGGGAGGACTTCACCGTTTACGTATGGTCTGGCAGTCTGCGCGCGCGAAGCCGGGCCCTCCTGTCATTTGTCGATGCCGGGTGTACCAAAGGCGCTGCAACGGTCGTCGACGCCAAGAGCCCAAGCAAAGCGGCCTGTGGATGTTTCGGTCACCGGGCGAGGGCCGATGAATGTGCGCTTGGAGAACAACGATCTGACGACGAGGCGATGCCTGGCAATGGACCGAGGAGCAAAATGATGCAGCTTGGAATGATCGGCCTAGGACGAATGGGCGGCAACATGGTGATACGCCTGGCCAAAGCGGGCCACGAGTGTCTGGTGTACGACAGTCACCACGAAGCGGTGGATGCGCTGGTCTCGCAGGGTGCCAAAGGCACCACCAGTCTGCCCGACTTCGTCAAGCAGTTGAGCAAACCGCGGCTGGTCTGGCTGATGGTACCGGCCGCCGTCGTTGATCCGGTGCTGAATTCGCTGGTGCCTTTGCTGGAACCAGGCGACATCGTCGTGGATGGTGGCAATTCCTACTATCATGACGATATCCGGCGCGCCGGCGAACTGCGCAAGAAGGAACTGCACTACGTCGACGTTGGCGTCAGCGGCGGCGTCTGGGGTCTGGAGAGGGGCTACTGCCATATGATCGGTGGCGAGCCGGACGTCGTGAAGCGGCTCGACCCGATCTTTCGCTCACTGGCGCCTGGCATCGAGGCGGCCCCGAGGACGCCGGGTGCGACGGGAGAGCCCGGTACGGCCGAACTGGGCTACCTGCACTGCGGACCGAACGGTGCCGGGCACTTCGTCAAGATGGTGCATAACGGCATCGAATACGGGCTGATGGCGGCCTACGCGGAAGGCTTCAATATCATCAGACACGCCAACGTCGGGTTGCACACGCAGGTGGACGATGCCGAGACGACGCCCCTGCGCCATCCCGACCACTTCAAATATGAAATTAATGTTGCTCAGGTAGCGGAAGTCTGGCGCCGCGGCAGTGTGGTCGCGTCGTGGCTGCTTGACCTTGCCGCCAGCGCGTTGCGCAAAAGTCCGGGCCTCGACAACTTCGCCGGCCGGGTTTCGGATTCCGGAGAAGGTCGCTGGACAGTACAGGCGGCGGTTGACGAAAGCGTGCCGGCACCCGTCATCTCGGCCGCGCTGTTCGCCCGATTCAGTTCACGCGGCGAAGCGGACTACGGCGACCGTCTGTTGTCCGCGCTACGGTTCGAATTTGGTGGCCACGTTGAGAAGCCGAAGGAGTAGGGTGAGCGACGGCACCCGGAAGCCCCGGCACATAAATATCTGGGCGTACAATTGAAGGAACCGACCCATGGCCTCAGACGCACCCAAGTTGCTCAACAAGCTCGGCCAGAGCCTGTGGCTCGACAACATCACCCGTGACCTGCTCGATAGTGGCACGCTGAAGCGCTACATCGATGAGTTCTCGGTGACCGGCCTGACCTCCAATCCGACGATCTTCGACAACGCGATTGCCCGCAGTTCGTGGTACGACACGGAAATCCGCCGTCAGCTCGAGAATGGTGCGTCCGGCGAGGCGCTGTTCTTCAACCTCGCCGTTCAGGACCTGACCCGGGCAGCCGACCTGTTCGCCGGGATCCATAAGCGCACCGGCACAGTGGACGGCTTCGTTTCTCTCGAAGTCTCGCCGGTATTTGCCTACGACACCAAGGCAACGGTCGAGCAGGCGAAGGTCCTGCACGCCCAGGCGAACCGGCCGAACCTGTTCATCAAGATTCCCGGAACGCCCGAAGGATTACCGGCGATCGAGGACTCGATCTTTGCCGGGGTGCCGATCAACGTCACCCTGTTGTTCTCCACCGACCAGTATAAAGCGGCGGCCAACGCCTACATGCGGGGACTGGAGCGGCGGGTGGACGCGGGCCTGTCGCCGGACGTGCGCTCGGTCGCCTCGCTGTTCATCAGCCGATGGGATGTCGCCGTCAGCGGCAAGGTCCCGGCGGAACTGCGCAATACCCTTGGCATGGCGGTCAGCAAGCAGGCTTACAAGGCTTATCGCGAGATCCTGGCGAGCGATCGGTTCCAGCGGCTGGAGAACCTCGGCGCGCGGGCGCAGCGGCTGCTGTTCGCCAGCACCGGTACCAAGGACAAGGCGGCCTCCGACACGCTCTACATCTCCGGCCTCGCCGCACCGAACACGGTGAACACGATGCCCGAGGACACCCTGCTGGCCCTCGCTGAGCATGGCAGGCTTGCCGGAACGCTGTCACCTGACGGCGGCGACTTCGACTCGGTTCTGACCGCGCACACCAAGGCCGGCATCGACCTGACGGCCTTGTCCACGCAGTTGCAATCGGAAGGCGCCAAGGGGTTCGTGAAGTCCTGGGACGAGCTGATCGGGGCGATCGCGTCCAAAAGCAAGGTCCTGGCCTGAACACGGGAGAACGCCGATGACCGCCCTGACCGAGACGCCGGCCTGGCAGGCGCTGACGACACATCACGCGCAGATCAAGGACCTGCACCTGCGCCAACTGTTCGCCGATGATCCCGGCCGGGCGGAACGCTTCTCGGCCGAGGGTGCGGGCCTGTTCATCGACTATTCGAAGAACCGCATCACCGACGAAACTCTGCGGCTGCTGTTGCAGCTCGCGGAGGAGCGCGGTGTGGCGAAGCGGCGCGATGCGATGTTCGCCGGCGACAAGATCAATGCCACGGAACGCCGCGCCGTACTGCACGTGGCGTTGCGAGCCCCGCGTGGCTCCCGCATCGAAGTCGACGGCGCCGACGTAGTTCCGGACGTCCATAAGGTCCTGGACGCCATGGCGGATTTTGCCGATCGGGTGCGCGGCGGAATTGCAACAGGGCACACCGGGAAGCGTATCCGAAACGTCGTGAACATTGGGATCGGCGGTTCCTATCTCGGTCCCGAGATGGCGTATCGCGCGCTGCGGCCGTTCAGCGACCGGTCGATGACCTTCCGCTTCGTCGCCAATGTGGACGGGGCGGATTTTCACGAGGCGACGCATGACCTCGACGCCTCGGAGACGCTCTTCATCGTATCGTCGAAGACCTTCACGACGCTTGAAACAATGACCAACGCGGCGACAGCGCGCGCCTGGCTGGTCCGCAAGCTTGGCTCGGACGCGGCCGTGGCCAAACATTTTGCGGCGGTTTCCACCAATCTTCCCGCGGTGACGAAGTTCGGCATCAACCCGGCCAATGTTTTTGGCTTCTGGGACTGGGTGGGCGGGCGCTACTCGGTGGACAGCGCCATCGGCCTGTCCACCATGATCGCGATCGGACCCGACAATTACCGCACCATGCTCGGCGGTTTCCATGCCATGGATGAACATTTCCGCACCGCGCCCGCGGGTCGGAACCTGCCGCTGCTACTGGGACTATTGACGGTTTGGTATAACAACTTCTTTGGCGCCCAAAGCCTCGGCATCATGCCATACTCGGCACACTTGGCGCGTTTTCCCGCTTACCTCCAACAACTACAGATGGAAAGCAACGGCAAGCATGTCGATCTCGATGGGCATGTCGTGAACTATCAGACTGGCCCGGTCATCTGGGGCGAACCAGGGACCGACGGTCAGCACTCCTTCTATCAGCTTCTCCATCAGGGAACGAAATTGGTTCCCTGCGACATGATCGGCTTTTGCAAGCCGCTCAGCCCGCTGACCGAACAGCACGATCTGTTGATCGCCAACCTGTTCGCCCAAGCCGAGGCGCTGGCGTTCGGCAAGACCGAGGACGAACTGAGGGCAGAAGGTTCGCCAGACTTTCAGAGGCCATTTCGCGTCATGCAGGGCAACCGCCCGACGAATATGATACTGGCGGACAGGCTCGATCCCAAGACGGTCGGTAGTCTAGTGGCGCTTTACGAGCATAGCGTTTTCACCCAAGGCGCGATTTGGGCGATCGACAGCTTCGATCAGTGGGGGGTCGAATTGGGAAAGGCTCTGGCTAGCCGCATCATCCCCGAACTGGACCGCGCCAGGGAGCCTAAGCTGGCACATGATGCATCCACCAACGCGCTAATAAGCCGGTACCGGCGTCAACGAGGGTGACAATCGGCGGCCGCGCGGCCGCGCTGATTTTCGGCCCAGATGGCGGCGCGCTGGTCGAGCGCTACAGTACCACGATATGTCCACCGCACCAGTTGCAAGCTACGGCGGTCCGCGGACATCTAGCATCGAACTGCGCTCAGATAGAAGAACGACCTGTTTTCGCGTCGGAGCTTGAGCGAATATAAGCCACAATCGGCCCTGGTGGCGTATTGGGAGGTGTAGGCAGTGGCTCTCCTGGCACGCCCGGCGGCAGGTCGGGGCCCGTAGGGGGGCGCTCGGTCGGACCACCCGGCGCCTGTTCCGGCGCGGGGTCAGGTACCGGCACGTTCGGGGGCGTGATTGGGGGCAGCGGCACGGGCAGTCTCCTTGGGAATGCATCCCTAACGCGCAGCACCGGCGCGGGATGCAAACCTGCATTCATTGCCCTTAGCCGATCAGCACCGTAGTGCCCGGCCCCTCGTCTTGGTTAGAGGAGGCCGCCTTCGCAACACGATAAGCGACCGCGGGACGAACTTCTCGTCATCGGGTTCCACGGGCGGTCGGCCCCAGGACGGCACCGGTTTCGACGGAGCGCCTCGCTGGGATAGACAACTGATCTTCGAAAGTTGGGCCTGAGCCCGCCTCACGGTCCCGCAAGGGCGACGCGTGCACAGGATTCCATCTGAAAATCGACCCGTCGGTCGACCAGGTCTGTCGCGTCGTCGCGGCCGGTGCCGACGATCGCCTCTCGAGATCCGGCGCCAGCCACGGTGATTTTACCCCTAAGCCGTGGTTCAATTTCCACCAGATCCTGCCTGAGGCGCGCGGCGCGAGCCAGTGACAGGCGGTCGTTCACCTCGGTCGATCCGGACGGGCTAGCGTGGCCGGTCAAATGCAGACACACGTCGTTGGACACCGCCCGCTGAGCGATCACGCGCAGCCAGTCAGCGTATGGCGCGCTGATCGTCGGGTCGGGCCAGAATGCTGTAGAGTCCGGACGGAACAAAAACTTCACCGATAGGCGTCCATGCGCAACTTGGTAATCCACCAATTCCGTGAAGGCTTGCGTGGCCAACTGCCGGTCGCCGAGCGCCCAATTGGTGAGATAGAGGCCATCGTAGACCCGTAATTGATGTCCTCCCTCCCGCAGGTCGGCGGCCTCCCTGTACAATTCGCGCGCCGGCTGATACTCGCCTTGACCATAGGCCGTGTTGGCGTTGGTGATCAGTGCCTCCGCCTGCAGATTTTGCAGGTAGGCGGGATCGATCGGGTCGCCGGGTCGGGCTTGCAGGGTGCGCAAATAGGCCACCACGCTTTCGTCCGGCACCCAGACCGGGCTGTCGCGGTAGAACGGGGTCGGCGTCGCATCGATATCTTCCGGCCGAACCCAAACGCTGTCAGTTGCTGCAATTTTGCCGGTGCCTAGGTCCGCAAGCATTCCATAGACACGATAGGCGCCAGGGCGACCAACCACCGGTTCCACTGATCCCGCACCAGCGACCGGCGCGATGGCTCCAAGCAGTACAACCGGCTTGCGTGCGAGATTGTCCGGCGTGAAAGGCAGCAATTCCAGTTGTGGGAAATGTTCCGGGGCAAGCGTCGCCAGCTCCTGCTGCATCAGCTTGGTGGTGGCTACCTGGCTACCGGTGGTCACATCGATCCAAGGATCGACCACGACCAGATAGCGCCCGGACGGAGGGGGCGGGGGCAGCACCGCATGGGTAACCAACGCCGTAGCGAGCGCCGGCACACCTTCGTGTAACGGCTGCAGTGGCGGCTGGACGGACATAGCGGATACGTCCTGTCGCGAGGTAGCCGGCGAAGTGCACGCCGTCAGCCAACCGGCAATCAGCAATGCCGCCATGCCGACAAGGGAACGTGAGCGCCAGTCAGCCGCGGTGGCAGCCGTTGCGCAGATAGCTACGCTCCGCATCCGATGGATCTTCCCCCAAGCTGAATTTCTGCAGGATTGCGCGGCACTGCGGGTCCCCCGTTGTTGTTGTTGCCGTCGAGATCGTGGTTGCCGGCGGACCGGCAACGCGCGACGCCCGTTCCGCCGGAGCGGTTGGTGCCTTGGCCGACGTGCGCCGCCGAGCGGTTGACTCGGAGGAACTCACGGTGCCAGAAAAATTGGCGTTGGCATCGCTGTCGGTCAGCCGCGCCACCCTCAGACGCTCAGGGACCGGCGGAGGTCTGGCCGTCTCGGTTTGCGGCAAAAATGGGCTAGCCGCCTGCTTCGCAGGGGGGATCCTCCGTGAGACGTCCGGCACATTGGCGTCGGTAGGCGGCAGCCTGACCTCCGCGCCCGCCTGGATCGCCGCTCCGGGGCGGCTGTCGCTCTCGCGTCCAACCGGCTCGGCGGGGGTTCTCGTCGTTACGCGCGTGCTGAGCGACGGCGCCGTGGCCCCCTCAGAGGCGTCCAGGCCAGGAACGTCCAAGGTGGGGGCGATTGTTGAGGTCGAAACGATCGAGGCTTGGGCCACTGGGCCCGCAGTGACCATAGCGAGTGCGTCGCTGGGCGCGCGAGCGACGCTGTCGGCGGTGCCAGGCATGGGTGGAGCTGGAACCGCTGGGTTAGCCAATGCTGCGGCCGACAACAACACATCGGGGTGCGGCCGCGTTTCGGCTCGTTCGTCCGGCGCCCTTCCATGGAGGAGCCCGTCGAGGACGTCTGCCAGCGTGGCAAAGCGATCGGCCTCGTCATGACGCCCAGCACTCTCGGCCTCGCGGGCGCGGTTCGCGAAACGCGCAGGAGCGTTCAACACCAGATTTGCATCGGCGGGCGGAGCGTTCGGCAGCAAAAGCAGGATGTCGGCAATGGTGTCGGACTCGTCGAGTGTCGCATGGAGATCCGATGTGATCTGCTGCTCCAATTTCGCCAGCAGCGCGGCAGCCGAGGCCGAGCCCATCGGTTGGGCAGCCACGAACACGGGCTCCTGACGGCCAGGCGCCTCGGCGACGGCCATCTGCCCGACGTCGGAACGATCGTCATTTGAACGCCCGGCAGGTTCGCCGACCGGAAGCTGATTTCCCAATTCGACCGGACCGGACATCGGCACGGCAACCCCATCCCGCGTTCTGCTGGTCAAAGGGTGATCAATGAAGTTTGCGTCGTCGCGTTCGCCTGCTAGCGCAACGACGGGGTCGCCCAACGGGGCGGCCGGCGACGGCTCCTCGCCGGGCTGGCGCGATGCTTTTGGCATTGCTCGATCGCCCGACGTGTTGCTCCCGAGCAGACCTTCGAGGACGTCGGACAGAGCGGCGAAACGGCTGGCCTGTTCGTAGCGTCCAGCCGCCGCCGCCTCGCGCGCGCGTTTGGCGAGACGTGCCGGTGTCGACAACACCTGTTTCGCATCGGCTGGCGGGGCGCTCGGCAGCAGCAGCAGAATGTCAGCGATGGTATCGGCCTGGTCATCGCTGGGCAACGGCCCTGCGTAGTCTACCGTGATCTGTTGTTCCAGCTTCGCCAGCAAGGCAAGAACCGAGGGCGTCCCACGCGGCCAGATCGTTGCGACAAGCGGCTGGCTCCGCATATCGCCTACCGCCGCGACGGTGGGCGTGCTGACGACAGGTCTAGAGCCGACGACCGGTGTGGTGCCGGGCAGAATGCCGTCGGGGAGCTCGTTGTTTGATGGCGTGGTTTTAGGATCGTCGTTGATGCGCCCGATGCCCATCGCTTCCGGAGGCGACGTCAGCGGCGCGAGGCGAACAAGCGTGTCGGCGTTCGGGCCGGACTTCCGACCGTCGCTAGAGTCGGGCGTCGTCGCGGCTGTGGTCGCGATGGCCGGATCGCTCGATGCTAGAGTGATAGGGGGAGTCGCTGCTGACGGTTGAGGGCTAGTCGTGTCGCCCGCGATTCTCCCGCTGAGCAAATCTCCGAGAACGTCCGCCACGGCGGCGAAACGACCAGCCTCTCCGTCGCGCCCGGCGGCCTCGGCCTCACGCGCTCGTGCGGCGAAACGTGCTGGGATATTGAGTATCAGTTCCGCGTCAGCGGGTGGCGCGTTCGGAAGCAGCAGTAGAATGTCGGCGATCGTATCGGCCTGGTCGTCGCCTCCGGTTGTAGCCTGATGCTTCGTTGCGACCAGTCGCTCCAACTTCACGAGCAAGGAAGATGCTGAAGCCGGCCCTCTCCCAGAGACTGCTGCGAAAGCCTGGGTATTGCCATCTCGCGCATAACTGGCCACCGACTGAACCGTTACAACCAGTAAAAGGCAAGCGAAAACACTAGTATGAAAAGCCAATCCCCGGTGCGGAAATCGCCATACGCCAGCCATGAGGATCAGCATAATTGGCGAACCGAGCGTGTCAAGTTGGCGTCCGAAATGAAGCCCCTGAACTGACACACTTGCATAACGTTCGGAAGATGCAATTACCCGTGCGGTGCGATGGGGGTGTGAGCTATACTTTCCGACGCAGCCGCTTTGCGTTGCCGCGGGCTCTCCCCAGAAAGGGGGCCAATACCGCACGACCACCTTTGCGTGACATCAGGGCGGTCGTGGAGCCGTGCATCGCCGCGGCCTTTTCTGTGAACATTCTTTGGAATTCGGCGGGCGAGCAGGTCTGCCGCGCCATCATCACCGTGCGATAAAAAATCGTTTCCCATGATGCCACCGTCAGTTGTGCCATCATGAGCGGAAGGGTGGGCGATATGCCGCGAGTTGGTTTTCTCATCCAGCGAATATCGCAGTCCGCGATGTTATCACAAGAGGTCGTCTCGGGTCCGTGTCCAGGTATCCTGCCAAAAGCACGTGCACTGCCGCGAAGCTGTGTAGCCACAGCCGATAGCACGCAAGCGGCGCTGTATAGGGAGGGATGCGCCGCCGCGCGTAGCGGGCTTTAAAGGTTCGCGACGAGTGCGGCAAGCTGGTCGGTGCAACGCCCCCAACCTGCATGGAAGCCCATCTGTTCGTGGCTTTCGCGATCGGCGACGGTCCAATGGCACACTCGGGCGGTGTAGCGCGTCTTGCCGCCCTCGTCCTGGAAAGTCAGTAGTTTGGCGATGGCTCCCAAGCTGTCGTATAGGCGTCAGTAAACACAAGTCGTTCGTTGCGAACGACCTCAAGATAGACGCCCCGGTTCGGCAGCTCGGCACCGTCGGGGCTGAGCATGACCACCAGGCTTGCACCGCCCGGCCGGACGTCAAGTTCCGCGTGAGACGTCGTGTAGGGCAACGGCGCGAACCATTGCACAAGCAACTCGGGTTCGGTCCAAGCACGAAACAATTTCCCGGCCAGCGCGTGGATCAGCCGGGTCAGTACCAGCTCTCGATCTGACGCCGGCACGACTCTAGTGTTGAGCGGCATTCATTTTCTCCTCTCTTTCCTCAGTTGCGTGGAGCTACGGCTGGTTCCGCTCGTACGGCCGCCGAGCCAGCTACTTCCAGCTTATCCAGTCACAACATCGTCATCGTGTGATCCACTCGGTTTGCCTGCGGCATTCTGATCCTGCGAACCTTCCTGATAGTCGCGGCCCTTAGGGCCAGCGCACTTCGGGGGGGAGGCTCATGAGGATCGCTTCCACATTGCCGCCAGTCTTCAGGCCGAACAGGGTCCCGCGGTCATGGATCAGGTTGAACTCCACGTAACGGCCACGACGGACAAGCTGATGTTGCCTGTCAGCCGGCGTCCACGGCTGCGTCATTCGCCGGCGAACGATGCGCGGGTAGACCTCCAAGAACGCCTCGCCCACGTCGCGCACAAAAGCGAAGTCGGCGGCTGCATCGCCGGAACAGTGATGGTCGAAGAAGATGCCTCCGGCACCGCGCGGTTCCTGCCGGTGCGGCAGATAGAAATAGCGATCGCACCAAGCTTTGAAGGTCGCGTAGTAAGTGGGGTCGTGGCGGTCGCAGGCGGTCCGGAACGCCGCATGAAAGTCTGCCGCGTCCTCGATCGCTTGCGGCGTGTCCAGGCGCATCGGCGTCAGG
>Ga0170475_105186783_pt1 | contig 10257 bp, 8 predicted proteins | sample Soicark_Litter_5_FD_111474 | JGI IMG/M metagenome (GOLD analysis project Ga0170475, IMG submission 111474) | Avena fatua rhizosphere microbial communities from Hopland, California, USA. Combined Assembly of 48 SPs | reverse complement strand
CGTGTTTGTCCGTGGCGCGTGTTTATCCGTGGCTAGTGGTCGTCCGCGGCACGGAGAGGCGAAACAAAAGGACGGCCGGCGCGGGCTTCCTGCACGGCCAGGGTCAGGTCTGATCCAAGCCGCGGCTTCACCACGTATCCGATCGCGCCAGCTGCCCTGGCGGCAAGGATGATGTCCTCCTCGTCGTGGACGGTGAGGAATACCACCGCGGCAGTGGATCCGGCCTGCCGCAAACGCGATGCGACCTCGAGGCCGCTGATGCCGGGCATGGAGATGTCGAGGACGATGACGTCCGGCTTCAGCTTCAGTGCCGCTTCGATGGCATGGCGGCTGTCGTTTACAGATCCGACAACTTGACAGCAGTCTTTCAGCGCCGCGGTCGCGCGAGCGAGCATCGCCTCGTTGTCGTCCACCAGGAGGACGCGCGCAAGCTCAGACAATGTGATGCTTGACGGCATACTGGATGAGCTCGGCACTCGACTTCACTTTGAGCTGTTCCATCATTTGATATTTGTGAAATGCCACGGTCCGCGGCGTGAGGTTCAGCAGCGTCGCCGTTTCTTTCATCGATCGGCCCTCGGCAAGAAGCTGCAGGACTTCGCGCTGCCTGGGCGTCAGCCCATCACGTGGTCGATCGGTACCCTGCTGAAGCGATTCGACCAGTCCTTCCGCCACTAGAGGCGTGATGTAGGAGTGCCCTTGCGTAACCTCCCGAATTGCGGTCATCAGCTCGGAAGCCGCCGAGCTCTTGAGCAGGTAGCCGGACGCGCCGGCCCGAAACGCCTCTGCCGCCAAATCCGGATCCTCGTTCATCGTGAGAAACACCAGCTTCACGTCGCGCGATTTCTGTTTGATCTGCCGCCCCGCTTCGAGTCCATTCAACAGTGGCATCGAGATATCGAGAACGACCACGTCAGGCTTGAGCGTCTCGACGGCGGCAACGAGTGCCCTGCCGTCTCCCACCTGGCCGACGATGTCGCACTCCGCCGCCAGCAGCTTTTCGAACGCGCCACGAACCAGGGCATGGTCGTCGGCCAGCACAACCCGAGGCTTCGACATGACGGCGAGTACTCTACTCCGTGTGTAAAGGTCGTGATGCGAGCCTTCGCCCCCAGACAGGCATCCCTACCCAAAATACAGGCGCAATGCCCCGGCGGCTATGCAGAATCGGCGCGCCCGTGAGACCTTGCTGAACGTTCTGTCAGACGGCCACCGTTTCCGCACCTTCGACGACGCGCGGCGGGATCACGACTTCCAGGCGGGTTCCGCTTCCGGCCTTGGATTGGATCCGGAAAGTCCCGCCAATCGCCTCGAGCCGTTCACCGATGCTGATCAGGCCAAGACCTTTGCCCCAGGCCGCCTCGACGTCAAAGCCCACGCCGTCGTCGGCAACCCTGAGGACGAGGCCGGCAGCGGTGCCGGTGAGGTCCACCGAAACCTGGCGTGCGTGGCTGTACTTGGTGGCGTTCTGGAGCGATTCCTGGACGACGCGAAAGAGACACAGCGTCACCTCGGGCGGAATCGGCGCGGGAACATTGTCGTGGGTAAAACGAATCGGCAGGTCCGACTGCGACAACTCGCGTTGGAGTCCGCTGAGCGCAGGAACAAGGCCGATCAGCCGCAACTTTGCCGGGTGCAGGCGATGCGAGAGATCGTGCACGCTTCTGGCAACGGTGCGCGCCCTGAGCAAGGCCTCGTCGGCCAGTCCTTCGTCGTCTTTCTGAAGCGCCCCGCCCAGAAGTTTCAGATCCATTTCGAGCAGCGCCATCTGCTGACTCACGTCGTCGTGCAGCTCGCGCGCGATTCGTGCGCGCTCACCTTCCTGTGCGTTCAGCAGTCGCGCACCAAGATCACGAATGCGAACGTAGCTTTTCTGCAGCTCCGCCTGGCTGCCGCGCACCTGCTCCTCCGCCTGGCGGCGCCGGGCCCGCTGCACGAGCAGACCGGCGATCAGGACGGTCTGTGCGAGCAGCACCGCAAGTGCGCCTGCGATGTAGAACTTGTAGCGGTCCCAGATCGAGAGTTCGCGAAACCTGACACGCGTGCCCGCGGGAAGACGCGCTTCGCTGATTCCCCAGCGACGCAACTGGCGCCAGTCCACCTGATTCTCGTTCAGGTCTGGGGACGAGACCGGAATGCTGGCAGCGTTCTCTCCGCGAAGTACGCGTAAAGCCAGCTGTCCCACCAGCTCCGTCTGGGTTTGCTGATTCTTCAGATTCCCGCCGACGAGCCCGTGATCGATCGTCGAATCGACCCATGAATAGGTCGGCGCGTTCGCCACCGCTGCGACGTGTTCGGCGTACTCGAGCGGGTGAAAATTCTGTCCCGCCCCATCGCGGTTGACCAGGACGTAATACACCATGGAATGCATGGGCAGGACGGCCAGACGGGCGTCGAGATCCGTCGTCGTCAACCCCGTGAGGTAGGTGAACGTCAACTGCGGTTCGAAGGGCCGAAACTGCGATCGCGCCGCACGCTCGTACGTCGTATCGCCATTCTCCTGGCCGCTGACGACGAACACCTGTCGGAGATCCGGTTGCAGACGTCTCGCGAACTCGACAGTGCCGCTGAAATTCAAGCGGATGATCACGCCGGTCGCATTGCCAATCGTCTCAGGGGGCGGAGCGTTCGAGTAGAAAACGATCGGCGCATCGGCAAACAGCACACCTCGATTCGTGCTGACGAATTCGAGCGGCATGTCCCCCATCGCGATGACCACGTCGAACCGCCGCGACTCGTATTTCAATCGGAGAAAGTCGCGGAAGGCCGACCGGTAGTCCGGCTGGGCGAATCTGACGCGATCGATGTATTCGGAGTAATAGTCGACCCCCTCGGGCAGTCCGGCGTCGAGCATTCGCGGCAAGTCCTTCTCGCCGAGGACAGCGACCTGGGCGTCTCGCCGCGTCGAGTACAGAACGAGTACGTGTTTCTGCTGATCGTCGCTCGATGCCGAGGCGACGAGCCCCCCCGCATGAATCGCGGCAGCGATAACCACGAAACTCGTCAGCGCGAGATGCCTGCGAGGTTGCGCCATTCGGTCTAAAAGTCGATTCCGAGTGTGAACTTGAACAGACGTGGCGTCATGATGGCGGTCGGCTGCAGCCAGGGACCATTCGCCACGTAGGCGTTGTTATACGCCAGCGCCGCGCTCGAATTCAGCAGGTTGTAGATCTCGAGTCCGAGCGTCGAACGCGATCCCCCGACCTTCAAAACCCTGGCGACACGAACATCGAGTTCATGGAGACGCTCGCCATACATCGTCCCGGGCGCCACCAGATTGACCGTGACGTTCTGCGCGTTGGCGGACAAGTTCCGGCCGAGCGCCTGAGCGACAAGTTCGTTGGACATGGCGTAGTTCGCGGCCAGCATCGGACCCGGCCTGCTCTGGTAGGTCGCGGCAAGCTGCACGTCTATCCTGGGCAGAAGGTATGACGTGAGTCCCTTGAACTGGGTGAGCATGCCATACGCCACATGACAGTACGGGCTCACCGGAGTCACCGCGGAATTGTTGAGCCCTGCACCGAAGGCACTCGTGCCCGTCGTCGTCGTTGACAGTTCCGGCAGATGCGCGCGCAGGTCGCAATTGTCGGCAACCGTCTGGCCCGTGCTGGCGCCTGCAGCAAGCGTAAAACGCACCGTACGCACGTTGATCGCGAGATCGAGACCGTTGAAATACTGAAGCCACTGACCGTACTTTGCCGAATCGGTCACGAGATTACTGACCTGACCAGCCTTTGGGGGAACGACGTCGTAGAGACCGACGATCACATAGCCTCCTCCGTTCGGCAAACGCGGATCGAGCGGCGCGTTCACACTGAACGGCGTGAAGTCCGACGGCGTCAGCAAAAGGTTGTCCGCAACGAAGAATTGGTGAAACGAGCGGCGAGTGTAACTCACGCTGGCCGACGCGCGCGACAGGATCTGGCGCTCCAGTGAGACACCAAGACTCCAGTCCGACGGCCGGATTCCCCAGCCCTTCAGAATGGCGGGATCGAACGCGTTGGTGAAGAGGTTCTTTGCAAAGTTCGTGTTCGACATGACGCCACAGAGATCTCCGCCGGTCGATCGAAGATCCTGGGCTGCAGGATTCAGGAGATCGCAGTCCGGCGCAAAGTTACTGTTGGCGTCGATCCACGACCGCGTCACTCCTGCCGGGCCGAACACGCTTGTCGTTTGCGGCATCCGCAGCGTCGGATTGGTGTTCGCATAGTTGCCCGAAACGCCAACGCCCTCGAGATACTTGCCGAAGTTGATCTTCAAGGCAGTCCTGCCGTCGCCGAACAGATCGAGGACGGCGCCGAACCGCGGTGTGATGTCCATGTAACTGTCGACGCCGCGCGTCTTGGGAATCACGATCGGCGTTGGCAGAAACCGTGACGGTCCTTCCTGCTGCGCGGGAAACCAGCTGCGCGCGCGATCGAAGCGAAGCGCCCCCTGGAGCGTCACGCGATCGCGTGTCCATTGCTCCTGCACGAACGCCCCAGTCGCGGCGGCGCGCGCGTTGTTCACCCAGGGGGAAATCGATTGCGTCAGCTGATTCGGGACGCCGTCATTGAGACGGTATGTCAGGTTCTGGGTGTTGGTCATCCAGGTACGGTTGTCGGTCATGAACGTGTACTGATAGCCGACTTTCACGCTGTGGGTCCCGGTCACATACGACAATGAGCCCTTCCACAGGTACGAGCCGGCATGCGCCACGCTGAAGTCCTGCGATCGATACACCAGCCCCGGGATGTTTCCGTTGGACGCGCAGCCGCTCGCGCATTGCTCGGCAACGCGAATTAGATCGCGTGTGGGATTCGGCTCGCGCTCGAAGTTTCCGACGCCGAAGTAAGTGCCGCCGAAACCAGCTTCGAGGAGCAACGTGTTGCTCACGGGCGATACCCAGCTTGCCTGCGTCACGTGCAGCGGCCGCCCGAGCACTCCCACGGCCTCGGGCGAGATGCGCTGCGGCTCGGCGAGTCCGGGCGTTGCTCCGCTACACGTCCGACACAACGCCTGCGCATCCCAGAACGCAGCCAGTTTGTTTCGCGGCGTCACCTGCCAGGTGGCTCGTGCGCTCGCATTTTCAAACGTTCGATCCGAATACTCTCGCCGCGCAGAGTCTGGCGCGTACAACCATTTCGCGGCGTCGCCGGCATTCACGTTGTAGGAAACGTCGGCGCTGGGTTTGGTAATGCCACCGGTGTGGGCGTTCAGGAAATACCATGCGCGATTGGGCACGAGAGGGCCGCCAACCGTTCCGGAGACGTCATACACCTTTCGGAGCGGAGTGGCGGCGAGGCCCTGTCGCTTCAACTCAGCCGTCAGATTGTTTGACTGAAACCGTTGGCCGGTGCCGCCGGCAAGAAGCGACGCACGCGTGGTGTTGCCGCCTGCCTTCGGGACAATATTCATGAACAGGCCGGCGGTTTCGACTTCGCCAAGGCCGGCGGAGGAAAACGTCACTTCTTGCGCGTCGCCGAGGTCGACGACGTAGCTGGCCGCTGAGTTGCCGGACGGCGGACTGCCGACAGTAAACCCGTCGAGCAGCAACCGCCCCTCGTTGGTGCGGCCGCCGTGAATCGGAAAGGAGGTCGCCGCCGTGGAGGTGACCACGTCGTTGACGCTCGTCACCACACCGGGAATCAGACCCACGAGGGCGTTGTAGCTGCGGATGGTGGGAATCGATCTCACCACCTCCCCCGTCAGCGTCACCTCACTCCTCGAGCCGTGAATATCGACGGCGGGGTTGTTGGCGCTGACGGTAATCGTCTCGGTTAATCCACCGATGGCGAGCCGTGCGTTCACCGTCGCGGTGAGCGAGCCACTGAGCTCGATGCCATCTTGCTCGAAGGGTGTCCAGCCGGACAGCGTGAAACGCACCTGGTACGTGCCCGGCCGCAGATCTTCTATGCGATACCGGCCATTTCCGTCCGTGATCGCGAAACGTGTGTTTTCAATCAGGGCGGGGCTGCTCGCCTCGACAAGCACGCCGGGCAACACGTCGCCGCCCTGGTTTTTCACGATGCCGGCGATTGCCGGCTGAGCCAGTGCGGCAACAGGAGCGCCCGTAATCAGGGCGAGGACCACAAGCGCCTTCAAGCTGCTTCCCCCGATATTTCAGGACTGTGCGGTGCCGCTCATGTTGCCAGATTGCCGACCCCTAGTAAAGGTGACGCCGTTCCCTGTCATTTTTCCAGTCCACGTCTGGCAAATCGGACAGTTTTCAAGCTGCCGGGACGAGTCGTAGCGTTATCCAGCATGGATATCGAGTCGTCGGAGCTGCAACCGGGCGTGAGATCGCGGCGGGAAACCATCGAGTGCATCGAAGCGTACCTCAGGGCGCGAATCGGTACGCCGATGCGCGTCTCCACACTGTCTCGCGCCGTCGGACTCAGCGAGCGCGGCCTCCGCGATGCGTTCTACGCGGTGCACGGCAAGAGCCCACTGCAGTGGATGGTGGCCGAGCGGCTCGAGCGGGTGAGACAAATCCTGAGCGAGCCACAGTCCGGGCCGATTACGGTCACCGGCGCGGCCACGCAGTACGGGTTCTGTGAACTCGGACGATTTGCCGCCAGCTATCGGCACGCGTTTGGTGAATTACCGTCGGAGACGCTCCGCGGCACAATTCGGACGCCGCTCGCGGAGCGGCCAGAGCAAAGGGGACGGCCATGAGCGCGTCGCTTCCGGCATTCGACAGCGCGCACGAGATCCACGGGCGCGAAGCAGAAGACGCCGACTGCGCCACCGGCGCACACACCAGCTCTCCTCGTGCGATTGTGTGCGACTCACCAGCGTTGCGTCATGCGCTTCGGTACGCGCAACAGGTCGCGCCGATGCCGTCGACGGTGCTCCTCCTTGGTGAAACGGGCGTCGGTAAAGAGGTCTTCGCTCGAACGATCCACGAACTGAGCCAGCGCGGTCATCGGCCGATGATTCGCGTCAGCTGCGCCGCGATTCCCAGCACGCTGATCGAGAGCGAGCTGTTCGGGCACGAGCGCGGCGCCTACACCGGCGCGGACGCACGTCACCTCGGACGCTTCGAAGCCGCCGATCAATCGACGTTGTTCCTGGATGAAATCGGCGAGCTGTCGGCCGAGGTGCAGGTGAAGCTGCTTCGGGTGCTCCAAGATCGCGTCATTGAACGGCTCGGAAGTACGAAGCCGGTCAAGGTCGATGTCCGAATCATCGCGGCCACCAATCGGGATCTGGAAAAGGCGGTCGGTGAAGGAACCTTTCGCGAGGACTTGTACTATCGTCTGAACGTATTCCCGATCACCGTCCCACCGCTGCGCGACCGGGTGGAAGACATCCCGGCGCTGGCGTGGCACTTCATCGGGGAGTTCTCGAAGTCGATCGGCAAACCGATCCACTCGATCTCCAACGACTCACTCCGTCAGCTGCAGCTCTATCATTGGCCTGGTAACGTGCGTGAACTGCGCAACGTGATCGAACGCGCCGTCATCCTGGCGAGAGGGCCTGAGCTGACAATCTCCACACCGCAGCCGCATTTCGCGCGGCCGCACGCTTCGTCGACGCTCAGGAATCTCCAGATCGAGCACATCCGCGCGACGCTACTGAGCACGAACTGGCGCATCCGCGGTGTCGGCGGTGCGGCCGAACGCCTCGGACTGAAACCCACGACGCTCGAGACGCGAATGGCGAAGCTCGGACTCACGCGTCCCGAGCAGCGGTGACCCCAGGTAGTCGAATTTGCATTCGCCCCAATTGCGGTCAGCGAAAGATCTGTCACCTTCGTTCAAATCTGCTACAGCGGGCGCGCCTCACCGACTCTCCGCTGGAGCTCGAGCAGTCGCTAAACCGCTTCTGCTCACGCCTTTGCGATTTACACGAACTTTCCGCACGTCGGCACTGAAATTGACCATGGCCGAGGATGCTTTCGCATCAGCTTGGGCGTTCCGTTCGCCCGATCGTGTGCGCCGTCGGCGCCATGCTGCTGCCGTCTATCGTCGCGGCGCAACGCCTCGATGTGCCTGCGGCGGATCGCGCCCGCGGCGCCGAGCAAGTCGTCGTTGGCCACGTCACCGCGGTTACCCCCGTCTGGCGCAACAACGACTTTGGCGATCGGCTGATCATCTCAGTCGTCCACGTCGTGGTCGACGAGACCCTGAAGGGCTCCTCACCGCCGGCGATCGACGTGGAGGTCGAGGGAGGCACCATTGGGAGCCTGACACTTCGGGTCTCCGATCTCGACACGTTTTCGCGAGGCGATCGCGCAATTTTCTATCTGCAACATAACCGGCGCGGCGGCCTGGTTCCTCATCGCAGAGGGCTCGGGTTGCAGAAGCTCGATGCAGCGAGCCGTGTGCACGGCAGCAGTCTGACACTCAATCAGGTTCGTCAAGAGATTCGCGCCGCAGCGTCGCGACAACCATGAAGCCGAAGCCCGTCGCCGCGGCGGTCGCGGCACTCGCCGCGCTTGCCACGGTTTGGTCGACGAGTATCGGCGCGTACGGGTTGCTCGGCTACAGCTGGACCCAGCCGGTGGTCCCCTACTACATCAATCCGGCAAACATGGATCTCCCGACGGCCGCGATCGAGCCGGCGGTTCGAAGCGCCGCTGACGCCTGGCGATTGCAATCGGGAGCCTCATTCGCATTTGCTTTTGCCGGATACAGCACCGAGACGACAAACACGAATGACGGCATCAACCTGATCATGTTTCGCAACGCGTCCAGCGGTTCGGCCATCGCGACCACGTACACGTGGTTCTCGGGCTCGACCATGATCGACGCCGACATGGTGTTCTGGGACGCGGGGTTTCAGTTCTTTACCGGATCGAGCGGCTGTTCGGGTGGCTTCTACATCGAAGACGTGGCGACACACGAGTTCGGGCACGCGCTCGGTCTCGGCCACTCCACATCAGCCAATGCGACGATGTACCCGTCACTCGCGACGTGCAGTCAGCAGGCGCGCACGCTCGATCAAGACGACATCGCTGGCGTGCTCGCGCTCTATCCCGCGTCGTCGAATCCGCCGATGCCGCCCACCGGGCTGCGAATCGTGCGGTAGACGGATGGAGAAATGCTGAATGGCTGAATGTCGAATTCTGAATGATCAATTCGTTCAGCAGTCACCAATGACCCGATCCACGCCGACCGCATCACTGGCTGGTCGTTGATCGCCGCTCGTCGTTGAACCCGAAGGCGTAAAGCGTTCCGTCCTGCGTTCCCACGTACACCTGACCGCCGTTGCTCCAGAAACTTCCAGGCGACGCGAACGCCGTCATCGCAGTGCTACTGTTCCACAGTCGTTTGCCGGACGCTCCGTCGTACGCCTGCAGGATCGCTGGAGTTCCCCGCCCCGCCGCCGCCGAGGGCGCGCCGGTGCCGAGCGTAAACACGACGCCGTTGATGATGAGTGGCGTTCCTGGTGCCGGCAGGTTCCCCGACACCCATCCGGACTCGAGTGACACGGTCCCTCGCGCGTCCGACAGCTTCAAGGCAACGACCGCGCCCGTAGAAACAGCACCGTTGGTCGTCGGCACTCCAGTCGCCACCCGCCCCGCGACCGGAACGAGAATCCAGGTTGGTCCCCCTGGTGATTGAGCAACTGCCGATCCGGTTGTTGCCGGCGATTGCGAACCCGATCCCGCCGCTTGCTGCCAGGCTGCGAGCGCGTCCGCACTCACGGTTGCGCCACTCGCCAGGACCGGCTTGGATATCGAGAGCGGCGTCGCGTGATTCGCGCCACCGAGTGAAGCTGCGTCGAGCACAACCACGCGTCCGTCCCTGGTCGCCCACCACCATCTGTTTGCCGTTCTGTTCGACGATGGTCGGACCGGTGACGAATTCCGCAGTCGGCTGTGTGAACCAGTCCTTCAGCTTCAACGTCTTCGGATCCAGCGCCACGATTGCATTCGCTTTTCCGTCTCCGTTGGTCTGGCCAGGGCCGATTGCGGCGACGAGTGTGTTGTCCGAGCTGAATGCCACAGCGCCAATCACTCCACCACCGTTGGTCTTCCACGACACGACCGGTTTCGCCTCGCTGTCGAGATCGATGGCCCACACGGCCGCTGGCGCACCGCCACAGTCTCGCGACGTCGCCGCATACAGCGTGGTGTTCACCCCAACCGGCGCCGACCATCGCGCATTGGCCGGCAGGAACGCTGCCGGACGCTGGATGTCCTTGCCCGAGGGGAGACCAACGACGTGCAGCATGCCGTCGCTGGAGATCAGGTAGCCAACACCGGATGGCCGAAAAAGCATGCCGAAGGCGCCGCCCTGCTCGACGGGTGGCGCCCCGGGAATTCTG
>Ga0170475_117514527_pt1 | contig 10260 bp, 6 predicted proteins | sample Soicark_Litter_5_FD_111474 | JGI IMG/M metagenome (GOLD analysis project Ga0170475, IMG submission 111474) | Avena fatua rhizosphere microbial communities from Hopland, California, USA. Combined Assembly of 48 SPs | reverse complement strand
GATCAATTCACACTCTACGTCCCCGAGTGGCGTGTGTCGCTTGCCTACGGGAAGGCTTGCCTCTGCGTTGGTATTTCCATTTTCTATCAGCGCCCACCCGAGCCCGTAATTGTAGATATCACAGGCTCCGCGAAAACGTTGATCGAAAGAAGAGGGCCTGGGCTCATCGGCCTCCTCAAAAAGAAAGAACCAGGCGTAAACAGCGGCCGCCAGGTAGTAATTACGGCAATCGCGGTTCTCCCATGGCTTTACACTTCGGCGCAGATTTTCACCGGCGACGTAGTTCAACTCCGCCAGGGCATAAAGCAAGCCACGCTCCCGCGTTTCCATCACCCGCTCGCGCATCAACTTCAACGTCGGATCAGGTGAATGATTAAATCGGTCAGCCTGGTCAAAGCGATGAAGCACCGTCCTGGTTTCCGCGCTTAGCCCTCCGCGAATGGCGTTGTCGTGAGTTTGGCGATACGCCTGGGCAGGACTCTTTTTATCCGCGCCGATGGGATTGAGACAGCCAGGCAGAAAAACTGCCGCCAGGATTACGAGGGCAACGACATAAACACGCGCCTGGAGAACGGTTGCGTTTCGGCTGCTCATGATTAATCGGCAGCGTAGTTAAGCTCGCCGGGCATCCAATTCCGGACCGAAGCCCGGCGATTGCGTGCAGGTCATGGTTTTTGCTCTGGTTCCTTTTTGGCTGGTGCCTCGACCCCGCCTTTCTGTGTTTCATCCGCGGTATCGAGATGGATCAACACTCCGCGCGCGCACAGATCGCTTGTACCGGTGATCTCCGTATAAAGCTTCACCAGCGAATTCTCTGACTCGGCTTGCTTCGCGCTCTGTTCTTTCGCGTCCATACTCAATAAACAGTTTCGATGAATTTCCGGCCTTTGAGCGTGGCGTGGTCATCGTAGGAACCTTTCATTGAGCGTTTGGGTAACTCAACCTTTTCCCGCGGCACTTTTTTATACGGAACCTGATTCAAAATGTGCTGAATGCAGTTGAGGCGCGCACGTTTTTTGTCGTCGGAAGGCAAGACATACCATGGGGCCCACTTGGTATCCGTCGCCGCCAGCATCATGTCGCGGGCGCGTGAATAATCGAACCACCGGCTCCGCGATGGGAGATCCATCGGACTCAGCTTCCACTGCCGCAATGGATCCTCAATGCGGGCTTCGAATCGCCGAGCCTGTTCCTTGTCGCTGACTTCCAGCCACACCTTGATCAAGATGATCCCCGCGTTCACGATATAGCGCTCCACCTCCGGACAGAGCTGGAGAAATGCACGATGTTGCTCCTTGGAACAAAAGCCCATGACGTATTCCACCCCGGCGCGGTTGTACCAACTGCGATCGAAAATCACCACTTCGCCAGCTGACGGAAAATGCTGCATGTAGCGCTGCATGTACATCTGCGATTTCTCGCGGTCCGAAGGGGCCGGCAAGGCAACCAACCGGAATACACGCGGACTTACCCGTTCCGTGATGGCTTTGATGGTGCCGCCTTTTCCGGCGGCGTCACGTCCTTCGAAAATGATGATGGCGCGCAGGCCTTTGTGCTTTACCCACTCCTGTAGCTTGCAAAGCTCGCCCTGGAGCTTGCGCAACTCCTTCATGTATTTCTTGCTCTTGAGCTTTTTGCCCTCGTCTCCGTTTTCGTGTTTACTCATGGTTATTCCTTAGTTGGTCTATTTCGCCGAAGCCTGTTGGGATGGAGGCTGCTGCCACCCCCCGCCGAGCGCGCGATACAATTCGACCACGCTCAACAGCTCGCTGCGCCGCGCCTGGGCAAGTCTCAGTTCCGCGGTAAACAATTCCTGCTCGTTATAAAGCACCTCCAGGTAGCTCGCCACGCCACCTTGATACCGCACATTTGCCATCGCCGTCGCATCGCGATGCGCCTGCGTTACCTCTTCCTGCTTCGCGCGAAACTCCTGGCTGCGCTGGTAATCAATTAATCCGTCCGAAACCTCGCGAAATGCGCTCTGAACCGTCTGCTGATAGCTGTGCAATGATTCCTGGAAGCGCGCCTGAGCAAACTTCAAGTTCCCGCGCAGCCGTCCCCCTGTGAATAATGGCATCGTCACGGCCGGCCCGAATTGCCAGGCTTTAGTGGCACCAGTGAACAAATCCGAGAGCGCCACGGTCTGGTGTCCATAAACTCCGGTAAGCGTGAGCTGAGGATAGAAAGCCGCTTTCGCCTGCCCGATGTCTGCATTCGCGGCGACCAGTTGTTCTTCGGCCACCCGCAAATCCGGGCGCCGTTCCATTAGTGATGAAGGCAAGCCCGGCGGAACTTCCGCTCGCAACTTCTGCGCCGTAAGTGGAGTGCCGCGTTGGATGCTTCCTGGATTCCGCGCCAACAGAATACTCAATTGGTTTTCCTGTTGCTCAATTTGTCGGTGGATGTCAGTGATGGTCGCATCGGCAGTCGAGACAAGGATCTGTGCCTGGTAAACATCCTGCAAAGCGGCCACGCCGCCGTTCTCCCGCGATTTCGTGATCTCCAATGAATTGGTGCGACCTTCGTAAGCTTCCTTTGAGACCTTCAACTCGAGGTCCAGTTCCAGCAAACTCAAATATGCTGCCGCGACGGATGCCACCAGACGTTGGCGCACTGCATTTTGCGCTTCAATCGTGGCGAGCATTTGCGCCCGCGCTGCCTCGTTTGCCCGCCGAATGCGCCCCCACAAATCGATCTCATAAGCATTCATCGCCACGAACACATCGCCGTATTCGCGTTGCGGATTGAAACCTTTCGGAACGCTGACTGCTCCTTCTTTTGACGTCCTGGTCGTTAGCAGGTCGCCCCCCGCTGACACGTTAGGAAAGAATTGCGACCGCGTGATTCGCAGGTTCGCTTCCGCTTGCAATATGCGATCCGCTGCGATCTTTACGTCCCAACTGTTCGTCAACGCCTCCTCGACGTAAGCCGTCAATTGCGGGTCGTTGAAGGTTTCCCACCAACCCAAATCGGCAAAGGATTCTGCGCCATTGGTCGCGTTTGTGTCGCTGGCTGCGCGTCGAAAATCGGCAGGAGCATCCAATGCCGGACGGTGGTAGTTCGGCCCCACTTTGCAACCGGCCACCAACGCGCAAGCAACGAACGCCGCGCTTAAGCTGTAGCGGACCCTCTGGTTGATCGACTTCGTTGCGCTTGCAAGCATGGTTCTCATGGGTGTGCCTTCCCTTCACCGTGCGGCTTGGCCAGGCCATCCGGTCGCGGCGCTCCAGTGGGATGGCCAGCGCCATCTCCGCTCGAGCTGCCCTTAGCGGCGGGCACCGGTTGAGGTTTGCCGCGCTCAACAAGCTTTTGCACGAACACGTAGCACACCGGGATGATGAACAGGCCGACGACGGTCGCGATGGTCATGCCATACACCACGCCCGTCCCCATCGTGCTGCGCGAGGCCGCGCCGGAGCCGTGAGCCAGCATCAGCGGCACGCAGCCGAGAATGAAGGCAAACGACGTCATCAGGATTGGCCTTAGCCGCAGCCGCGAGCCCTCGACCGCTGCGTCGAGAATTGCGACCCCTTCCTCGCGTTTCATCTTGGCGAATTCGACGATGAGGATGGCGTTCTTGGCCGACAATCCGATGAGCATCACCAGGCCGATCTGCGCGTACACGTTCATGTCGAAGCCACGCACCAACATGCCAGTCATCAGGCCCAGGATGACGGTTGGCGTGGCCAGCAGCACCGCGAAGGGCAACCCCCAGCTCTCATACTGCGCGGCCAGTAACAGGAACACGAACAAGATCGCCATGCCGAAAATGATCGGCGCCTGGCCCTCGGATTTCTTTTCCTGCAGCGTCAAGCCCGACCACTCGTAGCCGACCTCCGAAGGCATGGTTTTCATGACTTCCTCGATGGCCTTGATAGCCTGCCCGGAACTATAGCCCGGCGCGGAGGCCCCCATCATTTCAGCGGCATTGTAGAGGTTGAAGCGGGAGACAAAGTTCGGTCCGCTCATCCTGGTGATTTTGACGAGCGTGCTGAGGGGCACCATGCCACCCCCGTTGTTGCGCACGTAGAACTGGTCGATGTCGCTCGGTTTGCTGGTGAACTGCGGTTCGGCCTGCAGGAACACCTTGTAGACCCGGCCGAAGCGGACGAAGTCGTTCACATACAGACCGCTCAAGTAAGTTTGCAGCGTCTGGAAGATGCTGTCCACCGGCACGCCCAACGTGCGGGCCTTCTCGCGATCCAGCTCGACCTTCACCTGTGGCGTGGCGGGATTGAAGGTGGTGCTGACGCGGGCAATTTCCGGACGCTCGGCCACCGCCTTCTGCAGTTGCTGCACATAGCCGGCCAGTTGCTCGATCGAACCGCCGGAGCGGTCCTGCAATTGCATGGTGAAGCCCGAGACGTTGCCGTAACCCGGCAGCGGCGGCGGCCCAAATGCAAAAGCTCGCGCGCCGGGGATGGCAGCGAACTTCTTGTTCCACTCCTGCACCAGGGAGCTGGAGTGCAACGCATGCGAGTTGCGCTCCTCCCAGGGCTCGAGGCCCACGAACATCATTGCCGAGTTGGGAAAGTTCAGCGAGTTGAGGACGTTGTAACCGGCGAGGCCCAGGGCCGAGCGGACGCCTTTGGTATTTCCCACGATGTTTTCCACCTGCTTGAGAACTTCGTCGGTGCGCTGGAGCGAAGCTCCCTCTGGCAGTTGAACGGAGACGAAGAGATAGCCCTTGTCCTCATCCGGGATGAACCCGCCGGGCACGAATTTGCCGAGCACCCAAATGCCGACCAACACCGCCACCAGCAGCAGCATGGAGCGCGTCGCCTTGCGAGCCAGGCTGCCGACGATGCCGCCGTACCTGGTGCTCAGCCAGTCGAAGAACCGGTTAAACCCCTTGAAGAATTTCGCAATCGGACCTTTTCCTGGCGTCGGCTTCTTGAGCATCAGCGCGCACAATGCGGGGCTGAGCGTCAACGCGTTGATCACCGAGAAAACCACCGCTACCGCGATAGTGAGTGCGAACTGGCTATAGAGCTGGCCGGTCACGCCGCCCATGAACGCCACCGGCACGAACACGGCGCACAATACCAAACCGATCGCAATGACCGGCCCGGACACTTCCTTCATCGCCAGTTGTGTTGCCTCGACGGGCTCTTTGCCATGCTCGAGGTGATGTTGCACGGCTTCGACCACGACAATGGCGTCGTCCACCACGATGCCGATGGCGAGCACCAGACCGAACATCGTCAGCACGTTCACGCTGAAGCCGAGCGCCGGGAACATGATGAACGCGCCCAACAACGACACCGGCACCGTACACATCGGGATGATCGTCGCGCGAAAGCTTTGCAGAAAGAGATAGACCACGATGAGCACCAGCACGACAGCCTCGAACAGCGTGTGCACGATCGATTCCATCGAGGCTTTGATCGGCAGGGTGGAATCCATCACCACGTCGTAAGCTATGTCGGGTGGGAACTGCGCTTTGGCGTTCTCAAGGATCTTCTTCACGTTGTCCGCGGTCTCGATGGCGTTGGCGCCCGGCGCGAGGAATACGCCGAGAGCGGCTGAGGCCGATTGTTTCCCCGGCTGGTTAAACCGTCCGCGCAAGTCATAAGTCTGCGCGCCGAGTTCCACGCGGGCCACGTCCTTGACCTTCACCTGCGACCCGTCAGGGTTGGAGCGAATGATGATTTCTTCGAACTCCTTCGGGTCTTTTAACAGCCCCAGAGCGCGAACATTGAACTGGCTTTCCTGGCCCGTGGGCGCGGGTTCGGCCCCGATACGGCCAGCCGGCGCCTGGGCGTTCTGCTCTTTGATGGCATTCTGGATGTCCGAGGGCGTGATGCCGAGGATGATCAGTTTGTCGGGCCGCAACCATATGCGCATTGAGTAATCCTGGGCGGTGAAATTCTTCACATCGCCGACACCGCGCACCCGTTTGATGGAATCCACCAGGTTGATGTCGCAGTAGTTTCCCAGGAACACCGCATCGTAAGTGCTTTTGGGCGAATAGAGGCCGACGACCATCAGGATGTCCGGGCTGGAACGGTTGACCACCACGCCTTCGCGTTTGACGGCATCGGGCAACTGCGCATCCGCCTGGCCGACGCGGTTCTGCGCGTTCACCTGCATGATGTCCACGTCAGTGCCCACGTCAAAATAGGCATTCAAAGTGAGCTTGCCGTCGTTCGCGCTGAAGGACTGCATGTAGAGCAGCTTGTCCACACCGTTGACCTTGGACTCGATCGGCGTGGCGACGGATTCCATGACCGCTTCTGCTGCGGCGCCACGATAGGTCGTGGTCACCTGAATCATCGTCGGGCTGACCGGCGGATACTCGGCGATGGGCAACCGTTTAAGGGAGATCAAACCGACGATCACCGTCAGGATGGCGATCACCATCGCCACTATCGGGCGCCGGATGAAAAAGTCAGCCATAACGATTATTCCTTGCCGTGCTTGGTCTCGCCTTCTGTGGCGGACTTCGCCTCAGCCTGGACGGCAGCAGCCTGCTCCATTTCCGCGCCGGTCTTCGGTTGCACCGGCGCGCCTTCGCGGACCTTTTGCAGGCCCTCGGTGACGATGTGGTCGCCGGCCTTCAACCCTTCCAAAATCAACACGTTTGCCCCGAGCGTTTCTCCAACCTTGACGGCGCGCTGGGCCGCCTTGTTATCGGCGCCAACCACCCACACGAAAGTCTTGCCCTGCAATTCTGCCACTGCCCGCTCGGGCACCACGACACTCCCGGGCCGCGCACCTAGATCTACCTTGATCCGCGCGAACATTCCCGGCCGCAGAGATTTCGCGGAATTCGGGAACTCGGCCCGAATACGCAGCGTGCCTGTCTTCACATCCACAGCGCGGTCGATGAACACAAACTTTCCTTTCTCCGGATGCGTCGAGCCATCCGCTAGCAGCAGTGTCACGGGCAGGTCAGCGATTTTCTTGCCCGTTCTGCGGACCTCGGATTCGGCCTTCAGATATGCCATCTCGCTGATGCTGCAATAAAACCAGATCGGATCGAGTGTGGACAGGGTTGCCAGCAACGTAGGCTGTCCCTTGCCTACCAAATCACCGATGGAAACTTGTTTGGCGCCAATCAATCCGGTGATCGGGGACCGCACGTCGCAGTAACCGAGATCCAGCATGGCCGATTGGACACGCGCCTCAGCGGAAAGAACGCTTGCCTTCCCCACCTCCACCGATGCTACGGCATTGTCCAGGTCTTGTTGCGGTATGGCCCGCTTCTGCGCCAATGGCGTGAGACGCGCCACGTCCTTGTCGTACTTGTTCAGGGCCGCTTTCGCTTCGGCCAGCGTGCCTTTGGCCGCCGCGAGCCGTTCCTGATACGGCTTGTCGTCCAACTTAAAGAGAGGATCGCCCGCTTTCACCTCCGTGCCTTCGATAAACAGCATCTTATCCACGAACGCCTCCACCCTGGCGCGCACCTCGACATTTTGGGGGGAGTCCAACTGTCCAATGATCTCCACCCCAGCAGGCGCATCCTTCGGACTTATCTGCAACACCTCGACCACTGGGGGCGGCAAGGCCGGAGGCGCTTCCTTTTTACACGAAACCGCTCCGCCCAAAAGCAATCCCATCAAAACTGCAAATCGAGGAAGGCTCTGCGGAAATCCAATCTGCGCATTGGTGGCGCGCTGCGATAACGGGTCGCGGTAGGTCATATGGTGGTCTCGTAAATGCGCGAACCCGTCAGCCTCTGCTGCCGGATTCATCGCGTAAAACTACAGTTCAGTCCGGTATTCTTTGCAAAGAAGGTGCCAATAGCAGGCCCGCCAACCGCAAATCGCCTAATCTCCTGCCAATTCGGCAGTTGCGAGCAGACACTTTGCGCTAACCCGGCGCACAAAACAGCTCCCGCTAAGACGACTTATCGTCCCCAGCCCGAAATGCCGACCATGCACCGTCCTGTTGATTTTGGGCGCCATTTCGCTCGCGGTATCAGCCGAAGCACTGATTGTCGAGCAAACAGTTCCACTCTCGGTTTCGCATGCATTTCCTTGAAGTTTGTTGCTTTAAGTTTCCCTGAAATTTGGAGGTTGGAGTTTGATGGTTGTGCGCCTGCCCTCCACCACCCCCAAAAGTTCTCTCATCTCACGTCACCAACTCGGATTCCCAAAGTCGTACATCGGACTTCCCTGGTAAGTCTCATTCAAGCGAAGCGCAAAACACTCGACTCGGAACCAGCCATCCTTCGTGACCATTGCTGCCATTTCTTCATGGGCAACAGCGATGTCGTAATCGAGATCAGCCAGGTCGGCATGAGCCTGCTCCACCCTGTCGAAGTTTACGGAGCGCACTGGAACCAGGTCGCCGGCACCGTCAACAGTCCACCCGTCGAAGGCCGGCAAATTGGCGAAGTGCAAAACGTCGGCTCGGCGCTGCTCCAGATTGGCAACTTGCTTTTCCAATTCGCGAAAGCGCGCCAGTTCTTTTCGCGGTGGATTTCGGAGTAACAGATATCTTGAGCCCGCTTGTCCTTCAACTGTTGCCTGAAGCAGCCACCCATACGGCGTTTCGCGCTCGAGATGTCCACGGATATGTTTCCAACTCGTTAACGGCCTTTGACCTTGCGGATGGTCCCACCAGGAAATGAGCGACGTGAGATTAACCCGATGCGGCTGGATGTAGCGTTGCGGGTAGGCCGCCGGACTGGCGTTAAGCAACGCCGGCATTGCAGCGAGTACGCCTAACCCCAACCAGCTCACCGCGCCCGAACCTCGAAGAAAGGACAAACTGCCCATGACCCTCTTAATCAAACAATGAATACACCATGCCCAATTGCACACGGAAGTGGTCCCCGCTATCAACGCCGTTCTGCGCCTCAGCGAATCCGTACAGCCCTTCGAGACCGACGCTCAGTTTTCTACGCATCTGCCAGATCAGGTTCGCGCTCGCATAATGACTAGTGTGATAAAAGAGCGGGTCCTGCCCGCCCGTGTTATCGAGCTTCACGTAACCATACGTGACCGTGGACCGGAAATTCTCGCACCAGCGGTGCGTGTAGCCGCCGGACAAGCTCATGTAAGGCAGCGCCTTCAGATCGCCGCTGGAATCAAATGCCGCATCGCTGTTCAGGAAGCTCGTGTCGTTACCCATGCCTCCGACTCCGTCTCCGACGACACCCAGCAACTGCAACGAGTCTCCATTGAAGACATCCAATCCAGCGCTCAAATTAACTCCCCAACCGAAAACATGATGGTCATCACCGTTGCCGTCCTTCGCGCCGATATCGCGAAACATTGTGCTGAACTGCAAATGCCCGAACTTCGCTTTTTCGAAACGGGTGTTGAACCCGAGGTCGGGCATCGGCGTGAGCTGGTTGATGCCCGGATTCGGACCGGAATTTAGATCCACGAAAAGGTCCGGCTTCTCGACGCCGAACGTGGTATTCCAGTTTTCGTTCCAGGGGATCGTGTATTGTGCGACGGGACGCCGTGAGAAGATCACCGCGTTCGGGCCTTCATAATCCACCGTATCCGGCCAGCTATCCGGATCTTCGAAGACGCCGTAGGTGAAGCCCGCTTTAAAACCATAGAGCTGCCCGTAAATGTGCTGGATACGATATTTCATATCGCCAGTGTCGGAGCCGGAGCCGAAAAAGTCGTTTTGATAATAGAACCGGAAGTTGCCGTCCATGTCGGGAGCGCGCACGTCCATGCGCAGTTGTGTTGCATTGGCGTTTGCATGGAATTGCTCACCGCCGCCGTAATCCGCGTCGCCTTTCAAAGGAAAGCTGGCAGGAACAAACCGATTCTGGTTGCCGGCATTCTTGTTATCGGAAATGAAATCAACGTGCGGCTTGGCATTGAATTTAATCAGCACGGGGGTATTGGGCACCGGAACAAACCCGCGATAAGTCGGGTCGAGGGTGTAATCTTTCGGACGCGACGCCGCTTCCTGCTCATCTTTCATGGTAAAGCGATACACGACCAGGCTCTGCTGGCCGATCTGGCCGCCAGCCGCAACCGTGATGAGGTCCTGAATCGATGGGGACGTGAGCTCCAGTTGATTCGTCCCGGCAGGAGCGGCAACAGGCGCAGGGACCGGTTGTGTCGTCACGACCGGCGCAGGTTCCACCTTCTTACTCTTCTCCAGGTCGGCGATGCGCTCATTCTGTGCCTGGATAGTTTTTTGCATCTCCTGCACCAGCGCTTTGAGTTGTTGAAAGTCTTCGGCGCTTTGTGCGTGCGCTTCAGGCATGGCCATCGCCGTTATCAGCAGAAGCCCTGTGGCTATGATGATGACTCTGGTTCTCTTGATTCGGTTCTGTTTGGT
>Ga0170475_106390038_pt1 | contig 10260 bp, 7 predicted proteins | sample Soicark_Litter_5_FD_111474 | JGI IMG/M metagenome (GOLD analysis project Ga0170475, IMG submission 111474) | Avena fatua rhizosphere microbial communities from Hopland, California, USA. Combined Assembly of 48 SPs | reverse complement strand
CTTGACACCCCGCGTACCGGGTAACTACGGTGCGCTCGCTCGCGACCCGCCATCGGCGGCCGCTCGCTCTAGTCGTGCCGATCGGATGCCATGGCGGCGCTTCGTTGCAAGCGCTCGCTTACGCGTCCTCGTCCGCCTGCAGGTGCCCTGCAGCGGTCAGCGTCTTGGCAACTCCCGTCGTCTTGGCAACTCCCGTCGTCTTGGCAACCATGTCGTTCGTCGCCAGGTCGACTCTGCCTCGAGAACACTACCTCGGGCGATATCCCCTAGAAACGATACTCCCTCGAAAAAATAGAGCAGCATGGCTTTCGTCCTAAGTGAGGAGCAGGAGCGCGAGTTTCGGGAAATATTGTCCCGTTATCCCAACAAGATGGCGGCCTGTATTCCTGTCCTGCACCTATGTCAGGCCGCGAACGCCAATTGGGTATCGGATGATATCGTCGCCTTCGTGGCGGAGCGGCTCGAGCTGAGCGCGGCCCACGTGAAGGGCGTGGTCACCTTTTATTCGTTGTTCAACCGGCACCCGCCGGGGAAGCATCAGATCTGGGTCTGCCGCACACTCTCGTGCGCGCTCAAGGGGAGCGACGCCATTTTGGAGCATTGCCAGCGCAAGCTGGGGGTCGGCGTCGGGCACACCACGGCGGATGGGCGCTTCACGCTGCGTACGGCCGAGTGTCTCGCATCCTGCGGCACAGCTCCGATGATGCAGGTTGACAAGACCTACTACGAGCAGCTCACGCCGGAGAAGGTCGATCGCATCCTCGGCGGTCTGTCGAAGGACTAGGGGGGAGAGGCACCCGATGCTCAAGCGCACCGACTATCTGACGAAGAACTACGGCAAGCCCGACGGCTTCGGTCTGACCGCGTATGAAGCAGCCGGCGGCTACCGGGCGGTTCGGCGCGTCTTGTCGATGCCCCGTGAAGCCGTCGTCGACGAGGCGAAAAAGGCGCACGTGCGCGGGCGGGGCGGCGCCGGCTTCGACTGTGGCACCAAGTGGAGCTTCATGCCGAAGCCCAACGGTAAGCCGCACTATCTCGTCATCAACGCCGACGAGGGCGAGCCGGGCACGTTCAAGGACCGCACGATCATGGAGCAGAACCCCCACGCCGTCGTGGAGGGCTGCATCATTGGCTGTTACGGCATCGGGGCGCACGCCTGCTACATCTACGTGCGGGACGAGCTGCATCTCTCCAAGGCGCGTCTCTGGGGGGCGATCCGCGAGGCGAAGGCAAAGGGATACCTCGGCGCGAACCCCTTCGGCACCAACTACCCGGTGGAGATATACGTGCACACCGGCGCGGGCGCCTACATCTGCGGCGAGGAGACCGCGCTGCTCAATTCGCTCGAAGGGCGGCGTGGCGAGCCGCGCTTGAAGCCACCGTTTCCGGCCCAGTCGGGCGCGTTCGGTTGCCCGACGACCGTGAACAACGTCGAGACGGTCGCTATCATGCCGACCGCCTTCACGTTGGGCTGTGACGCCTTCAGCCAGCTCAGTGAGCTGCATTCCTGGAACGACGGCGGTGTGCGCTTGTTCGGTGTGTCCGGGCACGTGAAGCGCCCCGGCATCTACGAGTGCGCGGTGGGGCTCACGCTGCGCGAGCTCATCTATGATCTCGGCGGCGGCATCGAGGGGGACAGGCCGATCCTGGGCGTGATTCCCGGCGGTTCGTCCTGCCCCGTGCACTTGCCCGACGAGATCATCAACGTCCGCAACAATCCAAAGTTCGAGCCGTACAACGGCAAATCGATCCTGGATCTGCCGCTCGGGGTGGACACCTTCCGCATGGCAGGCTCGATGTTGGGTACCTGTTGCGCGATCGTGTTGAGCGACGCCGCCGACCCAGTGATTGCCATGCAGAACCTGATGCGGTTCTACAAACACGAGTCGTGCGGCCAATGCACGCCATGTCGCGAGGGTTGCGGTTGGCTGGAGCGGCTCTTCGACAAGGTGGTCGAGGGTACCGCGACCATGGACGAGGTCGATCAGGTCTCCGACATCGCCTCGAACATCACAGGCAACACGATCTGCGCGTTCGGCGACGGCGCAGCGCAGCCCGCCCTGTCGTTCATTCGGAAGTATCGAAAGAACTTCGAAGATTACATCCAGAACAAGGGCCGCTCCCAGACGGGTAAGCTCACCCTGTAAGCGGAGGAGGTCGCGCTATGACCGCTGGTAACTTTTTATTCGCCATCTGCGCGATCGCGTGTCTGTGCGGCGCGCTCGTCACCGTGACGGCGCAAAACCCGATCCGTGGGGCGATGGGGCTCTTGACGACGATCTTCGGGATTGCCGGGCTCTTCCTCGAGTTGCGGGCCGAGTTTCTGACGGCAATTCAACTCATCGTCTACGCCGGCGCCGTGGTGGTGCTGTTCGTGTTCGTGTTGATGCTGCTCGGGCCCGACGCGCGTGCGCCGTCGCGTTCGGGGCGTTCAGCGGCGAGCCGTGCGATCGGCGGCGGGCTCTTCCTGCTCACCAGTTCGCTCGCGATGCTGTCCGTCGGCGGGGCGCAGTCGACGCTAAAGGGCTTCGGTTCGGCCAAGCCCGACCACGGCACGGTCGAGGCTGTGGGCAAGTTGCTGTTCTCCGAAGGTAACTTCGTCTTCGAACTAGCCACGGCGCTTCTCATCGTGGCCGTCGTGGGCGCGATCGCGGTGGCTCGCGGGCGGCAAGGCACGCTGCGCAAGAAGAAGATCGTCCAGAGCCCGCGCGACCTCTTCGCTGGGCCTGTGCGCCCGCGTGACGCTGAGCCGCTCGGAACGGAGGCTGCGGAATGAGCGGGTTGAGTGACAACGTTGGAAATTACGTCATCCTGGCCTCGCTGATCTTCACGATCGGCGGCGCGGGTTTCTTGGTGCGGCGGAACGTACTCGTTCAGCTCATGAGCATCGAGCTGATGCTCAACTCCGTGAACCTCCTGCTCGTGGCGTTCAACCGTGCCCACGCCGATAACATGGTGGGGCAGATGTTTGCCTTCTTCATCATCGCCGTTGCGGCCGCCGAGGTCGCCGTCGGCCTCGCCATCATCCTTTCTTACTACCGCCTGAAGTCCAGCGTCTTTACGGACGAAGCGGACATCATGCGGCACTGAGCGCAGTCGCCGGTTCCTCCACCCGCTGGTTCCTCTACATTTGGTTCACATGGAAGCGTTCCAGAAGATCTTTCCGGCGCAGAATTTCAGCCTGATCGTCGTGATCTTGGCGATGCCGCTGCTCGGCGCATTCGTCAACGGCGTGTTCGGCAAGCGCCTCGGCAAGGACGCGCTGCGCTTGATGGCGCTCGCGGCGCTGGGGATAGCGTTCCTCGCCAGCGTGCTCTCCTTCTTCATGCTGCACGCAGAGCAGAGCGGCGAGGAGCCGGCCCGCTTCATGTGGCATGGTTGGGAGTGGATGACGCTCTCGCGCGCGGGAGAGGCGAGCTTCATCCATGCCGGTGGCGAGCCGAACCTGATTCACCTCGAGGTGTCATTCATGCTCGATGCGCTGAACGCCACCATGGCGCTCATCGTGACGGGCGTGGGCTTCCTCATCCACCTGTACTCGACGACGTACATGTGGGACGACCGCGGGTTTCACCGGTTCTTCGCCTATCTGAATCTGTTCATCTTCTCCATGCTCGTGCTGATTCTGGGCGGGAGCTTGCCGATTCTGTTCGTCGGCTGGGACGGCGTCGGCCTCTGTAGCTATCTCCTGATCGGGTTCTGGTTCGACAGCGAAGCAAATGCTCGAGCCGGCAAGAAGGCGTTCATCGTCAACCGCGTGGGGGATTTCGGTCTGCTCGTCGCCATGGCGCTGCTCGTCCGCTACACCGGCGCGCTCGATTGGGACGGTATCGCCGCGGGTTCGCGGGGCCTGATGACCGAGATCCGGATCTGGGATGGGCAGCTGTTTGCAGGCTTCCTGCCGGCATTCATCACCGAGCCGCGCTCGGTCACGGCGGCAACGCTGGTCGGACTGTCGCTGTTCCTGGGTTGCGCCGGAAAGAGCGCTCAGTTCCCCCTCTACGTGTGGCTGCCCGACGCCATGGCGGGCCCAACACCCGTAAGTGCGCTCATCCACGCGGCGACGATGGTGACCGCTGGCGTGTACCTCGTTTGCCGCATGGCAGGCGTCTTTACGCTGAGCCCGGCCGCGATGCTCGTGGTGGCCGGAGCGGGGGCGTTCACGGCAGTCTTCGCCGCGACCATCGCCCTCGTACAGCGGGACATCAAGAAGGTGCTCGCCTACTCCACCGTGAGCCAGCTCGGGTACATGTTCCTGGGGGTGGGTGTGGGCGCCTTCACGGCGGGCTTCTTCCACGTCATCACTCACGCCTTCTTCAAGGCCTGCCTCTTTCTCGGTGCAGGCTCGGTGATCCACTCGATGCACGCGCGCATCCACGACACCGATGCCTCTCAGGACGTGAACAACATGGGCGGGCTGAAGAAGTACCTGCCGATCACGCACGCGACCTTCCTGGTGTCCGTACTCGCGATCGCGGGCATGCCGCTGACGAGCGGGTTCTTCTCGAAGGACGAGATCCTCTATAGCGCCTACACGCGCTCGGTCGTTTCGACCAGCACCGGCGTGTTCAACTGGCCTGCAGGGACGGGTGCTGTTCTCTTTGCGGCAGGGCTCCTCGGCGCGGTGATGACCGCCTTCTACATGTTCCGCGTCTACTTCCTGACTTTCCACGGGGAGTTTAAGGGCTGGCGGATCGTGCCGGGATGGCAGGCGCCGCCGGGAGAGCATGGCCACGGTCACGCTGAAGAGGAGGAGCACGAGCATGGGCAGGCTGCGCACGGTCACGACGGCCATGCCCACCCGGCGCACGCGGATGCCGCGCACGACCACGGAGCGTCCGCCCATGCTGCTCACAGCCACGACGTGCACGGCTCCGCGCCGCTGGAAGGTCCCGAACCGCACGAGTCGCCCTGGCAGATGACGCTGCCGCTCGTCATCCTCGCCGCGCTGGCGGCGTTCGGTGGGTTCTTGAACGCTGCGCCGCTTCACCTCACGCCGATGGAGCACTGGCTCGAGCCGCTGTTCGCATCCACCGTGGACGCCGCACGGCTCCAAAATTCGGATCCCGAACACGGCCTCATGTACGCGTTGCTCGTGCCGGGTGTGCTCGTCTTCCTCATCGGCGGCGGCACCGCGTATTTCTTCTACATCATGAAGGGTGGCGCTCCCGCGCGCATGCTGGCCGAGCGGACGCCGGGGCTCTACCAGATCCTCCTCGACAAGTGGCGCGTCGACGAGCTCTACGACGAGCTCGTGGTCGGCAGCCTGGAGGCGCTTGCCGAGGCTTCGGTGTGGGTCGACCGTTGGGTGGTCGACGGCATCATCGCGCGGCTCACCGCGCTGCTCGTCACCGTGTGGGGCCACTTGCTCAGGTTGTTCCAGACCGGACACGCGCAGGCTTACGCGGCGGTCATGGTCGTGGGCCTCTTCGGCTTGGGCTGGTTCGTCGCCGTGCCCCAGCCGAAGGCCGTCGTGTCGGAGGTAGGCAGCACCGGTGAGTACGCCGTCGAGGCGGCGCCGGGGCTCGGGTATGCGTATCGCTGGGACGTCGACGGCGACGGCAACTTCGACAACGAGGATTTCGGCCCGACGAGCCAGGTCAGGATCAAGCTGGACGAGGGTGCGACGCGCGATGTGGGGCTTCAGGTGCGCAACGCCTTCGGGCGGACGCGCGCGGGCGTGTTCCACCTGCAGCGCCCCAAGCACGACGCCGGCGGTCCCGCGGCTTCGCGCAGCAATGCGGCAGAGCCCCGGGCAGCACGGCTCGCGCTCGCGAGCGGACGTGATTCGGCTCAGCATAGCAGCGCGGCTCCGGGCCGTGACATCGTGAAGGTCCCATGAATCCCCTCGCAGCAGCCCTCGTAGAGATCTGGCCGTACGCGCTCGCGTTTGCCCTCGCGGCTGCGATGCCGCGCAAGCGGCGCGGGCTCGAGCGCTTCGCCCTCGGTTTGGTCGCGGTCCTCGGAGTGGCGTTCCTGCGCGGTCTTTGGCCGGCAGCTGGCGCCGCGAGCGAGCCTGGGCAGGAGTGGCCGCAGCTGCTCAACGTGATCGTCTTCGTGCCCATCCTGGGCGCGGTCGCCGTGCTCTTCCTGCCGCGCCAGGCGCCGAAGATCCTCAGACGCTTCAGTATGGCGGTGATGGCGATCGACTTCATCGCGTCGTTGTTCCTGCTGCGGACGCCGATGACCGTCGGCTGGCACTATCAGTACATCGCGGAGTGGATGCCGAGCTTCGGCATTCGCTACCACGTCGCGCTCGACGGTCTGAGCCTCTGGCTCGTGCTCCTCTCCACACTATCGAGCCCGCTCGCGCTGTACGTGAGCTTCGGCTCGATCCAGCGCCGGACGAAGGAGCTGTGTTTTTCGTTCCTGCTCCTGCATGGCGCGATGCTCGGCGCGTTCGTCTCGCTCGATCTGTTCCTGTTCTACCTGTTCTGGGAGCTGATGCTGGTGCCGATGATCCTCATCATCGGTGTCTGGGGCGGCAACGAGAAGATCAAAGCGGCGTACAAGTTCTTCCTCTACACAATGGCCGGCAGCATGCTGATGCTCGCCGCGATCCTGTACATGGTGTGGAGCTTCAAGCAGCTCGAGGGCTACTACAGCTTCGACTATCTCGCGGTGCGCCGCCTCGTGCTGCCCGAGACCGCGGCCTGGCTCTGCTTCGCCGGGTTCGCGACGGCGTTCCTCATCAAGGTACCGATGTGGCCTTTCCACACGTGGTTGCCGGACGCCCACGTGCAGGCGCCGACGGGCGGGTCGGTGATCCTGGCCGCAGTGCTGTTGAAGCTCGGGACGTATGGTTATCTGCGCTTCTGCATGGGCATGTTCGAGGGGCCCGCCTGGCAGGCAGGCGCCACGCTCGCGTGGGTCGCTTTGCTCGGTGGCGTGGTGTACGGGGCGCTCTGCGCCTGGCGCCAGGCCGATATCAAGCGCCTGGTCGCGTACTCGTCGGTGGCACACCTTGGCTTCGTGATGCTCGGGCTGTTCTCGGCCACGCAGGCTGGCATCGAGGGCTCGGTGTTGCAGATGGTCAATCACGGCGTCTCGACGGGCGCGCTCTTCGTGCTGGTCGGTGTGATCTATGACCGGCGTCACACGAGGCTCGCTTCCGAGTACGGCGGTCTCGCGAAGGTCATGCCGATCTACGCGGCCATGTTCGTGCTGTTCACGATGTCGAGCATCGGCGTGCCGGGCACGAACGGGTTCGTCGGCGAGTTCAAGATCATCATGGGCACCATCGTGTCGCAGCCGCTGGGGCGTTGGGCCACGAGCCAGGCCGCCGTGGCCGCGTTCGGCGTCATCCTCGCGGCGGTGTACATGCTGTCGGTAGTGCAGAAGGTGTTCTTCGGGCCGCTCGATAATCCGAAGAACAAGGGGCTCCACGACCTGAATCCGCGCGAGACCATCGCGCTCGCGCCGCTCGCCGTGCTCGTCTTCCTGATCGGCTGGTTCCCGAACCTGCTCATCGATCGCATGCACGACAGCGTGACGAGTGCGGTCGGGCACTACGTCGAGGGGCGCATGGCTTATCAGGAGCACAAGGGCCAACCCGAGGCCTTGCTCCGGCCGCGCGACAATGGTCCGACCGAGACGGGCTACCCCGAGGCCCCGAACCAAGAACCCAAGCAGCCTAGCGACGAGGCCGAACCCAGCGTGGCGGCTCGCACGGTGGACGCACAATGAATCTGTTGTTTGCTCTTTCGCCGCTGCTCGCGGTGGGTGGCGGAGCGTTGCTCCTGATGCTGGCCGAGGCGCTCGGCAAGCCGGCGCTCGGACTGGGTGTGAACGCGGAAGGCGTGATCACCGATGCAGGCGCTGGCCGCGCTGCCGAGCTCGGGTTGGGCGGCGCGGTGGTGCTGATCAGCGGCGCCGTGCTGAGCGTCGGCGTTTGGCTCGTCGGGCCCGACAAGCTGAGCGGTATCGAATCGGTCGCGCCGTACTTCATCGTCGATCGCTTCTCGTTGTTCTTCTCCTTCATCATCTGTCTCGGCGCCACCTTCGCGACGCTGCTCGGCGCCGGGTACCTCCCCGAGCACGACATCGACCGCAGTGAGTTCTTTCCGCTCCTGCTCTGGGCCACCGTCGGCGCGATCGCGCTGGCGGCGGCGGGCGATCTGCTGAGCCTCTTCGTGGCGTTGGAGACGATGTCGCTCGGCGTCTACTGCATGATCGCGCTCCGCCGCGGCAGCTTGAAGGCGAGCGAGGCCGCTCTGAAGTACTTCTTGCTCGGCAGCTTCGCGGCCGCCTTGCAGTTGTTCGGCGGAGCGCTCTTGTACGGGGCGACGGGCCACACCGATCTCGCCGGCATCGGCAAAGCGATCAGCACGATCAGCAGCGCGCCGGGCGAGGTGAGCGCGCCGCTGGTGCTGATCGGCATGGTCATGTCGGTGGTGGGGCTCGCGTTCAAGGTGGGCGCAGTGCCGTTCCACATGTGGACTCCGGACGCCTATGAAGGCGCGCCGACGCCGACGACGACGTATATGGCCGTGGCGCTCAAGAGCGCTGCCTTCGCCGTGCTGATGCGCGTACTGGTGGTGAGCTTCGGTGATTCGCGGCTCCTCAGCTGGGGCGCGGGTTGGCCGCCGATCGTCGCGGCCCTGGCACTGTTGTCGATGATTCTCGGCAACTTCGTCGCCGGGCGGCAGGACTCGGTGAAGCGCATGCTCGCCTACTCGTCGATCGCACATGCGGGCTATGCGCTCGTCGGCGTCGCAGCGATCCTCGGGTCGAAGCAGGCAGAGCCGTCGGTCTCGTTCTATCTGCTCACGTATACCGTGTCGACGGCGGGCGCGTTCGGTGCGCTCATCCTCTGCGGCAGCCGCGGCAAGGAAGCCGTGACGTACGAAGACCTCGCCGGCATCGGGCGGCGTCATCCGGCTGCGGCGCTCGCCTTCTCCGTGTTCTTGCTGTCTTTGGCGGGTGTGCCGCCGGCTGCAGGTTTCTTCGGGAAGCTGTATGTATTTTCGGCCGCCACGGACGCCGGCTTGTACTGGCTGACGGTGCTCGGGCTGCTCAACAGCGTGGTGGGCGCGTACTACTACCTGCGCGTCATGGTCTACATGTACATGCGCGAGCCGGTGCCGGGCTCTCCCGTGGCGGTCCCGATGCGGTCCAGCATGGTGAACGCCGCGCTAGTTCTCGCAGCAATCGGCGTGGTCGTCCTCGGCCTCTTCCCGACGCGAGCGCTGGAGCTCGCGGCTGCCGCGCTGCCTTGAGGCTGAGGCTCGGCGAGCACATCGTGCGGTGGGCATCCGTCAAGCGGCTCCGGCGCTCGAGCGCCGCGCTGGTCCTCGGTTTGGTTGGTGCTGGCGTGGCGCTGCTGGCTTGTCGCGACGCCGGCAAGTCGGGTAGCGCGGGGATCGGCGGGGCTGCGAGCGCGGTTGCCGGAGGCGGTGGGATCTCGGGGAAGCTCCCGGAAGATGTCGCGGCACGCGCGAGAGAAACGGTCCAGCAGGCCATCAACCCCAAGGGGCTACCCGTCTATGCGGGGCCGGTAGGAACGGTTCGCGGCGTCGTGAAGGTGAGCGGCGATCCAGCGCCGACGCTCACCGACATGGTCGCTAAGCTACCGCCGGATGCGTGTCCCCGCGCCCACGAGCTGCAGAGCAAGCTGTTCCGCCAGGGAGTGAACGGCACGCTAGCCGACGTGCTAGCAACAGTCACCGAGTACCAGGGCTTCGTCGCCCCGGCGAACGACGCGGTACGCGTCGAGATCAAGGGCTGCGCCTATGATCATCGCGTGCTGGCGATGACGTTCGGGCAGCATCTGGACGTCTTCAACCTCGACGCGCAGGCGTACATGCCACGGCTGGTCGGGACTCCGACATACGCGCTGCGAGTGGCGATGCCGGGCGGGGGAGCCGTGCCGGTCTTCGCGCCTCGGCCCGGTCACTACATGCTCATCGACGAGAGTCACGACTACGTGAAATCGGAGGTGTTCGTTTTGAACTATCCGACGTTCGCGGTGACGGGTCTCGACGGTAAGTTCGAGATCCGTGGCGTACCGCTCGGCCCAGCGAAGCTCACGGTGTTTTCTCCCGCGCTCCGCAAGGTCAGTGAGCGTCGCATTGACGTCACCGCGAACGGGACCGAAGAGCTCTCGTTCGAGTTGGTGTTCTCCGAAGCGGAGTACGAGGCTGCCGCGAAGAGCGCGGCGGAGAAGCGGGTCGAAGAGAAAGCCGCGAGCACCAATCCGCCTCCCGCTGGGGCGGCTGGTGCATCGATGGGGGCGGGCGGCGCTTCGAGCGCGAGCCCGCG
>Ga0170475_104347250_pt1 | contig 10260 bp, 5 predicted proteins | sample Soicark_Litter_5_FD_111474 | JGI IMG/M metagenome (GOLD analysis project Ga0170475, IMG submission 111474) | Avena fatua rhizosphere microbial communities from Hopland, California, USA. Combined Assembly of 48 SPs | reverse complement strand
CCCCAAACACAGGAGAAGCCTCGGCGCGCTACAGGCGCGGTCTTCTACCCTTAGCAGCCCGCCGCCTCGCCTGGTGGACCTCCGCCTGCCGCTCGCGCGAGCCACGGCCGGCTAGGGAGCCCTAGAAACGGTCGCGCGTGGTTTTGGGCTGCCCCGTGGTAGGCTGGCGTCGGTCATGCGGGTCGCTTCCCGAGGGGCGGCTTGGGTGATCGGCGGCGGGGTCGGCGTCGAGCGCATCGTTGGCTCCGCCGTCTCCTCTTCGGAGATTATCAAAGTCTCGCCCGAGCTTTTGATATTTTTCGGGCCCCGGGTCGTTGCGGTCGCCGAAATTATTGATAGCTCGATTGAGCTATCCTCAATTTTCGCTGGGGTGGCGGGGTGTAGAAATCTCGGGCGAGACTTCTACGATTCCCTCGCGGGTTTGGATCGTCGCTTGGAGGCCTTGCTGTGGCCGCGCGCGGGGCGCTTTAGGGCGAGGGGCGGGCGATCAATACACCACGTCGTCGCGCTCCGGCCCGAAGCCTTGGACAAGGCGCAAATCGGCATCGGTAAGCGGCCGGTTCTCACGAATGGCGCGCTCGACGTGCGGCAACAGCTCCGCAGCGTGTCGCTGCCACACATGGTCGGGCACGCTCTCGCCGAATTTCTGTCGGTAGCGCGTGTGGGACCGTCTCGGCTTCATCAATCTGCATCATCATACCCCGGCAAACCGTCGATCACGTCCACTCGGCGGCAGGCTTCCTCGACTGTCATGCCGGTTCGCTCGCGCGCAGGATGTCGTTGCCATCCGCTTGCTGGTGAGGACGGCACAGATTGGCTGTTCGGCGGCCGGTCTGCGACATCTTCGTTTATCTTACCATCGAATATCGAAAATTTGGAGTTCCCGGCAATCGCCGCAAGCACACGGGTCCTGAGATCGAGCGACAGTGCCTTCGACATGTCTGCCGGCCTCCGCCCGGCAGACAGTTTGAATCATCGATGACCCGATTTGGGAATCGCTCCGAGTCACTCAGCTCGGATCACGCTCTAACCATCCAGCGAATCGAACGCCAACCCGCTGGATGCCTCTCCCTTCCCAACCGAGGCGCGATTCCCCGCCCACACGAACAATCGACCGTCGTACCAGCGCGCCGCCTGGTAACTTCGCCTAACGACAAGTCCCTCGCGCGGAACCTCTTCCTCGTGAATCAACAACCTGCTCGCCGGATCACCGACGTCGAGAATGCGCGCATGCGCACCGATCACATGCGGTTGGCCATCGAGATCCAGCACTGCTCCGCGCGCGAGTCGCACTTCCTTCGTCACATCCGAGATCCGCACCGGGAGCAACGGCACCCAGTGATCCGGGACCGGGGTTGCCAGTCGATACTGGGGAATCACCGGCTCGCCATCGTGTGGCGGAGCGAGTGGCTCCACATCCTTCGCCGTCTCCAATCCGATTTCGAGCGGACTCTCAAGTCGCCGTTCGATCGCCCAACCGAGATTGGCGAGCTCGTCGCGCACGAGCATGACCTCTTCCAGGACTGGTCCTTCCAGCGCGCGAACACTCGGAGCCAAAAAGAACAGATTGCTGATCGCGACCCCCGTCGCATCACTCGGCTCCGTCGGCATCGACAAAGAGAACATGCTCCAACCGCTGCGCGATTGAATCCCCGGATCGCCCGTCGGTCGATGCAGCGTCTTCATCCCGAACGTGTCGGTCACGACGAGCGAACGCGCCTGTGCGAGCGATCCCACCGGCAGATCGATCGGAATGACGTACCAGTCATTGCCGTAGCCACTCAACGTTTCCACCAGCAACATCTGCGGAAGATCGGTGGCGCCAGGCTGCAATGATCCGAGATCGATGCGCGCATCCTCGAACTCCCAGAAGCGCGGAGCGGGCATTCCGTGGAACGTGACTGGTGCAGGAATCACAGTGCGCGTGACAATGTCGCCGGGCTTGTCACCGCTCGTGCCCATGTTGATATCGCCGTTCAGGTCGAACGAGTACCAGTCGAGCGTCCCGTCGACATACTGACGCGCGGTCAACGTGCGTTCACCGAATTGATCGTCGCCAAGTCTCGTCGCGAGCGAGAAGGTGTACTCCATGCGGTCGGGCTGCCATGTCTGCTCGCCGGGCGAGGGCTGATAGAACAGTTCATTCGCCCAGGCGATCCAGGCACGGTAAGCAGCGCCGACTTCCGCCCCATCGCCCGCAGCGATGTGCAACGCAGCATCAAGCTTTGGATTTACCGGATCACCCAACGCAGCTTTCAAACGCCGACCATCGAGCGCGCGGTCCGCGACAAGATCCGCATACGCGATCGTATCAGGATCCAAGGCAGCACGTTGCGCATCGGAGAGCTTTGGCACGGCGTACAAGGTCTTGAATGCCTTATCGTAGCTCTGCGTCATTGGCTGAAGGCCGAGCAGTCTTAGAAAGTGTTGACCACTCTCGACTGCGAGACGCAGACCATCGAGTCCATCAACCGTTGCCGATTGTTGCAGCGGCTGACGCTCCACCAGAGCTTCGAGCGGAATGGAATCCGGATCGAACTTCGCCGCGTTGAGCTGCGTATTTGGCTGAATCGGTCCCGCGTGGTAGCGAGTCATCGAATTCACACGGGCACGCCAGCGCGCAACGATCGGTGTACCTGCGTCTTCACCCTGGAACTCGCCGACTTGCCACTGTCGCGCCAACATCCAGAACGGATCGTGGATACGAGCGGCAAATCCGACGTCGATGCTTGTCCCCGCAGTGCGAGGCTCGACACGTGCCCAATTCGTAATCGATGGCATGTCTACGGAGCCAACGGGTTGAGGTCAGTCGAAACAGCGTCGCCGTTCGCATTGAACGCGAGGTAAGTCGCCGGCAAATAGTGAGCCGCGTCGCCCAAGGCCGTCGGATCGACGGCACGGATGCGGAGCATGTCCAACGTCTCGAGCAACACGCGATTCAAGTTGCCGACTGTCCATGGTTCTCCGACCACCGGCGGCACCGCAAGCAGAATCGCCTGCGGAGCGGCCGAATCCGGCGGATTGTACTGGAATGCAATACCACTCGTCTCGTTGCGTCGAGGGACGAGTTCGGTCCACTCGTCGGCGATGAGGCCACAGAGTTTGCCGTTGAACTTCTTCGGCGCATCCTGCAACACGAGCGATGCCGCTCCATCGATCAGCGCTCCATTCGGCGCGAGCGCCAGCCCGACCCATCGTTGACCGGCGGCATGCGGAACCTGTGCGATCGTGAGCTTGATGCGGCCGCTGCCCAGAACCTCCGCCTCGCGCATCGGACGTGCGAAGCGCGCGAGCGGAACTCGCACGCGCTCCATTCGCTGCATCCATGTGTACGCGGCGAGAGCGTCGTCTCCGCCGAGCGCGGCATTCGCAATCGACGCTTCCACGTCGGCCGCATTCGACGCCGTGAACCTCGGCAATGCCACGAAGCCATTTCCGAATACGGTGCGCAGCCGCTTCATCAATGCGTCGCGCCTGGCATCATCGTCCGTCGCCGTCGTTGCCGCGACTGGCGCGGTTCGCCGGGTGGTTTCGATCAGCAACGCGCGGGCTTGTATTGCTTCGCTGCCGGCCTGTGGAATCGAACCCGGCACTCCGAACTTCGCGACGCGCATCATCGTGTCGGGGATTCCGGTGCCACTGGTCACCGCCTGCATCAACGCATTGTGCGCCGCGAGCAGAGCCTGCTCCGCGGCTTTCACCCGCGTCTCGAATTCGGCGAGGTCGAGTCCACGCGCCGGGGTCGCATGCGGGGCCATCAAGTCGGCGCCATCCATCGGACGTGCGCCGGCCAGGAAGCGCTGCAACCGGGTTGCGAGCTCGATGATATCGCCCATCCCGCCAGCCGCGCGCGACACATCTATGGTTGCAGAGGAAGCGCCCGCGACGCGGAGAATGCGAGCGGAGATATCACGCGGAATCCCGTCGGCGCCCTCGGTCGCCCAGACGAAATCGATCGGCGTGAGACCGAGATCCTTGAGACGAACCACGCGTGGCGCAGACTCGCTTTGCACGATCACACGTGCGGCGATGCTGGTCCCGGGGCCGAGCAGTCGACCGGCCCATGCATCTAGCGCGGTGTCGGCCTGTGCACGCGGGGACGACGCGCGGTCTCCCCAGCCGGCAGGATTGGCAGTCGCCGCAACGGGAAGCAGGATTCCGACGCGGTGCGTGAGACCGGTGCCGGTGCGTGGAGTGGCAAGAAAACCGAGATCGGGCGCCGCAGTCTGGCCGGTCGAGATGGCATCGAGAGAAGCCGCGGCGCGTGCGAAGTTACCGCGCACCATCTGGAACGCGCCTTCGGCGTGAACGGCGTCGGCGGCGGCATCGACTGCGACTTCGAGTGCGTTGAGAACGTTTTCCGCTTTCGCCCGACGTGGATCCGACGCCGGCAACACGGAGTTCTTGTCGGCAGTCCATTTTGCCGCGAGCGCAAGTCCGTCGACGACGATCCGGCGATTCTCGGCGCCTGGCAAAGGTGCGATCTTACGGAAGACATCGATCAGATCGTCGAGCTTGGCTTCGTGCAGATTCCGCTCGAAGGTGTAGCCCAGCAGCGCACCGACCGGCTGACCCTGTCGAACTCCTTCAAAGAGATCTTTCGCCAGACGAATACGGCCCGACGTCAGCTCGATTGCATAGGGTGAATCGGCTTGGGCGCCATGGGACAAGTGGGCATTGCGGAGCAACGCAGCCGCACTCGCCTGATTGAGCGAAGGCGCGTGAATGAATCCGGGATCGTTCGCCGGCGCGACGATCGGCCCCGGCTCGTCGGCGACCGTGACCGCCCTCGCTGCGGCTGCGGGACGAATGTTCTCGACCCAACCATAACCGCCGACACAGATGCCGTTCGGCGTCGACGTGCGCATCTCGGTCAGTCGGCGATGCGCGAGCGATGTCACCCACGCATCGAGCCGGTATGCAGTCGCATCCAACGTCGCAGCCGCATGGCGTTCGAGCGTCGCGACGTCTTTTGCGAGCGTCTTGAGTGCCTGCTTGAATTCGGCGAGTCGGGCGTCGGTGGCAAGCGCCTGGGCAGCAGTCACTCCTCCAGTGACCGTTTGCGCGCGCAGACGTGACCAGGTCGGCGTCGGCGACGGACTGCTCACGAGATCGATCAGTTCGGCGTCGCGCAGCAGCGTTGCGTTGTTCGGATCGATCGCGCGCGCGGCTGCTTCAGTGTATTCGCGCAGCAGCGCGTGGCGAAGCACTGCCTGCAGCAACGGCACCGCGGCATTTGGAATCGGATTCGCCAGGCCGTCCGGATTCGTCACAGCGAGCAGATCGGCGATGTACGACGGTGTTCCGACGAGCGGGACCGTGATGTCGCGTGTCGATCCATCGTATGCAGCGTGCTCGAGCCAGGGCGTTCCAATTCCGATCTGGGCCGGAATCGCACCTGTGAGTTGAACGAGTCGCTGCCAGAAGTGCACCGAATCGAGATCTTCTCCCAAGAATGCGCGAAGGTGCTGCAGGAAGTGTTGACCCATCATCCGTCGTGCCTGATACGACGACGAGACCGCGCCGACCTGCAGCACATCCACGAGATCGGATCCGGGACTGTCTGTCCTTCCAACCCGCACGACGTTCTTCCCCGCTGGACGGATCACCACGTCGCGAAGCCGGCGCAACACATCGCGCAGTCTGGTCGCTGCCGTATCGGTCGCCTCCCAGCTGTCGAGCGATGTGACCGGCAACACACCATATGGCTGTCGCCCGATGCGCATCGCAGGGAGGTGACCGCCTGGCCGCACATGCTGCAGCGCATGCGTGCGAGCCCAGTCCCTTCCCGGTAGCGTGAGACCGGTTCCCTCGAACCCGATCATCTGCGTAAGGAAGTAACCCCACGTCGCCGGCCAGAGCGCGGTTGCCATCGCGCGCGCGGCATCGTCGTCATGCTCGTCCCCCGACGCGAGGCGCGCGAATGCCTTCACGCCAAAGGCTTTCGTCGCTGTATCCGCATAGCTTGCCGCAGCGATCTTGTCCGGCTGCCACTCGCGAACGAAACTCTTGTTCTGCTGCGGATCGGGCTCCTGGTACGGAGTTCTTCCCGCAGCGGTGTTGTTTGAAGGAGAAGCAGGCGGAATGAACGCGAGTCCGTCGGTGTAGCGGTGCGCGTCGAGCTGCGACGTCATGGCAGTCGATTGATCGCCCGCGGCAACGCCGGTCACCAGCAGAACATCGACTGCGGGCGAAGGCAGCGTCATTCGCAACGCCGTGCCAGCACCCTCCGCCGCGTTGAAGTCGATCATCCAGCGCATGCCGTCGTCGATCGCAGGCTCGTCATCCTTGATGGTGACTGCAGCGTCGAGATCAGGACCGATCGCCAGATCCTTCTTGATGTCTTTTCCCTGCACGACCGCGACGGCCACTCCATTCGTGAACGCGGTCGCAACCCATCGATCCGGAAACAGGCGGACTTTCGGAATTCGCGTCACCTTGGCAGGGGCACCGAGATCGGGATATTTTGGCGCGCCGGCCGGACGTATCGGGAGATTCGTCGGCGTCAATGCACGCGCGATCCACGCACCGCGTTCCGCACCAAACCGATCCGCCAGCATCCGCCACGCATCATGCTGCTTGCTCGCGTCGGCCCACTGCAGCTGCCAGAAGCGCTCGCCCCACGCCACCTCGTCGGCATTGAGCTTGGGATCGTGCGAATCGATGTGTATCTTGTCCGGATAAATGCGGACACGAAGCTCGTTCCCGAAGAAGCGCGTCTCCAGACGCACCGGGAACAATGCAAGCGGAAGCGCGGACGGACCCAGCTGATTGTTCAACAGCGCCGGTCCAGTCGCGCTGTTCGCCAGAATCGGCCCGAGATCTACGACAGGGATCGGCATGTCAGCTCAACCCCAACACTGTTGCAGGTATCGTGATGCGCACCGGCATCTGCCGAACCTGATGCGCAACCAATCCTGCATCGGTTTTCGGCGGAGCCACATGCGTCAGCGTCCCGGTGTTCGCCCCTACCTCCACCCCGAACCTCGGCGCCGACGGATGCTCCTGAATCACAATCGACCAGTCCTTGATTTTGGCCACATCGATGTCGAATCCGAAGTAGCGGATATCAGGCGCGAATCCGCCGGTAAAAATCGGATACTTCTGTTCGGTTCCCTTTTTCGCATAGATGATTGCATCCGGATACCGGCGCAGCAGCTCGCTGCGAACGAGCATCACGAAGTTCTCGCCGGTTGCGCCTCCGCCAAGCGGGCGATTCTTCCACTGACTGATCGGATCGATGTCGGGAGGACGCGACGGCGCTGCCGAGTTGTCCCAGAACCTGTCGAAATAAGTCGCGGAGAGATCGGCAGGATAGTCGCGCCACAACAGCTCGCGTCCCATCTCGGTGTTGAGGCCGACCATGAACGCCTGCACGAAGCGTGTGTTGGTCTCGAGCGGCACGACCGTATTCGGCGGAACGAGATCGAGTCCGGGCAACACTGCCTCCTGCGCAATCTCAACGAGCGGCTCGACCATGGGCTGCGGAAACGCCGGCGACAATCCGACCGGACCAGGAACAGTGCCCGCCGGAGTACCAGGCAACGTGAACACCGCCTGGGCACGAGCGGCGAACGTCTGCGTCGGTGACGTGCTTGCCAGCACTGCGGCAAATGCGTCGGCGAGTTTTCCGTTCAGCATTGGCGGCGGCGCTTTGATGATGCGATTCGGAATGAACCGCGCGAGCTGCGCCGTAGCGACCTGGCGGAAGAGTTTCGCGGCATCGTTGTCAACGGGCCTCGGCGGACGGGGCGGCGGATCCACAGGGTCCGGTGGTTCGCCCGGATCGGGTGGCTGATTTCCAATCGGCCGGGCAGCGGGCCGCAAAATCGTGCGGGTCGTTGTCCCCGCCGGTCGTGTTGTCGTCGTTCCGGTTGTGCCGGTGCCCGTCGTTGCTGTTGTCCCCGTCCTTGCCGTGGTCAAAATTGCGGTGCCGAGCGTCCCTGTGCTCGACACACCGGTGCTGATGGTGCCGAGGTTTGTGCTCGCGAGCTGTTCCTCGGTCAGCGGAACCACGGCCCCCATCGGCACGAATGCAAAGAACGGCCGCCTGGGCACAGTGGTAATTGCCGAGGCACTGGCCTCGGACCAGAACACGTTCGTCGTCACTCCGATCGCGACGCGCTCGAGCGTAAAGGGACCGGTCGGCAGGAAGATGATCCGGCTCATGATCTGAACCGGTTGAAGCGCGGCCAGCACATTCGTGGTCGGGAGTGCGCTCGCCGAAACCCGTTGCACGCGGCGAGTGATCGCCCCGCGCGGACGGGCAACCCTGCGCAATGCCGTCGAGTACGCCGATGCGGCGAGCCCCGTGCCCGCGAGCTGCTCGGTCAACCCGACGCTGCGACGGAGCATTCGCGCCTGCGCCGGCGCGAGCACCTGCAAACCGACACCCGGATCCATCTTCGCGATGTAGCGCGTGTGCAAACTCATCACGACACGCCATCCAAGCTGGGTTTGTCGCAGCAGCTGATTGACTTTCGGCAGCTGGGCAGCCTGCTCCCACGCCGAGGCCATCAGCGCTTCCTGCTGCTCCTGCACGATGCGCGTTCCCAGTCGTGCGATTGCACGATATTCCGACGAGAGATTCATATGCTCGAACCACCGCGCGGGAAATACCGGGTCGAGTTTCTGCAGCCTGGCCTGCGCAGCACCGTACAAGGGCGGTGCGAGCAAGGGATCCTGCTGCACCGTCACGTCGGCCGGCGCATTCAATACCGGGCGCAGCGCATCTTCCCACTTCTTCTGCACGGTTGCGTTCGGCCAGCCTGTTTCACTCGCGTTAACCGGCTGAAGTGCACCTGCGATCGGAATCGTCGTTCCCGCGGGAATGTCGACGGCAAGGCCGCTCCGCGAAACGTCGATCGGTTGCACGCCAATGCCCTTCGGCAGCGGACGCGCACGCAGCAACATCGCAAGCGATTGGAAATCACCACCTGCGCCGGTCGCGAACGGCCACGAATAGTGAACCGGAAGCTCGACGCTCGCTGCAGCCTGCTTCCACGCCGGACGCAACTTCGCTTCGTCGTCTGCCGTGATGTCGCGGCCGAGTCCGGCCTTGCACCCGAGATCGAAGGTCGGGACGACACATGCGAGATATTGCGTGTCGGGCTGCAGAACACGCGAGCACAACAGGCGGGACACCGTCCGCTCGGGGTTTCCGGCGAGCTGTGCCTCGATCGTCACGTTCTGTTCGGATGTCACCTGGCCGTGCGCCCACGCCCAGCTGTCGTTCAGGTCGGGCAACTCGTCGCCGGGCTTTGCCGGTCCATTGATGCGCAGCACCGGCAACGGACCGCTCGTTGGCGGATCGAGTCGAACGCCGTCCTGCACACGGACGACGACGAGACACAACCACGGTCGCAAGCGATTCTGGGCGCCGGCTCCCGCAGGCGTGAAGAGCCATGGCAGCGCGGGCTCATCCATTTCCACCAGCGGGAAGTAATTCGGCTCGAAACTCGTCGAGCCTGGCGCCGGATCAGTGCGAATGATCTGCCTGCGATCAAGACCGATGACATGACCCGGCCCCATCACCTTGATCGGCACGGATGCAGGCTGAGCGGTATTGATCGTAATCGATGCAGTTGACGCGGCAAAACCGGCCTGGTTCTCGCCGAACGTGTCCGGATCGAGCAGTGCAGCGGCGGCGCCTCTGCGCGCCCACGGAAGGAACACGAGATCTGCCTCGCTCATCCGACCACCTCGCTGCGCGGAACGACCACAACTCCTGCTCGCTCGACCGCTGCGCCGCGCGCTTCCGCCCATGTCAGCTTCGCATCCGTCGGTTGCGGGCCGCCGATTGCCGCAGCGACCCAACCAGCCGGTTTGATCGACGGCGCAGCCGCGCTCACCGGCGCCGCAAATCGTTTCTCGACCGGACGCCGGATGCGCGATGCACCCGCGGCACTCACGAAGGTCATCGCGAGCACCGTTGGCCCATCCTGCCTGTATGGATCCGGCTGCAGCACAGGGTTGCCATCGGGCCCGATCACGATGTCGGTGTACTCGAATGGAGAGGTCTTTGCGGGACCCGCCGTGTACGCCGCATCGCCGAACGTCACGCCCGCATCCATAGCCTCGAACGAAGGCGCCGCGAGCTTGTCCTCATCCGTCATGTCGAAGTACTGTGCCGGTGCGAACAGCTCGCTCACGCCGTTCTTGGCCTGCGATTTCCTCCCGATCGCCGTTCCGGTCACGCTGAACCTTCGGTCCCCGGTCGGCGTACCCGTTCCGACGCGGTCGATGTCGCGCGTGAGATTG
>Ga0170475_103615343_pt1 | contig 10261 bp, 3 predicted proteins | sample Soicark_Litter_5_FD_111474 | JGI IMG/M metagenome (GOLD analysis project Ga0170475, IMG submission 111474) | Avena fatua rhizosphere microbial communities from Hopland, California, USA. Combined Assembly of 48 SPs | reverse complement strand
CCACCCTTTTCGGCTCCCGGCCATTTCTTCCATTTCAAACCCGCCGTCCCTGCGAAGCGCCTTTGATGCGATAGTTGGCCCGACAGCTTGCCCACAATGGATGCCGCCGCCATTCGAAGTTGCATCGCTGCGACGCTCGACGCCGATGCCGACGTCCGCCGCAGGGCTGAGCTTCAGCTGAAGCAGGCCGAGGGCCAGCCTGGTTTTACCGATGTCCTGTTGGATCTTGTCCAGTCCGAGCAAACTGCCAATCTTCAACTGCCCACTGTCATTTATCTCAAGAATCGCGTCAACCGCGCCTGGGAGCGCTCTGACTACTACCCGAACGATACTCTGATACCCGATGACGAGAAGGCGCGCTTCCGAGAACGGTTATTGCCCATCCTCGCGGGCTCCCAAAACCTGGTGCGCCACCAGCTCGTGCCAATCTTGCAGCGTATCCTGCACTTCGACTTCCCCGAGAGATGGCCGACGTTTATGGACTACGCCCTCCAGCTGCTCAATACCAACGATCCGCGGTCGGTCCTGGCTGGGCTTCAGTGCCTTTTAGCCGTTTGCCGAGCCTACCGTTTCAAGGCGAGCGACAGCGATAGCCGGGCCCATTTCGACAAGATTATCGAGGCGAGCTTCCCCAGGCTGCTGGTAATATGCAACGAGCTGGTGAATCAAGAGAGCGACGAGGCTGGCGAAATGCTGCACATCGCCCTCAAGTGTTATAAGCACGCTACCTGGCTCGAGCTCTGCGACTTCCTCCGCCAAAGCGCCGTCAACCTTGGATGGTGCACCGTCTTCCTCCAGACCATATCGAAGGCCATCCCAGCCTCTGCCATGCAGGGCGACCCCCTAGAGCGGGAACGCCACCACTGGTGGAAGGCGAAGAAGTGGGCGTACTTCAACCTGAACCGCCTGTACATCAGGCATGGAAATATGCAGGCAGTTTTGGACAGGTCGGCCGAGCCTCCAACACGGTTCATCAAGGAGTTCTCCGCCCAGGTTGCCCCCGAAATCCTCAAACACTACCTCCAGGAGATCGAGAAGTGGGTTTCTAAGTCCATCTGGCTCAGCAGGCCGTGTCTCTCCTACACTATTGTGTTCTTGGATGAGTGCATTCGCCCGAAGGACATGTGGGCGCATTTGAAGCCTCACCTGACCAACCTGGTCACGCATTTCATCTTCCCGGTCCTCTGCCTGACTGAGGAGGACATCGAGAAGTTCGAGGATGAGCCTGAGGAGTATCTTCACCGGAAGCTGAACTTCTTCGAGGAGGTTTCCGCGCCGGACGTTTCTGCCACTAATTTCTTGGTCACCTTGACCAAGGCGCGGAGGAAACAGACCTTCGAGCTCCTCACCTTCATCAACGAGGTGGTGAACCAGTACGAGCAAGCCCCCGAGGGAAGCAAGAACCATATCGCCAAGGAGGGTGCCCTGCGCATGATTGGGACCCTTGCGCCCGTCATCCTTGGTAAGAAGTCGCCGATTGCGGCCCAGGTCGAGTACTTCATCGTTCGCTACGTTTTCCCCGACTTCACCAGCGAGCAAGGCTTCCTTCGGGCTCGGGCTTGCGACACGATCGAGAAGTTTGAGCAGCTGGACTTCAAGGATCAGAACAACCTCCTTGCCATCTACCGCCACATCCTCGACCGTATGGCCGACCCCAAACTCCCTGTCCGTGTGACAGCCGCCCTGGCGCTGCAACCCCTGATCAGGCACGACATTATCCGGACGAGCATGCAGACCAGCATCCCGACCATCATGCAGCAGCTCCTCAAGTTAGCTAACGAAGCCGATATCGATGCCCTTGCCAACGTGATGGAGGATTTTGTTGAGGTCTTCGCCGCTGAGCTCACGCCCTTCGCCGTGGCTCTTAGTGAGCAGCTCCGCGACACCTACCTCCGCATCGTCCGAGAGCTGTTGGAAAACAGCGATAAGCGGGATGATATGGACAACGAGTATGGCGACTTCCTCGACGACAAGAGCATCACGGCCCTGGGAGTCCTTCAGACCATCGGTACCCTCATCCTCACCCTCGAGAGCACCCCAGACATCCTCCTCCATATCGAGAGCGTCCTAATGCCCGTGATCGAGATTACACTGGAAAACAAACTCTATGACCTGTACAATGAAGTGTTTGAGATCATCGACAGCTGCACCTTCGCCGCCAAGCAGATCTCTCCGACGATGTGGAAGGCATTCCAGCTTGTCCATGCAACTTTCAAGTCAGGTGCCGAGTTGTACCTGGAGGACATGCTGCCTGCTCTGGACAACTTTGTCCAATACGGCGCCCCTCAGCTCATCGAGACACCCGAGTACGTCGAGGCTCTGTTTGGGATGGTCTCGGATATGTTCACAGACGGCAAGGTCGGCGGTGTCGACCGGATATGCGCCTGCAAACTTGCCGAGGCCATGATGCTTAGCCTCCGTGGCCACATTAACAATGCGGTCCACGGGTTCGTCAACATGGCGATGGGGGTGCTCGTTAGCCAGGATGTCAAGCTCAAATCCTACAAGGTTCACTTGATGGAGATGGTCATCAACGCGATCTACTACGACCCCATTCTCTCGCTGCAGATCCTTGAAGCCCAGGGCTGGACAAACAAATTCTTCAGCCTCTGGTTCGGAAGCATGACGTCGTTCACGAGGGTACACGACAAGCAACTGTGCATTCTCGCCATCATCGCACTCCTCAACGTCAAGTCCGAGCAAATTCCACAGAGCATCATGGTTGGGTGGCCAAGACTTCTTCAGGGTATCAAGATCCTTTTCGACACTCTCCCGGACGCGATGGCCAACCGCGAAGAGGCCTTGAAAGATGACTTCCAGTTCGAGAGCGGAACCTACGGATATGATGAGAGCGACGATGAGTGGGATGACGAAGAGGCTAACTGGAACGGGGGCGAGAACGAGGAGGAGCCCGCCGCCGAGACCAAGGATGAAAGCACAGCATACCTGGAGTTCCTCAATGAGGAGGCACAAAAGCTCAAGGCAACCGACATTGAAGACTCGGACGACGAGCTTGGCGAGGATAGCGTGTTGCTGGAGTCGCCTCTCGACCGGATCGATCCTTACCTCGCCTTCCGGGATTCCTTCAAGAAATTGCAGGAAGAGCAGCCTCAGTTCTGCGCCAGCCTGCTGACCCACCTCTCCCCCAGCGACCAGACAGCTCTCCTCGAGGTTTGCCGGAGAGCAGATACCCAAGAAATGATGGGCCTGCAAAGCCCGTTCCCCATGTCCCGGGCACGCGGCGCGGCCGCGAACGGCTCAAGCTAAAGCATACGCTGCCGCTATAAGGTCAATCATATAACAGCGCTCCGCAGCGACGGTCAGGAGGACTGGCCCAGCTCCTCAACACCCACCTGTTTCAACCGCCATTCCCGTCTCCTATTTCAGGGACAATGCTAGGCGGGCTCAGCGCTACCGCTCTTGCTTCTCCGGAGCAGCGTTACTGGGAGTTATAATGAGATTCAAGAAACCCGACACCCGTTTCATGGCTTTGGAGAACACGTAGTGGCTTTCTAGTGCCAGGGGTCGCAACAAAGTTGGGCAGAGGCCTTCCCTGGAAACACATCCGGGGGCACGGAGATGCCACGAATTTGTTGGCGCTCTGGTCTGAATCATGGGGCACCGGACGGGTATTCTGTTTTGCTTTGTTTCGCTGTTTCCCCCGTGGTACCTGGTCATTTACCCCCTTATTCCCCCGTCGGTTGGTAGGTAGATTCATGAAGATTTTCCAAGTCTGGAGCAGAGGAGTGATGAACACCACCGGAGTCTGGCGAAAACACACAAACAAGACACGAAGAAAAGAACGTTATGCAGACCACGTCTAGGTTTCTCTCCGGGTGTTGCGATGTGCTTGATTTCAGTGAGGCTCCTTTCAGTTTGTGCCCTGTGTCGTCGCCTACCTCGGGGTACTTACATCCCCTTAGTGGCGCTGTGTTTAGCTGCTCCTGTCCGACTGGCCGCGGACACTCGAGATATACTTGTCCTCTATGGAGGCCGTCAAGTGTTTTTGAATCAGCGAGTGGAAGATAGTAGGCTGACAGTCCGTGGTCGTATAATTGCCAGGCAAGGAATGGAGAGATGTCGAACCATGGACATGGCCATCGACGTCCCGTCCCAGGATGTTGGACGCCGGGGTTTCCGTTTGCTTCGAGTCTCGAGCCGAGACGACCAAAAACTCCCCAAGGTTTGACAGCGCGTCAAGCCGGAGACTTGACTTGCTTGGGGAGCGGCTCGCAGTAGGCTTATGGCATAGCGGTGAAGCCTCTGCAGCGCGAGGTGAGCAAGGCCAGCCGCGGGGCCTCTGTGTCTCAGCACAGGCATCCTCGCTTTCGCGTTGCGTGAGACGCGTGTTACCGCATGTTGCGTTCTTCTCATTGAGACTCGAGGTGTTCAAGGCCTTCAAGTGGCGGGATTGCCACCGGGTTCTCTTGCATGCTCGGGTCCTTTAGCGTCCAAAGACGGTCTTGACTTCATTGTGTCATCTCCGGCCACGGTGAGGACGCTGCCATTGGAGTAGCAGAAGCAGAAGCATGTCAGGATGGTACCGTCTTCTGCCGTTACCAAACCACCGCGTGTCGTTCGTGTCTACCCTGCATGAAAGAATGACTTAATGGAACCCGGTGTCACCGCAGCAGGGCTACTTCATGAGTATTCCGTGCTGTTTCCTCTATCGGTATCAGGTCCTCTACTTGCTCCTTTCTTTCCCGGAATGGCCGTCACTCCCGATATCGAGTCCGGACCCAGCCTTGGCGGGGACGAGTGAGCTTGACAATAGTCCCGTTCCGGAACTGCTTCTTGGATGCTCGTACGTCCCGCAGACGTAGCCAAGCACTCTTGGCTGACGACCTTCCACACAGTGAAGAGATGGAAGAAAAAAAAATGAACCTACCACAGCCCAGCAAGCCAGCCCAATCATGATGATATCCTCCCCACCTCTACCACACCCACGCATGGGGCAATTGGCAGCATGCGGCCTCGCCGTCGCCGTCGGGATGTCCGTCCAAGCGTTTCCGTACTACGTTCACAAATCTACGCCCTTCCTCACCTTGGGGGAAACGTGCCATGCATGGTTCATGCAAGAGGCAAGAGGGCACATCATACCATCCTCTCTCCTCGCACGAGAGCAGCCTCTTCTTGGCTCTTCGCCCGCCATGGACCTGGACCCCGCGTCGGACGCAACGTTTTCGTTCTGGAAGTGTTGCACAAGAGGTGGCAGCAGCCACGGTCTTGCTTGGCAGGCAGGCCAAGAGAACGTGTTCGACGCCTGCTTTAGTATCTCTCGGCGTGACGTCCTGGGCGCAACGGCGGGGCCGGGGGTGGGTTCGGTTCTGGATCGATGTGAGAGTAGGAGAGCACTCGCGCACTGAGTTGTTTTCGTCGTTGGTGTGGTGCGGTGTGGTGTGGTGCTGTCCGCCCCCGACTCATGAAAAGATGCCAGGTCTTGGGACACTGGGACCAATCACTGCAGGAGGGAGAGAAAGCTTGCTGCCGAGCATTTTCCTCTCCCGGGACCGAGGAGGGGTTCATTGCATCGCTGCTTGCTGTCGTCACGGTTCTGTAACGCAAACCTGGGGGCTGAGAGTGCCGCCGCTACGAGTTCAAAGACCCCTCCTCCCGGGCGCTCACGGTATGGGGTCGGTCCTGAGGAGATGTTGTATGTATCGTGTACTTCGCCCCTGGTTTCCTACGGGTTCTTGCTGGACGGCGATCGGGACACCTGCTCGAGTGCCGGCGACGCCGATCAGCACTGCTTCGGCATGCGAAAACACGAAGACGCCCATTCCATTCTCCGCGTCTCGCGCATGGAGAACGTGTGGAGGGAAGCTGTGACCCCCACGTAATGCATGGAATGTCCCATGCACCACACCACAAGCCCGTCGTCTTGCAGCTGGCCAATGTTCGAAGCATCCGTCCCGTGAGGATCCTTTAGCCGGTACCCCTCAGCGGGACGAGATGGGATTCGAGAGGAGGGTTTGGCGAGGGGGATCGTGCATTACATGAACTTACTTACCACGGACAGTTGGATGAAAAAGAGTTGGTGAGCCAACCTCACGGAGAGTCCTGGGACTGGGTTCCGGAAACCAGGATGCTGGAAAGGGGGAGGGAAACCAACCGTGCAAGTCTAGCCTGTGAATTGTCAGAGGCATTAAGCTCACATCGAGGGCCAGCCGCCCCGCATCATGCAGGGAGAGGCAGACCCCCTTGCCTGATCTGCCGCTCCTTCGATCTCGAGGTGTTGTGGCAAGCTCCAAGCTTCCAGGCCTTCAAGCCCGTTGAGCCCAGACTCTCGGCATCTTGGCCGCGAGAGACGGTGGGCTGCAATTGTGCAATGCAGAGGTGTTGCCATCGCCTACACGTATCACCCGTCAACGGGCGGGATCGTGCAGAGTGAAAGCAGCAGGCGCAATGACAATAACATCGAGTTCCCGATCTCGCCCGAGCCATCTCGTTAAAGCGGCCTCGTCCGAATCGAGGAAGCCGGTTCCAATTCTAACGCAGTACCGGTCGCACAAGGTCAAAATAGTAACCACCCCGCTGGGGGAAAAGCTGACGGGACGGGTGATTGAGAAAAACAAGAAATTGAGAGACCCTCCCTCCTCCACTTCCAACAGCAAGCTAGCGCCGAGACGTAACCAACCGAGCCAAGAGGCCAGAGGTGACCACCAGTAAGGCCTTGGCCGGCGGCGAATGCATCCCGACTTTGCCGCGGAGATACATAGTAGCCCGAGGAGTGAGGGGGGCAACTCGGCCAGCTTTGTCAGGTGAATGTATGTCTGAGGCCACCATGCGTGATCGAACGTGCATGCGTTTGAAGAGGAGTCGAGTCTGCAGGATGTTGGGCGTGTTCTCGATGCGGTGCAGATTCAGCACAGCCCGCCACATGAGCGAACATCACCAGCCTCGCTGCGCTAACTGCCAAGGAAGGGCGCGGGGCTTGTTCTAATGGAGGCTACTGTGAAAGACGACGCGGGGGTTGGCGAGACTCTGGGGTCCCTTTTTTTGCTGCTGTTGGACGGAGACGTCTCGGGAATTTGGAGAAACACCCCATCGTGTCCATCCACCATTCCACACCTCAGGGAACCAATCAACCCCTCGCGATGGAGTTTCCCGCTGGCGATCGGGAGTGCATGCTGCGATCCGTCAGTCATGGTTCCCTCAGGTGACACTGCCTTAATCCCGCGGCTTCGTAATCCCAAGCTGCCGGTCAGTCAGTAAACAAGCATGACGGCGATGGTCATATGCTTGGCTGAACTGCTGCGTAAGACGCTGACCGCCAGTACCAACTCGGGATGCCCTGGTAACCATCCTTCTGTTGCAGATGGGATGGTGAGCTGACTCGGTTCAGCTCGGTTTAAACACACCGACGAAGGATCTTGGGGTTAGACGATCCAATCGAGTCGGCTGGGCTGCTTAGGCCATCCCACTGAAACCCACTGATCGATCCCACACAACTTGCTTGTAAGGGAGCGACCAACAACAGTGGGGCCCAAGCCAAGGGGGGAAACCAAAAATGGGGCTACCAAGGTGTCAATTTTCGTCTCTTGAAAGACGGTCTTCTGTCTAGGAGGCATCACAAGGAAATGCGAGAGAAAGGCAGGTTTGACCATGCCAACCTCCTCGCCACCTCCCCCATTCTGCCTCCTTGCCCCTCCGACAGGAACTCTGTACATGACGCGCTCCACAAAGGTGCCGTCTATGCAACAAAACACTCCCGATATATGTACCCAGCGGCCATGTTAGCCAGCTGTCCTCTGATCCTCCTCTTATCAACATTAAGAGAGTCCAGCCACGAGGGCCGGGGCCGACACATCCAGACTACGGATGTATCGGTCGCGAGGAAAGGAAAACAACACAACTTTGCAACAGGAAACGGAGGCCACTGTCAAAACAGATCTATCTCGCCTCGAAGCCCAGTCCCTCCCAGAGGTCCCTTGCAGGGAAAAGAAAACCGCCCAATGATGTGCTTTCTCGATTATGCACCTTGACCCCCGTGTAACGCCGTGTATGTTTTGCAAGGGTTATCCCGAACCCCGTGAAAAGCCAAGTAGTTGAAAGTTTGACGAAATGAAAAAACAACGCCGAAAACTACCCCCGCGTTGGGAAAGTGGTTTGGACAGAGGTCGGTTTTTTAGTAGCCAGCGCTTCCGGGCATCTTGCCTAGCGAGTGGCTGTTATGGGCCGGAGGCGGGAGGTGATTGTGGCAGAAGATCTTCCTGCCGCTCACACGATTTTGGCACGGCTTCTTGGACGCATCGATCATGCTGGCCGCGTTGGGTTCGTCGTAGCTTTCCGGCTGGCAACACTCGATGTTCTTGACCCATCGGTTGCTAACCACATTCGCAATCGAGATCCGCTTCTCCGGGTCAGGGTTGAGCATCTGGAGGAGGACGCGCCGCAGGGCCGGGGGCTTGACGAATGTGTCGAACACGAACACGTGCGGGTAATCCATGTCGGTGATCACCGTCTCGGCGGCATCGGCGTGCTTGTTTGTCCACTTCTCCCAGCCGCGGACAAGGCTGGCGTAGGTATCCCGTGGCGGGGCGTTGGGAGCCACTTCGGCTTTGTGCCACAAAGGCCCGCCGAAGATGAGGTTGACCATGACAATGGCCGAGCTCCACACATCCAGGCCACGCGAATCGTAGTCGCCCTGCTTCTTGAGAACCTCGGGCGAGATATAGGGCATGCTGCCGCAGATACCGGGGGCGCAGCGTCTCACCTCGCCCATGTTCTTGCCGCACTGACCGCCCGCTTCCCTGAGCCCCGGGTGGATGCCCGAGAAGACCTCCGAGACGCCAAAGTCGGTGATCTTGAGCCGCGAGTCCTTGGTGATGAGCAGGTTCTCGAGCTTGATGTCGCGGTGAGCAATGCCGTTTGAGTGGAGGTAGTGAATGCCCGTCACCAGCTGCTTGAAGAGACAGAGCCGGTCCTTTTCCCTGTCCTCGCTCTTGAGGTATTTCTTGTTGACCAGGGTAAACAGGTCGCCGTCCTCGCAGTACTCCATGACGTGATTCCAGCGGCCGTGGTCGATGCAAAGCCGTATTGTCTCGACGATGTTGGGGTGATGCAGGCTCTTCGCCAACGTGTACTCGGACTTGATCTTCTTCTCGTACTCCTCGCGGGTCTCGCTCGACGACTTGCCGCGGAACTCCTTCACGGCGAATAGCTCGCCGCCGTTTTTGGCCACCATTAATGTGACCTTGGACGTGGCACCTTTGCCGAGGTGCTTGCCGTGCCGGCCTAGCAGCTTGTGCTGGTACTCGAATTCCGACGCGAGCTCGATGACGTCCACGGTAAAATCGTCAGGCAAGCTCAGGCTCATGCGGCGGGCCTTCACGCCGGTGCCAGTCTCGGCCGGAAGACCCCACAGAGACCGCTCCATGTGAATGGCCTTCTCGGCTTCCCCTTCCACGGGCCGCTCCTGTTTCGAATAATCGAAACTGCTCGCGCGGCGTCTGAGCTGCAGCTGCTGTCTGGAAGGCCCGTCTTTCGCGGCGGCGCGGGAACGCAGTGTGAAGCCGGTCGACGTGCGCGGCTTCTTCTGGAAGAAGGCGTCCGAGCTCGGTATTGTTGGCTGTGACGCATCCTCCCTGGATTTGATGGCCATCTCGAGCGGCGAGCTGGGCGACGGTGGTGAGTTTGAGCGGGTAGTAGCCGAACTCCTGTTCATTGACCACCGGCGGTTCGGCGTCTTGCGCTGAGCGGCCTCTGGCAGGTTGAAAGCTGACGTGGAGGCGCTGTCGGGGCCGAAGACTGCCTTGTCTGTCTGTGAGCCGACACGTCTCAGAAAGCTGGACATGGTACGCCTGAAATTCGAAGTCGAGCCGAAGGTAGAGCGTCTGGAAGGAGGCGCGCCGGTAGAGTCCTGTTGGCCGAGAGGGTTGAGGGTGTGGGTGTTGATGGAGGAGCCCCTCTGGGGGTTTGGTCAGGGCTTCTGGGCGGTTGTGGCGGAGGTGTAGCTGCGGTGTTAACGACGAGGGGCGGTTTGGAGCTAAGTGCGGTGGTCTGCTGAATGGGCGGGAAGGCGGAGGCGCTCTGATCAGAGGCGAGGTGTTCGTGGGTCGCGTCCGGGTGGCCGTCTGGGTGCGCAAGGGTGTGGAAATCCTGCGACTGGCGGCCGCTCACAGGGGTGACGGGCTCGTTTACTGCTTCGCTGTCCGTCTCATCGCCCTCTTCAAGGATGGGATGTGTCAACTCGGTGGGATATTGCCGAGGCGACGACTGCGAACTTGACTTGTTGGAACTGGGGTTGCACGACGTATCT
>Ga0170475_100402524_pt1 | contig 10261 bp, 12 predicted proteins | sample Soicark_Litter_5_FD_111474 | JGI IMG/M metagenome (GOLD analysis project Ga0170475, IMG submission 111474) | Avena fatua rhizosphere microbial communities from Hopland, California, USA. Combined Assembly of 48 SPs | reverse complement strand
CCACCGCGCAGGTCACCGTGCAGGGCAGCGGCGACTTCAAGGCCCCCATCATCACCGCCACGAGTTCCACGGTTCTCCCCGACACCGGGCAGACGGTCGCAATCTCACTGAAGGCTCCGTCGCGCACGACGACCGACACGGCAAGCCTCCAGGTGTCTGTCGCGTTCGGCGACCTGCACCAGCCCATGAACATCTTTTATGTGGTCGATGTATCGGGGAGCGTCGATCAGCCGTTCGCCGGATCGCCGGTGGGAGACCTCAACCACGACGGGCGCGCCAACACGATCCTCGACGCGGAGATTGCGAACCTCATCGGTCTGTCGGAGCGGATTCGCGCATTGGGGTTTTCGCCGACCGACGTCACGGTCACGCTGGTGCCTTTCAACGGCAGCGCAGATCCGACCGCCGGGACCAATGGCGGCATAAACACGCAAACTTTCAACCTTGGCAATGCCGGAGATCAGACGATTGCAGCCGCCTTGGAGCACCTTACCGCCGGAGGTGAGACGAACACCGAGCGCGCGCTGCAGGTCGTCATCGACAAGCTGCACGGGCTCGATCCGACCGGGACCGAGAAAAATCTCGTCTACCTTCTGTCGGACGGAGTCGAGCAGAGTGCCGCCAATGTGGTCGTGGATGGATTCGATTCAGGCCTTGCCGACCAGATGGGCGTTATCGGCTTGCCGGGAAGCGCGATTTTGGATGAGCAGGTCGGCACCGCGGCCACCTACAGGTATGCTTCGGACGACGCCGCCCACAAGTACTTTGCGCTGGTCAACTCCGATGCTGTCGATCAGCGCGTCCGGTACTTCGCAATCCTCAAGGACGGCACGGAGCGTTTGGTGCATGATGGCGCTCCGTCCGGGTTCACCTTCGCCGACGCGATGTCCAAGGCAGTGGAACTCGGAGCGACCTCGTTCGTCCTGAGGTTCGAGGATGGACGTGACGCCGACTACAACGACTTCGTCGCACGAGTCTCGTTCCAGTCGCTGCCATCCTCGTCGGCGAACACCGCGGACGAAAGCGCCGCGCTCAAAGCCTTGGGAGCGCAGGTCTCGGTCGTCGGGATCGGCAGCAATGCCGACGTGACCGGACTGAACTCGATCGACAACACGCTCGGAGCGGACATCGTCACGTCGGGAGACGGTCTCGACGTAAGCGTCGCGGGACTTCCGTTCCATTCCGCCGAAATCGACCACATCGTCCTTTTCATCAACGACAAGGCATTCACCTACGGCGACGAGGATCTGGTTCTCTCGGGCCAAACCCTCACCCTCAAGGTCGGCGCACATGACCTCGACCGGGTCGTCGGCGAAACGAACGACGTCACGCTCGAGGTGGTCCTCAATTCGGGCGTCGCGCTGACTACGAAACTGGCAATCGAAGGCGCTCTACCTCGATCGACGGACTTCGTCCTTTGACTGATGATAGGAGCAAGGGCGTGCGGTTCTCAAAGAGGCGAAAATCGGAAGCGGGCGGAGGGTCCCGACGATTCGGGCTCGGGCGAGCGATCGGGCTTTTGCTGCTCGTCGACTTTCTGCTCCTGAGGCTTTGGGATCCCGCTCCCATCGAGGCGCTTCGGAATAAGACCTTCGACCTCTACCAGCTCATCCAGCCTCGCTCACCCTACACGGACCCGTCGGCTATCATCGATATCGACGAGGCGAGCCTGAAGGAGTTCGGCCAGTGGCCATGGCCTCGAACGATCGTAGCCGACCTCCTCGTCCGCCTGTCGCAATACGGTGCGGCCGTGGTCGGGTTCGACGTGCTGTTCGCTGAACAGGACCGGACATCCCCGAGCGTCGCCGCAGATGCGATCCGCGGGCTCGACGAGGCGACCCGAGCAGCGCTCCGTCGGCTGCCCGACAACGACGACATCCTGGCGCAAGCGATCCGGAATTCCAAAGTCGTCGTGGGACAATCGGGTTTCAGGACGCTCCCGCTCGATGGAGATGCCGGATCGTCCGTTCAGACGGGCCTTGCGCTGATTGGCGAGGATCCGACGCCGATTCTCGTCTCGTTTCCGCACCTCCTGCAAAATGTCCCCGTCTTGGAGAAGGCGGCATCCGGTCGAGGGCTTTTTTCCATCAAGCAGGAGCCGGACGGCGTCGTTCGGCGTGTGCCGCTTCTCGCTCAAGCGAACGGGATCGCGATACCCTCCCTCACGCTTGACATGATCCGGGTTGCCCGCGGCGCAGAGGCGATCGTGGTGACCAGCGACGCGACCGGCGTACTGACCGTCGGAGTGCCCGGATTGAGCATACCGACCGATTCTCGCGGACGGGCTTGGATCCACTTTGCGCCGCATGAGCCCGATCGGTTCATCCCGGCAACCGACGTTCTCAAGGGCAACGTGAACCCCGACCGGATTAGAGGCAAGCTCGTCGTCGTCGGGACCTCGGCCGTTGGACTCCTGGACTTGAAGACGACGCCGATCGATGGCGCTATCCCAGGCGTCGAACTGCAAGCTCAGATCCTGGACAGCATTGCCGGAGGAACGTTGCTTCACCGGCCGATCTGGGCGACGGGACTTGAATTCGTCGCGGCGTGCCTCCTCAGCTTGGTCGTCATTGTGCTTGCGCCGCTGACGGGCGCCGGAATGCTGCTTGTCCTCGGAGGAACCATCGCGGCTGCAACACTTGCGTTGTCGTGGCTCTCGTTCTCCAATCTGGGGCTGCTGATAGACGTGACCTTCCCGCTTGCGACCAGCTTGTCGATCTATCTGATCCTGGTATTCACGAACTACATTCAAGCCTCCGCCGACAGGCAGACAATTCGATCGGCATTCAGCCAATACATCTCTCCGGCGCTTGTGGACGAGCTTGCGCGCTCCCCCGAGAAGCTCGCGCTCGGAGGGGACCGCCGCGACATGACGGTCATGTTCTCCGACGTGCGTGGCTTCACGGCGATCGCGGAGGCCTACAAAGACGATCCGCAGGGCCTCACCGCGCTCTTGAACCGCCTGCTGACCCCCCTCAGCAACGCGGTGCTCAACCACAAAGGGACGATCGACAAATACATCGGTGACGGCATCATGGCCTTCTGGAACGCTCCCCTGCCGGACGATGCTCACGAGCTCAACGCCTGTGCGGCCGCCCTCGAGATGCTGGATTGTCTGTCGGCGCTGAACGCCGAGCGAGCCCGTGAGGGCTCGGCGAGCGGTCAAGCGGCTCCACCTCTGCGGATCGGCATCGGCCTGAATACAGGGCCCTGTTTCGTAGGCAACTTCGGCTCGGACCTGCATTTCAACTATTCGGTACTCGGAGACACCGTCAACGTGTCGTCGAGACTGGAAAGTCAATGCAAGACCTACGGTGTTCCCATTGTCATGGGCTCTCGAACTGCTGAAACGGTCAAACAGCGTTATGCCGTGCTCGAGCTCGACACCCTCCAGGTCGTCGGCAAGAGCGAGGCGGAACGCATCTTCACGGTGATCGGCAAACGCGAGGCCGCTTCCTCACCGGAGTTCTCCGAGTTTGCGCGCTGCAACGACCTGATGCTTGCCGCGTACCGACGGGGCGATTGGGAGGGCGCGCTCGCGATGATCCTCCAGGGCCGCGATCTCGCCAAATCATTCGGCGTCGATGGCTATTACGCGACAATGGTGGACCGCATCCGGTCGTTAATGGAGACCGCTCCTCCGGCGGACTGGAGGGGTGTCACGGTGGTCTTCGAAAAGTAGGCTTGCCGAGCGGCGAGAAGGAGTAAATCCGTGGAAATCATCACGATGGGCGGCCTGCAGCTGGAGTTCCTTCACAGCAAGGATACGACCGGGGAGAGCCTCGACATCTTCAAAATGACGGTTCAGCCAAACGCACGAATGCCCATTCCTCACTATCATGACCGTTGGGACGAGACGATCTATGGCCTCGAGGGCACCATCAGCTTCGACATCGGGGGGAAGGACGTGGCGATCGGGCCTGGGCGCTCGTTGTTCATCAAGCGCGGCGTCGTGCATGCATTCAACAACGATACGCAGGAGCCGGCGACGTGTCTCGCCGTTCTCACTCCTGGCGTCCTCGGTCCGGATTATTTTCGTGAGATCGCAAATCTTCTCACGTCGGGTACGCCGGATCCTTCGCGCATGAAGGCCATCATGCTTCGGTACGGCCTGATGCCGGCTGCTCCGGAAACTTGATCCGGTTTCGAGCCTAGCGGACGACCGAGGGCTCCTCGACCAAGGTGCCGATCAGGCGCAGGAGTTCCTGGTGCTCGGGGCCATGTCCCGCGACTAGGAACTCCGCGAGCTCGATGTGCTCGATGTGCCCACCCGACGAGGCGTTCGCCTCGTGGCGTATGAACACTGCTCCGGTGGGCTCCCGGATCAGAAACCAGCGATCCCCATTCGGACTGTGGTGAAGCTCGCGAACTTTCTTCATCAGACGCATCTCCGCTGCAGCGATATGGAGCGGTGCGCAAGCGATCGCAATGGGGAGTGCGCCCGAGTGTTGCCCATGACAGTCTCACAGGAAACACCCGACCGGGATCAGGGCCAAGGCAGACAGCCGGCCGGGCTCGTTGACGAGCGCAGCCCTGCTAGCCGCACGGCTGGCATGATGTGCACTACGCGGGGCAGCCATCATTCATCTGGGCGGTGGCGCACCAGGAGCGGCCCCAGGACCAGCCCCCGGGGCAGCGCTCGTGGCGCCACCCGACGGCATCACCCCGCGGGCGCGCTCCAGCAACGTCGTGGCCGCATCCACGCAGGCCCTCATGGAGTCCCTTGCATCACAGCGCACGGCCAGGGTCGCATCCCCGACGCGCAGCAGGAAGCCGGCGCCGCGCGCTGACCCGCCGCCCGACGCCCTGCTGTCCATGCCGCGCAGAAGATCATCGAGGTTCCGGCCCCCTCGCCGGCTGTACGACGAGCTGTGGTCGTCAGAATCGTCCGAGCTTTGGCTGAAGGCGGGAAACGCGACCAGCATCATGCCAGCCGCGACAAGAAGGGCTTTCTTCATTCACTCCTCCCATGGGTCACGTTCACGTCCTTGACCATGATCGCTTCAGGTTGAATCGATCATGGTCTCTAAGGCCTTGTTTTGGCGCATGATCCTGTCCGAAAAGGCTGCAACTTTTCGGGATCATGCTCTAGTCCCGGCAAATGCGTCGCCGAACCACGACCAGCAAGCTTCCATCCTGGTCCCGCAGGCTGCGGGTGAGAATGTAGCAATCTCCTCCCTGACGGTCCGCGACACGCTCCCGCAGCCGGTCGCGCAAGTTGCCGCCGTCTCCGTCGGCTCGCCGGGACGCGAGTCGATCTCGGACCCGGTCGCCCCACCCGCCGCCATGATCTCCATCCTCCTGCCGCGATGCGAGCCGATCTCGCAGCCGGTCGCGCAGACCGCCGCCGTCATCTCCCTCGTCGCGACGCGATGCTAGCCGCTCCTGCAGCCGATCGCGGAGACCTGGATGGCTCCGCAGGAAATCGACAAGTTCATCGCGGCGATCCATGCGCTCCCGCAGCCTGTCCATGCTCTCGTCTCGCATGTCGCGGCGCTCCCGCAACCTATCCATGATCTCGTCTCGCCTATCGCGGCGCGCCTGGACGATATCCATCAGCAGGTCGCCGCGGTCGCCTCGATCCTGGACCCAACTTTGGACAAGGTCTCGCAAACTGGCATCGGCGCTATCGCCGTCGTCCTCCTGTGCCACAGCCGGTGTCGAGGACATGGCCAAAAGTGCGGGAGAGGCGACGAGAGTAAGAGCCGCTAAGGCGGTTATAGGCCATCGGGTCATGGTGCTTCTCCAGTTCGAAACCGAACGCTTTCGACGCGGATCCCCATCCGCGCTTTACTGCGCCTCCTCATGTCTCGAGAACTCCAAGGAACGGGACGTGGATCCAAACCCGCAAGGACACCCCCCAAGGATACTCCCGGGGTGCTCCGAAGGCATTGCCCGAGCGCGGTGCAAACATAGACGTGGCGACCGTCGCCCACCGGCGCGGCACCAACTTTCTTGTTTCGGGTGCGCTCGTCATAGGAAAGGACTTCCCCCGTTGCGCCTGGGCCTCTCGGCCAGGGCCTCAGCATCCGGTGCAGATGCCGCGCTCGACGAGGCGGTCGATCTCCCGGTCCATCCGTTCCATCTGGTCGTCGGCAGTAGAATCGATCGCCGAAAAGCCGTTGCGTGGCTCGGAAAAGACTTCGTTTTCGAGTTGGGTTTGAGATGGGATCCGGATCTCGCCGTCCGCCGTGTACAGGTCGCGGGGCCTGCGCTGGGACGAGGCCGGTGTGGAAGCGGCGACGATCGCAAGTGTCACTGCGACGAAAGCAACTTTCATTGCATCGCTCCATCGGAGACCCCAATCCCTCCGGACGAGCAGACCCAATCACACCAGGGAGAGATTTGCTTGATCAAACGGGACACCGGCTGGACATCTTTTGACACCATCTCTCCGGCGAGCGATGGCAAACCTGGTCCGAGCAAAATGCCAGTCGGAGGATCGTTCCCGGAGGTCAGTACCGCGGCTCCGCTAAGGTCGGCGGCTGCGCGGGTGCGGGCTCAGCGCCAGGCGCTGTCCGACGGAGCGATACCGTTCCGGCAAAGGGCCTCGGTGTTCAGTGCTTTCAAGGCCTTCTCGGCCTCGTCCAGATCCCAGCAGCCCGCACTGTCGACGGAGCGGTCTGCCGAGCGGTCGTACAACTCGAGCCAGATGGGCGGAACCTTGGGCGTCGCCTTCGGCGTCGGCACATCGGCCAGACGCACCTCATATGCGCCAAAGCTGGCCACGGTCGTGTGCCTCAATCCATCGAGACGCACCGGGAGAAGGAACAGGCGCGTGTAAGCTGAGATGAGCATGTGCTGCGGGTCGTCGGGCGGATAGCAGCCCGTGGCCGCCTCCGGTTCTTCGTTCGCGTCGGCGAACGTATCTCTCCACATGACTGAGCTCCGGGTGTTGAATGGTCGCGAGAGCCTAGTCGCCCGCGTGGCGGTCCGCTCTCGAGGGCGGCCTTCCGGGCGGGCGACTAGGCGGGCATCGACGCTGAACAAGCCCCCAGACGGGCCGTTGATTACTGCGCGAGGTGCCCCGAAGTCTTGCTGCGGCACGCCAAAGTCTTGCTGCTTCCGGCCCTCACTGGAAATCCTGCGTCGCTGTCTCGGCTCGTTCCTGCCAAGCCGCGCTTCGCCCGCCCGAGAAGGCTTGGGCCCTCGCCCGGCGAACCGCCTCAGCTGTCGCAGACTTAATAAAGCCAGGGTATCAGGCGTGCGGTCCGGGCCATGTAGGTCTGGTAGGCGGCGCCAAATGCGCGGAGCATGAGCCGCTCCTCGTGATTGACCCGGAACAGATAGAGCGTACCGAACCCGACCACGCCGGAGAAGCCGGCCACCCAGTTGGGGAGCAACAAGGCTTGCGACACGGCCCATAACCAGAACGCCGTGTACATGGGATGGCGCACGTGGCGGTAGACACCGTCCGTCACGAGCTTATGACTCTCGCGCACCTCGAGGGTGACGGACCAATTTCGCCCGAGGGCGCGGTGCGTGAGATGGAATGTGGTGAGCGCGGCGAGCGCGGTCGCCACCCCGAGCCATGCCTGTGCGGGATGGAACGGATATGCGGCAAATCGAGGAAATCCGGTGGCCACATAGACCAGGGGAATGATGCCGAGGCCGGTGAGCGATATCAGAAGCAGCGTGATCTCGCGCCGACCGCGGTCCCCGTGTGCGACCGGTGTTCGGCGCGACCGCCGCGCATGCGGAACTCGGATGACGTACCAAGAGACCGCAAGCACGACGAAAACGGCTTTTGCCAGCGTAGCGGTCATGGGGCAGCCACCGCCGTCGGGAATACGGGCATCCGCAAGGCGTCGGAAAATGCCAGGCAAGACCCGTCCGAGCCGATGGCCTGGACGGCACCATGAACGGAACACGACTGTTCCATTGCCGAGAGCGGACCGCAGACCAGCATGAAGTAATCGTAAGTCGCTCGCTGATCGTTGCCGCTGACGAACTGGCAGTGCAAACGAAAGAAATTGCCCGAATCCGCCGATATGAGGCGGGGCGGAGCATTCGGCTAAAGCGCACAATCCGCACCACCGGACGACGCTGCGCCCGCAGCCGCAGGGCCTTGATGGGATCGGTCTTGTAGAAATTCATGACGTCGGCAACTGCCTGGTAATCGGCCCAGAAGATGCCGGGCGCCGCGGCGACGCGTTCGACTGCGGCCCGAAACTGTCGTGCGCCCCGGTGGAGCCCGATCTTGAGGATCGACGAGCCAACCGAAAGGAACGCGATGCGTGGGCCTGACTGGCCGAGCGTGGGTTCCAAGTCCAGCGCCCGACTGATGACATCGACGGCGAGCACGGCACCAAGGCTATGGCCGACGATCAGGATCTCATCCGCCCCGCCGACCTTCGCCGAAGCGACGAGGTCACGGGCGACCCGGTCGAGCCTTGCGCCGAGATCCGCACGCTCTTGCCGGATATAGGCGCGGGAGAAAATCCAGTCGCCGAACAATGGCGGCAGATGGAGGGCTCGACCGGGCCACTGGAGCAGGACCGGCAGAGCAAGTGCTGCGGCTGCGACCCCGGCGAGGTCTGCCCCGAGCGCCCGGGCGATTAGGACGCCGAAAAGCGCCGCGAACAGCGCCAGCACCGTGAACAAGGCAAACGGGTATAGAAAAAACCCCGCATAGCGCCAGTTCTGGCGCAGATACCCCCAAAGGGCGCCCGCAAGGACGAAATCGACCAGCGCAAGAAGTCCAAGGGGGATCTGACGCCACAGGGATTGCCGATCCGTCGCAGCGACGATGTCGTCCCACCGCACCAAACGGAAATCGGTTTCGACTTGCCAGTTGGGACCGAACGACGCGACCTGCCAGGTGGCCACGTCGGATCCATTCTGCAGGGCGGAGACATGCGCGTTCGTCGACCAGGCTCCCTCGAACCGACGTAGCTCGCGCCCGAATCGCCGATGCAGGGACTCCGGCGGCGTGGCGTCGTACCCGCCAAGGTGAAACACAAGTCGCTTCGCGATAATCTGATCCGCCATTCGCCCCGTTGGACGGGATGAGCACTTCTTTTGCCCTATCCCGACCTCCTCCCGGTATCGTTACGGTGCTTTGTTGATGGACCTTCTCTGCCTTACAGGCAAGACGCTTGTCCAGTGCGGCATTTCAGCGAACACGGGCGGCAAGAGGGACCTCCTGCAGGGACCTCCTGCCGCTCTGGTGAAAGCAAAGCGCGGTCGTCAGCCGAATGATCAGTTGGCGTTCGGCTGCGCCAATGTTGCGGCCTGGTTCGCTGAGGCTGTGTTCAGTGTACGAAGTTCATTGATAAAGTCTGCCGGATACAACAACGTTGATGATGGAGTTTTAAGCCCCATGTATCGCGCGATATCTGCCACAAACGCGTTGCAATTATAAGCAATAGCGTGCCAGGCGGGCGAATTTGCCTGCAATTCCTTGATATAAGCCGCAACTCTCCTGTATTCCGGCTCGCTCAGCACAACCCTGTAGCGCGCGGAGACGTATTTTTCATCGAGGTCGCCGTCGCTGGCCCCTGTTTCGGACGGCACTGGAATGACGTGCCCGATCAACCAGGGAGTGGGGTCGTCGCCGGCCGGATGGAGACCAGCAACTTCGCTCGAGGCGATGCCCCCTCGCGCGTTCAGCCGTCCGTGCACGGCGAATGTGTGTCCATAACTCAGTGCAAAGCGCGACCGGAATTCGACGAAATATCGTCCCGCAGCGTTCCGGGGCCCTTGCTGTTCGCCGTCGCTTACAGTCGTTCTGACTCGCCGGGAGTGATTTTGGAGGTGGGTACCAATTCCGGTAGCGGCCGGTCCAGAATGCGCGTCGGCTGACGGCAAATCCAAGCCGAAACCAAGCGCAACCGCACACAGGCCTATTGTCAAGCTAAGACGCCGACTGCTCATAGGGTTGTCCTTTGCTGTACGCCCCCCACAGCCAATCTCTCTTTTCAGCAAATTTGCAAAGCTGGTTTACGCAATAATCCCAATCGCGGGTCGGGGCCAACGGGTGTTGGCCCCGACACAGAATACGACCTTAGCCCTTCCTGACAATCGGGGCTTCCTGAACCGGAACCGGAGGCGGAGCCTTACCTTTTCCAATACCAGCACAGGCAGTGACGCTGAGGAGGACGAGAGTTACGGCCGACAGAATGAAGCCTTTTCCCATGACATAGGTCCCTTTTGACAGGCTAGAACGTTCGAAGTTTAAACTACTGTCAAGCTGGAGTCACGGGCTAGAGTTGTTTTCGGTAACCTGATGGTAGCGCAAGCGTTTTGGTTTTTACCGAAT
>Ga0170475_107033034_pt1 | contig 10266 bp, 5 predicted proteins | sample Soicark_Litter_5_FD_111474 | JGI IMG/M metagenome (GOLD analysis project Ga0170475, IMG submission 111474) | Avena fatua rhizosphere microbial communities from Hopland, California, USA. Combined Assembly of 48 SPs | reverse complement strand
TGTGCCGACGAACCGGTACGACGGCGGCCGCTCTGGTGTAAACCTCAGTGAGACGACGCTGACCGCTGCAAACGTCAACGTCAAACAGTTTGGCAAGTTGTATTCCTACCCGGTGGACGGCTCGGTGTACGCGCAGCCGCTCTATTTGACGAACGTCATGATCGCGGGCGCGCCGCACAACGTGGTCTACATCGCGACGATGAACGATAAGGTGTACGCGTTTGACGCCGACAGCGCGTACCCATCGCCACTCTGGATGAAAGACCTCACGAGCGGGACGGCCACTCCGGTGCCGATCAAGGACATCTCGGACGGCGGCAACATTTGGGGCAACGTCGGCATCGAGGGCACACCGGTAATCGATCGAGGAAGAGGCAGGCTATACCTCGTCGCGCGAACACGCGAGGGTACTGCCCCTTCATTCACGTATGTGCAGCGGCTCCACGCGCTGGATATCACCACCGGAGCGGAAGTCGCGGGCGGCCCGGTGACCATCACCGCAACGGTGCCTGGGAACGCCCCGGACTCGACCCCAGGCGCCAACGGCCAGGTGATCACGTTCAATCCAAAGCTGCAGCAGCAGCGCGCCGGACTCGCACTGACGCCGACCAATGACGTCGTCTTGATCTCGTGGGCCGGGCACGAAGACCTGCCGCCCTATCACGGATGGATCATGGGCTACAACGCGGCCACACTCGCGCAAGTCGGAGTCTTTGCGGTGTCCCCCGACTATGGCAAGAGTGGAATCTGGCAAGGCGGACGGGCGCCCACCATCGACAAAGCCGGCAACGCGTACTTCGCAACCGGAGATGGGATATGGGACGGCACTCGCAACTTTGGCGATTCTCTACTCAAATTCACCGTCCAGGGAAAGCTCTCGCCCGTTGCGGACTACTTCACGCCAGGTAACGAGTACTCGCTGTACCAGAACGACTACGACCTGAGCGGATCGGGGTTCACGCTACTTCCAGAGACGTTCACCGGATTAACCGGAAAGGAACTGCTCCTCGGCGGCGGCAAGGAGGGAGTGCTGTATCTCATCGACGCCGCGAACCTGGGAAAAAAGGTTTTGGGCGATCCGCAGATTATTCAGAGGTTCCAAACCAATGGCGGGCACGTCATGGGTGGTCCTGTCTTCTGGAAATCCCCCGGTGGGCCGCTCGTTTACAACTGGTCCGAGGATGATGTCCTTCGCGCATATCGGTTCAACGGTGTGAAGCTCGACGAGAATGCGGCAGCCTCCGGGACCGTTCCGTCGCCGGGACACCCGGGTGGGTCGCTCACGATAACGGCCAACGGATCGACTGCAGGCACGGGAGTCGTATGGGCATACATTCCAGCGGATTCACGAGCGAAGCACTTCCTCAGTCCGGGAACACTTCGAGCTTTCAACGCCGAAACGCTTGACCAGATCTGGACGACTGACGACAACGCCGCGCGCGATGGTGTTGGAACGCTCATCAAATTCGTTCCGCCGCTCGTTGTGAACGGCAAGGTCTATCTGCCGACTCACGACGGTGCCGTGCACGTGTACGGTCTGCTGCCTCCACAGTTCACCGTCACTGCCACGCCGGCCGTGCGCGCGATTTCACCAGGCACGTCGGCCACGTTCTCCGTCGGGGTGAGCGCGGATGCCGCGTTTACCGGACGCGTGGACTTTTTCGCGACGACGACCGGTGCGCCATCAGGTACGACCGTGACGTTCAGTCCCCCGTCGATCACCACATCCGGCAGTTCGACGATGACGGTCACTCTCCCACAAGGAGCAGCGCGTGACGCGTTCGGCGTGACGGTCACCGGTGTGAGCGGGGCGCAGGCCCACAGCGCGATGGTCACGGTGAATGGGCCTCCGGAGATCGTGCTCTACGCGAGCACTGCCTCGCCTGTCTCGGGCAACTGGCGCGTCGTCGTCTCCGATCCGACCGCCGCGGGCGGGAAGCGAATCGAGCAGCCGGATGCCGGCGCGGCGAAAGTGCCTGCCGCACTTGCAGATCCGGTCAACTACTTCGAACTGCAGTTCAGCGCGAAGGCGAAAACTGCATACCGGCTCTGGATCCGCGGACGGGCGCAGAACGATTCGTACTCCAACGATTCGGTGTACGTGCAATTCTCCGGCAGCGTGACCGAGACGGGAACGCCAATCAACCGCATCGGAACAACCGATGCCGTCATCGTCATCATCGAAGAGTGCTCCGGGTGCAATCTCGCCGGATGGGGATGGGCTGACAACGGATACGGAGGGATGGGGCCGTTGATGTACTTCACTGAGGGCGCACAGACCCTGCGCGTTCAAGGCCGCGAGGATGGGATCTCAATCGATCAGATTGTGCTGTCGCCGGTGTTGTACCTGAACAAGTCGCCTGGCTTACCGAAGAACGACACGACGATTCTGCCGCCCGCGCCGCCGCTCAGCCAGACGGCTGTTAAATGGGCCGGCGTAGACGCGCAGAACGTCACCGGCAACTGGCGCATCGTCGACGACCAGACAGCCGCAGGACACAAGCGTATCGAACAGCCGGACGCGGGCGTGCCGAAGATCGTGCCGGCTTCGGCGACTCCCGCGAACTACTTCGATCTGACCTTCACTGCGACGGCGAAAACGGCCTATCGGCTCTGGATGAGAGGGCGCGCGCAGAACGACTCGTACTCCAACGATTCGGTGTACGTGCAGTTCTCGGGCAGCGTGACCGATACAGGTGCGCCAATCAACCGGATCGGCACGACTCAGGCCACCGTGGTCAGCATAGAGGAGTGCTCGGGATGCGGCCTGGCCGGATGGGGATGGGCAGATAACGGGTATGACTCGGTCGGACCACTGCTGTACTTCACGGACGGCCCGCAGACTCTTCGCATTCAGGGTCGCGAGGATGGGATCTCGATCGATCAAGTCGTGCTGTCGCCCGATACGTATCTCAACACGGCGCCGGGCGCGCCCAAGAACGATCCGACGATACTCCCGAAAACGCCGAATCAATAGCCAGGACACTTCTAAGTAAAGGACAGCAAGGAGAACACCATTGTGTTCTCCTTGCTGTTCAGCGGTGGGCTACTGACCGCCGCGTCCGCCTCTTCCCGCATTACCTCTGCCGCCTCGTCCACCGACCTGCTTCAACTCGTCGTCGGTCCATGGTTTATTGCGAGTCTTGGTCAAGCCACGAACTTCGAGGACGCTGAGCGCGTCCACCGGCGGCGCCGTGTTGCCCCACGACCGCCGCACAAACGTGAGTACCGCCGCGATCTGATCGTCGCTATAGGTCGCGCCGACCGGCGGCATCAGGCCGATCGTTCCCTCTTTGCCCGACAGCAACACACGGATCACTGCATTCGGATCGACATTCTTGACGAACGCCGAGTCGGCGAGATTCGCGCCAATCCTGTCCTTGCCCTTGCCGTCCTCCTGATGGCAGCCGACGCACAGCCCCTTGTAGATCTCCGCACCGGCAGCGAACTGTTTCTGCTGCTCGTCGGTCAGCGGCGGTACGATCACCGTTGGAACAGGTCTATTCGGCCAGTCCACCTTGTTGACAACTGATTTCGCGACAGCCGCGAGCGGCCCAGAACCAGAACCGATCACGGACAACTCAACTGGTTCGGCCGGCAGTGTCACGGCTCGACCGGGAGTAAACGATTCACCCGCTCCCGGAGTGCTGAGGCCTGCAAGGGCGACGGCACCCGGCGCACGGCCACCACCGCGGCCGGTAGTTGCGCCCGCCGCAGGAAGAACCTTGTCGATACCTGTAAGCACGGCAGATCGAACCGGCAACGGCTGTGACTCATTCGTCACCAGCGCAAACAGTTTTTGAATTGCTGGAACGTTGCCACTGCGGGTGACCGCAGCCGCGAGTGCCGTGATCGCTTCCGGCTGACCAGGCTCGCCACGATCGCCCTGGAGAACGCCGCTGAGCACTTCTCCCTCGGCGCCAGCGATGCTGCTGATGACGGCGTCGACGATCAACGCATCGCTCCCGTATTTTTTCAGCAGGAGCGTGGCAGGCTCATTTCGCGCTGCTGCCGGCAACTCGCCGATCGATGCCGCGACCTGACGTCGAACGTTCCAGTTCTTATCGTCCGCCAGAGCGAGAACAGCCTTCAGAAGGCTGGGATTCTCTGAAGCAAGATACCGCTCCGCGAGACGGACGGCGTTGGCACGCACTTCCGGTTTCGGATCGGAAAGCGCCCGCGCGACCGTGTCCGGATCGATCGCATCAAGACCGTCGAGCGTCCACAGCGCGTGCAGTTTCGTGCGCCAATCGGGGGCAGAGATCGCCAGCTTTTTCAATTCCGGCGCCACCGCCGTCGTACCACGCTCGACCAGCAACCGTTGCGCGGTGTCCCGCCACCAGCCATTCGGATGACTGAGCGCCGCGACTAGTTGCGCCGGCGAGGCCGACGATAGAGACGGCTTCGGTCCTCTGCTGGCCGGACCGGTTCCATGCACGATGCGCCAGATGCGCCCGCGCTGCACCGGCAGCTCGAGATCGTGACTCTTGATGTAATCGCGCAGGTAGTCGGACCAGATACCACCGTCCTGGACGACCCCTCGATACATGTCGACCACGTACAGAGTTCCATCTGGTGCTGAAGACAGATTTACCGGACGGAACCGTTCATCGGACGACGCGAGGAACTCACCGCGCGCGTATGCATTCTTCGCCGTGAGCCGGCCCGAGCCATCGTCCACGATGTTGAACCGGTGGACGAGATTGGTCGGCGAATCGGTGATGAAGACGCTGCCTCGAGCATCGGCCGGATACTTGTCGCCGCGATAGACGGTGGGGCTGCCGGCGCCCTGGATGACGATCGACGATCCATCCGGTCGGAAGAACGGATCGCGATACCCACGATTGACGCCGCGGTTCTGACGAACCGGATAGATCGTCGCTTCCATTTGATCGATCAGGCTCTCGTACAAGCCGCGGGTCCTGGCGACGTTCGGGTTGCGAATGAAATACCGCGCGGGCGTGTAGTCGATGAAGAGCGGCGCGTCGTTCACGTTCCGATACACCCGACCTGCGTCGTCCTGCGATGATTGCCACTGACCTCTGCTGAGCGACGGCAGCACGTCGAACTTGCCATCCTTCAGTCGCAGGTTTTCATTCCACTCCGACGTGTACAACACGTTGTCCATCGCCCAGAGCAAACCGTTCGCGTTGTGCTCGACGCCGCCAATGAAGCGGCCGTAGTTCTTGTAGACAACTTCCTTCGTGTCGACCTTCAGATCGCCATTGGTGTCTTTCATGAGCCAGAGGTTGGGCGGCTCGCCAATCAACACGCCGTGATCGAGGACTTTCAGTGCGCGCGGGAGGACGAGGTGATCGGCGAAGACCGTGCGCTTGTCCATCGTGCCGTTGCCGTCGACATCTTCCAGCACGGCGACATCGCAAATGGGATCCTGCGTATCGCGACCGGATGTGTCTGGAAGAAACGCCTGCAGCTCCAGCACCCACATCCGTCCATCGGGATCGAAGTCGATGATGATCGGCGATTCGATCAGCGGCTCGGCAGCCACGAGTTGCGCGTGGTAGCCGGGCGGCATTGAAAACGTCTTCAGCTCCTCGTCGGGTGTGAGCGCAGCCGCGGTCGATGACGCTTTCTTCGCCGGCAGCCAGATGTTGCCCGGTGTTGTGGCGGTGCCGGCCACCGGTGTCGGCGTCTGCGGTGCAGGCCCGGGCGCCGCAGTTTGAGGCGTCTGCCGAGCCCAGACGGTCAGTGCCAGGAACGAAAACAACAGAACAGTAGAGGCAGTCAGTTTTTTCATTGGAGACTTAGCGCAACCGACCGGACCGACAGAACAACGCCGCGGGATAAAGCCACGGACGAACACGGATAACCACGAGCCACGGACGAACACTGATCTACACGGATATACCTCTTTTTTGAGTTCCGTGTTTATCCGTGTTGTTCCGTGGCTTGTGTTTATCTGGTGTTCTTCGGCGGCTGAGCTCTGGCCGCCAGTCTTGCTTAGTGCTTCGCCGGCTGCGGCAGCGTTGATGAGTCAGGAAGCAACCGCACGATAAGACCGGCAGTTGCGGCGGATAACGGGACGCCCTGCCCGCCCGTCGGAGTCTGGAGCGCTACGTAAAGGTAGCCATCCGGTCCTTGAACGATGTCCCGCACTCGTCCGAATTGCGCGAACAGCACTTCCTGTTTCACCACTTTTTCGCCCGTGATCTCGAGGCGGCGGAGCTGCTGTCCAACCAGCCCGCCGACAAAAAGACTCGTATCCTTCCAGGCTGGATAGCGCTTCCCGGTGTAGAAAGTGATACCGGCCGGCGCAATCGCAGGCGTGTAGTAGACGATGGGATCGTCCATGCCTGCTTCTGACGTCTTCGTGATGCCGCCCTGCAGTCCGCGTGAGGCAACACCCCACCCGTAGTTGTGGCCCTTTTCGATGATGTTGATCTCGTCGCCGCCGCTGGGGCCGTGCTCGGATTCCCATAGCTTGCCCGTCTCCGGTTCCCACGCAAGGCCTTCGGGATTGCGATGGCCATAACTCCAGATCGTCGGATCGGCACCAGGTGTTCCCACGAATGGATTGTCTTTCGGAACGCTGCCGTCTTCATTGACGCGGTGAATCTTGCCCAACCCGTTCTTCAGATCTTGCGCATTCTGCATCGTGCCGCGTTCCCCCAACGTGAAGAACAGATGTCCGTCACGATCCCACGCGAAACGCGATCCGAAATGCACACCGGTCGAGACGTACAGCTCTGCAGGGGATCGAAAGATGACCTGCTGATCGGTCCACTCGTTGTTCTTGTTGATCTTGCCGCGAACGATCACCGTGTTCGACGGCGGTTGTGGCGGCCCTCCGCGTCCGCGGCCCTGGCCCGCCGGTGGTGCGGCTGCAGCGGGCGTCGTGGCAACGGAATTAGCCGGTGTTGACGACGCCGTCGCCGCGGGGGGAGCAGCTTCCGCCGGCGGCGGTGGCGCGACGTAGCCTGGCTGCATCTCCGAGTACGAGAGATAGATCCAGCCGTTCTTCGCATACTGCGGATGGACCGTTACGTCCAGAAACCCGCCGTCCTGCTGGACGTGGGGTCTTGGCATCCCCTTGATTGGATCGGAGAGTTTGTTCTTGTCGAGAATGCGGAGGCTGCCGTTGCGCTCGGTGATCAGCAACCTCCCGTCGGGAAGAAACGCAAGTCCAAAAGGTGTGTTCACGTCGCGCGTGAGCACCTCCATTTTGAACGTCTGGCGCTCTGACGTGATCACCTGCCCATCGGGATCGGCGACGTAAGTAGGCTTCGGCTTGAGATTCGCGCCGGCCGTTCGAATGTAGACAATCAGTTGAAGGATTTGCGGATCGGAGAGCTGCTCCGGCGTGAAGCCGACCATCCCTTTGTCGGGAACGCCGTGGCGAATCGTCGCCGCGATCTTCTCGTCATCAGTCGCGTCGAGCCATTTCTGGTCGAACAGCCACGGCGCGCGTCCGGTGAGTTCCGGCGTGCCATGACAGCCCGAACAGGTCGCGGTGAACAGTGTGCCGCCCGCATTCCCTCGTCCGCCGCCGCGCCCCCCGCCTTGCGCCTGCCCCGGAGGAGCCCCCGCTGGTTGGCCCGCTGGCGAAGTCGGCGGTGAGGTCTGGCCCGCCGGCGCCTGGCTCGCTCCGATTCTGCGTGCGAGAAGCAGTTCTGAACCGAATAAGAAGGCGGTGCTCACGACGAGCAGCGGCCCGATATATCTCTTATAAGCTGGTGTCATTCTTGGAAAATCCCTCCGCAGGCGTGCACCCGCGGCCGTCAATTCACCGGACCACCGAAAGGCCGCGATCGTACCGATTCTTTGGCGGATTGTCGAATAAATCACGTAGGTTGCGGGCTCGAACGGCTCGCCATTCGGATGGACCACCGGAGCTACACACGGCACCCAGGCCCGGACCCTACGCTGGAATCTTCAGCAGCTTATGGACGTTGCCCCATACGATCTTCTGAAAGATCTCGGGCGAGGCCGACCGTTTGAGTAGACCGAGAGTCTCGCGCGCCACGCACTTCCCGGTCATTCGCGTCGCAGCTGGATTGTTGTTTTGACTCACGCCGCCGCCGTGGCCGTCGCTACAGGCGCAGTCGCTGCCGAAGAACAGCTTGTTCTGATGCCGCTTCAGAAAATCAGCCGTGAACTCCGGATCACGCGACATGGCGTTATTGCCTGAATTGGCCGACATATCGCCGAAGAGATTCGGGTAGTCGCTCAGCCACTTGTCCGTGAGCCCCCCGCGTTTGATCGGACCAGTCGGATATGCCGCTTCGTTCCGATAGTCGGCGCTCACATTTGCCCAGAACGCATCGGCGTGGCCGATGAACGTGGTCTTCGGATGTGCCTTGAGGATTGATTCAAACGTTTTGGCAAACCCCGTGCTCCACGTGCCTTCATTTGGAAAATGATCCACTTCCTGGAAGTGAATCAGGATCGGCACGTGCAGATCGGCCGCGAGCGAATACATGCGACTGAGCTCGGGGCCATCCGCCGCGACATGAAACTTCATCTCACCGAAACCCTGCGCCCCATCCTTGACCGCCTGCGTGAGCACTTGCTCCGCGTCAGGTTTGGTGATGTCGGAGCTGTTGAACCAGGTGAACCGCCCCGGCGCGGCGGCCTCGAGTGCTTTGACTTGCTCGAGCGCGGCGCCACGCGTCAGCAGATTCGCTTTCGTCACGCCCGCGCCGTCGAGATGTGTGATGTTGCTCGACGGCTGGGGACGCATATGGAAGTGCAGGTCGAACACCGGAGAGCCCCACTCGTTGGCCGATGTCGCCTGACGCCCGAGAGAGGGAACAACGACGGCAGCGGTGAGCGTTCCAAGGAATTCACGACGGTTCATCATGGATTGTTTCGAGTGTTAGCTTCTGGCGCTAGCTTCTGGCTCCTAGCGCTGGCCGCTGGCTGCCGGCTTCGTGCACCCAAGCGCCGAGCCACAGCCTATAGCAAATCGGCCCCGACCCAGAAGCTAGAAGCGAGGAGCCACCAGCCAGCAGCTAAATCCAGTAGCGTGGGCCCGCACCCCGCCGTGCGGCGCGATCACCCGGATTCGCGAATTGGCATCGGTCGAGCGAAAGACAGCCGCAGCCAATGCACTCGGTCAGGCTCAGTTTCATCCGTTCGAGTTCCGCAATCCGTTGATCGATCCGTTTCGTCCAGCTCGCGGACAGCTTCGACCAATCGGCGCGATCAGGCGCGCGATTATGCGGTAACTTCGCCAGCTCACCGCGAACGTCCCCGAGCGACAGTCCGATCTTTTGCGCGAACACGATGAACGCCACCCGGCGGATCACGGCGCGCGGATAGCGCCGGTGCCCGGAATCGGTACGGACTGAGGCAATCAGCCCCTGCTCCTCGTAGAACCGCAACGCAGATGTGGCGACGCCGCTGCGCGCAGCCACTTGTCCAATCGTCAGCACGTCACCCATCAGCACCAGTGTGCGCCAGTCGTCGCTTGACTTCAAGTGCACTTGAAGTTCGATGCTTGCAGGTGAGGTGAGCCTGATGAATGAACAAACCCCAGTCGCTCTGGTGACCGGTGCCAATCGAGGCCTTGGGCTGGTGATCGCGCGCGTGCTGGCGAGGCGCGGATACAAGCTCGTGATCGGCGGCCGCGATCGTCCCGACCTGGACAACGCCGCCGCGGAGCTGTCGTCGTATGCCCCTGCTGCTATGCCGATCGCCGGCGACATCACCGATCAATCGATCCGCGCGCAGTTGATCGATGCCGTAGACCGGCTCGGAGGCCTGAACGTGCTCGTCAACAACGCGTCGGAACTCGGCGCGATCGGGCCGCTCATGTCGTTCGAGGTGCCGCGTTTCGGCCGGCTCTTTCCTGTCAATGTCGGGGCGCCGATGGTCCTGACGCAAATGGCGCTGCCGCTGTTGATCGCGCGTCGCGGCCTCATCGTGAACATCACCAGCGACGCGGCAACCGCAGCCTATCCGGGCTGGGGTCCGTACGGCGCGACCAAGGCCGCGCTTGAGTTGTTGACGCGCACGCTGGCGGTCGAACTTCGCGAACGAGGTGTCTCCGCGGTGCTCGTCGATCCGGGAGACATGCGAACGCGCATGCATCAGGACGCCTTTCCCGGACAGGACATTTCCGATCGGCCACTGCCCGAGGTGACGATGCCGTTCTGGAACTGGCTGTTCGACCAGGATCCCGACGCGATTCGCGGGCAGCGATTTGCGGCACAACATGAGGATAGCCTATGGCTCCAGCCGGTGTGATTGAGAAATCCGCCCTGCCCGGACATCTGCAGGCCGCGGAGCCTCCGGAGGCGCGCA
>Ga0170475_115962996_pt1 | contig 10267 bp, 15 predicted proteins | sample Soicark_Litter_5_FD_111474 | JGI IMG/M metagenome (GOLD analysis project Ga0170475, IMG submission 111474) | Avena fatua rhizosphere microbial communities from Hopland, California, USA. Combined Assembly of 48 SPs | reverse complement strand
TGCAGGAGGGCTTGGTGGGGGCGGTGCGATGCGCGCAGGTGGTTTGAACAGGGGTGGTGCGCTCGCAGGGAACCGGGTCGCGAATGCCGGGTCTTTCGCGCGAGTTTCCAATCCAATCGCAAACCGGCCCGACTTCGGCCGGCCTGGCAGGCCTGACGCTGGTCTACCTGGCAGACCGGGCAACAGGCCGGGCTGGGGCGGCGGATGGGGCGGAGATAATTGGCCAGGATATGGTTGGGGTGCAGCCGCCGTAGGAGCAGGTCTAGCCTATACAGCAGCCAATGCGGATTACTGTGATCCCTATTACGCATCCAATGGCTACTGCAACTACGGATATGGTTCATATGCGCCCGCCTACGGGGCCAACGCGGCCACATACTCAAATGGGACTGACGCTATCGCGGATTGCGCCCGACGGTTCCGTTCGTATGATCCCGCAAGCCAGACGTATCTTTCGTATGGCGGTCAGCGGGTTTCGTGCCCATAGCGAGTGCACAAGAGTGGTGGGTGAGACACCGGGCGCGGTGGTCTAAAGCCTGTCGCTGGGCGGCGTAGTCACTATGCCGCCCCTCCTTTGCACCCTTGCGCCGTAGGGATGACCCCAAAGTCCGGCACGTCCCGCACATCCCTCTGATGACGCCGTTTGCGCCACCACCTGATCTCCTCACAGCTGATCGTGCTGTGTTCGACATCTCGCTTGATGCCGCCCAATCCGAGGGAGTGCCGTCATGATCATACATATTGTCGCATTGACGGCCGCGCTTATGACCATCGTTGCGGTGGTGGTGGTGACATGACGTGCTGCAATTCGGCAAGTTCACCGCGAATGTTTTCCGGATCCGCCGGATAGCAACCGGTACAGCCGCCCCACCTGATGGGCAGGTCAGCAAGGCAAACCATACGGACCTCTCAGCCGTTCAGTGTCCGCTGAACACGAGGGTCTTGAACGGAAGCACAAGTGCCTGAATCCGCAAAATCAAGGCGTGCACGAGGCCGAGAGCATCAATGACATGAAGAACCACGCCCTTGGTGGCACTGGTACCTTTTGCAACAATCGTGTCATGGTTGTTCGAATAGGCGTTCGCGATGCAACTGCTGCCAGGCGTGATGTCGTCGATTCCACCTTTGTAGAGAGGCTCGAGAAATGCGGTCAGCGTGCCAGGCCGCGTCACCTGCTGCAGGTCGAGCAGCTGCTCGCCGCCACGAAATTGACCAGCAGCAATAAATTCCTGTACGTCCGTGACCACCATCGGAATGACAGTAAAAGGCTTGGACACGCAGGTGACCTCGGCGATCATTCCGGCTTTCATCACCTGCGCTTCAATCTGCCCAAAGCCTGCCTGCAAGGCTTGCTGACCGGCGCCTTCCGGGATCAAAATTCCGGCTGGCCGCATGAGCGGATTAACGATATCACCGACGCGCAGCGCGAACTGCTCCACCCGCCCATTCACGCCGGCGCGGATAACGGTTTTTTCCAAGTCCACTTCGGCCTGATGTAGTTGTGCTTCGGCGCTGGCTTTCGTGGCTGGGAGAAATGTCGAGAGACGCTCCTCGGCGTTCTGTTTTGCAGCGGTTGCAGCATCGATAGCGCCCAATTGACCCTGGGCACGGACCTCGAGCCTTTCAATCTCGCGAAACGCAACGTTCCCTGGATTGCGCTTATGCAGCTCACGCTTGGTCTCCAGTTCATCCAGGGTCTGCTGGTGCTGGCTCTTGGCCTCTACGATCTGGCCTTCGGCCTTTGCGATGTCGGTCTTCGCCACAACCATTTCCGCGTCGGTTTCCACAATCTTGCGGCGTGCGACCTCAACGGCAGCTTCCTGCTTTGAGCTGTCCAGCCTGAAGATAGGCGCCCCTTGGGCGACCTTATCGCTCAAGCGGACGTAAATTTCAGCGACGCGCCCATTTGCCTCCGGGAGTATGGGAACAGTTCTGAAGAGCAGCGTGACGTTGGTTGTGGACGGATGATTGTAAAAGATGGTCGTGATGAGGGACACAGTGAGAATCAAACAAGCCGAAATTCCCCACCTCAGCTCGTACCACACAGAGTAAAAGGTTATTTCCTTGCCAAAGCGCTTTCCCTGGACGTATCGACGGTAGAGATAGTCCGGAACAATCGTCAGCAAGGAACAGAGCATGAGCTCAAGCATGGGCCCGCTCCTTTTGGCGTGCCTTTGCGGGCTCTGGTTTCGGCGGCGGACCAGACGGGCCCTCGCTTTTCGTTGATGCCGCATCGGCCTCGAGCGACGCTTCACTTTTCTTGTCTACTGGACTGGTGAAAGCAGCGGATTCTGGCGCCCCCGGGAGAGTGGCTTGGCTTGGCTCTATGCCAGCAATTTTCTCGGCGGACGTCGCAATCCGGGAGAGTGGTGTGCCAAAATCGGGTAAATCGATCACCGCAAGCAGCAGACCCGCGATCCAAAAAATGTGCATATGTGTGAACAGAGAAATGAGACACAAGACGGCGACGACCTCGAGCTGCAGCTTTTGGGATCGATGCGCCATGCGCTCGGGCAATGAATGCAGCCAAAAGAACAGAACGCCGAGCATCAGCACGGAGAACGCCAGGATGACGGCCATCACGACCATGAGCACGTCTGTTTCACCCGGGGAAGTGATGAACGACGGCAGATGAGGGGTGGCGGCGGGGTGAAGGGGCTCAGTCATGTCGTCCCTCCTGACGCGGACCCTGTGTAGGAAGCGGCAACCCAAGCCCCAAATGCGAATACCTGACGCGGGTTTTTTCGCTCACCAACATCCACTCTGCGACCAGGGCGGCCGTAAATTCAACGATACAAAGGTTCAGCTGGGTATAGCTTAGTATGTGTCGGTGCGCTCACACCTTCCGACAATCGGTCACTGTTGCTAATCGATGATGTGATAGCCTCCGTCCACATAGAGAGTTTCGCCGGTGATGAGTCGTGCGGCGTCGTGGGCAAGAAATGCAGTTGCAATGCCGACGTCATCGATGCTGACAAGGCTGCGGGCAGGCGCCTTGTCCTTGGCCTTCTCGAGGAGTTCATCGAATTCGGGAATTCCTGAAGCGGCGCGCGTGGCCAGCGGACCGGGGGAGATCGCGTGAACACGGATGCCTTTTGGTCCCAACTCGGCTGCTAGGTAGCGTACTGCACTCTCGAGCGCGGCTTTGGCTATGCCCATCACGTTGTAATTCTTCACAACCATCTGGCTGCCGTAGTAGCTCATGGTGAAGAGCGTACCTCCGTTCTTCATCAACGGCTCAGCGAGATGTGCCATGCGGATGAAGGACCAGCAAGATACATCCATCGTGGTCAAGAAGCCGGACCGGGGCACGTCCACAACCCGTCCATGCAACGCTTCCTTCGGTGAGTAGGCGATGGAATGGAGGAGAAAATCGAGCTCGCCCCACTCCCTCTCGATGCGCTCAAACACCGCCTCAGTTTGGCCGGGCGTGGTGACATCCAAAGGCATAAGGATTGATGCTTCAAGCTCGCGTGCTAAAGGTTCGACATACTTCTTGGCTTTGTCGTTGAGATAGGTGACCGCGAGCTCGGCACCCAGCGCCCGGAAGGCCTTGGCGCATCCCCAGGCGATCGATTGATCGTTGGCAATGCCGACGACAAGGCCCTTTTTCGGTTCCAGTAACTTCGCCTTTGCGGTCGGTATCATTGCGCATACCTCATGCGGCTAGGTGCCCGTCGAACGCAACGTCGAGCTGACGCGCGGTTCTTGCTGGCAGCGACGGATGATCGAGTGAGCGCTCATAGCGACATTTCCGGAATACTGTTCGGCATGACGAGCTCGGCGTCCGTGGCGGCGACGACCTGTGCTGCGGAAATTCCTGGGCCAGTCTCCAGCAGAGTCGCCCGGCCGTCACGAAAAGCGATCACTGCCAATTCAGTAACCACCAGATCCACGGGCCGTGTCGATGTGATCGGCAGCGTACATTCTTTGACGATCTTTGATGCGCCCTTGGCGGCGTGCTGCATGGCGACGACGACGCGCTTGGCGCCCGATACCAGATCCATCGCGCCACCCATTGCCGGCACCATCTTGTCGGGGATCGTCCAGTTGGCGAGTCTGCCGGACTGATCGACCTGCAGAGCGCCGAGAACGGTCAGATCAAGATGGCCACCACGAATGAGACCGAACGACATGGCACTGTCGAACGTGCTGGCACCGGGCAGCGCCATGACAGGACGACCCGCAGCGTCTGTGAGTGTCGGATGTGCCATTCCCTCTTGGGGACCGATCCGGTACCGATCAGGCCGTTTTCGGATTGGAAGAACACTTGCATGCCCGCTGGGACGAAGTTTGCGACCCGCGTTGGAATGCCAATGCCCAGATTCACGAGCATGCCGGGCGACAGTTCCTGGGCGATCCGACGCGCGATGACCGTATGCGGCTCCATGTCGATCTCATGCGTTGGTGACGAGGTAATCGACGATCGGCGCCGGCGTTACAACATGATCGGGCGACATCACCCCGACGGGAACGATATTATCGGCACTGACGATGACGGTGTCGGCGGCCATGGCGATCACCGGATTGAAATTGCGAGCGGTGAGGGCATAGCCCAGATTGCCCAAGTAATCGGCGATGAACGCCTGGACTAGGGCGAAGTCGGCTCGGAGCGCGACCTCGAGCAGATAAGGCTTTCCTCCGACTTCAATTCGCTGCTTGCCGGCCTCGACAGAAGTGCCAATGCCGGTCTGCGTCAGGACCCCGCCCAGGCCGTAGCCGCCGGCGCGAATGCGCTCGACGAGTGTGCCTTGCGGCACGAGCTCTACCTCTAGCTCACCCGCCATCATCTGCCGCTGCGTCTCTGCGTTCAGGCCGATGTGGCTCACGATGGCCTTGCGGAGGAGCTTGGCCCGCACGAGCTTGCCGATCCCCTTTTCCAAGGTCGCGGTATCGTTGGCAATGACGGTCAGATCGTGCCTGTTCTGGCGGACGATCTCATCAATGATGCGCTCGGGCGTGCCCACGCCCAGGAACCCGCCAATCATCAGGCTTGCACCATTTGGGATCATTCGCACCGATTGATCGAGCGAAATCGTCTGCATATCGAAGTGAGCTCCAGAGAATGATGGTCTATTGCGCGGTCCAGCCGCCATCGACTGGCAACGCTGCCCCTCGGATCTGAGCGGCGGCTTCCGAGCAGAGGAAAGCAGCGACCGCCCCAATTTGCTCTGGCGTGGCGAATTCATGCGACGGTTGTTTTTCCGACAACAGATCCGCCTTCGCCACCTCAACCGAGATCTTCTCTCGCTCAGCGCGTTCGTCGATCTGCCTTTGTACGAGCGGAGTCAAAACCCAGCCAGGGCAGATCGCGTTGCAGGTGATTGAAGTTGCCGCGGTCTCGAGGGCAACGACTTTGGTCAGCCCGATCACACCGTGCTTGGCAGCCACATAGGCGCCTTTGCAGGTTGAAGCCACTAGACCATGCGTCGATGCAACATTGATGATGCGCCCCCAATTGCGCTGCCGCATCCCCGGAAGTGCGGCGCGTATAGCATGGAAATTCGATGATAGGTTGATAGCGATGATCAAGTCCCACCGATCGATCGGAAATGTCTCGATTGATGAGGTGTGTTGTATCCCGGCGTTGTTCACCAGGATGTCGACGCGGCCAAAATCGTTCGCCGCGGTCTCGATCATTTCAACGACATCATCAACGCAGGCTATGTCGGCTCTGCTATAGGTAACTCGGACCCCGAACTCGCTTGCGAGTCCGGAGCGTAGCTTCTCAATAGCCGACGGCTCGCCGAAACCATTCAGCACGACATCTGCGCCGGCGGCCGCAAGGGCGCGTGCAATGCCTAGGCCGATCCCGCTAGTCGATCCGGTGACCACTGCCGATTTGCCAGTCAACAGCATTTGACGCTCCGTCCGCGTCTGGTGTCCCGATTCCGAAGTTCGTATCACTTGCGGCACCGTTATCTGCGAACTTCTAAATCGCCACGCTAGTCAGTGCTATGGGGGCCGGCGAGGAGGCTCTCGCGCTTATCGGGCGGGAATCCACTCAGTGCGGTTTGCAATTGCTCTGCCTCTCGTTCCAGGCCGATCCAGCGCAATTTCCGAATGAGTTTGACGACCTCGCGAGCTGCTTTTTTCTCCGGAGTTTCATCCGCAAGCCGGTGTGCGAGTTGACCTCTTTTCATGACCATCCTCCTCCGCGCGTCATTTCGCTGGATCGCTTCTTGTTATCGCGTCGTGATCGCGTTATGCCATCGGAGCTGGTCCGACTAGGCACGATCCTCTCCATTTGACAGCAGCAGTAATGCAGGATTTGCCACCCTCTGGCTGTCATGCAGAAATTTTCGGCCGTCTTCTGCGATCAATTCCTCGCACTTCGAAATCCATTGCTGGTAGATAGCCATGATGTCGGGTACGGAACGTGCGCTTGCGACCTTGGTGGCAAACTCCGAAGCGAGCTTTGTTTCTTCCATCGTGCGCGCGAGCCGCTCTCGCTGGAGCTGCTCGAAAGTACCGAGCAGCTTCTTGTGCACCTCCATCAGGGATTCAAACTGCCTTGTACCGATTTGAAGGACATTCCGAGCTGTTACCGACGCGATCGATTCTGTGTGTGTCATAGCTCGGATCTCGGACCGATACTCTTGCGCTCAAGGATGTCCTCTGAAAGGGCGGGTGCGATCAATCGGCGAAGCTGCCCAGCATTCGGGAGTAAGACGTCGCGATTCGGTCGGCTCGATCCCGCGCGGCCCGCGCTTCGATATATCACTCCGCGAGACATGGTGTCCTCAAAGCCTTCCTCAGGCGAGTCCGCTCGATCCCGCGCTCCTTGAGGAGCTCTGCAATTTCGTTGCGCGCGTAGAACATGCGGGTTTTCACGGTACTCCGGGGAACTCCAACGATCTCGGCAACTTCGGTTACGGATTTGTCGTGGTAATAGATGAGATCAATGATTTCGCGATGGCGCGGTGACAGCTTGCTGAGGCAAGCGGCCAGGATTGATTTTTCCTGGAGCTTACCGATGGCAACTTCCGGGTCGTCCGCGAGATCTGGAACAGAATGTGCTGCCCCCTGGTCGAGACTTTCGAGTGGGCGACGTTTCAACGCCGCCGCGGCCAGGTTCCCGGCGATCGCAAGCAGCCAAGTGCAAACCTGTGAACGACCTTCGAACCCTGTAGGTCGTCGCCAAACGGCGAGAAATACTTCGTTTACCAGATCTTGCGCCACTGCATCGTCTTTGGTGAGGCGCAGCGCATATCGGTAGACCCGAGCCTCGTATCGAGCAAACAGCATATGCATTGCCCGTCTGTCGCCATGTGCGATCAGCAGTAAGAACGAGGCGTCTGGCTCCAACTTCGCAAAATTCCACGAATCGTTCGCGGGCCCCTGCTGTACATGCATTCCTATCTCCCGCACCCGAGTCCCAAGCTGACTGGGGAATTAGGCGATGATCAGTGTCACTATTTCTATTGTACGCAAGTAATCCATTCATGCCTGAACATATCAGGCCGCTATCTCTTGGTTTAATGGACGGGCTGCTGTCGGGCGGTGAAGATACAAGTCAGTACATTCATGGCCCGGCTTATGCCAAGCGAGCAGGCATGCTTGGAGACGTGATGAACGAGCATGTCGAGATCGGGGATCGGCCTCAAGATTGGACCTTGCGATCATGAGATCGAGAACAAGAGACACGCTTTCCAGGGGAGGCCGGTTCACGAGGCTGGCCGATTGCCTCGCCAATGAATTCCAGATTGTGCGGAAACTTGTTGGGGAGGAATCGTTCGAGGCTCTCGCAATACAGTTCGTAGGCGCTGTCGATGCGGGACCGGCGTCATCAGAGCTTGCAAGCGAATTTCCGCAATTCATCAGGGGGCTTGGGCGTCTGGCCTCGATCGAATATTTGGCCGACATCGCCGAGCTTGAGAAGGCGCGTGCGAAGGCGGCTCTGTTACCGAGAATGCCATCAATCTCACCTTCGCGGCTTTCATCGGCATTGGAACGGCCCGCCGACACAATGCGTGTTGACTTCCAACCGTCGCTTTCGTTGATAAGGTCGCGGTTTCCAATCGTGACGATCTGGCAAGCCAACCATTCCGGCGATGATTGCGCCTTGGACCAATGGGGTCGTGAAACAGCACTTGTCGCAAGGTGCTCGAGAGAAGTAGCAACTTGGCGATTGCCCACTGGCGGATTTGCGTTTCTGAGCGCCTTGTTAAATGGAGCGACATGGTCCGTTGCTATTGAAGCTGCTGCCACCAGTGATATCAGTTTTGATGTTCGTATGAACCGGACGTTCCTCATTCAGGCTGATATTGTGATCGGATTGCGTGACGTGTCATGGCACTAGTGGTCCGGTCCCAACATTCGCCTCCCTTCTCGGCATGTTCTTTTGCGAATGTTAGAATGAAAGGACCACTGGCAAATACAGGTTTCTAGCGGGACTTTGGATTGACATTCGCTTCGCGAGCCGGCGGCTGGGTGGTGGCGAATGTCATATCCGCTCCACTAGTCTAGGATGTGGCATCGCGGTGGCTTGAGGGTCTAATGGGTCGTTCGCTTTTGTCCCTGCCGTGAGGAAGTCCAAGGGCATCGGCCATTCTCACCAGATCGGCGAGTGACCTGGCGCCGAGCTTCTTCATGATATTGTGCCGGTGAACCTTGACTGTGACCTCGACAATCCCAATCTCGGCTGCGACTTGCTTGTTCATCAAACCGGAGGCGACCAGGCTCATGACCTCCTGTTCGCGCAGGCTGAGCGCGCCGAATCGGGTGCGTAGGTCTTGTATCTTCCCGTCGGACTTCCGCCGTGTGCGGTCGCGGTCGAGCGCTGCTCGAACAGCATCCAGAAGGTCCTGCTCACGAATTGGCTTGGTCAGAAACTCAACTGCGCCAGCTTTCATTGCCTTTACCGACATAGGGATATCGCCATAGCCAGTAATGAAAATGATTGGAATATTGACGTTCACTTTGGCGAGCTCGGCTTGAAAATCGAGGCCGCTCAATCCGGGCAATCGGACGTCCAATATGAGGCAACTGACCTGATCCGGTAGCTTGCTCCGAAAGAACTCTGGGGCAGATCTGTAGGCCCTGCTCTCCAAGTTAACGGACTGGAAGAGAGCCTTTAATCCCTCACGAACATCAGGATCATCATCGATGACAAGGATTATGGGGTTGTCGTCGGATTGGACCGGTGATGCTGCAGGTTCCATGGCTTTTCGTCGCCGCTCGCAGTCAAATGTCTAGCCAATTCCTTGGTAAGCAAACGCTTATTGCCAGTGAGACCAGCGAGCAGCAATTGCGCTATTGTCGAAACATATCAAGGATGCATATTTTGGTTTATGGCTTGGGGTAAAAGTGCGTCGCGACGATGCCGCCCATGACGGTAAGTGGATAAAGGCGGCTGGGGAGGGCACGGTCCATTCCGACAGTGACGGTGGTTTCAACTCATGCGATGGGACCGATCGCGGCCAGTCCAGTGTTTCGGCTTATAAAACTCTCAAGGCTGACCCCACGGCACTGATCAAGGACCCCTCCTCAAAAGGCTTGCACAAATATGCAATTGCCCCAGCCTTTAATGCGCGCTCTCGACTCTTGCCGTCGGGAAACGCCGTAACGAAAATGACTGGTGTGCAATATCCCTTCTGCAGCAGATGCTGTTGCAAATCGAGCCCATTGAGTCCGGGCATATGCAAGTCGGTGATCAGGCAAATAGTGTTGCCTATCTGACATGAGTCCAGAAATTCTTCAGAAGACGCAAAGGTACGGCATCGGTAGCCCAGCGAAGTCACCAAATCTCCGATACCGTCTCTCACGAACGGGTCATCGTCAACGATTGAGATCACGGGCTCGCTCGACAAATCACTGCCCCCTGCGCCCGTCTGCTTTCTAGGCGCGCCCGCGGTGGGTTGCAACAAAAATAGTAGGCATCGTCAATATGCTTTCGTTCAGGGCTTTGATTTCCAACGAGGAATTCCCAAGGCATCGGCCATCCGCACTAGGTCTGCCAACGATCGAGCACGAAGCTTCTTCATGATATTGTGGCGATGGACCTTCAAAGTCACTTCGCTTATTCCAATTTCGGCAGCGGCTTGCTTATTCATTAAGCCGGCGACCACCAAGCGCACAACCTCACGCTCGCGGTGGCTGAGTGAATCGTAGTTGGCACGTAGCTCTTGCATGTCGCTATCATATTGGCGCCGCGCCCGGTCCCGCTCGATCGCCACTCGAACAGCGTCCAAGAGATCTTGCTCGCGTATTGGTTTGGTCAGGAATTCCACGGCTCCAGCTTTCATAGCTTTGACTGACATGGGGA
>Ga0170475_114458985_pt1 | contig 10267 bp, 7 predicted proteins | sample Soicark_Litter_5_FD_111474 | JGI IMG/M metagenome (GOLD analysis project Ga0170475, IMG submission 111474) | Avena fatua rhizosphere microbial communities from Hopland, California, USA. Combined Assembly of 48 SPs | reverse complement strand
GGTGTTTCTATTGGCCTCTTCCAACGAAACGGGTAACTGACATGGATTTGTCTCCTTCAGTCTTGGGAGAACCTATCTCTGTGTAATGCGCGATAAGGCGATTCCACTCAGAGGGGGGATGGGCGATTATGAGATCCGCATACAAAGGCAGATTCTTTCTGACCCATTCAGGAATAAGGGAAGGATCGTTGGGAATTACACCGGCTTCGACAATATGAGGTATATCGTGAGTCCGCTGTAGAAGATCTGCTGCTTGCATTCGCAACGTGATTAGTTCTTCAGACGTGATGGAAGAGAGGTCTGTCGCAAGAAAGACGCCTAAAGAAGCGATTATCTCAGCGACGAGCGTTGGTGCTTTACTTTGGGGCACCGTAGTCCTTTGTTTTGGCTTTGTCATGGGATTTGCATTAAATGGTAAAAATTAAGTGTTTACGTTATGATTTATCTTTTTCATTGCAAAGTGATAGAAAGCGTTCTCTTTGGCAGTTATTCCAGAGAACACGTCTTTCAATTTTTGGTCGCGATCCAGCAAAGCCTGAATGATTAAGGCGGTGCTGGGGGAGGCCGCATCTTTCGCAATTTTTCTTAGGTATCCTGATTCCCCTTTGAGAATTTTATCTCTCTCCACTTCCGCTAATCTCATTAGGAGTGCGGTTCTTAACTGATTACAAGCAATCATTGCATTAGCAGGGATCACGGCATTCGATTCATCGACCTTTTGACGAATCCGCAAAGCGTTGAGTACTTCAGTTACAAGGAGATACGCGCCAGCCGATTGGGATGGAGCCTTCCTCAGCAAAGTTTGAACTTCTCTGAGTAATACTTCCGCTAATTTAAATTCGATTTCCGGTGCCGGCCGATTTTTTCCGGTTCCAAACGGATCAAAAGATTTACCTCCACATATTCCGTCTGTTCGAATAGCCAAACCAACTGCGAATATTAGTGCGTCCAAAGCCGGCTCCTCATTGCTTACAGTATTTTGAAATATTCGTGCAACAACAGGTGTATCACGTCCAGATGATAGGTGACGCATCAGGAATTTATCACCCAGTTCAGTTTGCGCCTTGATTCCTAACGCTCTAGCTCCAGTTTCAAAGTTTTTACTCAGAGTAGCGAGACGCTTTGCATCCTTAGAGGCTAACAAAGTGTCATCGGATTGAATAAAAATCTCTGGCAATTTGCGCGGTGTCGTCCAATACTTAATAACTGTCTCAGAACTCAATCCCTCATTTGAAAGTTGTCCTATGATATGGGCTAGCATGTTGGTAAATGTTCCCACTTCAGCGGTGATTTTAAGTCCTGATAAGAGCGCAACTGATTTAGGAGTGAACGCCCATCCCCGTCCTCTGGCTCCGGATACTTGATCTTGCCAAATTAGGGGAACGTTGAATTGTGTTTGTTTCAATGCACCCGCCCAAAAGTTAGGGTTAGGAAGCGTGGCCGCGAACTTATCGAAGAAGAGTGCTAATACATTGACGGGAATAGTGCGATCATAATTAGAGAAGTCTGATTCCAACAAGATCGCTCCTTCGTTTTTCAACGCCGCCAAATATTCTTTCCGCGCTTCACCATCGTGAAAGACACCAGGAATGAGTTTCCGGGCGACCTTCCACTCGGTCTGCAAAGGAGAAAGTAACAAATTGAGTAGATAGGGAGCCATCCACGCGACTCGATTGGTCGTGTTTCCTCTCAGATCAACGCGCAAATGGAGACCGTCATCACTGCGTTCCCAGGAATGAGCCCACTTCCATCCCGGTTGCAAGCGGCGGATAGGAGCGATTCCGAACACGAAATTCTTTTCGAATTCTGTCTTACCTCTATCCGCGATGTTGGCATACGTTTTGGCCCAAGATGAAGCGTCCACGACGTTCTGATACTGAGCAAGCACCTTGAGTTTAGAAACAGGAGTACCATCCTTCAGTATTTCTGCTGTATAAAGAGGATATCCGACCGCCGTATCGAGAGGATCACCAACGTCTTCGAGGGTTTTCGCTTTCACCTTCGCCCAATTTGAGGAACTTTTAAGTCTGTTAATGATTTGAACAAGACATTCCACTGCCTGAATCACTTGCTTGGTGAGGGGAACGCTTTTTCCGTCGTACGATACCACCCACCAACCCGGTAATACGGTGCGCTGCAAAGCGAATTTCTTAAGAATATCTACATTGGATAAAATAACAGCAATCTCAGCTCCGTAACGCTTATAGAAATCCAACGCTTTATCCTCACCTGCTAGAATTCGTTGCACCAAACTAGTAGAATCAGGTACTTTGATATTCCGCTCTTTGTCCAGCACAAGAGGTTGCCCCATCGCAACCCATCGTTCAGAAAGCATCTGGAGAGAAGTTAAAACGATGCGTTTGACATCTTCAACACTAGACCATCCACTAAAAACAAAAGGATCCGTTTTCTTAGGATCGTAGGTTGAGTCCTTATCGTCACGATTAAGAAAAGGGAAACTTTCATTAATAGGTGTGCATTTGCTAACCCCATAAACAGTCCTGACATAATCAGGGATTGACATTCCAGGGTGAAGGGGAATGGTTGTCCCGTTCGCGAGAGTTTCCTCAGGCGCCCGGGCTCTCGATCCGTAAGGGGAGCTCGAGAACCCAGGTTTGCTTGTGATTTCGAGAGGCATACTACTCAGGATTAACGATAGACTTTCCAGTAATGGCAACGCCCTCCGCAACGATCGTTTCGACTACTTTCTCAGGATTAGCATTGTCCGCAGCTTGAGAAGTAATAGGCGTGTTGTCACGTGTCTGCGTCATATCATTCTTCATTTCCTCGGCGAGCTTTGTGACCTCAGCAGACAGATCAGACGCGCTAGGCACAACCTCATCAGAAACGGTTGAGTAATTAGGTAACGTTACATACTCAACTAGTGGTGTGACGCGATCGCCCAGCCACTTCTTCGTCGTTAGCGAGATTTTTGTGACTTCGTGAGGATTCGGCGTCGAATCGAACGCGAACAAACTGTGAACTTGGAAGTACAAAGAGTCATTCACGTAAGTATAAGACTTGTCGAATAAGGGATATTGAATATTGGCGATCGATTTGAAGGGGCGAAGCGCCATGTGCAACAGAGGCGGGCCCTCGACCAACCTCGTCACTGGAAGCTTAGCAGCATTGGCAGCGAAATAATAATATGGTTCAGAAATTTGAGCTTCGCCGACCAGCATGGAATCAGAAGGCAGAGGAATTACCTTCAATATCATTAAGAACATTGTAGTCTTAGGGATTGGAATGAGATCTTCCTCCTTAATGTCTTGAAGTTCACTCAATCCTTGATACGTTAGTCCATAAGGCATTCCTTTTCCCGCCACTAGAACCGGCTGATCCATTCCTGCCGAACGCGAGAACAATAACGCAAATGAACTTAAATATGTTGCCCAAATTTCGGCTAACGCATCAGAGAACAGTGCTTTTCTTACCATACTATAAGAAGATCCTGTGATGGATTCGAATAACCTCTCGACTTCCATTTCAGAGGCAACGAGTAAAGGTTTCATTGTGGTCATTCTGACACCATGAATCAGGCCTGAGGGATAGTAAGTGGTCCAATCACGACCGAGTTTCTTGGCAAGTTCCTCAGCGCGATAATGGTCCACCGAGCATTGCTGTCTAAACTTTGAGTACAGCTGGGAGGCGGTATTGACCTGATAATTACCTTCATGTCTAATGAAGTAATCCGTCTCGGCGGTATGCCAGGGGGCTAGATACGAAGCAGGATAGCTCCCTCTTTCTAAATGGGTCGTCGCGGCCTTTCCGACTGCGTATGTAGGGGCAATCTGGCCGTGCCACTTGAAAGGAACTTGCAATTTGAGCCCCTTCAGACGAGTTGCGGTATCAGGAGAGAAATATTTATTTAACCCAGGAATAATGGACGAGAATACTTGTTGCGATAGCGTTGCAAAACGAGCGCGTTCTATCAATCGAACTTGTATCTCGTCAAGTAAAGTAAACTTCCCGACGGGATGTGAGAGTAAGAGCTGGTTATATCTAGGATCCTCCAATTCTTTAAGCATTTCAAGCGTAAACTTTTCAGCTGACGCGACTTTGCGAGCGGCTTCCTTGAATATGTCTTCCGCTCCGTACAAAGTGGACAATTCCTGAAACTGCACGAAAACGTGAGACTCGAGCGGATTATCTTTTTGCGATTCATATGCTTGGAATAGGGCCTTAGCATCGCCAGCGGCATCCAGGAAATCGTGAGCCTGAATATATTGAGCGTAATTCTGCAGCACCTCAGCTGGAATGGCGGGAGCGCTACCATGCCATGCTTCCAATCTGGAGTAGCCTTCACGAAATAATTCGTATCTGAAGAAATGAGGATACATCAACAGACTTTGCATTAAGGAAGCCAAAGCTTTAAGCCCTTTTGCCCTTTCAGTGTTCTGAGAGGGATCGGGTTTCGAACGGGGAGTAATGAAAACACTCCATAAGCCAGGTGCAGTCATAAGCATAAGCATATGATCTATTAGGCGAATATCTGCGAGTTGGTAGAGCAGCGTCTCATGTGCCAACTGATCCGAAAGAGTACTTAACTTTTCTTTCGCCTCATCAGACCCCGGTTTGCCCTTTATGGATTGGGCGAGTGCGGCCATCTGAACAGAGGGAAGGGTAAGAGAGGAAATAGGTTCTAGTTGATCGTGCAGCGGAGAAAGATAAACGGCCTCCAGCCCTAGTCTCGAAGGGTCTACGCCTATTGAATCACCATGCAACGCTACCCTCCCTGCATTTGTGGGAGATGCTATGGATCTATAAAGATTATTAAATCGTACAAACAAGTTCGCGTTAGGTTCGCTCTGCAGATCAAGAACCCATGACGACTCAGGGACTTCTGAACTGGTAATCAGATAGGCAACAAGCTTCAATTGATCTTGATTTAAGTTTGCGAACCCATACTCCTTGGCGTGCTCAGTGACGAAATCCAACATCTCTGATAATTGCAGTTGATAACGATCCACTTTGACTAACCTGACGGAATTTAGCAGCTCTGATGCGTATAGAGCGCAGTCACGTATGACCCGAATACCTGTCTTAAGCATGGTCAGACTGGTGAGGTCAAGATTACGCCATACCATATTTAAAACATGGCTAGGAGTGGGATAACCGGCGAGCTGGGCCAACAGTGCTGCACGAACATTGTAGCTTGCTGCGAATGTATCAGCGACCGATTTAATAGCAGTAAGTCTGGAAGGTAGGGGAAGAGATCTAAGTGTTTTCATTTTGTTGGGATTGCGTGATTGAAAAGAAAAGAAGAAGAAGACTCGATTGGAGTCTCCTTCTTTCTAGGTTATGAAATATTACATGAATTGCGAGAAATCAAGTCCTGCCTGATCAACGGCGTTATCAGCGGCGCTGTCGGGCAGTTCTGCATCAAGAGCATCTTCGTTGCTTCTGCCAACCCTTGCAGCTGCTTTAGCATCAGCGAGATTTTGGCGAGATTCGACTTTGGCTGCTGTCTTGGTAGCTTTTCGCTCAGTACGACCTTCTCGGCGTGTAGCTCGTTTATTGGCAGCTCGAGTGCGAGCGCGAAGCAGGAGACCGCCGACTTCAGGTTCGAAATCACCGATATCACTGACTTCTACATCGCCAGCGGCAGTCTCGTCAGTTGACAAAGGACCGTTGCCAATATCACCTGTCTTAAGGTAGTTCGCAACGACTGAATCAATGTCTCCCGAAGCCCACGCATCAGCGACAGCGTCACCGTAATCATTAGTGACGTCGCCATAAACTCGAGACATTGGATCACCACTTTGCGGGTCTGCTAAGTGATGTTTGCCGTGTCCAGGGATGAGTCTCCGAAGCGTCGACAATAGAGGACGCCCCGCAAACACCTTCTCGATTGCGTTACGCAAACGACGATTACCATGAGAACGAGCCTTAATCGTATTCCCCTCAACGGCGAGTCCTGCTTGCTGGAGTAATTGTTCGCCCGCCGTAATTGAGGCAGCACGAGAATTGCCTGCCAGCGGGGCAAGATTTCCCATTATTGAAGGAGGAAGTGATCTACGACCAAGCGCGCCGAAAACATCACCCACGACATCTCCAGATGGATCGTTACCCTCAATATCACCAGTCGCCATGAGGTTCATTTGGACTTTAATCATCGCTTGGGCTATCATCAATCGATTGCGTCTGTTCAATTTCATGACGATCTCACCTAGGGATGAAAGCTCATCGAGGAAGTCGATATCATACGTTTGATTCTGATCCCAGTTAACGAGAGTTGACACTCCCATCGAGGCAGCAAGGCCATTGACAAGACGTCTTGCTCCTTCCTGGAGAGTATTACTCAATTGAATAACTCTCTCGGTGAATTCAGCAGACCCATCCGCGTTTGCGTCTCCAACGATTTTATCGTAGCTTTCAATTTGATTCGCATAATAGCGGGCAAGGAGTGTGGGCAACCCAAAAGCTCCCTCTAACATGTCCGCATATTCATCAGGACCCATCTTTGGTTTCCGCAAACCATCGAGTATCATAGTCGAGAGACCCATGAGAACAGATGCCATGTCACCATACTTCATGTACTCAGGTCCAACAATCGCGAGGACGCGTGGAGGATCTGCAGGAGTAGTGTTACGAAAGCAATCATCGAGTAGGCCCATGCCTCGTCGATTCACGAGCGTGACTATGTCGCGCACCGTTGCTTCATCAAACAGACAGAGTTTAAGCCTGGCCGCATCGGCAGCTCCTCCATCTGAAAGATTATAGTAAGAACCGGTATCATTCATTTTCTTGTGATTTAGTGTGGTTAATTAGAAAGAATCACATTCCTATTGAATGAGAGCGTTTCTCAGAGCCACGGTATAAGGGTGCTGTGATCCGGGAACGATGAGTGTTACCGCTGAAGCAGCAGGTATTCCAGTCACAGTGGCGATGATGGGTGTCGCGTTCGCATACTGACCAAGTACAGGCAGGGGCTTGTTGGTAACAAGTTGCCATGGGCTGAACAGAAAGCGAACATCAAAACGAGCATCATAAGTCAGGATCCAGGGATTGGCTGCGACCACGAGATTACCCTGGATAGTGGGAAACGTTCCTGCTACAGTGAGAACTGTACCGGGTGCTGCATTCAGCACGTTTGTACCAATCTGGAGGATAAGGTTCGTGTAGAAACGGTTGGTAGCAACACCGGTGGCCGTTGCTGTCCAGGTGCCCGCCGCGAAAGCCCCAACCGCCGATTCCTGAAGGAATGGAGTGTCCGAGTTTTGACGATCAAGCATGTATTTGATCATATCAACGACGTAACGAGATAGTGGATCAATGGGTGAGGAGTTCATCTTCGCCCCGCTCAAAGAGAAGAAAGGTTGAAGAGAATCGCGAGCAATCTTACCCACGGAAGCTTGAATCATCGCGGTCTTCTTAATGTTCTGATTCATTGCTCCGCGAGCTAGGGCAGTGTTCACACGCCTGGCGTTCGCCCTTCTCTTTGCAGCTTTAAAGAGGGAGCGGACGAGCAAGCTGGACGCCGCAACGCCAGCGGTAATCGCTCCAGCTTTGATGAGCTTTCTGCGATTAGCATGGAACCAAGAAGACACGTCACCTGACTCAGGATCACCAGAGATGGAGCTGAAAAGGGACAGCATATCTGGATCGCCAGTATCAGTTGCCGCGTCTCCAACGGTATCTCCATAAAGAGGATCACCGTAAAGGGGATCACCGAAATCGTCATCAGCTCCTTCGACATCACCGTACGCAGGATCTCCGAAGAGAGCGGGAGCATTGGTGATGTCAGCCTGGGGCAGACGCGCGTCCTGGGAAACGTTCATGTCATCGAGATTCTTTCTCTCTCGACGCTTTTGGGTTAGTGTGGTCATATATATTCGTTGTTTAATTGAACGAAGTCAAGTTAGGGGGTAGCCAGTGCAAGTCATTGGAAGTTCCATCCTATCTAGGGTATCGGGATAGATTTCCTTAGGTTGTTTCCATTTGAAGAGTCTAATGTCGGAGGTTTGTCCTGGATACACATCAAAGACCTGCAAATGTAAATGATCTGGCTCGATAAATATGCCAAAACGAGTGTCCGAGTAAGGATTTTCGTAATGACAAACGCGTTGTAAATCCTTGATCAGGGGTATGCGTTTATAAAGAACGGGATCAGATTGCTTGAAAACCGCGTAGTGCTTCATTGAGTCGCGAGCGATATCAGGCGCAATATCTAATGCGCATGCCATTTTATGATTAGGCGATTCTCTGATGAAAGAAGTCACTCTCCACCGGTATCCTGTTTCCGTTTCAATCGCAGTCATAAGAGACAACAATTGATTGAGATACCGAGGAGCGTTAGGACCTGAATATACGGATCTGTCCTGGTTAATGATTAACCGACCCGCTACTTTGTGGGTTGTCATACGAAAGTACGGAATAGGTTGAACAATTTGTTGAACCATTCTGGGTTAGTTCTTAAGTCCATGTACGCGAGAGCGGAAAATACGGGAAGCGAATTTTGTTTCGTTACTTGCTCATGTGTTTTAGGTACAACATTGAAATATACGAGGGGTTTCTCTCCCTTTTCAAACTCACTGGCAGTTGGAATGATTCCTCCTTTACCGTGAAGCCACATGTTATAAACTAGGAAGTGCAGACCTACCGCGTAGTCATGCCAGATCGGTAATAAATACGGTTCTGACATAGCATCCTGCATGACTTTGCGGAGTCGCTTTCCCCCGATGTAAGTCCACCTGTCAGTAAATTTGAACATAGTAGAAATTTGGTCTCTAACATATGCGTAAACACCTGCAGTTGGAAGCACGTCAGTGTACGGGTAGGGAAGATCATTGCGCATTAATGAAAAACCTTTTGCCGCAGTCGGGTCTCCAGGAGCTAGCAGTGTTATAACAGGACCCATGGCAACGATCCATTCGTGAACGCTAAACTTCTTTCTTGCATATTCTTCGCCAAAATCAACAGAGCTGGGAAGTAATTGCATCAATCCGCGGGCCTGTGTTTGAGCATTTACGGCCGACGCGTCAAACGCACTTTCATCATACATAATCATTAAGAGGGATAGCCAGACATCAACATCCGCGATTGAATCGGAGGCAGCAGCACAAGCTAGGATCGTAACGATAACTTCGGGTTTGAGAGCTCCTTTCTGGTAGATGTCAACCAACATTTTGATCTTGGTGTCGGTGAGCGGTTTAGCTTCTTGTAATTGCTGAACCGCGGCTTTTAGCGCAGGAAGTGAAAACTCGGTAGTTTTGATCACTTCGGGAATCAACGAATCAGTGAAGAGTCGGGGACCCGTATTCAGTTTATTAGTTGTCATAATGATAAATTTAATCGTTTTGATCCTGCGATTCCGTGCCTTCATTGAGCTTCTCCTCTGCTCTAGCGGCTTTATCAGCTGCAATTTGACTTGGACGCTTGAGAACTACAGAGGGTTGTGCCGTTCTCGCAGGGTAAGAAGATACCATCTGCGCATAGGACGAAGGAGCGGCATAGGCAAGGGGAACAGTGTTTAGGAACACCTGTCCTTGTACTCTCTCACGCATGTCTGGTTCGTGAGGTGCGGTTTGTCTGACGGAACCATAGTACATGGCTGTAACCACATACGAGCTCCATCCGATACGCTGAGAGGCAAGATAAGCCATTATAACTTTATTCCCTGCCTCATCATTCGAGAGAGCGAGGAATTTAGATAAATGGGCTTGAATCAGATTGTGAGTGATTTCACTATCCAATTCGATCAATGCTAATTTCCATTCAGGAGACGCTAGAACGGAGGAATGGTGCATGTTCACATACGCTTCGGCAATGGGATGAGCGGTGGCGCTTGTGAGATACGATTCAAGAATGCCATCCCATTGGGGGGCCTTCCTTTTAACGTACACATGCACATTCCATCTCGTGAGAATTTCACTTACCTGAGATGCAGAAGCGTCAGAGGGAAGAGAATTCATGAGCATCTTATAATGTTTCATCTCCGGCAGGAAATAATCGACAAATAATGCCGATATGGCCTGCGACGAAACAGACTCTGACGAGCTCGCCTTGCGGGCAAGTTCCGTCCAGAGAAGCAACGAAAGATACATTACAGTAATGGAATCTTTCCCTGAGTGAGGAATGCGTAAATTGAAGTCCGCTGAATGACCGGAAGTTAACTCACGTATCATCTCAGCGCCTGCAATAACCTTAGCAGTAATCTCGGCCGCTTTCTTGCCATAGGCAAAAATGGCACGAGCTTTACTAATGAATACGGCGATTGATTGGGGTAGCATAACGTTGGGATTGTGTAATCGCCCCGGACCCTCCG
>Ga0170475_109654998_pt1 | contig 10267 bp, 6 predicted proteins | sample Soicark_Litter_5_FD_111474 | JGI IMG/M metagenome (GOLD analysis project Ga0170475, IMG submission 111474) | Avena fatua rhizosphere microbial communities from Hopland, California, USA. Combined Assembly of 48 SPs | reverse complement strand
GTTACCTTCGAGCGACGCGAGGGAGGCGGTGCTCGGAAACGCAGGATGAAGACGAAACAAGCAAACAAATCTCAATATGTCTTACGCCCCGATCTTTTCTGAGCCCATTCCAAGTCTCCTGAAAACAAGCAATCGAACAGTTCCCAATAATCATTCCTTTTCAAAAGTTCCAAAACAAAACGGCCGCGCGAATGGCCGGCCTCGACAAAGCCGCGCAGGAAACAATACCGATAATTATTCGATTCTCGTTCACTGCCATCTTTGTTGGAATTGGGTTTGGCAGCGGCCGCAACAGTTTCTCTCCAGGCTGAGCCAGCGGCACAAAATCGTCTTTGTTGAAACCATCGCTCCCGATCCGGAACTGGCCAATTCCGTGGCGCGATTTCGCAAGCCACAGGAATTTCCCAACATCACCATTCTGACCCTGCAATTTCCTGCCTGGCGATGGAGCGATGGGGCTTTCATCGATCGAGAACGACGCCGCCTGGTCCAGGATTTTCTGGCGTCGCCCATGGCGGCGGACATCGGGCCGCTGGTGCAATGGTTCTATGATCCAATGGCCGTGACCGCTTTTGCCGGCCAGATGGACGAAGTGCTGACGGTCTATGATTGCATGGATGAGCTTTCGAAGTTTCGTTGCGCCCCGCCAGAAATCATTGAGCGAGAGAAGAAGCTGTTAAAATTGGCCGACGTGGTCTTCACCGGTGGGCGAAAACTTTTCGAGAGCAAAAGCCGCTACAATGAGAACTGTCATTTCTACGGCTGCGGCGTGGACGTGGAACATTTTGGAAGCGCGCGCAAGAAGGCGACGCAACTGCCGCCGAGCTGCAACACATCTCCAGGCCAGTGCTGGGATACTTCGGGGTCGTGGACGAACGGATGGACTATGAATTGATCGCAAAACTGGCTGACGCGAATCCAAAATGGTCGGTCGCAATCATTGGTCCGGTCATGAAGGTGGATCCGGCTACGTTACCACGACGCGGCAATCTGCATTGGCTTGGTCAGCAGCCCTATGAAAAGTTGCCGGCCTTCTGCAAAGGGTTCGATGTTTGCCTGATGCCTTTTGCTCTCAATGAAGCAACTGAATTCATTAATCCGACAAAAGCGCTGGAATATATGGCAACTGGCCGGCCGGTTGTAAGCAGCCCGGTCGCCGATGTGGTTCGCAACTTCGGAACCGTAGCCAAGATTGGGCAAACGCATGACGAATTCATCACGCTCTGCCGCCAGGCCATAGAAAAGCCGGAGCCAGCGCGAATTGAAAGCGGTTTGCAGATGGCCGCCTCAAATTCGTGGGAGCGCATTGTGGGCGAGCTGGAGAGTCATATTGAGGACGCGCTTAAGGAAGCTGTCGAAGCATGAAACCACGGCACGAAAACGGTAACGGCAATGGCAACGGGACGAAGGTTCACATGTTCGACTACCTGATCGTTGGGGCGGGCTACGCCGGCAGCATTCTGGCGGAGAGGTTAGCGCGAGGGTCAGGCAAGCAGGTGTTGCTCGTGGACCGCAGGGCCCACATCGCCGGGAATGCTTACGATCACTACGATGAAGCAGGGGTCCTGGTGCATAAATACGGGCCGCACATCTTTCATACGAATTCGAAGGATGTGTTCGACTATCTCTCCCGATTTACTCAGTGGCGGCAATATCAACATAAGGTCCTGGCAAGCGTGGATGGGCAACTGGTGCCGATCCCAATCAACCTGGATACAATCAACCGGCTCTACGGGTTAAGCCTGAATTCCTTCCAAATGGAGGAGTTTCTCGCGAGCCGGGCGGAATCCAGAACTGAAATCCGAACCTCAGAGGATGTCGTCGTGAGCAAAGTGGGCCGGGAGCTTTACGAGAAATTCTTCCGCGGATACACGCGCAAACAATGGGGTCTCGATCCTTCGGAGTTGGATTCGCAAGTGACCGCGCGCGTACCGACCCGGACGAACCGGGACGATCGCTACTTTACCGATACTTACCAGGCGATGCCCAGGCACGGCTTTACGCGAATGTTCGCGAACATGCTCGACCACCCCAACATCAAAGTCCTGCTAAATACGGATTATCGCGATGTGAAGGATATCATTCCATATCGCGAGCTGATCTATACCGGCCCGGTGGACGAGTACTTCGAATTTCGGTTCGGAAAACTTCCGTACCGCTGTCTGGAATTTAAGCACGAGACGCTGAATATTCCGCAATACCAGCCGGTGGCGGTGGTAAATTATCCAAACGAAAATCCGTTCACGCGGGTGACCGAATTCAAACATCTCACCGGCCAGGAACATCCAAAGACGAGCATCGTGTTCGAATATTCGTGCAGCGAAGGTGATCCTTACTATCCGATTCCCCGGCGCGAAAACGCCGAGATTTACCGCCAATATCAGGAACTCGCCGAGCACGAGGGCATCCACTTTGTCGGGAGGCTCGCGACCTACAAGTACTACAATATGGATCAGGTCGTCGCGCAAGCGCTCACCGTGTATGCGAAGTTATGCAACATGAATCGCGCCGAGGCCACAAATCTGATCTGCGAGCCGACGATCACGACATTGACGTTCCCTGGCACGCGCAAACGCAAGCGGTCCAAAGGGATGCCGGGGCCGCGTCGGCGAACCGTTCTGACGGTGCCATAATTCAGGGGAGGCAAAGGGCCATGAAAGCGACCGTTTCAAAGCCGCCTTCCGAAGTCATCCCGCGCGCCCCAATTTTCAGGAGCTTCTTCGGCGGCGGCTTTGAGTGCTCGACCTTCAAGCGGCGGTCCGGGCAGCGGATGGACTTCATTGCTGCAACGAAGCACGAGCGTTTCGCTCACTTGGACTATTCGCGATTGCAAAAGCAAGGCATGCGAGTTGCGCGGGAAGGTGTGCGCTGGCATTTGGTGGAAGCCACCCCGCGGAAGTACGATTTTTCGAGCGTTTTGCCGATCGTACGCGCGGCTCGAGCCACCGGGACACAAGTGATCTGGGATTTGTGCCATTTTGGATGGCCGGATCATCTGGATATTTTCAAGGCCGAGTTCGTTTCGAGCCTCGCCAGCTACGGCGTAGCGTTTGCCCAATGGCTGGCCAATGAAATGAATGGCCCGGGCTTTTTCGTGCCGGTGAATGAAATCTCTTTCTTCTCGTGGGCTGGTGGTGACGAAGGGTCGATGTTTCCATTCGTTACCGGACGCGGCTTCGAGTTGAAGGCGCATCTGGTCCGGGCGTCCATCGAAACGATGAAAGCCATTTGGTCGGTGCAGCCTGGCGCTCGCTTCGTGCAGATCGATCCGATCATTCATGTAGTGGCCAGTCCCCGCCGTCCGGAAGAAAAGCCGGCCGCGGAAGCCTATCGGATATCACAGTTTCAAGCATGGGACATGCTGGCGGGGCGATTATGGCCGGAGTTGGGCGGGAAAGAGGAGTATCTGGACATCGTGGGTGTGAATTTTTATCCCCACAATCAGTGGTTTTATAACCTGAAAGGATTCCGGCGCATCCGGCGATTCACGCCTTTGAAGCAAAGCAGTCCCCTTTACCGGCCATTCCGCGAGATGTTGCAGGAAATCTACGATCGCTATCATCGTCCCATTCTGATTGCTGAGACCGGGACCGAAGATAAAGACCGCCCGAGTTGGTTGCGGTACGTTTGCCAGGAGACCGATGCGGCCATCACGCGTGGCGTCCCTGTTCAGGGCATCTGCATTTACCCGATCCTGAACCATCCGGGATGGGTCGATGATCGGCATTGTCACAACGGGCTTTGGGACTATCCGGACGCGCAAGGCAGTCGCCAGATGTACGAACCGTTAGCGCTGGAGTTGCGGCGATGGCGGAAGCATTTCGCAGGCGGCGGCGCAGAAATGGAACCCTCCGCTCCAAAAGGAGGAACCAGAGGGCGCGCCCTCTCCCGGAAAATCTAAAAAGACAGAACATGCCAGGGCATCTTTGTTACCCGAGACCTGAATATCCGCGACCCGACCGGCAGCGCGGCACCATGGAGGGCTACGATTGGCTGAACCTGAATGGTCCTTGGCAATTTCGTTTCGACGGTGAGCGCCGAGGTGTACAGGATAAATGGTTCGCTTTTGATCCACTCGACTGGCGGGAGCAGATCATCGTGCCGTTTTGTTGGGAATCTCTTGCCGCGTGGGGCGAGGCGGATGCCGCTGGAAATGACAATTATTATTCGACCCGCGTTTTTCTGAACCCGCTGGAGGTCACCAGGGCCAATCATCGGTCCGCGGTGCGTTATGAAGTGGGCTGGTACCGGCGCTGGGTGGAGATACCCGAAAATCCTGCATGGGAAAACAAGCGGGCGATTTTGACGATTGGCGCGGCCGATTTTTTCACCGATTGCTGGTGCAACGGAATCCATCTGGGACATCACGAAGGAGGTTATACGCCCTTTGAGTTTGATCTTACCGACGCTTTGAAGTCCGGCCAGTGCGAGCGGGCGCTGCTCGTATTGCGAGTGGAAGATCCGATGGATAATTCGGAGCAACCGGTGGGCAAGCAATGGCGCTGGTACACCACCACCAGCGGCATTTGGCAGACCGTGTTCGTCGAGCCGCGAAGTCCCGCGCACATCAGCGCGTTTCGAATCACGCCGGACATTCGCGGCGGGACTGCGCATTTTAGAATCGACTCTCCGCAAAGCGGTGACGATTGCGTCATGAAAATTCGCATTTCTCCGCCGGAGCGGAAGGCGCAGATCCTTGAGCGGGCTGAGAGCTTAAAGAAAGAAGCAGCCGCCAAAGGTGTCATTTCCGAAACAGAGATAAGAGTTCAGGACGGAGCTGCCGAGCAGCTTATCAAAGTAGAATCCGTTAAACTTTGGGACCCCAACTCGCCATGGTTGTATCCGGTGGTGCTGGAGCTCAGCCGCGCCGGAAAGGTGCTGGATACCGTGCGCACGTATTTTGGGCTGCGCAAAATTGATTTTGAAGTTGCAAAGGAATCGGAAGTGCCTTCGGCACTGCGATTGAATGGAGTGGCCCGTTATCTCCGAGGCGCATTATACCAATCATATTATCCCGATGGTGTTTATACAGCCACCTCACAGGAAACGTTGAAGAACGACATTGCCGCGGCGAAGCGCTTCGGCTTTAACTTCCTGCGCGTCCATATCAAAGTGGATGATCCGGTGCTGCTCTACTGGGCCGATCGGTTGGGCATCTTGTTGATGGCCGATTTCCCTAACTTCGGAGAAGGCGGTGACACGGCTCTGGGTCGGCGGCGATTCGAGGAGATGATGCGCGAGGGTATCGAACGTGATTTCAATCATCCCTCGATTTTCGCATGGTGCCTTTTTAACGAAACGTGGGGTTTCGGTGGTCAAACCAGTTTTTTGGAAAAGCTGTTGGCCCCCGTGCCGGGGCTTGATCGTACGGATATTGAACAGCGGGTCGAGGAGCCCCTTACCCCAGGCGTTTTCCCATCCGATGGGCACAGGCGGAAAAAAACGGGCAATCGGAAGGAAGTGAAAACAGTGCTCAGCCCGGCGGAAGAAAAGATCGAGCGGGAAAAATCAGTCCCGGCCAAAATGGTTGCCCCGCAGGTTTGGGTGCAGAAGATGTGGGAGTTGGCGAAGAAACTTGATCCAACGCGCCTCGTGGAGGACATGAGTGTTTGTCACTGGGATCACCTCGAATATTACCAGCATTGCGATACGGACATTAACTCGTGGCACTTTTACATCAACGATTACCAGAAAGCCAAAGCTCACATCGACAAAGTGGTCGGCTCAACCTTTCTGGGTTCCAGTTACAACTATGTGCCAGGTTTCGTTCACAAAGGCCAGCCCCTGATCAATAGCGAGTACGGCGGCATCGGCGCGCTCGACGGAGATCGCGATGTTAGCTGGAGTTTCAAATTCCTCACGAACGAACTGCGGCGGCACCAGCAAATCGCCGCCTATATCTATACCGAGTTGCACGATGTGGAATGGGAGTACAACGGCTTCTTGAATTACGACCGCACCGAAAAGGCTTTCGGTTATGATCCCCGCATCATTAACGAAAGCAACGTGCTGCCTGTCGACGGCCCACCGGTTCAGAAGGTTGCGCCCGGATCCCTTGTGCGGCTTGACGTCTCATCGGCGCACTTCTCCACGCGGAAGCACGAGAACGTATCGCTATTTTGGCATCTGGGCGGGATTGATACCCGCGGGAGGCTGCAGCGGGATTTGGCTGCCGGACGCGTGCCGATACCCTTTCCTCACCGCCAGGTTGCCCATGCCCATACGCTGGAAATGCGAATGCCCAACGAGAACATGTTATGCACTCTCATACTGGAGGCGCGCACCTGCGACGGCACGACCGTAGCGATGAACTACGTTGACTACTTTGTTTCGGCAGCCTACCCGCCGGAACGCGAGGAAACGTCTCGCGCACTCGTGCTTCGGGGTGGGCCGGCAACCTGGACCAGGGCGGAATGGAGTGGCGGCGCCGGTGAGCGCGATAAAGAGCGGGCCGAGGATTGTTGTTACGGGTTCGGCCATGGTTATTTTGAATGGGAGCTGCCTTTGGGCGAGGTGGATCTTCGCAAAGCGCGGCGAATCAAACTCATTTGCGAGGCTTCCTCCCACCGCATGGATGCGCCTCAAACCGATGAGGATATTTTTCCCACCACGCTTGATATTTCGCTTAACGGCGTCGCCTTGTATAAGGGGGTTCTTCGCAATCACCCACACGATGCTCGCGGAGTGCTCAGTTATTGGCGAGGCGGATTGGGGGGCTATGGTTATCTTGTCCACGCAGTGGCCGAAAAAGCCCTGTTGGACGAAGTGGCCAGCCGATCACAAAATCATCATCTGACTGCCCGCTTCGCCGTTCCGGCAGATGCGTTACCGCAAGGGGGGCTGACCCTTTACGGCGCCGAATGCGGAAGATTTCCCGTTTCACCCACGGTGATCGTGGAATGGTGACCTCTTACTCCTACTCCTCCGAAAACAAATATTCCAAATCGGCTTTCGACAGGCTGCGCGCGAAACCCTCTTCCCCAAGCACGTCGGCAATGGTTTGCGCTTTAGTTTGTTGCAACTCCCAAATTTTTTCCTCGACCGTTCCCGGTGAGATCAAGCGATACGCATTCACCGTTTGGGTCTGGCCGATGCGGTGCGAGCGATCGATGGCTTGCGCTTCCACAGCCGGATTCCACCAGGGATCATACAGCACGACATAGCTGGCGTTGGTCAGGTTCAGGCCGGTGCCGGCGGCGCGCAAACTCAGGAGGAAAACTGAGGCGGCAGTGTCATTCTGGAACGCGTTGACCACTTCCTGGCGGTCCTTGGTCTGGCCGGTTAGGATGTGCGTCGGAATTTGCCGGCCGCGGCATTCGCTTTCCAGCAACTGCAACATCTGCACGAATTGGCTGAACACGAGGACCTTCTGTCCCTGTTCCACGAGCGAATCTAGCAGTTCAAAGAGCGTTTCCGTTTTTCCCGATACCGAATCGTTGCCAACCAGCTTCGGATGGCAGCAAATCTGTCGCAATCGCGTGAGAGCCGCGAGCACGTGTATCTTGCTCTTGCCCAGGCCTTTCTCGGCCACAGTTTTCATCACCTGTTCGCGGCTGCGGCGCAGTTCGGCAAGATAAAGTTTGCGCTGTTCCTCACCAAGCTGGCAATCGCGCCGCTGCTCGATGCGATCCGGCAGATCTTTTGCCACATGCTTCTTGAGGCGGCGAATGAGCAGCGGCCTGAGCTTGGCCGCAAGACGACGCCTGCCAATGCGTTGCTCCGATTCCGCATTTTCACCTCGAGGCTCATAGGTTTCCGTGAACTGATCCTGCCCGCCCAGGTAACCGGGTTGAATGAAATCCACGATACTCCACAGATCAAGCAAGCGATTTTCTAAAGGCGTGCCGGTCAGCGCCAGGCGATGTTCGGACTTCAATTGCTTGACCGATTGCGTCACCTGTGCGCCGGGGTTTTTGATGAATTGCGCTTCGTCAAGGATCATGGCGCGGAAAGCGAATTTCTGAAGCTCTTCAAGATCACGGCGGAGCAGCGCGTAATTGGTGACGATCAGATCGTGTTGCGGAATCTGCTTGCGCAAATTGTGCCGTGCGGCGCCGCTTTCTAACACCAGCACCTTCATTCCGGGCGTAAACCGATTGGCTTCGCGCCGCCAGTTGTGAAGGACCGAGGCAGGACAAATCACCAGCGAAGGTTTCGGATTCTTGTTATTGCGCTCCTTGAGCCATGCCAGCCAGGCCAAGGTCTGGAGCGTTTTCCCCAGCCCCATGTCATCCGCCAGGATGCCGCCCAGCCGCACCTGCGTGAGATGACACAGAAAATCGAACCCGTCTTTTTGATAAGGACGCAATTCGGCCTGAAGTTTCGCCGGCAACTCGGTCGTGGCCACGCCCTTAAAATTTTTCAACCGGTCGCGCAAAGCCTTGGCCTGCGCAGAATCGCCGAAGCGGCTCAATCCTTCTTCATCCAGGTGCGCTGCTTGTTCAAGGCCGATTTTCTCCGCCACTGGCGCCAGGCCATCCACTCCCAGATCTGCCATGGCTTCGTGCGCCGACTGCACCGCTTCGGAGTCCAGCTCGACCCAGCCGGAATCGGGCAATTTGATGAACCGGCCGGTGGCCGTCTGGAGCCGCTGCAGATCGGCTGCGCTCAGCTTGAGTCCTTCCTGCTCCCATTCTGCAGAAACCGCCAGCCAATCAATGCCAGAACCTTTTACGACTAGCCGCGGCCGCAACTGGCGCGGATTCAGGAACAGTCGATGGAAGGCGGGATTGCCGAGGCAATCGGCTTCTTTCGGTCGATCCGCCCAGGCGCAAGCGAGCGATCCAAGGAAAACTTCGTTTGCGTCGCCGACCCAAAGGCCAGGTTCCGGCGTAAACCAGTCCAGCTTGCGCAACCAGGCTGTTGCAGGGTCGAGCCGCGGATCATCCAGAATCTCAGGTTTGTCCGTTGTCCGCTTTCGCGCTTCCTGCAATTGCCATTCGTGCCCATTCCAAAGCCAGGTGCTGTGATCTCGCTGGCTTCGGGCCAGTAATCGCAGCCTGACCGTATCGTCCAAAAGCTCGAAGGTGAACTGCGGAATAGCCGGGTGCGCTACGACAAGCTGTTCCCAATCCACGCCTTTGGCGGATTGTGTTTTGCGCAAATGCATCAATAGCCGATGACTGAGCTTCCGGACCGGCACCGCAGGCAGGCTCGACCACTTTGCCAGCAATTCGGAAGGGGGCGCATTACGCAGCAGATAAAAAGAGCGCCCCACCAGCGCCAGCGAGGGACGCCCCGTGAAAAAGCGTACCTCTTCGATCGGATAAGACTGTCCGTCCGGCACCGTCACGCGATGGGTGAACGAAAGCTCACGGTCACCGTTTTGGAGGTGAGGCGTCATTTCCGCGATCTGGCCGTGAAACTCCAGGGGAGCAGGACCGCTGGGCGTTTGGATTTCAAGACGAGATGTGTGGCCCCATCGTGTCAGCCAATTCAACAGCTCGGTTTCCGATAAGACCAGGTCCTTGTTCCCGTTTTCGATGTTGCCGTTCCCATTGTGCGTATCTGCCAGCCATTGAACGAACTCCCAATCCGTCGGCGGGAACTGCTCCTGTTCATGAGCGGCGCGGGTGGTCAGCTCAAGAACGTCCTGCAACGTCCGCGCCTTCTCGCCCGTCCGCGGCCGCATCAGATGGAATTGCACCGCCAGGCGATGCCGCGCTGGGTGGGTCGGCTCAGGCTCGGGCCGGCACTCAATGCGCAAGGCCGCCCGGGGAGCGTCCAGATGGGCAGGCTTGGGCGGAAAAAGCCAATTCTCGAGCTGCTTCACCAGCTGCTGCTCTTCCGCTGCCTTTTCGACTTGGGCAAAGCGGGTGAGATTAGCATAAGCCGAAAGCTCCGTGGGCAGTGACCGTCGGGCACGAAGGAATAGAAAGGCGAGCTCTTCGAGGCGCGATTTGCTTTGCGAGTTCAGCAGCCGCGGCCACCAATCCGTCGTGGGAAAATCCTTCCTGGACAGCGAAAGCTTCTCGAAATAATCCTCCAGCAACAGCCACGCGCGCTGCGAATCAGCGCAAATCGCAAACGTCTTTAGCAATTCTTCCCGCTCGTTGACATCCGCCTTGGAATCCGAGAGTTCCCGCCGCAAATCCGCCAGCGCCCCATAGGTCTTCGAAAGCACCGTATTATGGGCGTCGTACTTGGATGCCTGGTTGGAGCGCGAGCCGCTTCCGCTTTTCGTTACAAGTCTGGCCATCTTCTGATTCAACCGGATCGAGGCCGGCCGGCCGGAAGCTCTTATCGCCCGTGCCGCGACCCGTCAAAG
>Ga0170475_103907603_pt1 | contig 10270 bp, 10 predicted proteins | sample Soicark_Litter_5_FD_111474 | JGI IMG/M metagenome (GOLD analysis project Ga0170475, IMG submission 111474) | Avena fatua rhizosphere microbial communities from Hopland, California, USA. Combined Assembly of 48 SPs | reverse complement strand
GGGTTGAGTCCCGTGATCGAGAGTTTGGTGGCTATTTGATACGGCACCCGTTCCACGCGGTCTTGATTCAACCACAAGCCGATCAATATCGCCGCGATCAACAGCGCGAGGGTGAAGATGCCAGCCATCAGTGCATGTGCTTTATTTTCCATAGTGGCCTTTGACGTCCTTATGCGTGGCGACTGCCATGCAGTTCTTCCAATGCGCGCTTGCCGCGCTCACCCAAAAAAAACTGCTTGATGAACGGATGCGGCGTCGCCAGTACTTGTTCCGGCGTGCCGGCTGCAATCACCCGTTTTTCGGCCAGCACCGCAATGTTGGTCGACAGCGCAAACAGCGTATCCAGATCATGTGTCACCATCACGACCGTCAGGCGCATTGCCTGATGCAGCGAGCGGATCAATTCGACAAAACTTTCCGATAAATTCGGATCGAGCCCGGCTGTCGGTTCATCCAAAAACAACAACTCGGGTTCCAGCGCCAGCGCCCGTGCCAGCGCGACGCGTTTGATCATGCCGCCCGACAAGTCCGCCGGCATTTTCAACGCATCGCCTGGCGTGATACCAACCATGTGCAGTTTCAGCAATACCGCATCGCGAACCAATGCTTCCGGCAGTGTGCGCAATTCGCGCATCGGTTGCGCGACATTGTCGAACGCCGTCAATGCCGAGAATAGCGCGCCATGCTGAAACAGCATGCCCCATCGATTTCTTGTCTCCTGTAAATGCGCGGTGCGGCTGATGTCCTCGCCGAATACCCGCACGCTGCCGCGCGTCGGCTTTTCGAGGCCGAGCATCTGGCGCAGCAAGGTGGTCTTGCCAGAGCCGGAGCCGCCGACCAGCGACACAATTTCGCCTTGCCCGATTTCCAGGTTCAGATCCTGATGCACGACAAACTCGCCGAATTGCGTCCATAAATTGCGGACCTCGATCACCGGCGCCGCGATCAGTAATATCCCACGTTACTGAAGACGATCGCAAAGATCGCATCCGCCAAAATGACGATCGTGATGGCCGTGACGACCGATATCGTGGTGCCTTGTCCGAGGCTTTCGGTGTTGGGCTTGATACGCAGTCCGAAATGGCACGCGACTAACGCGATTAGGCAGCCGAACACGACGCCCTTGCCCAAACCGATCCAGTAATTTGCCAGCGGAACCGCATCCGGAAGTTTTTGTATGAAATAACTCGGCGACAGATCCAGCTCGAACTCGGCTGCGGCCATGCCGCCAAACAGCGCCATCGCATCGGTCCAGATCACCAGCAGCGGCATCGATACCGCCAGCGCCAGCACTTTCGGCATGATCAGCCGAAAGCCGTGCGGCAAGCCCATGACCAGCATCGCATCCAGTTCTTCGGTCACGCGCATCACGCCCAGTTGCGCGGTAATCGACGACCCGGAACGGCCGGCCACCAGAATCGCCGCCAATAGCGGCCCCAGTTCGCGGATGATGCTCATGCCCAGAATATTGACAAGGTATATATCGCCGCCGAAGGTGTGCAATTGCTGGGCCGACAAGTAGGACAAGACCACCCCGATTAAAAGTCCCACCAGTGCGGTAATGCCGAGCGCCTGGTAACCGGTGTGAAAGACGTTGGCTGAAATTTCTTTCCATGGGCCAAGCAGGGGATGGGCGGCAAAGCGCCCGAGATCCATCACAAACTGGCCGATCAAGGCGATGAAACCGGATAAATGGTCCAGCGCGCCAGTCAGCCAGCCGCCCAACGTGGACAATGACAGCCGACGCATTTTGGTGCGCTGCGGCAATGCCAGCGGCCCGGCTTGTTCCAGTCGCTCGAAGAATTCGGCATGCTGCGGCAATACGGCAAGTTGTTGCGGCCGTATCTTGCCCCACGCATTCCATAATAGTTGCGCGCCGATATGATCCAGCGCAGCAATATTGGATAAATCCCATTTGACAAGTGTGTTACGTGGGACATTGGCTAGTGTCGCGCGGATTGCCGACATCGCATCTGGATGCGTTAACGCATGCACTTGCCAGTGACCGCTGGCATGAACGGTCAAGGGAGTATTTTGTTTCAGGAAAAGGACAGGCTGTTCCAGAATAGGCATGTCAGCAGTGTAAGGGAGATTGCGCAGTGCGTCATCTTGGCAAAGTTGCGCCGGGATGACGCCGCGATATACCTGCCGTTACAATGGGCAACATGACTATCATGCTAACCCCTGAACGCATCGCCTCCCTGTGCTGCAAGACTGATCCGCAAGTCGCGATCGAGGTCGTGGCCGAAACCGGTTCGACCAATGCCGACTTGCTGGCCAGGGTCGATCGACTTGCGGTACCGACCTTGCTGGCGGCGGAACGACAGACTGCCGGTCGCGGACGCGCCGGACGCACGTGGATCTCCGCGCCGGGCGAATCGCTGACGTTTTCACTGGCCTGGAAATTCAAACGGCCGGTGCAGGACTTGGTTGGATTGCCGTTGCGGTGGGCATCGTGATGAGCGAAGTGTTGAAAAAATTCAATATTGTCGTCCAGCTTAAATGGCCAAACGATGTGTTGAAAGACGGCAAAAAAACTGGCCGGCATCCTGATCGAAACGACTACGGCAAAAAGCCCGTCCGATAATCATGGCGAAAACCCCACCTCAATGCATGAAAGCCTCTTCTCCCAGTCCTCTTTGGCCAGCGGGAGTGAGGCGCGAAATGTTTTGCTGCACGACTCGCACGCCAAGGATGAGACTTGGGCAGTGATTGGTATCGGATTGAATATTGCAGTACCGGAAAACATGGTTGCACAGATCGGCTGCCCAATCGCTGGTGTGCCGGCATTGCAACTGGACCGCAATGCCGTGTTGGCAGCCTTGCTCACCGGTTTATCCGAAGCATTGGTGCTGTTTGAGTCGCAGGGATTTCATGCGTTCATGGCACGCTGGAATCTGTTGCACGCGTATGCAGGCCAAGCGGTAGCGATTCTCGATCACGGACAAGTTCTGCACGAAGGTATCGCAGTCGGAGTCGATCATATCGGACGTTTGCTGATAGACACCGCCACCGGCCGCATTGCAGTGATGGCTGGCGATGTATCGTTACGGAAGAAGGAAGGGTAAACCACATGCTGCTGCTAATCGATGCGGGCAATACACGAATCAAATGGGCGCTGGTAGAGGCTGGCAGGCGTGACGCCGATGCGCTGGGCTGCTGGGTATCATCGGGCATGGTCATGCGCGAAGAGATATTGCAACTCGCGGCGACGTGGCGCGGCGCCCACATTGTGCGCGTGCTGGTATCCAACGTTGCCGGTCAGAGCGTGCACGACAGTTTGCAGCAAGCGCTATTGCATGCGCTGGGGCCAAAACCGATACCGATAGAGTGGTTTGGATCGCAGCCAGAGTTGGGCGGCGTGCGCAACGGCTACCACAATCCGGCACAACTCGGTTGCGACCGATTTGCAGCGGCGATTGGCGCCTATGCTTTATTTGCCGGCAAGGCGCTGATTGTGGCAACCTGCGGCACGGCGACGACCATCGATGCGCTCACGGCCGACGGCGTTTTCCTGGGCGGGATGATCTTGCCGGGACTGGGGCTGATGGCGACCTCGCTCGCGCGCAATACCGCGCAATTGCCGCAAGTGGCGCGGCATATCGAAATAACGCAACCGTTTGCCGATAATACCGACGACGCGATTGTAAGCGGATGCATTGCCGCGCAGGCAGGCGCAATCGAGCGCGCCTTCGCGGCGCATGCGCAACAATCCGGTGCGGTGCATTGCGTACTGTCAGGCGGGGCCGCCGCAACGATCGCGCCGTATCTTTCGGTTCCGCATGACAGGGTAGATAATCTGGTGCTGCTGGGTTTGCACGCCGTCACGTTACAACCTGATCGCATCGGTTCGGAAAAGGTGTAATGTTCCGAAGCGTTTTTCTCACTCGCTCCTTTCGTGAGCGGGTGCGGGTGATGGAGCCGGTTCAAACTTTATTTTCCGGATCGCTAATTTTATAAATGGCAAACAGTCCATGTTAAAACTTTTGTTCTGGTTTCTGCTTCTGGCCAATAGTGCGCTGCTGGCGTATCAGCAGGGGTACCTCAACACACTGTTCCCCGATGGCCGCGAACCGGACCGTGTCGCCAAACAATTCAATGCCGACAAGATCAAGCAGGTCACGGCCAGTGCCGCCATGGCCGTACCGGTGGTTGAGAAATTGCCCGACCCTGCTTCCGTTCCTGCTTCCGTTCCTAATCCCGATCCCGATCCCGATTCGAATGCATTGGCCTCAGTCAAAAAGCCGAATAGCGTCGTCTGCATCGAAATCGGCAATTTCGATGCGATAGACGCGAAGCGATTTGAAACGCAACTGGCGAGCTTGTCGCTCGGTGCACGACTATCGAAGCGCCATGTTCAGGAAAAGGTGCGCCACATGGTGTTCATTCCATCGCAAGGCAGCAAGGAAGGGGCGGACAAGAAAACCGGTGAACTGCGGCAATTAGGTGTAGATGATTTCTATGTAATTCAGGAAGGTTCCGATTTGAAGTGGGGAATTTCGCTCGGCATCTTCAAATCCGAAGAGGCGGCGCGCGCTCAACTGGAGGCGCTGAATCAAAAAGGCGTGCGCAGTGCACGCCTCGGTCTTTATGCAACCCCCTCGAACAAGACGATATTTCAGTTGCGCGAACTGGATGCGCATGCGAAAAGGCGCGTGGACAAGATCAAGGTCGATTTCAAGGGACTGGAAACGCGCAATTGCGACGCCTAGGGCGTGTCGTCAATTACCGTAGTGCCATGTTGAACGCTAATGAATCGCCCCTATTTATGGTGGAGCAAGCCAAAGGAGGTGCAAAGCCATGGGAAGGCGTTATGCATTAAGGGACGATCAAAGGGAAGCCATCAAGGACAGGTTTCCTGGAAGAGAGGGCCTTGGGCAATCTGACGGCTTTTTATTTGACGGGGGGGGGGGCAAGCCTGTGATTTGGATGGAGCCGATCAACTGCTGCCGGCCCTCACGGCCGATACCGTCATTGCCGATATAGGATATGACGCGGATGCGCGCTTCATCGAAGCGCTGGAACAAGCGGGAAAAACGGCGTGGTTCCGCCGAAACGTCACCGTAAGAATCCCCGCTGGTATGACAAGCACTTATACAAGGCACGTCACTTGATTGAGAATTTCTTTGGCAAACTCAAGCAATTCCGTGCTATTGCCACAGGCTATGACAAGACCGCCCGCAACTTCCTTGCCGCCATTCATCTCGCCGCCTCTGTGATTTGGGTTACTTGATTGATGAGGGGTAATTGACGACACGTCCTAGATGCAACCAGTTGAAATCAATGATTAAAAAATGTGGACTCTTGATGGAACCGAATTTTGCCAGCCATCACATATCAAAATGCAAAGACTTTGTAATCATTGCACAAACATTATTGAAAGAAACATCATGATTCGACCGTCGTCTTCCGTTTTAAGTGGAGCAAATTATAATAATTTTCCCTCACACGAAACAGGTAATACAGAAAATAACCTGAAAAATGGAGAGGCATTCTCAAAGAATGCATCTTCTTCACTTACCCCGCCAAACGATCAATCGCAAATTCATCAGAATAGAAATCAGGCTAATCGGGACCGAACATCCTTTCAGAGACAAATTACCACCAATGCTGTCGCCTCTTCTTCTAACTCTCATGGCAATGGAAATTCGAACATCGATGAGATAAGTGATAAGGAACTTAAGGTGTCAGAATCGACGCGAGAACGCCTAAAATCCGTACATGATGAAATACTTGGATTTGATCACGGCAGCCTAAAAAAAATACCTGTTTATTATGCCAATCTAGCCACTAGAGGACATTATGTCTCTCTAGCCCTTGGAGGAATGGGGATACGGCAACATGGCTACGTAATGGCAGGCCAGCCTGGAAAAGGCAGAAAAAGTGGTGCTATTCTTTACAAAGCGGTTGGAGACCCCAAACGAGCGGGGGTAGATGTTAATTTCCAGTTAATAAGAAAAGTCTGGCTTTCCTCATGGTTTAATAAATCTAACAAACATGTCTTGTCAGCACTTCATGAATTGCGAGGCAAGAGCTACTCCAGCATGGAAGAATTTCATCGAGCCTATCGCGAAGTGCGTACTAAACAAGAGAGTGACATTCGGAAGATTGATAAGGAATTTAAAAAATTAAGCGTATTGACACCCTCGTCAAAAATGGAAATGTGGCCTAAACCAGCTACTGGTTATAAAAGCGAGACACCTAATAATAGTGAAAAAGACATTCGCGCTTTTGAGAAGTACAATCCGAAAAAGAAAATACAACTTCTCGCCCTTAAACCTGTCCCTAACGTAAGAAGTATCGATCTTCTTGAAGTCAACCGGGAGTTCCTATTGCAGCGGCTTTATATCGATGATCGGCATGGCCGTCGCGGCACTGCATGCAGCACGATGTGCCTGAATACGATTCGGACGATAATAGCACTCACCCAGCTAATGTCACCATCCCGCAGGCGAGCGCAGAAGAACGTCAGAGGTTGGCATCATCAATGCCAACCTTCAAAATGGTTTATCCATTCCGAGATGAAACTTTCGCTAATTGCAACGCAGCAGCTGCGTCGTTATTGCAACGGGCAATGGATAGGTACCCCAATGAACAAGAAAGAGGACGCCCAAAGAAAGCTAATTTTGCCGGTTTAGGCGTTGGCCATCGAATGAAAATGTGGGAACCACTACCCTCTTCAAAAAATTCTCCGGTAAAAGAAGTTTCAAAGAAAGCCGATACAGTATCTGCCGAAGAATCTCCGCTAATCTTGGGCCAAAATTATGGCCCGGCTGAATAAGTCCTTCTTCGAAGCAGGATTGACGTTATAAGCATTAAGCTACCCTCGGCAAAGCCGGGGGATTACCTTATTTATTTAAAAAGCCTCTGCTCAAGTCTCGGAATTTGCAAACTCAGCGGAAGTTTGTTGAAGACGCTCACCGTCCTGATACTTGGTGATGGCGCCACTGGATCCGTCATAAATGTCATCAAATAGTATCTTGCTTAGTTCATCATCACGTGTTGTGATCACCATCAGGTTTTCGTTGGATCGATGATGTGACTGCCCATCTAAATTATAGCTTCCGGTCGTTATGACTTTGGCCCCGCTCGGTTTTACTAAAATATAGGTTTTCGCATGGGCAAAAGGGGCTTTCTTATTATTAAATTTTTGAGCCGTTGAAAATTCTTCATTAGGAGAGAAAGGCTTAATAGTAAGTTTTCCCGTTTTATTTGATTTTTGTTGAGAAAAAAACTTTCCTGCTTGTTTTTCAAGCGGTGCTTGATTTCCTGCATCTATTAAAATATTAACATTGCATCCTTTTGCTAAGGCGTTGGCTATCAAATCGAACCCCTCACTACCTATGGTTTTAGTAAATATATTAATTGAGTCTCCAGATTCTGCGCTGTCGAATACGCGACAAACAGCATAGCCAATCGGTTTCCCGTCTATTTGTCCCCCTGTAGACATCATATTCTTATAACCATGAGAAGTATTTTGTATCCACAATACTTTCCCTCTTGCACCTTTAGGCGACAAACCGCAATCAGTCAAAGTTTTTTTAAATGCTTCAAGTCCGCTGGGAACCCCTCCGTCGCTGCTTTCATCCATTCGATTTCTGACTGGAATTTCCTTTAAGCTTTTTATTTTGGAAATATCCAGCTTTTCCATGATCGGAATACCATTCTGCATCTTAAGCTGTCGATAGCCAGCCTCATGTTTGCCGACAAGCTCATCGACAAAATAATCACGTTGCCTGGATGCCAACGTTTGGCTTAACGTGATACAACCGCTATCGTACCAATTGTCTTTAACTTTATTCGCAATGCTTGCCCCTAGGGTCGCTGCAACGCCACTATCATTAATGCAAAATTTGTTATGGTGAGAACCAGCAAGTCCTCTTGCTTTGGCGGCTATAAAATAAACATTACAGTCAAGAGTTTGAATTTTCAACTCATCATTGGATTGTTCCCTGTTATAGGCGGTAACAATTCCCGGCCAAGTAGCCACTCCTTCTATGTTTGTTTCTGAGCTTAGCGATATTTTTGCGATTAGGGTCTTATCAAATTGCGGATTGGTTGCGCTCTTAGCTAGTTCCCGTAGGTACTGAAAATAATTTTCGTTATATAAGAAAACAAACGAAAAATTCTTATCGTGCTGTCTTTTTGATAATTGTTCTAGTATGGTGAACATGGTTGGTGAAATCTTATTTGGATCGTCACCTAGGCGCGGCCTAATTGCAAATGAAGTCATAATTGCAAATTTATCCGCCGACTCTATCGTCATACGTATAAGATTTTTTTGCTGATCTTCGCTACCAATGCTGCTAGACAGCACGAATGCATTAGCATCATAGTGGCAGTATTTTTCTTGCCCTGCCTTTGTCAGCGCAGCGTAGATATCATCCGTAATGTTACCGATATCTTCGAGGTTGGGCGCTTGCGAGCTGCTGGCAGTGCTATTTAGGCTAGGCATACCTTTCAATGAATGTTGTTTCAGGAAGCTTTTGGTTCCAGCGGGTAGTGAAGTTGTGCGGGGATGCGATGACCCCGAACTTGAAGGACGCGGATCACTTGGAGTTAGCTCGGTTTGGCTGCTGCCCCCCTGGCCCCCCATTTGCCGCACGGAAGTTGTATTGCATATATTGAAGAGCTGGGGAATCCTCGTGATTGGCATTTTATACTTTCCTTGTGTTGATATTAATGCAATAAAGTCGAGCTTGGAAACTGGTACGAAATAGCTTCCCTATTTGTCTCGCGCCTGCCGGACACCTTGCACTGCATCCCGCCAGCACGCCTCCAAATCGGGAAGCTATTGCGTATCTGAGTAACATGCTTAGGCAAATGGTTCCATAGAACCAAAAATTCGGCAGCGCTGCCAAACACAGTTGCTAGCCGGCTGCCGGCTTAATCTGGGCTGCCGACATCACCTACATTCCGATGAGGCGTGGCTTCGTGTACTTGTTTGCGGTGCTGGACTGGGCCGGCCGGCGAGTGCTGTCGTGGCGGGTGCCGAACACGTTGGTAACGGACTTCTGCATCGAGGCCGCACAGGAAGCGATCCATCGTTACGAGATGCCGGACATCTTCAACACCGACCAGGGCAGCCAGTTCACGAGCCTGGAATTCACGCAACTGCTCCAGGACCACGGCATCGCCATCAGCATGGACGGCAAAGGCTGTTGGCGCGACAACGTGTTCGTGGAGCGGCTATGGATTTAGCGTCGGACGGAGACTGGCGGCACTTGCCCCGAAGAAGTCGTTCACCGCCAGCAGAAAAGAACGATCAAGGAGCATCAACCGCGCCGGGCCGCTTCGATCGCAGCGATGTCAATCTTTCCCATTTGCATCATCGCCTCGAAAGCACGCTTGGCCGCCGCGCGGTCAGGATCGGCGATCGCGGCAGTAAGGGCGCGTGGCGTGATCTGCCACGACACGCCCCATTTGTCCTTGCACCAGCCGCATGCGCTTTCCTGGCCGCCGTTTCTGAGAATCGCATTCCACAAACGGTCGGTTTCGGCTTGGTCGTCGGTCGCAACCTGAAAGGAGAAAGCTTCGTTGTGCTTGATCGCCGGGCCACCGTTCAGGCCGATGCAAGGAATGCCAATCACGGTGAACTCGACCATCAAGACGTCGCCCTGCTTGCCAGCAGGATAGTCGCCGGGCGCGCGATGAATTGTTCCCACCGTGCTGTCTGGAAACGTCTCGGCGTAGAACTGTGCGGCTTCTGCTGCGGTGCCGTTGAACCAGAGACAAATTGTGTTCTTGCTGACCATTTTCGTTCTCCTGCGGATAATAAGAGGCACATGGCTTAAACCATGAAGACTGCCCGATTTTTTAAGCAATTGACGTACCTTAGGATAGCGCACCCACGCGGTTGTCCGCCATGGCAATTGCCGTGAGTGAGCCCCCGGAAATTCGGACAGTCGGATAAACGCTTATCCCGCTGCCGCATCTCGTTTACTGATCCACATCCGCCATCCGAAGTCGATGCTGCCGAGGATGGCAATCAGGCCAGGGCTGGGATGCAATCCCGGCAAAATGTCATCGCCCCTCTCTCGCAGGTATCAATTAATCGCTGGGATTGCATCCAGCCTACGGCCCTGTGCAGACGAGAGGATGGCTTTAGGACATGGTAAGAAATAATTTCCCGATTTGGACGCGCTTGACGGGCGCGCTGCTGCGTTGCCCCTCGCTTGTGTGGCTCGCCACACGGCGCTCGGGGCGGTGGAGCGGGGAATTCATGCGACATGGTGAAGCAGGGGTTTCGTGGTGCATGCACCACGCCTGC